>Ga0209935_1000237_pt1 | contig 177337 bp, 145 predicted proteins | sample ThiBio_1000_plan_2_FD_183958 | JGI IMG/M metagenome (GOLD analysis project Ga0209935, IMG submission 183958) | Wastewater bioreactor microbial communities from Cape Town, South Africa - Thiocy_cont_1000_plan (SPAdes) | ecosystem: Engineered > Bioreactor > Thiocyanate-remediating >...
GCAGCACCAGCAGGAACCACCCCGTGATGATCGCCATGAACGCGCACGGCCAGTACCACGTCAGCACATCATTGCCCCGCTCCCGCGCCCCCGGCACCCGCCGGATGTAAAACCTGAAGACATTCAACACCTGCCGCGACACCCAGAACGCCATCGGATCGCGGAACTTCCGGTTCAGCACGCCGACGCGAATGATCGACTTGAAAAAATACACCACGCACCCGAGCCCCAACAGCCCGAGCACCACCCGCCCCGCCAGATCCAGCCAACCCATCTCGCCAACAGCCACCATCATCACCCCGGAACTACACCCCCTCCACGCCCCCGGGGGAAGCCTTCTTTTATAACCTCGGGCTACCGCAAAGAGCACCCTTGCGTTCCCCGCGGAGATCAAACGCTTCTTGATTTATGACGCCTGACCTTCATTAAAACCACATTTCCACCCAAAAAAGACCCAGCACACAAAGCACGGCCATGTTGATTGTCTCGAATATCCTTTATTTTCTCTGATGAACTCTCTACGGAACAACCATTTTCTGAGCTTCCCATAGTCGAATTCTATTGGATATTTATGCCAAATCAGGAAATTAAAATATTACTCCAGTCATTTGTTGGCCAAATTTATGAGTAAACCCGCTTCTTCCATTTCAGTAACCGTCCAGGTCATTCTATTTTTATCTTTCGTTGGAGGCATTATTCTTTGCATTGGAACAATCTCACAAGGTCAACTTTCTGATCGAGAGTCCGCAATGCTTGGAATTCTTGTAACAATACTTTCAGTTCTAGCTTCATGGATAATAACTCACATGTACGCGGCATCGCAATATGATTCCGCAATAAAGGAAGTTCGGGACGAACATCGAAATAATCTAAGAACATACGCACTCAAGGCCGTCGAAAAAGTTAACAACTTATCAAATGAACTTAATAAGCTATCAATTTATCTCGAAGAAGAGCTTAATTACACAAATTATCGCACTTCGGACGACGAGCTTTTAGCCAAAGAAGAACGCATCGAGAGCGCGATTCACATGATTAAAACCCTTAAATCCGTCAATGACACGGGACTCAGTGATTGGGAGGGTGTCATTGGCGACGAACTTGACCAGCGACGAGAAGAACAAGAAGAAAAACAAGAGGAACTAAAAGATCTCATTGAACGAATTGAATCAACGCTAGAAGACCAACGCAACAAGCTCGCAAGATCTTCAATCACTGCTGATTCAGTTTGGCATGAAGTGGAATCTCTTAAAAGAGATCTGCGTATCGCAATGTCTCAATTGAGCGATACGACAATTCCAAAAAGCGTTCGCAAGAAAGAGCCCAAGCAATCCACCGCATCGAACTGCCCAGCCTGCGGATGCAAAATCGAATACCGGCAAAGAGCCTCTCCACGGAGTTTCAAAGCGCTTCCGTGCAAAGAATGCGGCGTAAAGCTCATGTCCACTTACCACGAGAATGAAGGTTTTATTCTTTCAGTCAGGCACCCGGAAGCCGCAGACGCATCATGCCCCTCATGCCATTCAAAAAATTCAGTGGAAATCGATTCACTGCCTCATTCAAGCATTACAACAAAATGCAAAAATTGCGGCGCCACATTTAAAGCTGTAAGATTATTCACAGGCATTGAGAGTAAGCTAATTACCGAAAAGCCGCCAAAATTTATTAAACCTCAAAAATTAGATGAGGACACCATTGAGCTGGTGAGAAAAACATTACCCAAACAACCTTGGCCAACCGGAACACATCGCGCGCTAGCGGAGACTTTAGGTTTACGACCCGCGATTGTTTCTCAAGCAATTCAAGCATTAATGCAACGCGGCGTTGTAAAATTTCAAATAAATAGTGTACTTTACTCACCGATAGAAACGCAAGTCTCAACGGGAAATACTATCGACCCCAATCTACCCTGAAGAGAGAGGCGAGGGGTCGGGCCTATAATTTACATGTCTCGAAGAAATCGTCAGCCGGCGTCAAACATCAAATTTGATGGGCCTGAATCAGGCCGCAATGCGCCCATTGCTCTCGCGATTCACGAGCTGCAGGAGGGTGCGCGACCAGAACCCCGCTTTAGGAAGCCCGTTTAGGCAGGAGGGGCATGCCGCTGCCCCTGCCGGGACGGCAGAATAAGGCGGTCTCCCGCGCCCATGGCGTCGGCGGGTTTTCCGAATGCCCGGGACTCGGTCAGCATGCGCAGGGCGGTGGCGTATTCCGCGAAGTCGATCTCCGAGACATACCGCTGGGCAAAGGAAAGCACGTCGATCAACGCGGATGCGCGGTCGTTGTGAGTCAAGGCCTTGAGCGACTGGAGATACTCCGAGCGAAAAACCGTCGGGATGATGATCCGCTCCTCGCCCGCGTGGACGAGTTCGGCATTCATCATGATCCGGGCCACGCGCCCGTTGCCATCGGCAAAGGGGTGAACCTCGGCGATGAGAAACATCACAAACACGGCTCGGGCCATGGGATCGCCCAGGCTCTGGAGAATCTCAAAACCTCGCATCAGAGTTCCCTCCACCAGCTCCGGCTCCACAAAGATCGTTTCTCCCCAGCGGTTGCTCTTGATCTTAAACTCCCCCGGTCGCATGTCCCGGCGGCCCTCCATGATGATGGCGTGCCGGTATTTGAGGAGTTCCAGAAAATCCTCCGGCGACCCGGCCACTCTCGCCATCTCCGAGGCATCCGACACGACCCGAAACGTGCCCAGGATATCGTGCGCGTCGTCCGGGCGTTCCACCGGGATCGCGCCCTCGAATACGATGTCGTAGGCCTCGCCGATCTCAAACTCCGTGCCCTCGATGTAGTTGGAAAAGTAAGCCTCAAAGAACGGCAGATACTCCGCATGCCTCCGCGCGGGAATGCGGGTAAACGGGGTCTGCGCGAGCGCGATGCGCAGGGTCTCAAAGAGTTCCAACCGCTCGGGATCGTAGCCCAGCCCCCGGGAGCGGGCCTTTGCCCCCACCGTCACCAGCCGGGTGTCGTGCGTCCCGAGCAGCGTGGAGATGAGTTGCGAAAGCTCCTGCGCCTCCTCCTCCATGCGCAAGGGTCCGGCCAGCTCCCTCACCTCATCGCGCAGGGCGTTGAGCTTTTCCGCGCCACCGCCCCGCCGCAACAGGCTCTCCATCCAGCCCTCCAGTTCCGCCCGCGAGAGAGTGGGACGCACATGATTCCGCGCCCGGCTCGGCCGCATGTTTTCCAACAACGCCCTGCCGGGAGCCGACATCCACAGCCCTCCCAGGAATGGCCTGTCCACTCCCGCGATGGGGCCGAACCCCGCCCTCGGGCGAAAGGTAATACCCGGCAGCACCAGATCGTACGAACGGTCCGCCACGAGGAAGACCGAGCCGTCGGAGGCCGGGCGATTTTCCAACGCCGTCCGATCCACGATCAGCGCCCCGGGCAAAAGCTCTGCCGCGATGGCCCAGACATTGCGTTTGACGATGGCCGCTGGCTCCGCCTCCACCGCCGTGGTATAGAGCCGGGGAGCGAGCCGCCGCAGTTTCTGCTTTTGGAGGGCGCGCTTGATGGCATCCCGGTTCTCCGGCCGGGAGATAACGATTTCGCTTTTGGAAAGAGGAACGCCCACGGATTTGATTTAAAACGAAATATCCGCCATTATTTTTGATTTAGCGACAATTTTATCTCCGTTTTTTTGATTTAATCGACCCACATGAAGAAGTAACCGCCGATCAGTGAGAGCAACGGCGGCGAGGGGTCGGCCTATAATTTCCATGTCTCGGAAAATCGGAGGCCGACGCCAAACATCAACATTGATGGATTGGAATCAGGTGGCAAATGCGACCATTGCTCGCGCGATTCGTCGCGATGAAACGGGGGTGTCTGCCATTCCCTTGAATCCCCGATTGATCCACGAATGAATTTTCCCCAGCATGGCGACACAAGGTATGCCCCTCACCAAACGAATGACGCTGAGAATAGTTGGCATTCTCGCCATCATGATCGGCGCGGGAGCTCTCGCTATCGCCCTGCTAAATATGCCGAATAGATTATCAGGCGGCCGCGATCTGGGCGGGCTTTTCTCTTTGGCGGCGCTACTTGTGACCTTGGGAGCGGGCAGCGCTTTGGGCATGTCGTGGGCTGGGTATTTCCTGGCATTGGGGGGATCGATTTACGGGATCGCAATGATCCTGGGATCGCTGGTTTTTGTGCCGTTTCCCTGGTCTTTGATCAACGTCGCGCTCGGGTGTATTTTCTGTATCCCGGCCATGGTCTTCCTCACGACGGACAGGCAGAAAAGACCGAGCCGATGATTTATCCCGCATGAGAACCGGGGACCGGAATCTTGCCTGAATGCACCAGCCTGATAAAACGCGCCAAGGTTTCTTTTGTGAAAAGAAGGCTCTCCGTCCTCATCCTGACGTTTTTCTCCATAGTAGCGGTTTGCGTTACCATATTCCCGCCGTGGGTGCATGTCGTGCGGACTGCCGGAACCCCTCCCGATGGTCATTTTTGGATATGGGATTCGGTTCCCGTGAGTGACAGGAACTATCGGGTCATTGACTACGATAACCTTTTTCTCACCTACTTCACGATCCTGGCATTCTTGGCGCTCTCGCTCTGGTTGGCGAGGCGGCTTTGTAAACAAAGGAAGAAGGCGGCCGACCTTTAGTTGGCATATCCCGAACCTTCTTCGCCAGTCGGCCATTGTTGTCAGGAATAATAGGCTCGTCTCCGCGTGGTGAACGACTCTGCGGGTCGCTGCAGGCTGAGCGGTTTCCTGCGGCCTCCCTCGTCAAGACGCAAAGGTGGCCCGGCACCCGCCCCGAGGCGGCAGCCGGGTCTCCCTCTCGAAACCTACTCCGCCTTGGTCGCTTCGCGGGAGAGATCATGCCAGAGGGACTCCATGAGCCGGAGCTTTTCGGCCACGGTCATTTGCTGGAGATCGACGGTCGCGGGCATGGCTTACAGGTAGCAGATTTTCCCGAGGTCACAACCTCGGAGCGCACGGACGGCTCCGGCCCTCCCGAGTGCCAGTTCCCTAATACGTAAACTCCACGCCTTTGCGGGGTGGGGTGGAGGAGATGGTCTGGTTCTGCGTGAAGAAGTATTCCACGGGCCAGAAGACGAGGTCGATGGGGAAGACGAGGGGGACGAGGGCGTAGGCCAGGGGTTGTGGCGGACGCGGGGGCATGTCGGGCGGGTCCATCGGGCCGGGGCTGCCCTGCGCGGTGGCGATCACGCTCTGCGTGACGCAGGAGGAAAGAAGGGTCGCGGTGACAGCGGCGGCGGCAACGTGGAGCAGGAGCCTTTTCATGGGTTGGTGGCCGCGACTATAGCCGACCAGTTGCGGGGGCGAAAGTGCGTTTTACGGGAGGGGAGACAGGTTTTACAGAGCCGAGCTTGCGAGACCGGCGGAGCCAACGTCGCAAAGGACACAAAGGTTCGCGCCAGTAACTCCGGCCTCGCCCCGCCGCCACCCCGGTAGCACACCCCGGTCGCTACGGTTTTCAAGGCACGACTTGAACAGAAGGCAGCAAAGGTAACGAAGGACAACCCATTCCTGTCGGGATCAGTAAAAACCCTCGCCCCCACCGCGCCCGGAATCACCGCGCCCCGCCAACTCCGTTCTGCGCCCAATCCTTTGCTTCCTTCGCTCCGTTGGCTTCGCCTGTCTCGCGGACTCGGCTCTGTTCATTCCCCTGCCTTGTCCTTTGTGTCCTTTGCGACCTTATGTAAAAGTTCCCCGCCTCCCCCTCAGGGCGTACGCCCGAGGAGGACGAGGGAATAGTCGTGGCAGAAGTGGACGAAACCGTGATACCGCTCGTTCAGCGTGGCGGGGTCGAGGTCGGCGTCTTTGCCGTCGGTGAGCCATTTGACGATGCGTTTGTTGGCAAAGTAGATGCGCTCCTCGAGGTGCGTGCCGTCTTTGTTCCAGTCGAGAAAGACGAAGGCGACCTTGTTGTCGGGGCCGAGGTAAAACTCGGCGGTGTTGCCGTTGTTTTCGGTGGCGATTTTGACGAATCGGCCAGCGCGATTCTGCCAGCCTTTCAGTGCGATGCCGTCGTCGGTGGTGGCGGTTAGTTTTTTGTAGCTATCGAGGTTTTCCTCGACGGTGTTGTAGAGCGCCTTTTGCGTGGAAAGGTCCTGCGCGAGAGCAGGCGCGACCATGGCGGCCAGCAGCACCACCCACGGAAATAACATCTTCATGCGAACCGCTTAATTCTCTCATCCCGGAAAAAACGCAAGCCTAAGAGCCGGTCTGAAAAAGGACGATGGGCGAATGGCAAGGGAAAATGGCGGATGGCAAGGCGCGGCGACAGAGCGTATCCGCAGCGATACGTGAGGGAGCCGGAACGCAGCCGAAGGCCGTTTTCCCGCAGCAAGGCGTCGGTCGGCTGTTTTCAGACAGGCTCTAACGCGGAGGAGTGTTTTTCCAGGGGTAGTTCAGTGTTTTTTGGAGCCTCCGTCGCTCCGGGGCGGCGGCCTTGTCGGTCAGCGCACGGGGAGGCACGGAGGAACGCCGCGCGACGGGAAAGACGCGGGGGAGCGGCTCGATGCTGCGCCCGGGCGCGGCGCGGTGTGGCAGGATGGCGGGAGCAGATTGGCTGAATCTGTCGCCCGTGTTCGCGGCGGCGAGGCTGGCCGGAAGCGTTGGCCGCTCGGGCTGGATGCGTCCCTGCGGTTCGTCGCCATCGCCGCTTCAGGACAACCCCCGGCGCTCACTGATCACCGGCGGCATCTTTATCTAATCCGCTCCGATCCTTAGCGATGCGGGCGAAAAAGGAGGGGTTGGCATGGCGGGTCGGAGGGCGGTGAAATGGGCTTGCGTTTTTGCGGGGATGAGAGAATTAAGCGGTTCGCATGAAGAGATTGCTCCCCGTGGTGGCGGTGTTTCTGGCCGTGGCGGCGTCGGCCTGGGCGCAGGATGTATCCGCGCAAAAGGCGGTTTATAATTCCATCGAGAAAAACCTCGGCTCCTACAAGAAGGTAAAGGCCAAGGGGCCGGATGGCGCGGCGCTGACCGGATGGATCGACACGGACGACGTGCCGGTGAAGATCCTCGCGAAACTGAAGGGCGAGACGGATGAGTATTACGTCGGGCCGGATGGCAAGCTGGCCTTTGTCTACCGCGAGTGGGACAAGGACGGCGCGAAGGTGGAGGAGCGGTTTTACATGGATGCCGAGGGCATCGTCAAATGGCTGTCGACCGAGAAGAACGCGCCGGTGATGCATGGCGAGGACTACCGCGAGATGTGGTACGCGCTCATCAAGTCCAACGTGGAATACTCCAAGGTGCTCGCGCCCGAGAAACCGGCGACGAGTGCGGAGGTGAAGGCCGCCGACACGCGAATGACGGAAGGGAAATTCCTCCGCATCGACGAGGGCGATTATTTTCACTGGGTGATGAAGGACGACGCGACCGGCGAGGAGGCGACATTCTTCATTCTGAAGCCGGATGCCTCGGTGGAGGCGGTGGTGAGTGATCCGGAGAAGTTCGTGGGCAGGAAGTGCCGCGTGACCTGGAAGGAATCGACCGAGAGAATCCCCGAGGCAGGGCAGAAGATGGATGTGCAGCAGATCCTCTCGGTCAGTTGGAAGTAGAGACTGCGAGTTTTCAGTGGTTCAGTTTTCAGACTGGGCGCGGAAGGATGGTGCGCCGCGACTTGGCCGTGCGCTGATTTTATTACGGATGGGTGCGGCGGGTGCTTTGTCACGCCCCGGCGATGTGTCGGGCTGATCCCTCGGGAGGCGACGCTTTTCCGAGGGCAAGAGGTCTTTTGCTGAATGAGGTTTACCGCCGAGAGGCCGGGCGAGGATGTGGAATGGAATCTGGCAACCAGATGAGCAGGTGTTTGCTTACACCCGATGAGGGGGGCGGCGAGGCGAGCAATCGGTGCGGGTGCGGGCGCGGGTGACCTGTTGCGCAGGTGTTTACTTACTTCCGGTTTCGGCAGTGCCGGGAGGATCAGCAGGGTGTTTTACGCTGTCGTGATGCGGGGTGGGAATGTCACGCAACCTGGCGAGCAGGCATCCACTTACATCCCGACCGTGCGGGGTGGATCGGCCGGGTATGGGGAGATCGGGCAGGCGCGTCCACCCGTTGCGCAGGTGTTTGCTTACCTGGGGACCATGCGGGGAGGGCTTCGTGGGTATGGAGCGGTTTTAAAAATTGTAGCTGCTGCCCGGCGGCGGCGAGGGCCGCCCTGAAGCGTCGGCGGTATGTATCCAGACAGCCGCATCGCACCCGCCGCTCCATGGCGACTCCCCGGCATTCACCGCTCACGGGCTATATCTTTTTCCAGACCGCTCTATTTCCGGAGTCGCCGGGCAAAAAAAGACCGGGCGGGCTTTTGGGGGCCCGTCCGGTGACTTTGGTCTTTGCTCGATGTGTCTTGGTCTTGATGCATCACCTCCTTTTCCTGGCGTCCCTCCGTTGCGGGAGACGCTTTGATGAGTGTGGTGAGTGGCTTTTTTTTAGCTTCTCCGGGTGCTAAATCTCCTCGCCCACTTTGCTGATGCGGTCGCGGAGCTCGGGCGAAAGGTTTTCGGCCTGGACGTAGTCAATACGTTTGCGTCCGATGGTGTCGCGTTCGCCGAAGTTTCGTCGGCAGTCGGCCATGGCGGAGGCGACGAGTTCCTCGCGCACGCCTTCAAAGTAGACGTCGATGTCGGAGAAGTCCGGGTTGTAGGCTCCCAGCGTGAGAGAGCCAAAGAGCAGGACCTTGGTCGCGCCGTAACGATCCTTCAGGTAGCGGCCGATGGAATGGGCCAACCTCCGCGCGTAGGCCACAGGGATGTGATCCTTGAGTTGCATAAGGTATTTCCTCCTTCGATGTATGGTCAGCATACGGCGGGCCAAGTTTTTTGCAAATGGGCGGGGGTGCGCGGCGGGCCGTATCGCCTTGCGGGATAGGGAAATAAAAGGTCGCCGAGGAGAGGCTGCCGAGTGGGCGGTTTTCGCCATGGGTGGAAATTTCGGGCCACTCTGGAGTGATGCGGCGGGCGGCGGGGTCTTGAGGCGGATGATTTTTCATTGAGCCGCTTGCGGGCGGCGGGTGGTGATGCTAGGGGAGCGGGATGGTCGGGAAGGCGATGCATGGCGGGTATTGGCTGCTGGCTCTGGCGATGGCGTGCGGAGTGGTGCGTGCGGCGGATGTGGAGCAGGTCTATACGATTCCGCTCGAGAAGTTTGACCTGCCTGCGAGCGGGGGCGGGACGTATCCCAAGTACGGGATCTGGCTGTCGCTGGGCAGCTCGACGACGCCGCAGGTGTTTGAGTTCGACACGGGGGGCGAGGGGCTTTACGCCGCGCACTCGGCGGATGCGGCCTGGTGGGGGGCGGACGTGACGGAGGAAACCACGTCGATCGACAAGAACTTCGGCAGCGGGCTGGAGTACACGGGCAAGGTGGCCAAGACGAGCGTGGCCTTTTACAATCCCCACAGCACCACGCAGGTGCTGGCCACGACGGCGGCGGATTACAAGGTGGGCAAGTCCGAGCACATCGTGAATACGGACACGAGCACGGATCTCTGGCCGCCCGCGACGGTGGGGGGAAACCCGAAGCCGCCGGTGGATGGGAAGTTTTACGGCGACTTTGGCCTGAGCCTGAAGAAGGGGGACCACGGGATCGAGAACGTCTTTGCGCAGCTGTCGTATGGCGGCGGGGTGACGGCGGGCTACATCGTGTCGCTGGGCGAGCGGGGTTCCAGCCAGCAGCCGGGCATCCAGGTGGGGCTGGCGGCGAGCGACCTCACGAATCCGGACACGGTGTGGTTCACCATGGCGGCGGGGCCGGCGGGCGAGCTATTTGAGCACTCGGGGCTGGAGACCTATGCGGCCGAGCTGATCTCGGCCTCGCTGTATCTCTCGGGAGCCGGGGGGAAATCGGCGACCTTGAGCGACCTGGGGCTGAATCTCGACACGGGCAATGGCAGCCCGGGCATCCTTTACCAGCAGGACTCGGCGGATGAGACGGCACTCACGCCCGTGAGCAATGTCGATGTGGACGGCAACCTGACCGGGCTGCAGGACGGCCTCCAGCTCACGCTGGTGGGCACGGATGCGAATGGCAACAGCGTGACGCTGGATCAGTTCCTCACCGGGTCGACCTATGGGACGGATCTTGTGTGGGAGGAGTACCGCGGCGACGGCCAGGAGACGTACATGAACATCGGCCAGTTGCTCTTTGAGAAGTACGCGGTGACGTACGACCTGGAGAATGGCCAGCTCGGGTTGACGCCCTACGCCGTGCCGGAACCGGGCACGGCGGCCATGCTGCTGCTCGGCGCAGCCGGGGCGCTGATCGTCGGGCGGCGCTGGAGTGTGATGCGCTCGCAGGCGGGATAGACCGGCGGGAGCAGCGCGAAGGCGACGGGGGGATTGTTCGCGCTTTACGATTGTCGCGCGAAGGGGCTTTTGCTAAGTGCTGGCTCGTAGCACTCCCCCCCGCTTATGAAATCCCTCCCCGTCCTTTGGGTCCTGCTGGTTTCCTCACTGTCTCTCCACGCCCAGGTCTGCGCTCCGGAAAAGACGCAGGGCAGATACCGCGCTGAGGTGTCGGATTATCTCCAGGCGCACGTGGTGCAGGTGGCTCGTTCCGGCGAACGGGTGGTGCTCCTCGGCGATGGCGGGATCTTTGCCGTGAGGCAGGAAAAGCAAAGCATCGCAGGCTTTTCCGATCGCATCGTGCTCAACCGGGTGGGGGACTCCTTCATCGCGAGTCTTGGCGCGAGGGAAAGAGTCAATACTGTGCTGAGCCTGGTGAAGGCGGATGCCGCCGGGATCGAGCTGCGCTACCGTGTGATGGATGGGCGGAGCGGCACGCTGCGGATGGATGAGGGCACGATCATCCTGCCGACGGCGAAATCCGGCGGGGCCGCGCAGGCATCGCCTGGCGACCCGGCCTGAGCTTCAGCCTCGCATCGAGTCGACGAGCTGGCCGATGCCGCCGCATTCCGGCAGGGCCATGAAGCCATGGTCCTTGTACAGCGTGGGGCAGAGGGGCTGGGTTTCCTGCAACTCCCGCCACCCGCGCCAGAGGGCGTCGTACTCGGCGACGAGGAGGCTGGCGGCGGAGGTATTGCCATATCCCCGGCGGATGGCGGCGAGTTCGAAGCTGACGCGGTAGATCGCGTACAGGAAGAGTCCATACTCGCAGGAGACGCGGGCAAAGGCGGCGGTCTCCGCATCGGCGAAGCGGATCTCGCCAGCGAGCGCGGCGATGCGGCGCCAGAGGGCGACGGCCTCGCGCTTCTCGGCCAGTACGCGCTCCAAGGCTGCGGGAGAGTCGGGCAGCGGCGGAGTGCCGATGAAGTGATCGCGGCTCCACCAGCCGTCGATGTCGGCATGGGTGCCGCGCTTGCCGCGCACGACGGCGGCGGCGGAGAGCAGGCAGAGCTCGCGGAAGCGCGCGACATCCTCATCCGCGAGGCCGAGGCGCTCGCGGGCGTAGCGGGCAAAGACGGCCGCCTCGGATTCCCCGGGGGATCGCAGCCACGCGCTGAGGACGCGGGTGTTGAGGTCGATCCAGAGTTCATGCGCGATGTAGGGGCCCTGCCAGCCGCCGCCGCGGCTCCAGGTCCAGGCCCCGGCGTAGAGCGGGTGGCGGACAAACTCGCGCAGGGAGCGCATTTCCCCCGGCTCCATGACGTGGTCGTACTCCTCGAAGCCCTCGATGATGCCGTGGGCCACGTAGTGGGGGTAGGCACCCTTGCCCTCGTACTCGCGCTGGCACTGGATCTCGACGATCTGGCGGTGGCGACCGAGGCCGAGGAACCGGCTGAAGCGGTTGCCGCGATGGAAGTCGTCCTCGCAATGCTTGTCGGAGATGATGAGGTTGCGATGCGGCTCCACGGCGGCGCTGATGCGCAGGTAGTTTTCACTCGTGGGCCGGTCAAAGCTCAGCCACGTGCGGAAGAAGACCTGCTTGTCCAGTTCCTCGCACACGACCTGGCGGAGGAGATTCATCAACGGGATGATGGTCTCCTCGGGATTTCCCTTTTCCCGGATGTGGCCGACGTGATGCGGGGCGTCGTGCAGATAGGTCTCGCCTACGCGCACGACGATGCCGTCGAGATCGGCAAACTCCCGGAACATCTTGCGCAGCAGGATCGAGAGGTATTGCCTTGTGCGCTCATCCCGTATGTCGCCGAAGCTCTCCAGCCCGGCGCGTTCGACCAGGGCGCGGGGGAAGAGCACCATGTCGCACTGGCAGTAAACCCGCAGCCCCGCCTCGCGCGCCTCGCGGTATTTCCGCAGGAGTTCCGCGCGTTTGCGCTCCACCCACGCCGCGGCCTCGCTGCCCGGCGGGCAGATGCCGGGATCGACATCCGACCAGTCCACGGCGAGCTGCGCCGACTCAAAGATCATGAACACCTTGCCGCCATAGCCCAGCCCGGCCAGCGTGGAGGGTGAGGTATAGCTGGAGACAAACTCCGGCTCGCCGGGGTTGTGATGCACCATGTCGAGCAGGTGCTCGGGCTGCACGGGCGATCGGGCCGGGGCGGGATGCGCCGGGTCGACGGCCGGGCGGTGAGCGTGGGTTTCGCGAGCGGTGAGAGTAGGCATGATCGGAGGATGGTTGCGCCGGGTGGGGAATTCGCTGGGCTTGCGCCTTCCGGACAGGAGCCGGAAAGAAAAGCAGCCAATTCGCCTTGACATCTTTTCGTCTATCAGTGAATTATCGTTCACGCAATCGTTAATTCAAATGCTCGAATCCACCCCAGAGAAGCAAAAGATCACCATTCGCGAAGTCGCAGCCGCCGCAGGCGTCACGATGACGACGGTGTCCTCCGCACTGCATGCGAGGGGGCGGGTGAGCGAGGAGCAGCGGCTCCGGATTCAAAAGATCGCGAGGGAGCTGGGGTATCAGCCCAAGGTGGCGGCCCAGATGCTGCGGGCGCGCATGACATCCCAGATCGGGCTCATCCTGCCGATGGATGCCAATACGCAGGACGGGCTGGACGGCCACGCCACGCCGATCCTCTTGAATTTCGTGCGGGCCTGCGAATCGCGCGGGCTGCGCTATCACGTGGAGTTTTTCAGTCCGAATCAGTCTTTCGCGCCGCCGGTCCAGGTGTCGGGCGGGATGGTCGACGGCCTGCTGGTCGGGGGTTATGTGGGCAAGCCGCTCGAGGAATGGCTGAACGCCTCCGGGTGCAAGTGGGTTTCCGTGGATGAACCGGCGGACTACTGTGTCGTCTCCGCCAGTGATGAAGGCATGTACCGCGCGGTCGAGCGTCTGGCCGCGCTGGGGCACCGCCGCCTCGCCTACACAGGCGGACCGCTGCACTACCATTCGCAAAAGTCGGCCTACGAGGGCTTTTTGCGTGCCGTGCGGGATTTCGGCATGGATCTCTCCGGCGAGGGCCGGGTCGTCCACTTCGACGATGTCTCCCGCCCCGGCCTCCTGCAGAAGGCCTCGGAGTGGGCGGCAGAGGTGCTGCGGCAGCCCGCGCCGCCGACCGCGGTGCTCTGCCACGATCTCGTGCACTCGCGGGGCATCGCCTACCGCGTGATGAAGATGGGTCTGTCAATACCGGAGGATCTCAGCATCATCGCCGTCGGGCCTGCGACTGTGGCGGAGAGGGATCTGCCCTGTATGAGCACGATCCAGGTTAATTTCCAGAGCCTCGTCGAGAATGCCATGAGCCTGCTGGAGGGCGCGATGCTGGGGAAGAAAAACCTCCGCAAGGTCGTCCGGGTGACTCCCGACCTCATCATGCGCCAGACCGTGGCGCGCCCCCGACAGGCCTAGAGGACGAGCCTCTTCCCCTTTTCTCAAAAAACAACCCGCCTCCCGACAACCCCCATGAAGAAGATGCAGACCAAAAACCTACTGTTCAGTGTCCTTGGTGCAGCCGCCATCGGCTGGGCCGCCCCTCAATCCCAGGCCGCCGTGGTCATCAGCACCGGGGCGCAGCCCACGATGAATGTGCAGGTGAGCCAGGCCACGCATGACGTGGGAACCTCGATCGGCTGGCGGTATGATGTGGCCAACGGCCTCCGCGATGTCGGGCAGTCCTTCCTCGCGACGACGGCATTCTCACTCCAGGCCCTCAGCATTTACGTCAATGTGACGCCCAACTTCACGGCCATCCGGAATGCCGCGATGACGCTGACGATCTACTCGGTGGCGAGCAGCACGTCGTCGGGCGCGCAGGGCAACCCGGCCAACGGCACGGTGGTCTCCACCCAGACGGGGACGTTTGCCTCCGACTTCTCGGTAACGGGCAATACGACCGACAGCTGGATCACCTTCACCCTGGGCGCACCGGTGAACCTGGCCGCCGGGGGATCGTACGTGTGGATGCTCAGTTTCGAGGATCAGGCGGCGAATCGTTCGATCACGATGGCCTTCCTCAACGGCAATCCCTATGCCAGCGGCTTTGCCTGGGCCTCGACCGACGGCTCCACCTACTCGCTGCTCAATGGCGTCAATGCCGACACGGCCTTCATCCTCCAGGGCACGGCGGTGCCCGAGCCCGCCTCTGCCTCGCTGGTGATCGCCGCCCTTGCCGTCGGTCTCATCTGCCATCGTCGGCGCAGCGCCTCGCGCAGGAACGCCTGATATGAACCGCTGTCTCCTCCCTCGTCTCGCCGGATCGGTGATCGCCCTCGGCCTCCTCGCGACGCCCTGCGCCTTCGCCGCCGGGAAAATCCTGCTGGCCGAGAGTTTTGACTCACCCGGCGAAGCCGCCTCACGCTGGACACCCCTGAAATCGAGCATCCCCTGGGTGGTGGCCGATGGCGAGGCTGCGCCGAGCGGGAACGTCATCTTTGACCTGCTGCGAACGAAGGATTTTGCGCCGGTGACTGATGGCGTCTTCGATCTCACCGTCACCGTGCGGTTTGAGTCCGCGCTGGCTGGCGGCAACAACCGGCTCATCCTCCAGATGCGCGACAGCCAGAGCAACGACGGCTACGAGGTCGTTCTCTCCCAGGGTACGTCCAACAACGCGCAGATCGCGGTGATCGCAGGCTCCTCGACGACCTCGCTGACCAAGGGGCTCGTCTCCAAGGCCTTCAGCTTCCCTGTCGACACCTTCACCACGGTGAGGTGGACCCGCACGGCTGCCGGAGAGATGAAGGTCTATGTCGACGGGCAGGAGTACATGAGCGGGTTTGACGAGCAGTTCCACCAGTTTGACGTGCTCTCGATCGGCTCGCGCGCCTACGTGCCCGAGGGCGACACGGGTCCATCCGCGATGCGCCACATCTTTGGCAGCGTCGAACTCAAGGGGGACTAGCCCCTCATGCCATGAAGCCACTCCCCCCCAGGACCAGCCGCGGATTCACCCTCTTGGAGCTGCTGACCGCGATCCTCATCATCGGCGTGCTCGTCAGCCTCGCCGCCCCGGCTTTGAACAATGCCATCCGCAAGGCCCGGTCTGCCGCCTGCCAGTCCAACCTGCGCCAGCTCGGGCTCGCCACCCAGCTGTTCACTCAGGAGAGCAATGGCTACATGCCCGACATCGGCTGGTGGGCGCAGGAAATACTGCCCTACGCCGGGGCGGAGCGTCCTTACCGCGACATCTTCTGGTGTCCCGCCGCCACGCGGCAGGAGTGCCCGGTCGTGGCGGGCCGCACGCTCTCGGTGTACCGCAACAACCAGCTCATTCCCATCGGTTACGGGATCAATGGCAACTACCCGAGCAATAACGGGCAGTATGCCTACGGCAACCTTGGCACCCGCTCCCCCGAACGTCGCATGAACAACATCCCCAACCCCTCCAAGGTCGTCCTGTACCTCGACCAGGCGGGCGGATATGCCAACCTTTTTTATAACACCCAGGATCGCTTTTCGACCCGGCACGCGCCGTCCTCCGACCCGAACAAGATGGGGCTCAACGCCGTGTTCGTAGACGGGCATGTGGAAAGCCTCTCGATGACCTACGACACGGCGGCCCGCTCCCCCTGGCGCAGCATGTTTGACGCAGTCTGGTAATCCGCGACTTCCCTGATGATATCCCTCCGCTTTCCCTCGATCCTCTCTGCGTTCCTAGGTTGTCTCTTCGCCGGCTGCGATGGCTCGGCGCATCGCGCCGGGAACTCCGCCTCGCCATCCCCCGTCCCGGCAGCCTCGCCGCAGGCCGCCGCCATCATTCCCGGGCCATGGTATCATCCCGCGCCGTTTGCCTGGGCGCTCCAGGAGATCGCGCCGGAAAGCCGCCTCGCGCCCTCCCAGCCCTGGCGCACGCTCGTTGCCTCGGGGGAGACCGACCCCATCACGGCGGACTGGAGTGCACTCAAGCCGCGAGCGGGCTGGCAGCGCGCCGTGGCCTCCCTCGCAGTCGGTCCCGGCGAGCCTTCGTTCTTTGAGCAGGAGTTTGCGGCCTCCGCACCGAAGCTCACGCTGCCTGCGCTGCCCCCGGGCGGGTATTGGCTGAAGGTGCGGTTCGCGGGCGACGGCTGGGTCGCGGGGAAGAGTTTTTTCCTCAATATCCTGGAGTCCGGCGTCGCCGATCTCCCCCGGCATCTACTGCCCGGCCCGCTGCTCCGGCTCCGCGCGGCGGAGGGAGCCGTCGTCGTCTCGGGCGCGCCGCCCGCTGCCCTCCTGCGCGTCATCGTCTCGGAGCTGAATGGCCGCCGTATTCCCGCCATGGAAGCACCCGTGCAGCGGGATGCCGGGGAGCAGGTCATACCGATTCCCCAGGCTGTACCCGGGAAGACGGTCGAGGTGGCCGTGCTGGCGGACGAGGGCGGGCGCATCACCGGGCGCGACAGCGTCTGGTTGACTGTTCCCGGTGATTCCGCCGCCCCGCCGATCTGGCCTGCGTCGGCGAGTCCCGCTCCCTCCATCTTCGACTATCCTGCCGGGGAAACCATTTCCAGCCAGGGGATCTTCGCCGAGCAGCGCGCCGGGCTCGACCTCCAGGTGGCTGGCATGGCGGCCCGGGGAGGCAAGGCGGTCCAACTCTGGATCACCTGGGGTGGCATCGAGCCTGTGCTCGGCTCCCGCGACTGGAGCAACCTCGACGCCTACGTGAATTACCTCACCGAGCGCAACATCCCGTTCACGCTCGCAGCGGCAGGCAGCGTCCTCTTTGGCAACGGCCCTACCGCGATGTGGGGAGATTGGGCGATGAATCACGAGGGCCGCTACAAGCTCTGGCGCGACCAGCCGGTCGTCAGCCCGTCCTCCGCCGCATATCGCCAGGCTGCCGCGGACTTCACCCGGGCGCTCATCCTGCGCTATCGCGGCAACCCATGCCTCGCCGGGTACGTCTTTCTCAACCAGGGCACGGATAGCGGCATCTTCCAGGAGCACTTTGACTCCATCCTCGACTACTCCGCGGCGGCGCGGAGCGACTTCCGCGCGTTCCTGCAACGCCGCTACTCCTCGCTCGACGCCCTCAATACCGCCTGGAGCACCACCTGGCCCTCGTGGGAAGCCATCCAGCCGCCGCTCCCTCAACTCGACCAGGAGGTCAACCTTTCTCCGGCCTGGAAGGACTGGACGGCCTGGAAGCTCGACACCTATCGCAAGTGCTCGGTCGACCTCTTTGACCCGGTCGTCGCCGAGCTCGATCCCGCGCGGCCCGTCCTCCACTACAATGCGAAGACCGGCCCGTTTGAGTACAACTTTCACGACCTGAAGGTCCCCCACTGGGGTACCGCCGACGGCGCGGGCGAGGACTATCGCATGGCGCGCATCAACAGCATCACCAAAAACTGGAACCTGTGGCGGCAAACCGAGTCCCACGACGTGCCTCCCGCCAACCTGCGCTACCTCTCCGACATGTGGGCGGAGTCCCTCCGCAATGGCGGCAAAGACATCCGGTACAACCTCGTCTTCAACTCCATGGCGTCCAGTTTTGCCACCGCCTACCCGAAGAACGCGAAGCTCCAGGACGCCCTCGCCTGGTGGTCGCGCACGGCTCCGCTGCGGGCCGCCCTCACCGACAGTGTAACGACTCCTCCCCGCCTCGGCGTCTTCCTTTCCTGGGCCGACATGCTCTATCGCATCCGCGTCTTTCGCTGGTACACCCTCCCCGGCAACCGCGCCGAGGAGCTGGTCCGCCATGAGGACTTTCTCCCCGTGACCTGGCTCTCCGAGTGGACGCCGGAAAGCGCGTGGAAAGATGTCTCGGTGCTCCTCGTCCCCGAGGATGCGAGGGTCTGGAGCCCGGGCCTCGCGGACCGCCTGGGCAAATACGTCAACGAGGGCGGAACCCTCGTTCTCTGGGGAAGGAGCGGGCAATACGATGCCGGTCTTGACTCCTCCGCCTCATTCCCTTGGGCGGGTGCGCTCGGCCTCGCCGGGTTGCAGACTCATCCCGCCGCCCCCGGGCAGGGAGGCTCGGAATCCCGGGTGGAACTCGGCGCGACCCGCGCGCTTTGCTCGCCCGCCATGGAGGTCGCGGCCGTCCCGTCCGGAGCCGCCCAGACCCTGGACGCCCGGGGTCGTCCCATCGTCCTCTCCTGGCCCCATGGCGAGGGGCGTGTCCTGTGGTGCCTCTCCGAGACTCCGGGGGAATCCGATCGCATCGTCGCCCAACTCCTCAAGGACGCAGGAGCTCCCCAGGAAACGCTCAGCTCCAACCCGCAGGTCGACGCCTTCAGCGTTTACCGCAACGGCGTGCGCTACGTGATCCTCAACCGCTTCCTGGGCTACGGGGCCAAAGCCGACGACATTCCGGTCACGACCCGCATTCGCATCCCCGGGCTCCCCGGGGGCGACTGGACCATCGAACCCCTCGTGCCTCCGGGGCAGCCCCGGCAGATGACCGCCGCCGACCTCGCCTCCACCGGTTGGGAGGCCAGCCTCCTGCCCTCCGCCATGCAGGTCTACGCCCTGCGCCCGAAGACTCCGGGTTCCCGCGCTTCAGTGGAAAATTGACTTGTCCTGTCTCATGCGCAACGGGTGAGAAAAATACCCTGCTCCGCCCAGGGGGCGATGCCATGTCTCCGGTGAGCCCAAACCGCTCACAGGATATCGTCGCTCGCTTAAAGTCTGAAAACGGAACACGGGAAATTCGTCCGCCGCAGCGACCGCTTCGCGTCAATGTTCCCCTCTGTTTTATTCACCGCCTTTGTTCCTGCCTGTCTTGTGCGGGTCAGGTGAGGAGGGGAGCGCCGAGGGAGGGCATCTGGACGGGACAGTACTGCCAGGCGCCGATGTCGAAGAGGACGGCGCAACTCGAGTCGTCCTTCCAGATCGCGTCGGGGAGGCCCCAGTAGACGATGTGCGTGGTGGTGCGGGAGCGGTTGGTGAAGGACGCGTTGGCCCCGGCGGAGGTGTAGACGTGGATGTAGTCGCCGCGGGCGATACGCTTGGACGGCAGCCAGAAGGTGCGGCGGAGCGAGCCGGTGATCTCGCCGTCGCTCCGGCACGTACTATCGGCAAGGATGTACGCGCCGGCGTCGCAGTCGGCGTTGGCCTTCAGCGAGACGTATTCCTTGCCGTGTTTGCCTCGATGATGGACGGAGCGGATCTCGATGCGCATGGGGCTAGGGTGCGGCGGGTTGCGGGGTTGAGGGGGGAACGGGGCTGGCCGCCGGGAGATTAACTCCCGGCAGTCTGGAGAGGAGCGGTTTCGCTGGGCTTGGCCGGGGTGCCGGACGGTGCGGCGGCCGGGGCGCTGGGAGCTTCCACTGCGGCCTCGGGCTTGGGAGCCGGGGCGGCTGCGGCGGGAGCGGGCGCGGACGGCGCGGGCTTGCTCGGGTGCTGGGCCATGGCCTGGAGTGTGTCCCAGTGGCGATCGACGTCGGCCTGGGCGGCGGCCAGGATGGCGGCGGCGCGGGCTTTGTCTGTGCCCTTGGAGCGGAAGCGGAGCTCGTTCTTCAGGTACTCGGCGACGGGCACGGTGGGTGAGCCGCAGTCGAGCTGGAAGGAGGGCTGTCCAGCCTCCGCGCGACGGGGGTCGAAGCGGTAGAGCGGCCAGGTGCCGGTATTGACGGCGAGCTTCTGCTGCTCGAGGCCCATGTTCATCGAATAGCCATGGGCGATGCAATGGCTGTAGGCGAGGATGAGCGAGGTGCCGGGGTAGCTCTCGGCCTCCTCAAAGGCCTTGAGGGTCTGCGAGTCCTTGGCGCCGAAGGCGACGCGGGCGACGTAGACGGAGCCGTAGCTCATGGCGATCATGCCGAGGTCTTTCTTCGGCGTGTTCTTGCCGTTGGAGGCAAACTTCGCGAGGGCTCCGAGCGGGGTGGCCTTGGACTGCTGGCCGCCGGTGTTCGAGTAGACCTCGGTGTCGAGTACGAGGATGTTGATATTCAGCCCGAGGGACATGACGTGGTCGAGTCCACCGAAGCCGATATCGTAGGCCCAGCCGTCGCCGCCGATGATCCACACGCTGCGCGGGACGAGCGAATCGGCGAGGAACTCCAGGCGGCGTGCCACGGGTGAGGCAATACGCGGGAGCTTGTCACGGAGAACCGAGATGCGTTCGCGCTGCGCCGCGATGGCGGCCTCGCCTGCGGTGGGAGCGGTGAGGATCTCGTTGACGAAATCGTCGCCGATCTGCGGGGCGAGGGAGCTGAGGAGCTGGCGGGCGGCGTGGTTCTGCTGCTCGTAGGCAAAGCGCAGGCCGAGGCCATACTCCGCATTGTCCTCGAAGAGCGAGTTGGACCAGGCGGGGCCGCGGCCTTCGCTGTTCGTGGTGTACGGGGTGGTGGGCAGGTTGCCGCCGTAGATGGAGGAGCAGCCGGTGGCGTTGGCAATGACGGCGCGGTCGCCGTAGAGCTGGGTGAGGAGCTTGATGTAGGGCGTCTCACCGCAACCGGCGCAGGCGCCGGAGAACTCGAAGAGAGGCTCGGCGAACTGGCTGGACTTCACCTCGGGCTTGAGCTGCGAACGGTCGGCGTTGGGCAGGGTGAGGAAGAAGTCGAAGTTCTTGCGGCCTGCCTCGACGTGGTCGGCGTGCGGGGCCATGTTGAGGGCCTTGCGCTTCGGGTCGGCCTTGTCCTTGACGGGGCAGACCTGGACGCAGAGCGTGCAGCCGGTGCAGTCCTCCGGGGCGACCTGGAGGGTGTACTTGTAGTCCTTGAAGTCGCGGGAGCGGAAGTCCGCGCTCTGGAAGGAATCCGGCGCGGTCTCGAGGAGCGAGGAGGGGTAGTACTTGGGCCGGATACAGGCGTGCGGGCAGACGAGCGCGCATTTATTGCACTGGATGCAGATGTCGGAGTTCCAGATGGGAACGGCGAGGCCGACGTTGCGTTTCTCCCACTTTGCGGTGCCGGTGGGCCAGGTGCCGTCGGGCGGGAAGGCGCTGACGGGGAGTTCGTCGCCGAGACCGGCCATCATCGGCGCAGTGACGTGCTGGACAAACTCGGGGGCGATCTGCGGGACGAGGGAGTGGGCCGGGGCGTTGAGCGGCGCGTTGGCGGGAATCTCGACGGGAACCATGCCGGCGAGGGCGCGGTCGACACCGGCGTAGTTTTTCTCGACGATGGCAGCGCCTTTCTTGCTGTAGGTGTGCTCGATGGCCTCCTTGATGTGGGCGATCGCTTCGTCCTTCGGGATGACGCCGGAGAGGGCGAAGAAGCAGGTCTGCATGATGGTGTTGATGCGGTTGCCGAGTCCGGCCTCCGCGGCGACCTTCACGGCGTCGATGGCGTAGACGCGGAGGTGCTTCTCGAGGATCTGCTCCTGGGCGAGGCGCGGGAGACGGCTCCAGGTCTCGGAGGGCGGGAAGGGCGTATTGATCAACACGGTCGCGCCCTCTGCGGCGATGCCGAGGACGTCGAAGCGCTCAAAGAACGGGAACTGGTGGACGCCGACGAAATTGGCCTGGCCGATGAGGTAGTGCGATCCGATGGGGCGCGGGCCGAAGCGCAGGTGCGAGACGGTCATGGCGCCGGATTTCTTCGAGTCGTAAACGAAGTAGCCCTGGGCGTAGTTCGCGGTCTTTTCGCCGATGATCTTGATGGAGTTTTTGTTCGCTCCCACGGTGCCGTCGGAGCCGAGACCGAAGAAGACGGCGCGGCAGACGTCATCAGGCTCGATGTCAAACTCGCGGTCGTAGTCGAGCGAGGTGCCGGTGATGTCGTCATTGATACCGACGGTGAAGTGGCGGCGCGGGCGCTCGGCTTTCAGCTCGTCGTAGACGGCCTTGACCATGGCGGGGGTGAATTCCTTGGACGACAGGCCGTAGCGGCCGCCGATGACGACGGGCTCGACTTCAAAGGGCGAGCAGCCAGCGGCGCGGCCCTCGGCGATGGCGGTGATGACGTCCTGGTACAGCGGCTCGCCAATGGCGCCGGGCTCCTTTGTGCGGTCGAGCACGGCGATGCTGCGCACAGTGCGCGGCAGGGCGCCGAGGAAATCCGGCACGGAGAAGGGGCGGAAGAGGCGGATTTTCAGAACGCCCGTGCGTTCGCCGTCCTGATTGAGGGCAAGGGCCGTCTCCTCGGCGGTTTCCGCGCCCGAACCCATGGCGATGATAACGCGGTCGGCATGAGGGTGGCCGGTGTATTGGAACAGCCCGTATTCGCGGCCGGTGAGGTCCGCAAAACGATCCATCAGTGCCTGAACGACGCCGGGGAGACGATTGTAGTAAGGGTTGCAGGATTCGCGGGCCTGGAAGAAGACGTCGGGATTTTGCGCGGTGCCGCGAATGACCGGGTGGTCGGGGCTGAGGCCGTGGTCGCGGAAGGCGGCGATCCATTCATCATCGATCATGCGGCGGAGGACGTCGTCGCCGAGTTCGTCGATCTTGCCGATCTCATGCGAGGTGCGGAAGCCGTCGAAGAAATGGATGAAGGGCACCTTGCCAGCGAGCGTGGCGGCGTGGGCGATGAGGGCGAGATCCTGCGCCTCCTGGACAGAGTTTGAGCAGAGCATGGCGACGCCGGTCTGGCGGCAGGCCATGACGTCGGAGTGATCGCCAAAGATGGAAAGTGCGTGGGCCGCGACGGTGCGCGCGGTGACGTGGAGGACAAAGGGAAGGAGCTCGCCCGCGATCTTGTAGAGATTCGGGATCATGAGCAGGAGACCCTGCGAGGCGGTGAATGTGGTGGAGAGTGAACCGGCCTGCAGCATGCCATGGATCGCGCCAGCGACGCCGGCCTCGGACTGCATCTGCACGAGCTGCGGGATGATGTTCCAGAGGTTTGGCTGGGACTTGCTGGACCATTCATCGCACCACTCGGCCATGGGGGAGGACGGAGTGATGGGATAAATGGCGATGGTTTCGCTCAAGCGATAGGCGACAGAGGCAACCGCCTCGTTGGCATCCAAAGTGACTGGGGCCTTCATAGTGGAGCCCAACGTAACGCCATCAATCCCAAACCGACTCTGCGTGTGTTGGCGAAGACTGTGCGGAAATTGTCACTTGGGACAACGGAGGTTGCACGGCGCGAGGGCGTGCGGGAGGCCCGGGAAAGGAGCCCGGGTGCGTTTTTTTTCGGGGATTGGACGGAAAATGGGCGGTTTGCCGGTTAGCGGGTGTTGCATCCCTAGCGCGGATGGACGGGGTTTTCGGCGTGAGGGGTTGGTTTGCGGGTGGTTTGGGCTTTGATGACATGGCAGCTTGTGATATTTCTCCTTATATCCATGAGCATACAGAACGAAACAAATCGCGTGCAGTACTGGGGAAACGAATCAACGGAGATCGCGTACCCGGTGCCGTTTTACTTCTTTGAAAGCGGCGACCTGCGGGTCGTGGTGACGGATGCCGCAGGGAATGATGCGGAACTGGAGGAGGGCGGCGGGTATTCCGTGGCGGGTGCAGGCAATGAAAACGGAGGGTCTGTATGGACTGTTTCCATCGTGCCGACCACCTCTCGGGTGACGATCTATCGCGAGGTCAGCGCAGTCCAGACCACGGTGTATGAGGAGAATGGGGAGTTCCCCGCAAAAACTCACGAACGCGCCCTCGATCGCCAGACCATGCTGAACCAGCAGAATGCGCGAGCCTTTGACCGGTCGCTGAAGGTGCGCGAGAGCGATGGCGAGAAATCGGCGATGACGGCGGTGGGGAATTCCGTGATCGGATTCGGCGCGGATTTGCAGCCGCGAACATTTACGCCGTCGCAACTGGCGGTGTGGCTGAACCTGACCCAGCAGGTTTTCGGCGAGGGAACAAAGACTTGGCTGACGGAAGCTGATAGACCTTCAGCCGTTCCTGATTTTCTTGGACAGGTTGGAGTGCAACTTAGCGACGCTTCCTTATGGGTTGCAAATGGAACGAGCGCAGGGAATTGGACTGATCCTGTGCCAGGAGTTGCGGATGGTTCGATTGCGACTGTGAAGCTCGCAGACGGCATTTTTTCCGCCGACACGACGGGCAGGGCCAAGATGGCCGATGCGTTTATTACCCTGGCGAAGATCGGAGAGGGAATTTTCACGGCAGACAGCACCGGACGCGGGAAATTTGCTTCCGGGTTTATTGACTCTAGCCTTTGCTCCTCCGATCTATGGAACGCCATCGCTCCGGCGGGGGCAGTGCTTCAAACGGTGACTGTCTCAAGAAATGACGAGTTTTCTACGACATCGCAAATTCCGTATGACAATACGAAGCCGCAAAAAGGCGAGGGGCTTCAAATTATGTCTGCTTCAATAACTCCTCTTTCCACGTCGAATAAAATAAAGATTTTGTTCGGGGGCTTTGTTAGTTCGGCAGCTCCTGCCGCCGCGACTTATTGCGTATTCAAACCAAACGTCAGCGACGACGCTCTTGGATCATGGATGTCGAGCATTGGCGGAGACGGGTATGCTAATCAGGTGTTTTTTGAGTACACCGATTCACCGGCGTCTATATCATCGCAAACCTATTCTATTCGATGCGGACCAAATACTAGTGTGACCCTTTTCTTCAATCGCCTCTATACGCCGGGGTCGAAATTCAACGGAACGCTGACGCAGACGTTCACTCTTCAGGAGATCAAGGGATGACGATTATTTTCGCGAAATTTGCTAATGCTTCGCGTTCATCGGTCGAGCTTCTGACGGTAGAGGCCGGATCCGTAATTGTGTCTTTGGACGGTCGGGACGTTTCCGGAGGATGGCAGGAGGTATATTCCGAGTGGGCTCCAGAAAACGAAACCGCTGAGTATGTCGAGCCAGCACGTACGCGCGCGGTATCCGAGCACCTCGCGTCGTTCGGTTTCGACGCCATTGCGCTCCTGAACCTCTCTGACGTCGAGCGAAAATTCGCCGCGCAGCCGGTGGATCTCCCGCCAAAATGCGCGACCGCACTCTCTTGGGTCAACGCCGTTCAAGTCGCCTACGCATCCGGCCAGACTCTTCCCGACGCACCCTGCACCCTTCCCGAACTCTTCGCGGAAATTGCCCCACTCCTAAAGCCATGATTATTGAGAACTTCCGCACCGTAATTGTTGATTTTGTTCCCGTGCTCGACAGCAGCGTCTATTCCGCTGGCGATGTGCTTTTTGACCGAGCGCAGCTCGATGTCGGGAACTATGCGAATCCCGGGCAAAGTGCAGCGCAGAAGATCCGCGGGCGAGTTGTCTCGGTCGGGGTCCTCGATAAGGACGATCAGGGCGTGGCCATGGACCTGTATTTCCTCAAGGCTGATGTCAGCCTGGGAACGGTCAATTCCGCACCGTCGATCAGCGACTCGAATGCCGAGCACATCGTCGGCTTTGTCACGGCCACGGCCAGCAAGGATCTCGGCGGCTGCCGTTTTGGACAGGCGGACTGTGACATCCGGTTTTCCGTCACGGGTGAAACACTCTATCTGGCGGCGGTGACGCAGGGGACGCCAACTCACACGGCGACCGGACTGAAATTCCGTATCGTACTTGAGCTCGAGGAGGGTTATTGATGACGATGCCATGGCGGCGATCGGCGCGGCTTGATGCGGACGCGGTGGATTACTTTGCGCGTATTGCGGCCGCCGGTGGTGGGCTTCAGAACGGTCTCTACACCGAGCGGGGGACGAAGCGAAGGCTTTCCGATTTTTTCATCTCCTTAAAGGACATGGGGCTCTGGTTGTCGATTTCCGAGATGGGAATTTTCCTTGGCGTCTCAAGTCTTCCCGCCTGCCTCGCGAAAGCCAGGTATGCGGCGGGAACACCCTCGTTGCTAACAAATTTCAACTTTGTCGCCGGCGACCACACTCCCGCCGGTGCCGCGAGCGGGCTCAGGGGGGATGGAGCGACGAAGTACCTTGCAACCGGAGTGGATCAAGCCTCTTTATCCCCGGGCAATCTGTCTCAATGGGCATATGTTAGCAATGCGGTGACGAGCGCCAACACGGAAGCTCTTTTTGGGGCGAATATCAGCCCTGGCGTGCATCTGTTCAAGACGCTCGATACGCAATTCATCTCAGCGCGCACGGCGCAGCTGGTTCCCACGGATTCCGGGTTCGCCATTACGTCCGGTTTGATTGGGTACTCTCGTGCCTCATCAAGCTTGGTCAATTGGCAGGTGGGTGTAAACTCCGGTTCCAGTGCATCGGCGTCGGCTTCCCTTGCATCATATCCCATGACCGTATTGGCTCGCGGAGGAGCCAATCCGACGCAAAGCACCGTCGCGCTTTACGGCTTTGGAGCCGCCATAGACCTCGTCGCGCTGAAGACAGCTTGTGATGGCGTGTTTGCCGCATTTGGAGGCACGCCATGAGTGATTTAGTATCGCAGCTGATGGCGTCGCTGGCGGCGGGCGTGGTGACGAAGTTCGCCGATTTGCCGCCTGAGCAGATCGAGGCGCTGACGGCGGAATTCAGCCGGGGGACGTTTACGAATGAGCAGCGGTCCGTGATGGCGGGTCTTGTTTCGGTGGCGACGGGGAAGGACGTGCAACTAGATGAGTTTAACGCCTCCTCTCCGGTTCACAAAATCAACCCGGTCGCGCTTGCTGACGGGACGCCGGTATTGCCGGTTTCGCTTTTGACATGGGCGGGCCGGGGACAGGGTTTCTCCGGTGCCCGGGACCTGCTGTTGTCGATGCCCGTTCGCCAGGTAACCGCGGCCGATTGGCCGACATCTGAGGAAACGCCATGACTGAGGAACTTCGTGCGGCCGCACAGGCCGGGGACCGTTTTGCCAATATCATTCTGCTTCTTTACAAGCTGGGCGGCTGGGGCGTGCTGTCCCTGGCGCTGCTGGTGGCGCTGCGGTACGTATGGGATGAGCGGGCTTCGACAAATCAGGCGCTCATCTCCGAACTCCGGGACGGAAAGGCGGCGACCCTTGCCATCGTTTCGCAGAATTCCGAGGCCATGCAAAAGACTGCCGAGGCGCAGCAGCAGGTCGCCAGGGCGGTCGAGCAGCTCACGGCGGAAGTTCGGAGACGCTAAAGATATGAACTTGAAAAATGGAGTATCAAAAGTCGGGGCCGTGCTCTTTGGAGCAGTGGCCGGAGTGATCGGTGCGGCGGTGACGGGCGGGGCCACTGCGGCGGTGCAGTATGTGCAGGCCAATGGCGCTACCCAGAACTGGCAGGCGGTGGGAGGAGCGGCGGCAGCCGGGGCAGTGCTTGGCACGGCAGCGTATTTCTTCCCGTCCCCAATCAAGGACCCGGCGAAGTGACTCCTCCGACGCAGGGATTCATTGAGCCGCTTCCGGGCTTCCGGTGGATGAGCTATAAAGACGGCCGTCAGGCCCTCCTCGCGCCGCTCGTGTATGTCTCCAAAGACGGCGAGCGCTTCGAGGTGCCGGCGGGGTTTGTCACCGACTACGCTTCAATCCCTTCCATCTTCTGGAACATTCCCGGCTTCGATCCCTACGGACCCGCGAAGTTCCCGGCGGTGCTGCACGACTGGCTGTATTCGCTGCGCGGCGGCGAGCCCCATGGAAAGAGGCGCGCGCAATGCGATGCCCTCTTCCTCGAGGCGATGCAGAGCGTCGGCGTGGGCTGGCTGCATCGACGCATCATCTGGGCGGCGGTGCGGCTTTGCGGCGGGCTGTGGTCGATGTCTCAACCCTGGGCGGAATGATGGGCCGCGTGCAGCGAATGAACGCCCCGGCGGTCCAGACCGCGCCGACCCCGCTGGAGGTCGCGATCCGCCATGTCGGCGTGCGGGAAACCTCGCGCAACCAGGGGCCGGAGATTGCGCTTTTCTGGAACGATACGAGCTACCCGGCCGGGGATGAAAACCGCGAGCCATGGTGCGCGGCCTTCGTGTGCTTTTGTCTGGCGGAGGCCGTCCGGCAGGGGTGGCGGCCGAGGGTCAAGGCGCTCCCGCGCGAGGCGGCGGTGCGCTATTTCCTCGACTGGTGCCGGGGCCGGTACGGCGTCGAGGTCTGGGAGAACGACGGAAAGCGCCCGCCCCAGGCGGGAGACATCGCCGTGTTCCTCCTGAGGCTCTCCCATATCGGCTTCGTCGAGAGCATCTCCGGGCGGACCTTGACCACGATCGAGGGAAACACCGACGCGGGAGGCGGTCGGGAGGGCGATGGCGTGCATCGCCGCCAGAGGGCGCTTTCGTTTCCGGGGTGGTTTGTGCGGTTTCTTTCGTTCGCGTAATCCGCGCCATTGTGTAGGGTCTCGAAATGGTCCAGGTCGAAAAACTTCTGCTGGTGGTTGCGGTCGCGCTGGCCGCGGGTGTTCCCGCGTCGCGCGCCATCGGGCCGACCAACGACCGGGACTACTTCATCGCCCCTCTGCCCACGCCCATCCCGACGCCATTCGCCGCCCCCATCTCGGGCATCGGCGCGGCGATCATGGAGGACTCCGGGGTTTGCCGGATCATGCAGGTATTGCCTGACTCTGGGGCCAAGGCTGCGGGGCTGCTGGCGAATGACGAGATCGTGCGCATCGACGGCACATCCGTGGCGGGATTCACCATCGACGACATTGCCTCGCTCCTGCGCGGCAGTCCGGGCACCCGCGTGCTCGTGACGGTGAAGCGCCCCGGCGTGGAAAAACCCCTCGACATCTGGGTCGTGCGCGCGCCGATCAAGGTTCGCTAAGCCTCGCGGCGAGCGCTGTCTTTTGGCTTGGAGTCGGGGGTTTAATTTGTTAGTTTCTCCTTATATATGTCGGCTAAACAACGAGTGAGGCGAAGCGCGGCCCTCGGCGCGGTGATCTGTGAACGCCTGGCGGGCGGCGAGAGCCTGCGCCGGATCTGCGGCGATGCCGGGATGCCGTCGCTGGCCTCCGTCTACCGCTGGCTCCAGGCGGACGAGACGTTTCGCACGCAGTACGCGCTGGCGCGCGAGCACCAGGCGGACGCGCTCTTTGACGAGATCCTCGACATCGCGGATGACGGGACGAATGACTTTGTGGAAAAAGAATCAAAAACCGGCCTGCGCACCATCGTGCTGCGGGAGGAGGCAATATCACGTTCGCGTCTGAGGGTGGAGGCGCGGAAGTGGATGATCGCCCGCCTCGCGCCGAAGAAGTACGGCGAGAAATACGAGCCAAAGGGCGAATCGTCCGACACTCTGTTGGATTTCCTCGATGGAATCCGCGCCGCGGGCGAACGCCGGGAGGGAGCGGAATGATGAAAGTCGACCATCTCAAGGACCGCCTGTGGCGGCTGCGCAACCTGTATTCCATCAAGGACGCCGAGACCGGGCGGGTGATTCCCTTCGTGCCGCGCCCCGAGCAGGAGGCGGTGTTTCAGGCCCTCGCCGAGGGGCATCGCAAGCTCATCATCCTCAAGGCCCGCCGTCTCGGCATGAGCACGGCCATCGATGTCTATGCGGCGGATGAGGCAATATTCCACGCCGGGAGGCAGATCAGCATCGTCGACCGCAACCAGGATGACGCGAGCAAAAAGCTGAGCGGCATTTGCAAGGTGGCGTTTGACTCGCTCCCCGCGGCCATCCGGGAGCGCTTCCTCGTGGTGCGCGACAATGACAGCTCGTGGCAGCTCCAGACGCGCTCCGGCGATACCGTGAGCGCGATCTATGCGGGAAAAAACGCGCGCGGCGGCACCAATCAGCTCCTCCACATCTCCGAGTGGGGCGTGATCCAGGCGGATGATCCCGGGCGCTCTGAGGAAATCCTCACTGGCGCGCTGCCTTCGGCCGAGCATGGTGTGACCATCATCGAGACCACGTGGAAAGGCGGGCGGAACGGCCACCTTTGGACACTGGTGAAAGACGCCCTGGCGATTCCCGCAGGACGGCGCACGCTCCAGGACTGGCGGTTGTTTTTCTTTCCCTGGTGGAACGACCCCACCTACCGAGAGGCAGGCGACGAGTCGCGCATCGACCCGGAGCTGCGTACCTACTTTGCGGAGAAGGAAGCCGAGATCGGGCGCCCGCTCGACCTCGGGCAGCGCACCTGGTACGCGCGGCGGCGGGCGAGCCTGGGGGTCTTCATGTACCGGGAATTTCCCACGACCTTTGACGAATGTTTTCGCGCGCCGATCGACGGAGCCATCTATGCGCCGCTCCTTGACAACCTGCGGCGGCAGGGAGCGATCACCGGCGGGCCGGTGGACGGCTGCGGACTCGTCCATACCTTCTGGGATCTCGGCAGCCCGCTCAATACCGTGGTGTGGTACGTGCAGTTCGTGGGGCGCGAGATTCGCGTCGTTGATGTCGATCTGTCCAGTGCGGATACGCCGCTCGACCTCACGCCGGTGCAGCGCGTCTCGCGCATGCTGGCCAAGGGCTACCATTACGGAATCCACTACCTGCCGCACGACGCGGCGGTGACCGAGCGCAGCGGGCGCACCTTCCAGAGCGAACTCACTGCGGCGGGGTTGGTCAATACCCGCGTCATTCCGCGCACGGCGGATATCTGGGTGGGGATCAACCGCCTGCGCCAGCTCATGCCGCGCATGTCGTTTCGCATCCCGGCCTGCGAGGCGGGGCTGGAGGCGCTGGCAAATTACCATACGCGCAGCCAGGGGGAGGGCGGTCGGGCCAGCGACGAACCTGTGCACGATTGGTCGAGCCACGCCGCCGACGCCCTGCGCATGATGGCCGAGGCGGAAATGGCGGGAATGATTTCCTCGGGCGGCGCGGGGACGCATTCGGGCCGCGTGGCGGTGAAGATGGCCGGTCGCACGAAGCGCTTTGCCTCGCGGCATTAGCCTTATGGAACATAACGAGCCGCCCGTGTGCCGGATCGCGGAGATGTACCGTACCCAGCCCGCGCGGCTGTCGTTCCGTGAGGAGCTCGATGGCTATTTGCAGCACGGCTATGTTTTCAACACCCCCACGGTCTTTGTGATGGGGCGGCCCGTTTCGCGCCGCGCGAGCCTGGAGGAGATCGTCGACCCGTGGCGGGTTTTCGCCCGGGAGGAGCAGGACGCGTGGTTCCTCGCTGCGCTGGCGGGGGACTGGCGCTCGCAGCTGCACCTCTTTCCGTATTCGCTTCCTTGGATCGGGTGGGAGAGGGGGCTGAAGAGCGGTTTGCGCTTCTGGCCGCTGGCGCGGGTGGCGCGTTATCGGCGCTAAAGATCCAGCAATTCGCAGATGGCGGCCTTGATCTCCGCCAACTGAGCTTCGGGCAATTTCCCCAATCGTCGGATCAGCGCGTGCTGGTCGATGCTGGCAAAGCCCTGGATGTTCACGGCGGAGTGCTTCGGCAACCAGCGAGGCTTTCCGATATCCACCTCCCCGCGCAGGCCGCGCAACTGTGAGGTGAGCGGGACGACGACCACGAGCGCTCTCGCGTCGGCCGGTTGCGGGTAGGCCAGGATGAGTACGGGGCGCTGCTTGGCGGCGAGCCCGAAATCGACCGTCCAGATCTCGCCAGGGCGAGGCTCAGTATTCACCGAGGGCTTTGTCCCAGGCCTTGCCCTGCTCGGCGGTGGTCAGCAGCCGCTCCGGCTGGGTGGTGATGGCAAAGGGCAGGTCATTGCGCAGTTCGACCTGGGCGAGGAAGATATTGAACGCATCGCCGGGCTTCATGCCGAGGCGGGCGAAGACCTTTTCCGCCTTGCGCAGGCGTGCGGTGGATACCCGGGCGCGAAAGAGCGTGGTGGTTTCTGACATGGCGCAAAGATGCTCAAAAATGCTCAAAAAGTCAACATGGTGCGCCCCGTGGGTATGCGGGCCGTGGTGGGTCAGCGCGGGTGCGGCGGATTCTCAGCGCCTGGAAACCTGCCTCCCTGGCATGGGTTGCAGGGTTTGAGCGAGTATTAGCGATCCGGGCCGGATTTAGGCTGTCTGTTTCTCCTTAAAAATGCATAATTAGGAATGTCGAGCGGAGAACTCCTGGTGAGCCCGCCCACGGCGATTCCCGAAGGCTGGGACCTGCGCGGTTGCAGATAATCCAGTCGGCCGAGGGGCGAACCAATTCCAACCAAGAGAAAGAGAAATCTTATGGCAGCTATCAAGAGCATTCCGGACTACTATGTGACGGAATACGAGACAAACTGGAGCCACAAGGCCCAGCAGAAAATCTCCCTGCTCAAGGATCAGGTGATCCTCGACAACATCGACGGCAAGGAGAAGAGCTACAACAAAATCGGCACGGTCGAGTTTCAGCGGGTGACCGAGCGCGCGGGAGCCACGCGAGTGAGCGACCTCAGCCTCGAGAAGCGCTGGCTGCGCCCGTTCCCCTTCGACGACACCAAGGTCTTCGACGAGTGGGATGAGAAGTTCCTCGGCGAGATCAGCCTGCCGTCGAGCCAGCTCATGGAGGCCCAGGCGGCCGCCTATGCCCGGCTCGCCGACAGCATCATCCTGCAGGCCGCCGTGGGCGATGCCTACACGGGTGAAAACGGCACGAGCGTCGTTTCCCTGCCGACCTCTCAGACGGTCGCGGTGAACTACGTCGAGAGCGGCACCGCCGCCAACAGCGGCCTCACCATCGGCAAGCTGCGCCGGGCGAAGTACATCCTCGACGACAACGACGTCGACGACATGGAGCCCCGCACCGTCGCCTATTGCGCGAAGCAGCTCCAGGACCTCCTGCGTTCCGTCGAGATCGGCAGCAAGGACTACAACGCCGTGCAGGCGCTGGTCGACGGCCAGGTGAACAAGTTCCTCGGCTTCACCTTCAAGCGCGTGTCGAGCAAGGTGCTGCCCATCTCGGGCGGCGTGCGCCAGGTGGTCTTCTGGGCGAAGAACGGCCTGCGCCTCTCCGACAGCGGCAAGCAGACCCGCATGGACATCCTGCCCATGCAGTCGCACGCGCTCCAGGTGCGTTCCGTGGGCGTGCTCGGCGCGACCCGCGACGAGGAGGCCCGCGTGGGCATCATCTACTGCGACGAGACGGTCTAAGCGACCGGCGAGGAATCCTTAGAAATCAAGAAACATCATGGCAACAGTGAAAACTGACGTGGCGACCGCGCAGAGCTCGAGCAATCCTCGGGACCGCGGCGATGGCAACAAGGTGACGGGCGACCTCCGGATTGCGGAGGCTGTCTATACAACCACGACGGCCCTGGCCGCCAGCGACGTGATCGACGTCGTGACGCTGCCCGTGGGAGCGATCGTGCTCCCCGAGCGCAGCTGGGTGGCGAGCGAGGGCACCGGCGGCACCGGCACGGCGATCGCCAAGCTCGGCGACGCGCTGGACGATGACCGCTACTCTGCGACCAGCGTGGCGATCGCCTCCGCCGCCTCCTCGGCGGTGACGGCGGCTGCGGCGACCAGCGTGGTCGTGCGCACTCCGGTGACGAAGGATACGGCGACCGTGAAGGCGACCGTGGCCCTCTCCAGCGGCACGGTGACGGCGGGCAAGGTGGTGCGCTTCAGCATCGCCTACCTTCTCCCGTAAGGGCTGGCGTCCTGGTTGATACCCCGCATCCCGGCCCCGCGCCGGGGTGCGGCAATCAGCCCGGAGCCCCCGCTCCTGCATTCCCTAATACAAATCATCATGGCAGCAAACCCGACCACCATCTGCAACCTCGCCCTGGCCCACCTCGGCGAGGATCAACTCATGAGCCTCGACGACGACTCGCGCGAGGCGCAATTCTGCAAACGCTTCTACGACCAGACGCGGGACGAGGTGATACAAAGTCACCCGTGGAATTTCGCCATCCGCCGCGCCGTCCTCTCGCGGCTCGCCGAGGCTCCCGCCTTTGGCTGGGCCTGGCAGTATCAGCTCCCCGCCGACTGCCTGCGCATCCTCCAGCTCAATGGCCACGATGTTTCGAAGCGCGAGGGCCGCTACGAGGTCGAGGGCGGCCGCCTGCTCACGAATGACGAGGAATGCGCCGTGCGCTACCTGCGCCGCGTGGAGGATGCCGCGCTGTTTCCGCCGCTCTTCGTCGAGGCCCTGGCCTTGAAAATCGCCACCCGCCTGGCGAAGCCCCTCACCGGCAGCACCTCCGAGGTCGAGCGCCTGCTCACCGAGTACGAGAGAATCACCAAACCCCTCGCCATGCGCGCCGATGCGCTGGAGGGCCGCCCCGCCGTGCGCCCGGCCTGGGTCGAGAGCGATTTTGTGCGTGCCCGCCGCGGAGGGATCTAAAGACCATGCCGTATCAGCTCATCCCCAGCTTCAACGCGGGAGAAATCTCGCCCTATCTCGACGCCCGCAGCGACCTGGAGAAGTACGCCTCCGGTTGCCGCCTGCTCGAGAATTTCATCATCCTGCCCTACGGCGGCGTCTACCGGCGTCCCGGCACCGAGTACCTTGGCCGGGCAAAGCACGCCGACTCACGCTGCCGCCTCATCGGGTTCAACTTCTCCATCACCACTCGGTTCGTCCTGGAGTTTGGCCGTGAATACGTCCGCTTCTGGTCCAATGGCGTCCCGGTCACCGTGAGCGGCTCGCCCCTGGAACTCGCCACGCCCTACCTTGAGAGCGAGCTGCGCGATCTCCAGTACGTGCAGATCAATGACGTGATGTACTTCGTCCACCCCGCGCACGAGCCGCGCAAGCTCACGCGCAAGTCGGATACCGACTGGACCTTTGCGCCCGTCGCGTGGGACTGGCCCGCCTTCCTTGATGACAATACCGACCCGACCACCATCACGCCCAGCGCCACCACGGGCACCGGCATCACGCTCACCGCATCGGCGGCGACCTTTGAGGCCGGGCACGTCGGCGCGTACTGGCAGATCGCTCACGCCCGGGCCAATGCCTCGGTGACCGTCTCCATCACCGCCAGTAATACCTCGTCCTCCCTCGCCGTCATCGGCAGCTGGGAAATCACCACCTACGGCACGTGGGCGGGCACCCTCCAGGTGCAGCGCAGCGAGGATGGCGGCGCGACGTGGGAGACCATTCGCTCCTTTGCCTCCGAGAGCAACCGCAACGTCTCCGCCACGGGCAAGGAAAACAAGGAGGTCCTCCTGCGCCTCACCGTCGCCTTTTCCTCCGGCTCTGGCACCGCGCGGCTCGAGGCCGTGCAATCGCGCGAGTACGGCTTTGTGAAGATCACCGAGGTCACCGACTCCACCCATGCGAAGGCCGACGTGGTGAACTCCCTCACCGCCGCCACCGCGACGAAGGCCTGGGCCGAGGGCGCATGGTCGCAGCGCCGCGGCTACCCGCGCACCGTCACCCTGCACGAGCAGCGGCTCTACTTTGGCGGCACCAGCGCGCGCCCGCAGTCGCTCTGGGGCAGCGTCATCGACGACTTTGAAAACTTCCGCGTCTCCTCGCTGGACGACTCCGGGTTGTTCTTCACCCTCTCCGCGCAGGAGTCCAATCCCATCCAGTGGCTCCTCTCCCAGGACCAGCTCCTCATCGGCACCGCTGGCGACGAGTGGACGCTCGGCAGCAGCGACAGCAACTCCGCCCTCACGCCCACCAACGTGCGCGCCGCCCGCCAGTCCAGCTACGGGTCAAAGTCCCTCCGCGCCCTCATCATCAACGACGTCGTCCTCTTCGTCCAACGCCAGGGGCGCAAGGTGCGCGAGCTCGTCTACTCCTTTGAGAAAGACGGCTGGGTCGCGCAGGATCTCACGCTCCTCTCCGAGCACATCACCCGCGGCGAGGTGCTCGAGTGCGCCTTCCAGCAGCAGCCCGACGCCATTTACTGGACCATCACCGGCGCGGGCCAGCTCGTCGGCATGACCTACGAACGCCTGCAAAACGTCGTCGGCTGGCACCGCCACACTACCGACGGCGCATTTGAAAGCGTCGCCACCACCTATGGCGCGAATGGCGCGGACGAGGTCTGGGTCGCCGTGCGCCGCACCATCGACGGCCAGGACGTGCGCTACATCGAGCGCTTCCGCACCGACTTCCGCGAGACCTTTGAGCAGGAGGACAAGGTCCACTGGTGGTACCTCGATTGCGCCCGCCGCATCGTCAATACCCCCGAGTCCGCCACCGTCTCCGGCCTCGATCACCTCGAGGGCAAGGGCGTGGAAATCCTCGCCGACGGCGCGGTCTCGCCCGGGCGCGAGGTCTCGGGCGGCGCCGTCACGCTGCAATCCCCCGCCGGCACCATCCTCGCCGGGCTCCCCTTCACCTCCACCCTGCGCCCGATGAAGCTCGAGATGCCCGACCAGCAGGGCGCCTCCCGGGGCCGCAAGAAACGCATCCACCGCATGCTCCTCTCCCTGCACAAGTCCCTCGGCGGCGAAGTCTCCAGCGACGGCGGCGCGCGCTGGGGAGCAGTCTATTCCCGCTCCACCGCCGACCGCATGGATGCCAGCCCGCCCGTCTTCACCGGCGACAAAAACGTCGTCGTTGCGGGCAGCCACGCCACCTCGGCCGACATCGCCGTGCGCCAGGCCCAGCCCCTGCCGCTCACCGTCCTCGACCTCGTCCTGAAGTGGGAGGTCTATGGAGACTGAGGCCGCACCGCACCGCCCGATGAAGCCCTACCTGCGGGAGTTTGACCCCGCCCGGGATTACGAGCGTGTTTCCGCCTGGTGGCAGGCGCACGGCTGGTCTGCTGTTCCGGTCGGGGCGCTGCCCCGGCTCGGCGTAGTCGCCTACTTCGCACACGAGGACGACATCGCCGCCGCTGGCTGGCTCTACATGGATAACTCCGTCGGCGTCTGCATGCTCGAGTGGCTCGTGACCCGACCCGCCAACCGGCCCAAGGACTCGCTCCGCGCCCTCGACGCCATCATCGAGTTTCTCCAGCAGCGGGCCGTCGACTTCGGCTACGGCGTGATGCTTACCACCGCCCGCCAGTCCGCTCTCGTGCGGCTGCATGAGCGCCATGGCTTTCAAAAAACTGACGAGGGCGTGACGCACCTCATCTCATTTCCCACCACGTAATCTTATGAGAATCCAACACATCGAGAACCTCTACGGCCATCATGCCATGCGCTTCGAGTACGCGCTGTCAGCCACGACGATCAGCACGGCTGCGTTTTATACAGCGATGGCTGCTTCGGTAGCTGCCTCCGCAGCAGGCGCTGGTCTGAGCATGTACTCGCAGCAGGAGCAGGCCAAGACCGCCAGCGCCATTGCGGATTATAACTACGACATCGAACGCCAGAATGCCGAGGTCCAGTCTAGGATGGCCCAGCAGCAGGCCCTCTGGCGGCAGCAGGCCGCGCAGGTCCAGTACCAGCAGCAGCAAAACAACGCCATCGCCTACGACCAGCAGGCTCAGGCCGTCGAGCAGCAGGCTCAGGAAAAGATTCGCCGCATGCGCGAGGAGGCCGATCGCACCATGGCGACGAAACGCGCTGCCTATGCGAAATCCGGCATCACCACCGAAGGCAGCCCGATAGTCGTCCTCGCCGAGGCGGGGGGCTTGCTGGAACTCGGCCAGCAGGATGCCCTTTATGATGCCAACCTCGAAGCCAGCGCCTGGCGGCGCAAAGCCACCGACGAACGCTATCAGTCGAAATTCTCCCTCTTTAATCAAGCCGTGGCGAAGTACGAGGGCGACGCTGCAAAGGTCGGCAAGATTCTCGATCTGCAGAGAGCCGACATCAATCTCGCCTCAGGTCAGGCGCAGGCTCAGGGCTATCGCGTGGCCTCCTACGGTTCGCTCATCGAGGGCGTGGGAGACATCTCCTCGACCGTCTACTCGGCAACCAAGTGATTATGCCGACTCATCGCAACCATTGAATTGTTAACACTCCCATGTCACGAGTCTATCTCCAGGAAATCCCCAATGCCCCGCAGCGCCTTGCCGACCCCGCCGTGATGAGCGGCGGCCCGAGCGCGCCCGATCTCGGCGGGGTCACGCAGACCCTGCTCCAGTCGGGCATCCAGCAGGGAGCCTTCGACGGTCCCGCCGAGGGCGTCCAGCGCGTCGCCGAGTCGGTGAAGGGGCTCGCACGCCCGCTCGCCGCCGCCGCGCTCGATTGGGCGCAGATGAAGTCCGACGCCAACGACGCCATCAATAAAGGCCAGCGCCAGGCCCTTCGCGCCGAGTGGTATTCCAACCTCAGCGCCCAGACCGAGGGCCTGCCCGAGTCCGAGTGGGTCCCGCAGTTCGAGAAAGCCCTGCCGAAGCTCAACGAGGCCCTCGCCAAGTACCCCCTCTCGCGCCGCGCCTCCCCCGAGGAGGATGGTTACCAGCTCAACTGGGTCGCCGAACGCAAAGGCTCCCTCCACATCGCCGCCACGCGCCAGGCTTTTGAGAAAGGGATGGTGACGCTCGTCGGAGGTTATCAGCAGGCCATCGCGCAGGGTGACATCGAGGGGGCGAAACGCCTCGGCGACCAGCTGGAGGCAGGGCGGTTCTGGGCACCCGAGCAGCGCAGGCTCGAAGACCAAAAGGCTGGCGATACACTGAAGCTCAACGCGCTGTCCCATCTCCTCCAGAATGACCCCCGCCGCCTCCGCTCTGAACTCGATGCTTCCAGGGCGGACGGCACCATCGCCCAAAAATTCGCACCTCTCTCACCCGAGCAGATCGTCAGCCTCGACGCCCAGGTCGATCACGGCGTCGCCGGGGTGAATGCCCGGGACTACTTCACCGCGCAAAAAGAAATCGGCGACGGCATCATCCGGAGCGGAGACGACGTCGAAAAACGCTACGGCTTGCTTCCCAAACAAACCCGCGATCTCGTCGTTCGCAATCTCGCCTCCGACCGTCCCTTCGACAACGCGAAGGATGGACCCACCCTCGCCAGGGTGCAGGTGGGCGTATTGACCTACGACCCCCGCAATGATCCCGGCCAGTCCGGGCTCCGGAAGATTCAGGAGGAAATCTCCCTCCTGCCGCGCAAGCAGCAGATGGAGATGATCAACAGCCTGCAAAAAGTTTGGACGGCGGGATTCGTCGAGGGCCGGCCGCGCTCCGCCAGCGAGATTCAGCTTTCCCGCAAATTGACGGAGTTCCAGGAAGCCGCCGATCGCGGCGACTACGGCCCCACCGGGCGCGACCCCGTCGATCCGCACCTCGTCACGGACCCGCGTGCCAGCGCCGACTTCGCGAACCGCTGCTTCTTCGTGCAGCAAAAGTACATCGCCTTCGCGCAACAACATCACGATGCCACCCCGCAGGATTGGGACAAGATGTCCAACGCCCTCCTCGTCAAGGACGCCACCGACCAGGCCAGAAAAGCCTACGCGCCCCCCGTCCCACGCAGTCAGCCTCCTTCCCCCTGGCACCAGCGCATCCCGGTCGATCAACTCCGCAAGCAGGAACAACTCCGGCGGGAACAGCATTTCGGGCAAAAGCCAGCGCAGGACCCCAAGGCCCAGGCCGCCCGCGACCGCGCCGACCAGGTCATCAACTCCACCCCCGGCAAGCTTTGAAATGGAATCAGGCAATACATTGACAAACGACGACGTACTTCATCTCGCGGACGAGTACGAGACCGCATCGCCTCAGAGGCAGCAGGAGATCAAGGGGACGCTTGGGCAGTGGCGGCAGGGCGACCGTCTCAGGCAGGAGCAGGAGCTCGCCGCGCAAAGGGAGAGCGTGGACCGCTTTTTCCTCGGCCAGTTTACCGACGACCGGGAGTTCGAGCGTTCGGCGGATCATCCGGCAGTCCACTTGGCCGAGTCTCATAGCGACGACCCCGGGCAGGTCAAATACACCGCCCTCGGGGAATCCTATCTCTCGTCGCTGCTCGGGCGGGACGTCACCGGGTTCGAGTACCAGTACCAGCGCGATGGTTACTCCCTCGCCCGCTTTGGCCGCAAGCCCGCCGACGACCGCGAGTTTCGCACCATGGTGGCCGGAGAGCTTCGCACCAACCAGATGCGAAAAACGGCCTGGGAGGATTTGCAAAAAACGGTGATCGTCAATGCGGTCAACGACAGCCTCGCCGGGAAGGAAACGATGTTAGCCCCCACCTTTCAGGAATGGGCTGTACGGCATCGCGACTTGATCGACGGAAAGGAAGAAACGGCGTTTCTGACTGCCGCGTTTCGCCAATACCGGGCTTCCCTTGAGGAGGTAAAGAGACTGCGCGAACCGGCGGCGCGGACCCTCTCGGTCCTCACGGCCTACTCCGACGGCGGCGCGACGGATGAGGATGTTTTTACTCTCGGGCAGACCCTGGCTTCCCTGTCGGAGGAAGATCGGCGGAAAGTCCTGGGCTATGTCGGTCTGGCCGCGGACGCCCGCGGCATCAAGCGCGATGTCTTTGAGCAACTCGCCAAGAATATCGGCGAATCCATTTCGCGCGGGTTTGACTGGATATCCAAGGGCAACCTCGCCTCCCAGGAGGATTGGGCAGCGATGTGGCTGGATTCGCTCAAGACTGGCGATGTTCACATACACGGTGACGAGGGCTTTCCCCGGCTGGGAGTCAACGACCTTCCGGGCAACCGGCCACTGACGCCGCAGGAGTCTGCCGAGTGGACCGGAAAATTCGAGAAGCTCATGCCAGCCTTTCAGGTGACGCGAGAGCTGCGTGCCCTGGCCAAGGAAAAGGTCGATCCAATCAAGCCGCTGCTGGCGGAGGGCACATGGGGAGGCGAGGCGGAGCGCGGGCTTTACGGGCTGGCTGGCAGTGCCGGGACGATGGCCATCACAGCCATTCCCGGCATCGGAATGATCGCCGGATCGATGGTCCTGGCCGATGAGGAGTACGACCGGCTCCGGCTGGAATACCGCGACCTCGACCCCCGCAAGGCGCGGGTGATGGCCGACATTTCCGGCATCGCGCAAATGGGGATCGAAAAGCTGCAGCTCAAGGCCCTTGGCGGCAGGCTGCCCATGCTGGGAAAACTGTTCAACGAAATGAAGCCGGGGCTGTGGAAAACGGCGGGCGTCATTGTCGGCGCAAACCTGGAGCAGAACGTGCAGGAAAACCTGCAAAACCTCGTGCCGGTGGCGGTCGACGCCCTCGGCGCTGCCATAGGCCATGATATGCCGGGGCACGACCTGCGGCGCGATCTTGGCGAGTGGGTGCACCAGATGCCGCAGACTTTCTTTGCCGTGCTGCCGATGGCGCTGGTGGGAGGAGGCGTGGCGCATTTCCGGGATTTCAGCGATGACGGGCGCTTTTTGCTCGAGCCTGAGATGCTGGCCATCGCCGGGTTTTCCAGGGATCAGCAGCAGCACATTCATACCGCCCATACCATGGAAGAGGCGCAGGCCCGCTACCGGGAGGAGTTTTCCAGGCGATCTCCGGAAAACATCGCTGCCGGGCTCGAACTGTTGCAAAAAGCAAGGGAGCAGGCCGAGCAACAGCAAGCCGACCCCGCCCAGCCGCGTCTGGAAGCCATCACTCGCGGAGAGCGCGGCACCGAGTGGATCGTGCGCGACAGCCAGGGCCGCGAAACCCTGCGCACCCAAAATAGCGAAACCGCCCAGCTCGCCCTCGCCGAACTCCAGCAAAGCGCCGCCCGCCAGAAACAGGCGAGCACGCTGCGCTTTAGCAAGTCAGGCGACCAGGCGGAGAATGTCGGAAGGATGTGGGTCGAACTGGCCCGGGACAAGCGCACCATGCAGCACGGAGAAACCTCCGACGCCAAAGACCTCGGCACGCTGTTGACAGAGATTTCGCCGGAGGCCGGGCAGGACGTGCGGATCAGTGAGCAAAAGGCGCTCAATGGGCAGAACGACGGCTATGTATTTCAGGGAAGCGATGGTGGGGAAATCAAAGTGGGACGCTATGTCCAGGATGAATATTTCTTCGACACGCAGCGTGCCGGAGAGCATAGCACACCGATCAACCAGGCGGCCTATGCTTGGGCGCTGAACAACGGCAACAAAATGGTCGAGGATCCCGGCGGACTGCTGCGAATTGGCGTATTGAGGCGGACGAGTCAGATGTTATCTGCTGCGTTGAGGGCTGGCACGACGCGCCACATGGAGCCGGGGCCGGACAGCGAAATCGTTGGATGGCATGAGGAAAAGTCGGAGGCGGATTTCTTTCACAACGTGGGCCTGCTCGCCATGAAGGAAGCGGAGCTCGTGCGAGGACGCTTGAAGGGGTTGGATGCCCTGCGCTATGATGGAGAAAGCCAAGCATTTTATGACGGAGAACATCGAATCCCTGCTGAAAAGGTTAATTCCTACCTCGGCGAGAGAATTGCGGGGGTGGATCCAGATTTTTCCGAAAGAATTGGGCCTGCGACTCTTAGACGAGCATTGGCAACTCGTTTTGCCGAGGAGGCCGGGACCTTGGGCGGCAGACGTTTGGGGCAGCATGCAAAAGCGAGTCCCAATCTCCATCGCATCCGCTATGCGAGGGACGATCGAGGAGAACAAGAAGTACCTGGAAGCCAAGAGACTTCAGCGGGAGGAAAACCTGCGGAAGTATCTGGAGGAACTCGACGCCCGCGAGAAAACAGCGGAGTAAGCCGCGAACAGGCCCGGCAGTGGGTCGGGGAAGTCCTGCGCAAGTGGGGCTCACACTTGGACGTAACGGTGCACGAGAGCGCCGAGGCAATCCCCGACGCCGAGTTGCGCGAGGAAGTCCTTCGCGAAGGCGATGTGGAAGCCTTCTTCAACGGCAGCGACGGGAAGATCCACCTCCTGGCCGACCGTGTGAATTCGCTCTCGGACGCCGAGCGGCTGCTCAAGCACGAGGGCTTTCACTGGGCGGTGGGAGGCAAGCTGCGCGTGGAGTACGGGCAGCTCGTGGCGGAGATCGGGCGGAGGATTCCGGGCGATCGCATGCAGGAGATCATCGCGCAATATCCGAAGGGAACGCCGGACCTCTGGGTGGAGGAATACCTCGCGCACCTGGCGGAGACCAACCCGCAGTCTCCGGTCTGGAGACAATTCGTCTACGAGGTCAAGCGCCTGCTGCGGCGGGTCTTCGGAGACCGGGTCGAGTACACGGAGCAGGACATACGCGCCTTCCTCTCCAAGGCCCAACAACGCGCCGCCCGAGCCAAGGCCACAGACGCCGCAGAATTCGCCAAGGTCCAGGAGGAACTGCGCTTAGCGAAATCCCCGAAGCCGAGAGGATGGGATCGGAAAGCATGGAATGAGATCCGAGAGGGTGATAACTGGGATTCCGTGAAAAAGCTTCTGCCGAAGGAAGATGTGCTCCCGAGCTTTCTTGACATCAGTGGCGATCAATACACGATCGTCTCGCGGGCTGCGGAATTTATACAACAGAATTCGATTGTTTCCGACTGGACCGGACGAACCGTTTATTTGCCTTACGGGCAAAGTCGTGGCGGGTACGGCAATGATCTAATGAATCGTGCGGAACACCTTACTGGATTTGAGGAGGAAAAGGGTTCTCACATACGTGAACTGGATAGGGAAAAGGCAAAATGGCTGGCAGTCGTTCCAGAAACGATAAGGGAGGCGTCTGTTAGAGTAAGGCAGCGAAGTGAAGTGTTTTACTTTAGGAATTATCGAGGTTCCGTGCACATGGTGATTACCAGTCAAGAGGGTGTTTTGGTCAACCAGCAAAAAATTGATTCGGGACTCGTAACCAGTTTTTCAGTAGACATTAAGAGGTCATTCAAAGGAGCGATCGTAGATAAAATCCGCTAGAAAAATGACCCCCGGGCGAGTTGCCTTGCCCGGGGGTGGTCTATTGACCGGCCGGTCACACTGCCGGTTTTCGCCGGGCAAGCCGCTCTTAGCTTCAGTGACCGCATGGCGACTTCATTGGAATAAGGCTCCTCCCTCACCACGCAAGAAAGAGTAAATCATAATGCAAGCGTTTTGTCAAAGCCCGACGTGGCCGAGGTGCATCGACGCTATACGTGGATATGAATCGGGTCTCGTTACGCAATATCCGGTCTATTTGAAGGACGAGGATTTTAAAGAGGCGTTCGTGGAGCAAATTAATCCGGCACCGCTGGAGTAAATTAAAGGCCCTCTCGGATACCGAGAGGGCCTCGATCGAAATAGAATTTCGACCAGCTGTCGCACGGCCGGATTTCTCCGGGCGAGCCGCGATTGACTCCAGCGACGGCAGACAGTGGCTTCAACGGGAATTTCGCCCCTCCCTCACTCGCTCGGATATTAGATCATAAGGCAGGCGCTTTGTCAAAGCTGCGCAGTGTTGATGTTGAAGGCCACCGGCTGGGGCCGGGCCGCCCGGAAGGCCGGTCTGGTCTGGGGAGAGCAGACGGCGCAGGAGCTGGCGCAGAATGCCATCGCGCCCGTCTTCGAGACCATCGCCTCGGCGATGAGGACCGATATGACACCACGGGATGCCGGGCAGGAATTCTCCCGCTACATCGAGGACATCCCGGCTACGCTGGCCGCCACCGGCTGGCTGGCCCTCATCGGCTGCGGGCTCGCCTCGGTGAGAGACATCAAGAACCCGCAGGCCGATGTCGACGTGGCCCTGCGCCACTGGGGATTCAGCGAGGAGCAGTCCAGACGCATCAAGGCGGCGGCCACGCCGGAGGCCTTCGACGCGGCAGTGCGCGAGGAAATGCCCCTGCGCACGCCCGGGGACATCGCCGCCGGCCGCCGGGAGGCCGAGGCCGCATGGCGGCAGGCCGAGCAGGAGCAAGCCGACCCCGCCCAGCCGAGGCTGGAAGCCATCACTCGCGGAGAGCGAGGCACCGAGTGGATCGTGCGCGACAGCGCAGGCCGCGAAACCCTGCGCACCCCCAACAGCGAAACCGCCCAGCTCGCCCTCGCCGAACTCCAGCAAAGCGCTGCCCGTCGGCGCGGCGGTGAAGGCGCTGCCGAGGCAAATACAGAGGACTCCCCCGAGAACCTCAACCAACTGAGAATGTCCAAGGGGCGGCAGGAGCCGCACCGGCTTGCTCAACCCTTCAATACCAGATACCTTAGCCATGATGAACAACTCCGAGACCCAGCCCATGTCCTTCAACGCGTTCTGCGAGAAGGTGAGAGAGCAGGCGAGAGCGAGTCAGGGAAACATGGGCGACGCCTCGCCAGTGCTTCCCGCCTATTTGCGTGGGCAGATGAACAAAGGAGAGCCCGTTTCGATTCTGAAACATTTCTCGTCCCAGAATTCGCCGGAGGAGAACATAGCGTCTTCATCGACCGGGAAAGCGGAAGACTCGTCAAGCTAACGAAGCCGGGATTATTCGGGGCGCAGGCGGAGGACGCTGGAGCGTACCTGGAAAGGCTGGCGCTGTCGAACCGCGTATTCGGGGACGACGTGCGCTTTGAGGGAATCGTCACGCTGCCCGGCGAGCATGCGCCGCGGGTGGTGACCTCGCAATCCTTCGTGGAGGGACGGGACGCCACCGCTGCCGAGCAGGCGGAGTACCTGCGGAGCAAGGGATTCGTCGAGCATGACGGGCGCTGGGTGCATCCGGTGCTGGGCGTGGCGGTCTGGGATACCCAGACGCCGGGAAATGTCATTACCCGGCCCGATGGCACGATGCAGGCGGTAGACCTGCAGGTGGAAATGCGGCAACCATAGCATGGCGTGTGCCAGCTATTTTGGTAATGGTGCCGGAGGCAGCTTCTTGGAGATGCAGTGGCCGCGTTCTTGCAGGCTTGCCTCGGATTCGCTGGAACATGCCAACACACGGGCCCTCCCTCATCCAGTGTTCGTCCCCGGCAACCAAGGGGTTCCCGTGGCGGGGTGTTTCACCGGGGGAACGCCCGCGAAGCGGGTTAGGCATGCGACTGCTTTCGGCTCTGTCGACGGGTAGTATTGCAGAGCTGGCGGGAGAAGGCAATGCGGGGGAGCGCCTGGGAGGCGGTGAGGGCCGGGAGCGTGGTTTTTTCACCCCGAGTGGGTAGCCCGGTATCTCGGTGCGGCCGCTCCGCTGATGGGTGCGGGGCGGCTGGTGTTGACCGGGAGTGGAGGGAACGAGCGCGAACGCTACTGGCTTCCCTGCGGAGGGGTCGTGGTGGTGTCCGCGGTTGCCGCAGTGGTCGTCGTGGTGTCGGACTTCTTCTCGAAATTTTTCTCCACCTTTTCGCCCACGGTGCCGACGGCGTTGAGGAGCTTGATCGGCGGCGGGGCGTTGTGGAGGAGGGCCTTGCGGGCGAGGGTGCCGCTGGGCTGGGGTGTCTGGGCGCTGGAGTCGGCGGTGTCGGTGTTCGACGAGCAGGCGGCCAGGGCTGCCAGCGGGAGGATCAGGAGTGCGCGGCGGATTGGGGTGAACGGAGCCAGGAGATACCGGAGCTTCATGGCGGGAAATGTGAAGAGCGGAGGCCGGGGGATGGCACGATTTTCTTCACGAAACCGCCGGAAAATTTCACGAAACGCGCGTTTTGGGCGGTTTGGGGACTTTTTTCCTGCCGCGGGCTGCGTATGGTGTCGGGCGTGAAGCTCGGAATCTCGCTCGACCCGGATCGCCGGGAAGGTCTCTTCTGGAGGCTGCAGGCCTTTGGCTGGGGCGGGACGCTGGTCACGTCGGTGACGATGACGAGCTATCTCTCGCTGGAGAACGGGATCACGCTTTCGCTCTTTCGCACGATCTTTGCGGTGGCGGTGTCGGCCTGGGTCCTGCGGCCGATCTATCGGTCCATGCGGGCGTCGCGACCCGTGCTCACGCTGTTTCGGGTCGTGGCGATCTTTGCCTTCTGCGTGTCGCTGGGCATAGCCGATACCGTGTCGACCCTCGGGCTGGCCAGCATCCTGGGGGTGAATCGCGTGATGGAGGGGCTGCGGGAGGTTTTCATCGTGAGCTCGCTCATGCGCGGGGCGCTGTATGTGTTTTGGACCGTGCTGTACTTTGGCATTCACTCGCTGCTCGACGCCCAGCAGGAGCAGCTCCGCGCCGCCCGCACCGAGGCGGCCCTGCGCGCGGGGGAACTCCAGATGCTGCGCTCGCAGGTGAATCCGCATTTTCTGTTCAATTCGCTCAACTCCCTCCTCGCCTCCTCGGACGATCCGCCCACCGTGCGGCGGCTCACGCTCGCGCTCACGGATTACCTGCGGTTTTCGCTCCAGCAGCGAGGGGACTTTGAGCGGCTCGGCGTGGAGCTGGCGGCCTTGCAGAGCTACCTGCAGGTGGAGAAGGTGCGGTTCGAGGAAAACTTTGAGTACGTCATCGAGACCGGCCCGGGCGTGGCGGAGGTGAAGGCCCCCGTCGCGCTCATCCAGCCCGTGCTGGAAAACGCCATCAAGTACGGCCAGCTCGCCGCCATCCGCCCCTTGCGCATCGAGATCCGCACCGCCATCGAGGACGGTGCGCTCGTCGTCACCGTGACAAACTCCGGCTACTGGGTGGAACCCGGCACGCACTCCTCCACCGGCATCGGGCTGGCCAATCTCCGCCGCCGCCTTCAGCTCCTCTACGGCGACCGCGCCTCGCTCGCGCTGGAGCCCTCCGAGGCCAGCGTGACCGCGCGCATCCGGCTCCCGGTCGCTCCTCCGCAAGCATGACTGCCGCCACGATCAAAACCCTCCTCGTCGATGATGAACGTCCCGCCCGCCGCTGGCTGGCCCGGCTGCTCCGCGCCCATGCCGACGTGGAGATCGCGGGCGAGGCTGGCACGGTGGAGGAGGCGGCGCGTGTCGCCGCCGGGGTGCAGCCCGACGTGGTTTTCCTCGATGTGCAGATGCCGCCGGCCAATGGCTTTGAACTCCTCCCGCACCTGCCGCCCGGCGCGCGCGTCGTCTTCGTCACCGCGCATGACGCCTACGCCGTGCGCGCCTTTCAGACGAACGCCCTCGACTATCTGCTCAAGCCCGTCCACCCCGAGCGCCTGGAGGAAACCCTCCGCCGGCTGCGCCTCCAGCAGCCCGCGCCTGCGGTATCGGCTGATCCTCCGCAGAGCCTGGGCCTCGACGACATCACGCCGCTGCGCGACGGACGCCTGCTGCGCATGGTGAGGGTGGGGGACATCGCCGCCATCGAGGCCGAGGGGGCCTACACCCGCGTGCGCATCTGCGGCCAGCCGCCCGTCGTCATGCTGCGGCGCGTGCGCGAGTGGGAGGATGTGTTGCCTGATCCCCCGTTCTTCCGCGTCGAGCGTTCGCTCATCGTCAATCTCCGCCGCATCCACCTCGCCGAGGGCGCGGTGCGCGACGAGACGCGGCTCGTCCTGCACGACGCGGGCGAGCTCATCCTTGGCCGCGCCGCCTCCCGCCGCCTCTGGCGGCTGCTTTAGGTTCCGTGCCTGCCGCGCGGCGCAGAGCGGACCCTGCTCGTGATCCCAGCTCCGCTCCTCCCTTTGCAAAGGCATGGCCGCGCTTATTCACCGGCGAATCCTAAGGATTGCCGTCCCAGCGCGGCGGGTGTACCTTAGGGGTATTATGAATATGGGTCGTCTCAACGGCAGGGTCGCCCTCATCACCGGCGGCACGAGCGGCATCGGACTCGCCACCGCGCGTTTGTTCATCGCCGAGGGCGCGCATGTCATTGTGGTCGGGCGGAACCAGGCAAAACTCGACGCCGCCGTACAGTCGCTCGGCGAGGGCGCCACGGGCATCGCCGCCGACGTGGCCAGCGTCGCCGGGCTCGATGCGCTCGCCGCACAGGTGCGCGCCGCCGCCGGACGGCTCGACATCCTCTTTGCCAATGCGGGCCTCGGCTCGTTCGTGCCCTTTGACCGCGTCACCGAGGAGGATTTCGACCGGTGCTTTGACACGAATGTGAAGGGGACATTCTTCACCGTGCAAAAGCTCGCGCCGCTCATGCCGCGCGGCGGCTCGATCATTCTCACCGGCTCGATGGTTTCCGGCCAGGGCGTCGAGGCCTTCGGCGTGTACTCGGCGACGAAGGCCGCCATCCGCTCGTTTGCCCGCTCGATGTGCGTCGACCTGAAGGCGCGCGGCCTGCGCGTCAATGTCGTCTCGCCCGGCAAGATCGTCACGGAACGCTACACGACCGAGCTGGGCTTCACCCCGCAGCAGATCGAGGAGTTCAAGGCCCGCAACGCCGCGCTCACCCCGCTCGGCCGCACCGGCGAGCCCTCCGAGGTTGCCAGCGCCGTGCTCTTCCTCGCCTCGGCCGAGAGCAGCTTCATCACCGGCATCGAGCTCTTCGTCGACGGCGGCCTCGCGCAGATCTAGGGCGGGCTGAATCCAGGCGGAGCCAATACCCGGCGGCGGCGCGGTCTGTCCCCCTGCCGCTGGGCACTCTCACCGCTCCCTGCCGACACGCGGTGTTTGCCGATGATCGGCGGTTCCTTCGTTATTTCAACCGCCCCTGGCTGGCCGACGTGGCCCGTGGTCGAGGCGTACCGGGAGAGGCGGGGGAAATACCAGGTATGGCGCGGAGGCGGTCGATTCGTTTGCCACGATGCCGGGCGCGATCTGGAGGGCGTGCGTGCGGTATCGACGCGGCCCGTTTCCCTGGCTCTCGACCGTGAGGCGGATTTTCTCGCGGTCGAAGAGGCCGCGATGGAATCGCACGATCGCTCCGCGCGCCCCGCCAGGGAGCAGGAAACGCCGCCACGCGCCGCGCGCCGCACCGGTATCCCCGCCGCGCCGGGCGCAGGCAATTTTCCTCCGCAACGTCGCGCCACGCCAGCGGAGCCGCGTATTTCCGCCCTCGCGTAACCCGCACCCGCTGAGCGGCTTTTTCATATTGACTGACCGCGCGCCGCGAGGGCGTTTGCAGAAACAACGTGTCACGCCTGCCGCCGGATGCGAAGATTCCGGCTTATAGATGAAAAGTTTGTTCCTGATCCTGCTGGCGGCCGCATCCACGGCGGCGGCGGCAGATGCTCCGCTGGTGACGTTTTATTTTGATGACCCCTCGCCCAATACCGTAGCGCCCTTCGCTCCCTCCACCACGGCCCCGGGGGTGAAAGCCGGCCCGATCGAGCGCGGCGCAGGATTCGTCGAGGGCGACACTCTCCCCGGCGTCGACGAATACCAGAAGCCCTCCGCCGCTCTCGGCGGCAAGATCGACCTGCAAATCCCGCTCAATCAGACTCCCGGCTCCTACGACCTCCTCTACATCGCGGGCGAGGGCGCGACCCATGCCGGGAAGGTGGGAGGAGTCAATAGCGGCGGTTTCCTCGTCCTCCAGGTGCGCCCGCTCGCGGCCACGCAGCAGGCCGACACCCTCGCCGCCGCCACCGCGCACGACCTCGACTTTTCCTTCACCGTCTCCGCCGCCGGAGCCGACGTCACCGTGACCACCATCGCCTTCCGCACCGCATATCTCCGCGACGGCGAGCGCATCATTCCGCGCCAGGGCCAGTGGGAGGTCGCGCTCGACGACGGGCGGGATTTCCGGCCCTTCGGCGAACCCGTGTCCCTCGTCGACCCGGTCGTGCCCGCCGACCGCCTCGCGGAGCGAAAGGTCAAGGGCCAGCCCTTCACCATCCCCGCAGGCAAGACCGCCGTCTTCCGCTTCACCGCCTACGGCGCCGCCGAGCACTCCGACTCCGGCCAGCCCCTCGTCCTCGACGACATCACCCTCGGCGGCACGGTCGCCCCCGGGAAGTAGGGGGCAGGCTGCATCGGCCTCCTCACCTTTACCGCCGTCCCCGAGTCGCAAACGATCATCCTCGTGCTGGCTGGCGGTCTCTTCCTCGCCGTGATGCACCGCCGGATGCGGCGAACGGCCGCTGCGGGCTGAGAGCCTGTCTGAAAATTGCCGGTCGAACGGCTGGCGGCGGGAAAACGGCGTTCGGCTGCGTTCCGGCTCCCGCACGTATCACTGCGGATACGCTCTGTCGCCGTGTCTTGCCGTTCACCATTCTCCCTTGCCATCCGCCCATCGTCCTTTTTCAGACAGGCTCTGAGATTCGCGATCCCGCTCCGGGCGGACGATCGCTTCTCGTGCACAGCGCCAGGACTTTGCAATGGCCGCCGCGCCGGGGCTTTGCTAAGTTTGGCAACACGATGGGTGTCTTCGCGATCACCGTTACGATCACGTGCGTCTTGTTCCTGATCATTGGCGTGCATACGGAAACCCGGCGCGTCCTTTACGCCATGCTGGCGGCCGTGGTGATCTTTATCTGTTCCAGCGTGGCCATGCCTGCCATCGGTTCGGTCCTGATTTCCTTCGGGCCCGCCCTCGACGCCCAGGGGCAGGTCATGAAAGACGCCCGCGGCGAACTGGTTTACTCGATGACCTCTGTGCGCAACTACAGCAGAGCCAGTGACCAATTTGGCAGCGTCCTCTACCTCTCCGGCTCGATCTTCGCCGCAGGCTGCATCCTCCTCCTCTCCCGGGCCTTCAGGCCGTAGGGGCGGCGCTCGGCACTCTCTTCCTCACAAGGTAAGCGCATCCAGCGGGTATTCACCGAGGGCGTGGCGTCAGGCTTTCCTGATTTTGTCGAGATGGCGGGGTGGAGCTTCCCGCGCGCAGGCCTGGAGGCGGCTGATCTGTTGGCGCAGGAGGTCGGGCGCGATTTCGCCGGAGAAAGGTCGGGCGCTTCCTTCCCTGGCCCAAGCCGAGCCTCTTTCGGAAGGCAGCATCCCGTCGGTCATGAAATCCTCGCAGGTTTGCTCGATGCCGGGAATGATCAGCGTGATGCCGCCAAAGTCGTCCGCCGCCAGCAGGCTGAGGTGGGCGTCATCGATCCGGTGAATGCAGGAGCTGGCGAGATACAGCCGGGCGTTGAGAGACACAAACGCGCGGCAGTCGGCCAGCGTCGATGATGGCCGGCTGCGCTCTCCCGCCAGGAAGGCGAGATACTCTCGCAGGTTCTCTCGGAGCAGGTCGGGCGGCGGGAGACTGGCGGCGGGAAATCGCTCGATGATCTCGCCGCGTCGCGAGATCGTCCCGCATCCATCCTCCGGGATTTCGATCAGCGCCTCGGCGCACCGGATGATCTCGCGCTGCCTCAGCCGTGTTTCGCAGGCATGGGTGGCGGCGATGCGAAACTGCGTCCCTCCCTCCAGCGTGCCCCGGGCAAAGATGGTGTCCGGGCTCTCGATGTCATTCGAACGGTAAAGCTCGGCGGCGACCTCGACCGGATGCGCCCAATCCCACAAGCCTCCAGTGCCTGCGTGGAAGAGCATGTTGTGCAGATAATGCGACATGGCGTTGCCGCAGCAGGAATCCAGCAGGATCTTGTCGCCAAACATCAGCTTCCCCGCCCAGCCATTCCGTGCGAAATACCCGATCGGTCGACGCCAGAATCCCGAAAACCCGACCTCAACGATGCGGCCAAACTCTCCCGCCAGCACCCGCTCTTTCAAGCGCAGCCGCCACGGCTGGGAGATGTGATTGAACCCGACCGCCGTGGGCTGCGCCGCCGGCAGATCCGTGGCGATCATGTCCTCCAGCTCCTCGGGATCGAGCGTGGGAGGCTTCTCCAGGTAGCAGGCGAGCCCGAGGCCGACGCTCATGCTGTGATGCTCGCGATGAAAGGGGATGGGGCTGGAGATCGCGATAGCGTCGAGTTCCCGCGCATGGAGCGCGAGCATGGTCTCAAAGTCCTTGTACGCCGCGACCCCCCGGCTGCCGAAACGATGGGCCTCGCATTGCGCCGCGAGAGCCTCCAGCGCCGGGTCGCAGGCAGCCACCACGTGCACCGCGTTTTCTTCCTCCAGTTTCGACAGGGCGAGGTGATGCAGGTCGGCGAATCCGCCGATGCCCGCCACCGCCATCCGGATGGGGTGCGCCTGGGCGGATGTATTGCCGTTTCCCGGGCTGCGGCATTCCGTTGCCGCGGCTCCTTGATATGCTGATGACATGCTGGGTCCTCTCATCTCAGGGAGCCGCATAGCTCTGGAGTCCGCCGTGGCGGAGAAACTGCCGGTACACTGACACCGTGAGCGCCAGGCCGCAAAGGGCGATGCCTCCCGCGGCGGGAAACACCCAGTGATACGCTCCTCCGCCCCAGTCGATGAGGGCTCCCATTGCGACCGGGAAAAACAAGGCGGAAAGCGAGATCAGGATGCCCGCCGCCGAGGCGTACCGGGCGAAATGCGAGGCCGGGTACAGGCGGTTGCCGAGCGAGGCGGAGCAGGTGAAGTAGCTGCCCGAGCAGACCCCATGCAGCAGCAGGGCTGGCAGGAAGGCTTCACCTGTCGCCGCCCGGCTCGCCGTCCATAGCATCGCGCCCGCGTACAGGCCGAGCGTCACCGCTCCGACGCGCAGGGGATGAAAGACATCGGCCAGCCACCCGAGCGGATACGCGAGCAGGAGCGAGATGAGATAAGTCAATGCAACCACCTTGCCATAGGCATCCATCCCGATATGCAGATGGCTCGCATAGCGGATGGCGAAGGTGTTCATCGGCAGGAAGGCCAGGGCCGCCAGGGTCATCATGAGAAACACCGAGACGTAATACGGCTTGGAAAAGCACGTCCTGAGGTAGCCCGCGATCCCGGCCACCGGGCTGCGGTGCATCGGGCTGGCTGGGGCGACAGGGGGGTAGCTGCCCTCGCGGATCTTCAGGCAGACCAGCATGAACGACACTCCGTAGAAAAGCCCCAGCCCCACGAGGATCGGTGTGAAGTACCCCGGCGTATGCCCCATCAGCCAATAGTTGAACAGGATGCCATCGATGAGGCTCACCGCGCGAAACAGCCCGTGAAAGCGCCCGATCAATCTCGGCGGCACCACGTCATTGAGCAGCCCGCCAAAGACCGCGCCCCCGGCGATCGTCGCGATCTCAAAGATCGTCCACGAAAGGCAGAATCCGATAAGCGCCGTCGTCGTCGCGTCCAGCCCCGGCAGCCAGCCTGTGACGGCCCTCGCCAGCAGCGGCGTGAGTCCCAGCCCGATCATCGCCCCGGCGGCGAAGGGCGTCGTCATCAGCAGGAACGGGATGCGCCGCCCTCGCGGCCCCCGGTGCCGGTCGGACATCACGCTCACGATCGGCGCGATGCTGATCCCGAGGAGGGCCGGGATGGACCCCGTGAGCAGGGCAAAGAGCAGGTTGGAGATGCCGAGCTGGCCGAGATACCACTGCGCCATCGGCGCGACCGAACGCTCGCGCATCGACCAGGAAAAGTCCCCCAGCAGCAGCCAGCCAAAGAGCAGGAACAGCCCGGAGGACGTGTAGGCCAGCGTCCCCGCACGCCAGCGGGGCTCTCCCTTCCCGGCTCCGGCCTCATTGCCTGGGAGCCCGTCCTCCTGGCGACATCGCGGCGGGGCGGCTTTTTCGGAAATCCTCATCCTGCGATCTACTGGATGAGGCAGTTTTCCGAGCGGACCTCGCTCTTGCGTATCGCCGAGACATGGCCGTCGCACCAGAGGACATTGGCCATGCCCAGGTGGTTTTCCGAGACGCGGTTCCAGTTCTTGAACTCCGGCGACACATCGCGGAACCCCCATCCCCAGTCGTCGCCCTTGACCGAGTCCATCATGAGGATCACGCGAGAGGGATTGCTGATCTGGTTGGCCTTCACCACGGTAAAGTTGATCTGGGCATTGTAGGTGGGCATGACGTTGTAGTTCACCGCGTACGGGTAGCCTTGCACCCCGCTCGCGTTCACCTTGGCCGGGGACCTGTTCTTGTCGCAGATCGTGATCTTCATCCAGGTCTGGGCATTGCCCGCGTAGGCGGCCAGCGGGGAGTCAAAGTTGTACCACCACCAGGTCTGTTTCGGGTCGGCCACCCCGCCGTAGGAGGGGGGGATGTTCATGTTGTTATCTCCGGAGTACAGCGCCACAGCGTGCGAGATGGCGCGCAACTGCCCCGCGCATTTCGCCTTGCGGGAGTTTTCCATTACGGGGCCGACACCTGCGTAGAGCAGACTCGCGAGGAAGAGCACGATGGCTACTGCCGCGAGCAGCTCGATCAAGGTGAACCCTCTTGCTTTGCCGGGATTGACGGGGGGGAGCATGATCAAAAGGATGGCTAATGGTTGAGGAATGCCCCGAGCGCCTCGGGGTCGATCTCCAGGGCGACCGTGCGGTGCGTTTTCGCATCATTCAGGATGATCCAGCGCCCGTCCGGGCTGATGTGCGGATGCGGATGCCAGGGGTGCTTCAGGATCGCGGTGCGGTAGAGCATCTCCCTCTGGCCTGTCTGCATGTTGACCGCCATCACATCGCTGACCGAGTTGGAGTTTTCCCAACCCTTGCCCGGGGCGTCGTGGGGGCCGCTCGTGTCCACCACGGCCCAGCGTCCGTCGCGACTGATGTTGCAGTGCATGTCGCGATCTCCCTGGCTGACCAGGCGGCTCTTTCCATCGAATCCCACCTCATACAGGCCGCGCGGCGAACCTTCACTGGCCCCATAGGCGATGAAGACCATGGAGGGGGAATGAAACGCCGCGCGCTCATGACCCACCTGCAGAGGCTTGCCATCCAGCCCGGTCTGGGTGAAGAGCATTTTCCCCTTCGGCGCGTCCTGTGCGTTCCAGGCCCAGATGCGATCGGCGACCTTGTCGGCATCTCCCTCGTGGGAGAAGCAGATCCAGCTCGGGTCATAGGGTGAGAAATGCACGTGGTTCAGCCACCAGTCGGTCTCCATGAGCACATCGGTCTTTCCGCTCGTCAGATCGTGCCGCAGCATCTGGCACTTGATGCTGTCATCTGCGGGATCGGCCCCTTTCCTCCGTTTCCGCATCGAGACGATGGCGTCGCCCTTGGGCGAGATGTCGCTCACCGTGTGCCACCATTTGCCCGCCTCCTCCGGCGTATCCTGGTAGACGACCTTCGGCGGCTGGCCGCTCTCGATCTCCCACAGATAAAGCGTATTGTCGGCGGTGAACGCCATCCGCTTCCCATCCGCGGAGAGGCTGTAGTACAGGTCGATATGCGGGAACCATCCCAGCTCCTTCTGCGTTCCCGTCGCAGGATCAACGGCCAGGAACGTCAGCCCGTCGCGCTCCGGACGTGCGGCCACATAGCTTCTCCCATCCGACAGGAAACCATTGGAGTGGGGGTAGACGAAATAGGCACTCTGCGGCCCCTCGACGACACGCTTCACCAGGCCTGCCTGGGAGTTATATTGACTCATCCCGAGGAGGGCGATGGAAAGGGACGCCTGAAGGAGGCGGCGGGAAAGGCCCCCGGCCCGGCGCGGTGAGGAGCTATTCATGGCCGAGGAAAAAGATCAGGTCGTACTGCTGCCCTTCACCGGACTGCTGGTGATAGCGCGTGAGCTTGCCGCCGGGCGTTTGCACCGCTCCGCCGCCGAGCTTCGGCGTCGAGCCTGCCGCCGTCCGTGAGAAATACAGTCGCTGCCCGTCGACGATGGACTCCGGCCGGAGATGAAAGCCGTACCGGCCGCCTTCCAGCAGCTTGATCGCAGGCGAGAAATCAAACACCAGGTATTCCCCGCGACGGTAATCGCCGGGATTCAGTTGGACGGGCAGCGTGGCGACCGTGTCGACCACCTCGCCCTGCTCGTTCAGCCGCTGGATGTCGATGGCCCACTTCTGGGGCGAGATGACCCCGCGATTCAGGGGATGCTCAAAGGCATCGGCCCGCAATCCCAGTTCCTTCAGCCCCTGCGTGGACGGCCAGGTGAACATCTGTGAGATCCCGCGGCGATCCGTCGCCTCGGGCTTTCCGGTTTCCTTGGCGTCCCAGTTGCGCCACCGGGCCTGCACAGGTTCAAACTCCGTCGCCTGCTCGACATTGCTGACGACGGCTTCGCTATCAGGAGCCTCGGCCAGCGCCTTGACCGTGACATCCGACGCAGGCAGAGCCGCCACAGTGCAGGCGATGAGACCGAGGAAAAGGGGGAGGGGATGTGATTTCATGGGATGATCGGGGGAGGGTGGGATCAGGCTCGGGGGGAGGCGGCTGACGCTTTGCGGGTTCTGGCACGGACCAGGAATACCATCGCGCATGCCCCCATAGCTATCAACCCATGGGCGCTCGGTTCCGGCACGGCCACGAGGTAAAATCCCGTGTCAAAGCCCTGCCCGCCATAGCTGCCGGAGTAAGGCCCAGGTCCCGTCACCGAACTGACCTGCGCTGCCACGCCTCCCGAATAAACCGACGTGTTGGCCGACCTGCTAAAAAACAGCCTTTGAAACGTGTCGCTGGAGGTTTCCGGATACAGGATGAATCCATAGGTGCCCCCATTGGTCAGCGACAGGTTCGTCGACAGATCAAAGTAGAGATAGCTTTCGGGGCTTACCGCCGAGGCCGGCAGCGTAAAGGTCAGGTGCGCGACCGTGGAGACGATGCTCGCCGCCGTCTGAAGTCCGTTTCCGCTCAGCTGCTGGATGTCCAGCACCCATGTGCTGTCCGATGTATAGGGATTCAGCGTGTTTTGCGCCGTGGCCAGGCGCAACCCCAGGCCGTCCAGGGCCTGGACGCTGTTCCAGGTGAACGTCTGGGATATCGCGCGCACGCTTCCCGTCTGGTCTCGCGCCTGGACATTGGAAGCATCGCTGAACGATGACTGGTTGATCGTGGCATTCAACGGCACGGAGGTCGTATTGCTCACGATGATCTGGGCGGAGGCTCCTCCCGCAATCAGCAGGAAAGAGAGTAAAGCCATCGCCCGGGATATGCGAAGTGGAGTGGGAAATGTGAGGGGTGCTTTCATCTTGAGACAAAAGCTGATTCTCCTTGCCGGTCCGAACAAGGAAGTTTTATGCTGACACGTTCGTATGGCTGGTTCCGTAACGGTTCGTGATTTAGCTGAGTATCTGGGCATTAGCCGCACGACGGTTTCCCTCGGCTTGCGCAACCATCCGGGTGTTAGCAAGGCGACGCAGCTCAGGATTCACCAGGCGGCTGCGGAGTTAGGATATCAGAAAAATGCGCTGGTCACCGCCCTGATGACCCAGGTGCGCACGCGGCGGATCGAGTACCACGGCGAGGCCATAGCCTTCCTGACCGCCTTGAACGAAGAGTTTTACTGGAAGAAGCAATCGCAGGGGGAGGTCTTCGAGGGCGCCCGCGAGATGGCGGAAAAGCTGGGCTTCCGGCTGGAGCCATGCTGGCTCGGCCCTATGGGAGTGGATTCGCGCAAGGCCTCGCGCATCCTGCGGGCGCGGGGAGTATGCGGGCTGCTCCTGTCCTACATGCCCTCCGGTCTTCTGGAGCTCGACCTGGACTGGGATCGCTATCCCGTCGTCGCGACCGGCTATTCGTTCCGGCAGAAAATTCCCCACCGGGTTGCCGCCAATCAATCCAGCACGGTCGGCGTCTGCTTTGAGAAACTTTACAACCTGGGCTATCGCCGCATCGGCCTCGCCATGGCCGTGCAGGCTAATGAACGGGTGAATCGCTATTGGGTCTCCAGCTATTTGGGGACGCAATGGCATTGGAAATGTCCCCGGCTGGAACCCTTTGACGCCCATGGCGTGCCCGACCGGGAGAAGTTCCTCAAGTGGGTGATGCGCGAAAAGCCCGACGCCATCATGAGCTCCTTCTGGCCTGACTATTCCGCCGAGTGGCTGAGCGAGATCGGCCTCACGATTCCCGGGGATGTCGGCTACGCCGGGCTGGACGTGAGTCCGCAGGACTGGGGAAAGATTGCCGGGATATCGCAGAATCACCGCCTGGTCGGGGCGACAGCCGTGATGCAGCTCAGCGACATGATCTTTCGCAACGTCGTCGGCCTCCCATCCCATCCCATGGAAACCACCGTCGGCGTCGAGTGGAAGGACGGCCTCACCGTCCGGCAGCAAAACTCCGCCGACCCCCGCTCGTCGACTGCCTCTCGCAGCAGGAAGAGACAGTCCTGATCACAGCTCCTCGCCGGGCGAGGAATCCGGGTTTTCGGCACTTCCTGCCGCGCCGCGCTGAGGTCTTCCCGTGCGTGCGCGCCAGGTCGGGCTCCTCCTGCGGAACACCTAGGGTTTGGCCGTGAGGAGAGGCTGCAGGTGGGCAAACCAGCCGTCGGCGAGTTTCTGGGCGCCGGAGGCATTGAGGTGCGTGCCGTCGACATAGTCGCTGTCGGGACCATTGTACGGTGGAGCACCTTTCCGGAGATCGACTTCCCGGTGGAGGTCGACGAAGACGACGCGGCCGCCGACGGCTTTTTGTTTCGCTACGATGTCGGGCAGGGCGCGGTTGAGTGCCCCGGCGTAGTCGTCGACGAAACCGATCTTGAGGACGGATGCGACGAGGACTGTGGCCTGGGGAGCGAGGGCGGTGATGTGTTGCAGGAGCTTCGCCATCCGCTCCGGGGCGGTGGCGGGATCGACGCCCTTCTTTCCGTTGTAGTCGTTGTTTCCGACGAGCAGGAGAATGATGTCGGGCCGGGCGTCGGGAATCCAGCGCCCGATATTGTCGGCGAGATTGCCCGGCTCGCTCTGGTCGGGGCCGATGGTAAAACCGCCGTGACCTTCGTGGAGGAGGGGGCTCGCGCCGACGGAGCCGACGAATTCGAAATCATAACCCGCCGCCGTGAGCTTGTCGTAGAGAAGCTGCCGGGCCTCGCCCTGCGCCGTGAGGCTGTCTCCGAGAGGCAGAATCCTCGCGGTGGCAAAGGCTGCGTGAGGCAGTAGGAGACAAACGAGCAACAGGGATCTGATCATCGGGCAGTGTGTTGGGAATCCGGGGACGGCAGCTCCTTGAAGACGACATAGGGGGCGGAGTTGATCGACTTGCCGTCGACGATGCCGGGAGCCAGCTGGAGAGCATGGGCGCGCACTTTGCCATCGCTGTCGTTGACCGCCATATTGAAGCGAAATCCCGCGCGCAGCCGCTCGTCGGTGAGACCCATCTCCTGGCGTGGAAGGCGGACGGTATAGACTCGGCCCTCGCCCTTCCGCTCGACGTCGACCTTCATCCTGGCGAGAAACTCCTCTTTTCCGACGGCATCGGGGCGGTTCCAGAGCATCGTCAGCGGCTGGCCGGAGGAATTCTCGGCAAAACCGAATTCCCACTCTCCCTGCTGGCCGGGAAGGACGAGCGCGCATTGCACGCTGTCGGCCTTCCACATGTCGGCGGCGGTGTTTTCCTGCGCGTGGCGATCATCCGTAACGGCGACGCGGAGGACGAGGTCATCGGGGTCGACCGCGAACCAGGCGCGGACACTCAGGTCGTCCGGTCCCCGCCAGCGGTATTGCACCATGTTGGGATCGGCCTCGACGAAGGAAAAGAGCTGCTCGCGCTTCTCCAGGACAAAGTCGGGATCACGGCCGGGACGGTCGGCGGGCACGGCGATCGTGCCATAATGGACCGGCACGAGCATGCTGCCTTCATACGGGATGCCCTCAAAAGCATAAGTCATCTTCAGGTTTGCGTCGGCCCCGTAGCGATAGGAGGCCCCCTCGGGGAGACGCACCTTGAGCGCCGCGGTGGCACGCCCGTTCGGCGCGAGCGAAATCTTTTCCGGGGCCGGGGAGACGACCTTGATGGCCGAGGGAGTCGCCCACTTTACCCGGACCTCGGCGGGTTGATCGGAGGGATTCTGGAATTCGCAGTCGACGACGATCTCCTCGCCCGGCGCGCCGAAGAAGGCGCGGGACGGCCCGGCCAGTTTGCCCGCAGGGCGGATCTCCCCGCCGCCGTGGACTTTCAGAAACCGGGGCTCCTTGCTGGCGGGGATGACGATCTGATGGTTGACGAGAGGCAGGGGGGACGAGTTGCCATTGAAGTCGATGAGTTCGGCTTTACCCGCCTCCGCCAGGTGCAGGAGGACCTGCTCGTTCTGCGAGCCTTCATCGTCATTCCAATAGACCAGGAGTTTCTCCTGCTCGTCTCCGAAGAGAAAGAACCAGCGGCTCTCGCCGAGATCGAGCTGCCGCAGATAGGGACGGGAGACCACCTCGCGTGCGACCGTGTTGAAGGCGAGATAGGCGGGCTTGGGCGCCATTTTGCGGGTGAGGAGGCCGAAGTTGTGTTCTGGATTCCTGGGATCGGTCCCATCGTTGCGGAGATCGTACCAGAGATAACCCGCCGCGCCCCGGGCGTAGGCAAAGGTCGCTTTCTTGATGAGAGTGTGGGCCTGCTCGTTTTCCTTGCCGGGGGTGGCGTAGTCGGAGGTTTCGTTGAAGAAAATGGGCGGCACCTTGCCGGGCAGGGCCGCGCGGAGTTTTTTGTAATCGCCGTCGACGACCTGGGCGAATTTGTGGAATGGCCCGTGCTCGTGGATCGCGTGATAGTCAAACTGATCGCCCATCGCCATCATGACCCGAGCCTGGAGGTCGGGGTTTGTCTTGCGGGCGCCGTGCTCGGTGAGAGTGCCAAAGCCGCCGCTGAGAATGAGATTCCCGGGATCGGTCCGGCGCAGGATGTCGACGGCGAGGCGGGCCGTGGCGAGGTACTCCTCCGTGGACCCGCGCCAGAAGCCGTCGAGGTCGGGTTCGTTCCAGATCTCCCAGAGATGGATGCGGCCCTTGTAGCGTTCACTCGCGGCGGTGACGTACTGGCTCCAGGCCGCTGGGTCGGGAGCGGAGCGGTTCCAGCTCAGCCAGTCTTTGGCGTCCCGTAGCCCGGGGGCGGCGGCCCAGCGCGGAGTGAAGGCCAAAAGAAACTGAATCTCCATGTGGAGGCGCTCGGCGGTGGCGACCATCTCATCCGCGACCTTCCAGTCCCACTGGCCCGCCTCGGGCTGAATCATGGACCATTCGGGATTGGAGCGCAGGACCTTGGCCCCGATGAAGGCGGCGGCTTCCATTTCGGTGATCCGCTCTTTGGCGGAGACCCGCTCGCTGTGGGCGACGATGCCGAAGCGGAAGGCCGGAGTGGTTTCATTCGGGCCGGCGGGGTCGAGGAAGCCGAGAGCGACCTTGCCCGCGACATCGGAGGCGGGGTCGGCCTCCTGGCGAAAGGCGTAGTCGATCTGCCAGCAGCCAAACTCGCGACCGGCGAACGAGCAGGGAACCAGCCCCTCCTCTCCAGCTGGGACGGTCAGCGAGTTGGAAATTGACTCCTCCTTGCCGGACGGGGACCGCAAGGTGGCCTGGAAGGTGATCGCGGCGGGCTCGGCGCCTTTGTTCTTCAGGACGAAGCCAAACTTCCCCGCTGCCGCCGGAGTCACGACCGGCCAGGGCTGCTCCCACGGAATGGATACCTGAACGGGAGCGGCCTGGAGCATGCCCGCATGGGCGAGGGAGAGGGCGAGAAGCCGGGCGACGGATTTCACAGGGGGGAGTGTGGCGATCTGGAAACTAGGGGTTTATGCGCTCGATCGCAATGTCGTCAAACAGGATGGCTCCTCCCTTGGTCTCGTGGCCTTTGAAGGCGGCGGCGAAGCCGAGGAAACGAAGCGGGAGGTCGCAGACCTTGTTGACGTGCTCGCCCCAGGAGACGACTCCGCCCGTGTCCGGAGAGTCGGTCGAGATGATCCAGGCGATCTCGTGCCAGCCGGGCTCGCCGGCATGCTCGACGGGGACGGTGAACTGAAAGGTCTCGTGCTGGCTGTCGAAGACGCGGAGAGAAAGCGACTGCACATCGGTTTCACATTCCTCGAAGTTCACGCGAGCGGTGACCTTGTAGCTGCCGGGCTCTTCGATCAGCTTCACGTTGTTGCCCTTGATGTTTCCGGCGACGTGGCTGCCACGGTGTCCGACCCAGCTCAACTTGAGGACGTGGTTGCCGGGAGCCGAGGGGTCTTCAACGATGGCGATTTTTGTTTCCTCGTGGGAGTTCGGCTCGACATCCAAAGTCAGCTCGGTCTCGAATTCCTCGAGTTTGTCTGCGGCGCGAGCCGACAGAGAGCCGAGAAGGAAAAGGCTGGTCGTGGCGGTCAGGACGAGCTGGACGCCGGTGCGGGGAAGGAAGGACTGGGTTTTCATGAGGCGGGGAGGGATGGCTTGCACCATGGCTCATTCGCGGCTGCGCGGACTATCGCAAATGAGCCGTTGGAGTTGTTTTCGAAAGGCAGGGAGGGATCAGGCTCCGAGCACCGCGCGCCTGCTGCGGTGAACGAGGAACACCAGTCCGGACCCCAGCGCCAGCAGGGCCGCCGCGCCGGGCTCGGGCACGGAGATCGTGAGCTGGCCGTTGAGTTCGCTGAAGGAGGACAGGCCGTCGGCGGACGTCCACACGCCGGAGGTTTCCGTCCAGCCGCTGTTTGCCACGGCGAAAGTGGAGGCGATGGTCGTGTCCGGGAGGATCGATGAGTCGATGATCGTGTAGGTGCCTGCCGCCGCTCCCGTGAGATCGAAGAGGAAGGTGCCTTGGAGAGTCAGGAGACCCGCGCCTGAGATCGAGTTGAACTCCCCGCCGTTGTAGTCGAAGAACAGCTGCCCGGTGGATGCCAGGGTGAGGCGGCCTGCGTTGACCACGGTGTCGCCGGTGAAGGAGTTCACGCCCGAGAGAATCAAGGTGCCGGAGCTTTCCTTGACCAGGCCGCCGTCCATCGCGTTGGCGCCTGGGCCGTTGGAGTGGAGGAGCGCCTGGCTGATCGTGATGTCAACGCCATTCGTATCGATGCGGGCTCCGCCGTTGCCGACGTTTGCCCGGGTGAGGCCTGTCATGAAGGTGGTGGAAGCAAAGCGGGCGCGAAGCGTGCCGCCATCGAAGTTGAAGGTGCTCGTCGATCCAAAGGTGCGAATGGAACTGGCGAGCAGGGTGCCGCCGGTGAGGTTGACCGTGCTGCTCCCGGCTCCGACCGCTCCACCGAGTGTCAGGCTGGTGACGGAGGCGGACCCGGAGGAGACGTTCAGAGTGCCGCTTCCCGTACCGCCCAGATTCAGGGTGAGCCCGCCATTGTTGCTACCAATGAAACTGCCGCCGCTCACGGTCAGGACGCCGGTGTTGACGCCATTGCCGACGATGTCCCCGGTGGTGGCGAGATTGGTCGAGAAGGTTCCGCCTGTGATCTCCATGCTGCCGTTCGTGCCGGAGGCAATCACGAGGCCGCGGGTCGTGCCGGAGATCACCGTGGAGCCCTCGGCGCTGGTGTAAAGCAGGGTGCTGGCCGCGCCGTTGTTGACGTTGATGCGACCGTTGGTGATGGTCGTATTCGACGGGGCAAGGCTTGGGGACCAGTTTCCAGCGGTCTGCCAGTTGCTGTCCACGGCTCCGGTCCAGGTGTAGGTTTGCGCACGGGCGCCGCCTGCGAGAAGAGGAATGGCTAGTACGAGGGGAAGATACTTTTTCATAGAGGTGGGCGTCATGCTCATCCTCCCGGCCTCGCAACTCAAGGAGCTGGCCGTGTAACAGTTACATGGAAATGTCCGGCGTCACCGAGCCATCGACCCAGCGGGGCGGTACATAGATGATCATGGGCACGTCGGGCACGCCGCGCTCGTATTTGTGGATGGTGGCTACGAGAAGGTCCACCCCCCACCGGCCCAGGAGGCCGTACTGATAGTCGATCACTCCGCAGGTGTTTCTGTGACTCAGATCGCCGAGGAAAATGAAGCGCTCGCTGGGTAGTGAGGCGAGGACCTCGGGAGGGATTTGGTCGCGGGCCGGCGCGATCAAACTGCGAAGGCGTCCCTTGTCGAAGGCCTCATGCAGTTTCCGGAGGTTGAGCTTGTTCAGATCAAAAATGTAACGTTGCGCCATCGTGGGTCCGGCGGGATGGTGGGCAAGGAATCCCGCGCGAAAGGCCCCATCGGCACGACGATCGTAGCGAAGATCGAAGAGGGCGCCGAAATCCGAGCCAAATTTCCGGCGCGCGTAGTGGACGGCCAGGCGAATGGATTGAAAGTGGTCGAAGCGAATGCTGTTGAAAGCCGGATGATAGAGAGACCAGCCGAGAGAGGCGACGGCAAAGGAATCGAGCTGAAGCCGCATATGCACCTTCCCGTGTGAAAGGAAGGCGGGGGAAATGAGCACGCCGCCGATGGAGCGATTGAGCATGACTTTGGCCAGGCGGTCGGGGGTGTAGTGGCAACGGTAAAACTCGTCCATGGAGTAGCCGAGTTCCGCCGCGCGGCTGAAGGCGCTTTCGCGGATTTCGAGGAGGCGGGAATGTTTGTCGGCCGGGGTGGTGTCGTACCAGAGGAGGGCGAGATTGCCTTTGAACTGGCTGCCCGTCCGGCCCCGGAGCGAGGACATGAGATGGCCGACGTAGGGGTTGAATTCGTAGCCAAGCTCTTTCACCGCCGCGAGCACAAGCTCCCGCGTCTCGGGGAGCACGCTGCGGTGGCCGCGAAGCGCACGGGAGATGGTCGCGACGGAAAGGCCGGTCGCCCTGGCCAGATCGCGCATGCCTTGGGGGGGCTTCTTGTTCATGCGGGGAAAAGACTAGAAGACGGAGAGAAGCCAGGAAACGAGAATCTTATGGTCCCTCGTCGTGAAATCGGGCGATGGCTATGGAAATGCCGGAGCCAGTGCTGGAGCGGGATCTCGTTCTCGCCCGCGCGCGAGATGACGGGATCACGGTGAGCGTCGGGGAGCAGGGGGAGAATCCGGCGAGAGTGGGAAGACATGGTCCGCGTCTTTCTCCGGGATGGCGGGTTGGGCCGCCGTCTCACTCCTGCGCGTTCGGGCGGAGAGCGGCGTGTTATTAATCCAAACGCGTCTTATGGCATCGTGGTCGCAGGCCGCGACAAAGTTTGCTCATAAGACAGCGGCTCTATGTGGAAATCCGCGAAGAGCATGTTGGAGACATTCTTTCCGGCGAATTTATGGCGCGAGTAGTCAATATATCCTCCCGTCTGCGGCGTGGCTGCAGGAGCGGTGTTCCAAAATTCCCCAGTGTAATTTTCCGCCATCAGAATGAAGTCGGAGAGTTTTTTATCCAGATTGATCAGCTTGGCCGGGGCTTTGGCATAATTCGGCGGGCTGAGGTAGTTGCTGCATCCATAGACAATGCCCGTTGTCTTGTCGTTCGGGCAACGGAACTTCGCCCGCAGATCGGTGCTCAGGTAGGTTTTGGTGCCTCCGATCACATAGGGAGCGATCAGGTTCTGCCAATGGGTGTTAGGGTCGTTGGAGACTCTTTCCTGCTGGGGTAAAAAGCCATCATGGTCCGTCATATACATCTGATAGGCGATCCCCCACTGCCGCAGGTTGCTGGCGCATTTTGTCAGGTTCGCATTATCCCTTAGCCGGTTGATGGCGGGAAGAAGCAGCGAGGCCAGGATGCCGATGACGGCCACCGTCACGAGAATTTCCACCAGGGTAAAGGCCTGGCAGCGAGTCGGCGCGAGGATATGCCCGCTGGAGGAAACCTTTCGATGATTCCAGGCATGCGATTTCATGGTCGGTCGCAAACGCGATTTGCCAGGAAGGGGCCCAAGGGGCGATTGGCTGGGGAGGCTCATGATTGGCGAGGGAGCGACAGGGTGTCGTCGATGGTGCCTTACCTTCTCACGGCATCTCGTCGCAGGCAATTGCCCGCTTGTGTAACAGTTACATGCTGCCTGGAAACCGCGCGCGCCTGCTCGGAACGACAGGGCGGGAGCTGCGGTCGCGCCGGGCTGGAGATTTATTAGGGATCGGGAAAAGTTAACGGATTCCCCGGGGCGCGGGTCTTGCCGCCTTCTCTAGTTATGCGTCATGCGGCCCTGGCGGTAGGCGGCGCGGAATTGCCTCGGCGACATGCCGGAGAGTCGCGTGATGAGGCGGCCGAGGTAGTTGGCCCCGGCGAGGCCGGAGCGCACGGCGACTTCTTTAATAGGCAGTTCGGTCTGCTTCAGCAGCTCCATCGCGTGGTGCAGGCGGAGGTTTTGCAGATAGTGCGAGGGCGTCATGCCGTGGGCCGCGAGGAAGGCGCGGAAGAGCGTCGAGCGATGCAGCCCGATTTCATTCGCGATCGCGCTCACGTTGAGCAGCGGGTCAGCAAAGCGCTCGTCGAGTTGCTTGCGGCACGCCTCCACCCAGCTCGAGTGCGACCGCGCCAGCGGGGCGAGGCTGCCCTCCATCGCGGCGAGCAGGATCTCGTGCGCGTAATGCGCCGCCAGCCGGTCGCCTTTCATCGTGCCTTCGCTGAGCGCCGCCCGCAGCGCGTCAAAGGTCTCCACCGGGCAGCGCGGCGCGGGGAGGGGGCGTTTCACAAAGCCAAACGCCTCCAGCCATTGCGGGCTCATCGGGTGGTCGAGGGTGAACCAATGGTACTTCCAGCGCGGCGTGACCGGCCTCAGTTGATGCATCTCGCCGGGCAGCAGATAAAACACCTCGCCCCGATCCACCCGGAGCGTGCGCTTTTCCAGCACGAACTCCCCTGATCCCTCCACCGTCCAGAAGATTTCCGAGAACCACTTCCGCATCGGTGGCTCGACGAGGGAATCATTCGTCAGCGAGTAAATTCCCGCCGACCGCACCGCCAGCGGCAGGGCGGGGGGCAGCTCGTGGTTGAAGCGATAGATACTGGTTTTCTTGGAACGCAACATTTGTGTGATTAATACGACATTCGTCCGGTAGACGCTCTAAGCGCAAGGGGGTAATCAGTTTCCTAACCCGCAACAGAATAGTGAAAACCCCTAAAATTGTCATCATCGGAGCAGGCAGCCTTTTCTTCGGACGCCAGGCCATCTGGGCCGCCGCGAATCTCCCCGGCTTCCGAGGCTGCACGCTGAGCCTCGTCGACATCGACCCCGAGCGCCTGGAGAAAATCACCAAGCTCGCCCATCTCGTGGCCGGTCCCACCGGGGCGCGGATCGAGAGCACGGATGACTATCGCACCGCCCTGCGCGGGGCCGATTACGTCGTGCTCAGCTTTTCCCGCGACAATACCTACTACCGCCGCATCGAGTGCGAGGTCGGGGCAAAGTACGGCATCCGCTCGTGCTCGGGCGACACCATCGGGCCGGCGGGCATCTTTCACGCCGTGCGCGAGTTTCCCGCCATCCTGGAGATCGCCCACGCGGTCGAGGAGATCTGCCCGCAGGCGTGGGTGATCAATTACGTCAACCCCTCCGCCGCCATGGGCATCGGCCTCATGCGCCACTCCCGCGTGAAAAGTATCGCCCTCTGCGACACGCACCACATGCCCGCAAAGAAGGAGAGCTACCTGGAGCTGATCGGCGAGGATAAATCCAAGGTCGACCGCTTCGACATGCGCATCGCGGGCGTGAATCACTTCACCTGGATGCTGCACGCCCGGCTCGATGGTCGCGACGTGCTGCCGGAGATTCGCGACGCCTTTGCCCGCGCCGCCGTCGGCGAGATCGACGAGGGCTATGCCAAGGGCCGGTTCAATAACTACATCACCGCCCAGCTCGCGGATGTCTTCGGCGCGGTGCCCACCTGCACCGGGCATACGAAGGAGTACTTCCCCTTCTACCAGGGCCGCTCGCCCATTCAGGAAAAGATCCCGCCGCTCGCCGTCTTCGATTGCGACGAGCGCGACCGCTGGACCGGCCGCGTGTGGCAGGAGATCGACGAGTACAACTCGGGAAAGCGCCCGGTCGAGGAGTTCCACTCCAGCCTGAAGAGCGACCACGCCGCCGATGTCATTCACACCATGGTCACGGGCGATGGACGCACGTATTTCCTCAACCTTCCCAATATGAACGCCATCGAGGACGGAGGCCGCGCCGTGGAGAATCTCCCCGACGACGCCTTCCTGGAGCTGGAGTGCCGGTTCACCCCCGAGGGGCCGCGACCCTTCAAGGCGGGCCGCTTCGACTACGGCCTGCGCGCCTATCAATACCTCGCGCTCGACATTCACGAGCTGACCATCGAGGGCATCATGCAGCGCGACCGCGACCTGCTCGTGCGGGCATTGTCAATCGACCCGCTGGTGAACTCCATCGCCACCGCCCGCGTCGTCATCGACGAGCTCTTTGAACGCGAAAAGGACGCCCTCCTCGACTGGCCCGAGCGCGAGGCCGCCCCCGAGCCTGTATTGACCAACGCCCCCGTCACCCGCGCCCAGCTCCAGCTCTATTAAGAGACGCGCGAGAAACCCCTCACCACACCACCCAAAACCCAACTACCCCATGAAAAACCAGCTCCCCTCACTCATTGCCGCCTCCAGCCTGCTCGTGTTGACCGGCGTCCGCCCGGCCGCCGCCACCGTGCTCGTCTCGGTCAGCGACACCGCGCCGACATCGTCCTTTGCCAGCAACACCTCGACGGCTGGCGGCGTGCAGTGGCGCAACAACACCGCCAGCGGCCTGCGCGATGTGGGCCAGTCGTTCCTGGCCTCGACGAACCTCACGCTCGACTCGATCACCTTCCGCCTCGCTCCCGATGCCGCGCCCGGCGCGGGTGCGCTCACGGCGGCCTTTAGCGTGTCGATCTTCCAGGTCTCCTCGGCCAGCGGCGTCCCCTCGGGCACGGCGCTCTACACCGAGACCGGCACCATGTCGGGCCTCACCGGCACGTCGTCGGATTTCAGCAAGTACGTCACATTCAACCTCACCGATGTCGCGCTCACCGGCGGCAACTACTACGCCGTGATGCTCTACTTCCCGACCCAGGCGGCCAACCGCAACGTCACCTGGCAGGTGAGTAACTCCGCCTCGTACACCGGCGGCATGGCCATCATCTCGACGGATAATACGAACTACTCGGGCTGGGGCAGCGGTTCGGACCTGGTCTTTTACGCCACCGCCGTGCCGGAACCCTCCACCGTCGTGCTCGGCCTGCTCGGCGTCGCCTTCGTCGTCCTGCGCCGCGCCCGCCGCACCCGCAGCGCGTAACGTATCCTTTTCACCGCGCCCGGCTGGCGTCTTGCGGCCGGGCCGGTGAGCCATTAGCTTGAATCTCCCGCCTCCCCCCGAGTGCCTCCCCGTTGCCCCAGCATGATCCGGCCTGCCCTCATCCTTGTCGCTCTCGCCTGCGCTTTTCACGCGGAGTGCCTGCGCGCCGCCGCGCCCGACGCCTTTGACCTCCAGGCCGCCGTGGCGAATCTCCAGCCCGGCGCGGTGCTGGAGCTGCCGCCCGGAGTTCATCGCCTGCCGCGCGCCGGATGGCGGCTCGCGGGCTTGCGCGGTGTCATCATCGACGGCCATGGCGCGACCCTCATCGCGGGCAGCCGCGAGACCTCCTCGCTCCAGATCGACGGCTGCGACGGCCTCACCATTCGCAACCTCCGCATCGACTACGACCCGCTGCCTTTCACCCAGGGCGATATCGCATCCGTGGATGCGCAAGCCGGGACGATCACCGTGCAGCTTCACGCAGGCTATCCCGGCAGCGAGGCCGCCGCGTCGACGGGCGGATTCTTCACCGATGCGCGCCTCCAGCTCTTTGATCGCGACACGCCCACGCTCAAGCCCGGCGCTCCGGATTACGGCGTGGCCTCGCTCGATCCTGCGGGAGACCGCACCGTGCGCGTCTCGTTTCCCAAGTGGCAGACCGGCCTCGATTTCCTCACCGTCGGCGACCGCGTCACGCTCTCTTCCCGCGCCGCCGAGGGCGTGTCGATCCGCAATTCCCGCGAGGTCACGCTGGAGGATGTCACCATCCTCGCCGCGCCCAATGTCGCCATCGTCGTCCGCTCGTGTGAAACCGGCGGCACCTATCGCCGAGTGTGCGTCATTCCCGGCCCGCCGCCGCAGGGCGCGACCCAGCCGCGCCTCATCTCCGCCTGCGCGGACGGGCTGAACGTCGCCAACACCCGCCTCGGCCCGGTCGTCGAGCAGTGCGAGTTTGCCTATCAGGCCGATGACGCGATCAATTTCCACGGCGCCATGATTCCGGTGCTGAAGTGGATCGACGACCGCAGCTTTCTCAGCGTGCTCCCGTGGCGCAACAACCGCCTGGAGGTCATCGCCCGCCCGGGCGACGCCATCCGCTTCCTCGCTCCTCCCTCCTATGAGGTTGAGGGAGCAGCCAATATCGTGAAGATCGAGAAAACCCCCGAGCCCGTCGAGCCCTGGCTGGAGCGGGTGGGGAAGACGTGGGAGATGCTCAAGGTCAATCCGGAGAGCGTGACGTTTTATCGCGTGACGCTCGACCAGCGCCCGCCCGGCGTGCAGGCCGGAGGCTTCTGCGAGATCCCGGCCACCTCGACCTCGGGATTCCTCATTCGCGACACGTATTGCCACGATCATCGCGGCCGCGGCTTTCGTCTCATGGCCAGCGACGGGCTGGTGGTGAACAACCGCTTCGAGCGCATCAAGGGCTGCGCCATCTCGCTCGGCGCGGAGTTCTCCTACTGGCGCGAGGCCGGGTGGAGCCGCAATCTCGTCGTCTCCGGCAACCAGATCCGCGATGTCGGCCAGGGGTGGAATATCCGCCAGCCCGACAGCTACACCATCGGCGCGATCAGCATCATGGCGCGCACCGACGCAGGCGCGGCTCCGGCCTTCCCCGGCAATGAAAACATCGTGCTGGAGGGCAACCTCATCGACGGGTGCTCCGTCGCAGGCATTAGCATTAGCAATGCGCACAATGTCCGCGTGAGCCGCAACACCATTCGCAACGTCAACCAGGACGCCTCCGGCGAGGCGGGCCGCGCGCGGGGGCTTTCCACCACGCAGCCCATCTCGATCATTCGCGCCGAGGCCACGCTTTCCGACAATCTCGTGCCATGAAATTCCTCCTCCCTCGCTTCCTCGCGCTCAGCCTCCTCGCTGCCGCTCCGGCGCTCCATGCGGAACTCGACGCCGTGCTCGAGGCCGCCCAGCCCGCCATCACCGGCGGCGCGTCCTATGTCAACGTCATGTCCACGCAGGGCATGGGCTGGCGGTGGACGAAGGACGCGGGCCGCCGCGATTACGGCCAGATCTTTCCGGTGAAGCAATCCTTCTCCGCCAGCGAACTCGCCGTTCAGGTGCTCTACGCCGACCCGTTCCGCTCGGCTCGGCGCGCCGCCTTCCAGCTCGACTTCCTGCGGTTCCCCTCCGGCAATCTCACGGAGCCGCCCGATGTCGTCGCCACCTTTGACGGCACGCTCCCGCCGAATCCCGGGCTCGGCACCGGCGAGGCCGCTTGGCTGCGCTTCCGCTTTCCCGAGGTGAAGTTCGAAGGCGGCTCGTCCTACGGCTTCCTCCTGCGCTTCAAGGAGGAGGGCGCGGCGGAGCAAAACATCATCTTCCGCGTCACCCCGTCCAGCACGCCCGACGGCGGCTACGGCATCATGGAAGCCGATGGCGGCGGCAAGATCGAGAAGGGCCCGTCGATGAATTTCCTCCTCGGCGTCTCCGCCCCCGGGTCCGCCAGCGCCGCGCCGCGCCCGCCCGCCACTCTCACCGTCGACCAGCGCGCGGCCGACGGCTATCGCACGCTTGCTTCTGCCGTCGCGGCCGCGCAGCCCGGCGACACCATTCGCATCGCCCCCGGCAGCGGACCCTATCGCGAGCCGCTCTACATCCCGCGCTCCGGCACGGCGGAGCAGCCAATAACGGTCGACGGCAGCGGCGAGACCATCACCGGGTTCGACCCGCTCGTGTTTGAGGAGCGCGATGGCGAGTGGTCGTTCGATGTCGCCTCGTTCCTCGCCGCCCGTCCCAACATCCAGGGCTTCACCAAGGCCGGCGGCAAATGGACCTCCGTCGTGCCCGGCGGATTTCCCTCCGTGCTCGTGCATCATGGCCGCCGCGTCTTTCAGGATGCGGCCACCGCGCGGTTTGAGGAAAAGGTGCGCCTTTCCGACGACGGCTCGCGCCTCATCCTGCTCGATCCTGCGCAGCGCGACGGCTGGGAGATCGCCGCCCGCGATCGCGTCGTCGTCATCCTCAACGCGTCGCACCAGACCTTTCGCAACATCCGCGCCACCGGCAGCCTCAACGATGGCTTCAATCTCCACGGCACCGGCGAGGGGCTTGTCTTTGAAAACATCGAGGGCTCGCAGAATCTCGACGAGGGCTTCTCCGCCCACGACACCATCGCCTGCGAAATCACCGGCGGGGTGTTTACCCAGAATGACAACGGCATCGGCAATGTCGGCCAGAGTCGCCTCGTCGCCCGCGACATCCGCACCTTTGACAATACCGGCTACGGCCTCTGGTTCCTCGATGCCTCCGCCACGCTGGAAAATGCCAGTTCCTGGGGCAACGGCGTCGCCCAGTTTGCCCTCCACGGCAAGGCTGCCGCCACCGTGCGCAATGTCTCCGCCGTGCCTCCCGCCTCCGCGACGAAGCCCCGCATGAGCTACGAGGAATCGGCGAAACGCACCGACTCCCGCCTCCAGGAAATCGCCGTCACCGCCCGTTGCGAGGGAGCAGTCGCCGAAACCACCGCGCCCGCGCCAGCCCGCACCGCAGCCCAGTAACCCCATGCGCCCCGCCCCCCATCATCGCGCCTTCACCCTCGTCGAGCTGCTCGTGACCATCGGCATCCTCGCTCTCCTCGTCAGCCTGCTCCTGCCCATGGCAAAGACCTGGAACGCCGGGGCGCAGACCGTCGCCTGCTCCAACAACCTCCGGCAGATGTTTCTCTACCTCGACGCCTACGCCCGCGAAAACAACGGCGTCTACCCCGCCGTCTCCGACGCCACCACCGGCAACTCCTGGTGGCTCACCCTGCAAAACTACATCAACACCCCGAGCCAGGTCGTCGACATCCGGAAAAAGACCGTCTTTCTCTGCCCCTCCTCGCTGCGCACCTATCCGAAACAGATCGCCCGCCGCACCTATGGCATGAACTGCGAGGGGCTCAAAAACGACCAGGGCGTCCTGGACTGGCGCACTCCGATCCGGCCCATCAGCCAGAGCCGCCCATCCAGCACTCTCTTCATCGCCGACACCTGCAACGGCCCGGCCAACAACGGCGACGGCTACCAGTATTTTCGCGCGACATCCGCTCCGGCGTTTACCGATGTCGTCGAGGCCCGGCACTCGGGCCGGGCCAATGCGCTCTTCCTCGACGGCCACGTCGAGATGATCGACCCAAAGGCCCCCGATTCCCTCGACAAGGTGAAGAACCTCGGCCAGTGAAGACGCGCGCCGGTCTTTGAAGGAAGGAAGCAGAGGCAGCGATGACGGGCTGGTGGTGTGGTGCCGCGAGGCCCGGGTGGGGGAGGGAACTCCTGCGCTGCCTTTGCGACCTTCCGTCGCTCCCGGCCCGGCGTCTCAGGGTCGCGGAGAAGCCCTGTCCAGCACGGCGGTGAGCTCGGCGGGCGTGAGAGCGGTTTTTTCCCGATCCTCCCACTGCTTGAAAAACACCGCGTCGTCGCTGTCGTGGCGGCTGGAGTCCACGATCGTTCCGGCGTCGTCCACCACGTAGGCGGGCCGACCGGGCCGCACCCATGCCACGAGGGAATAGCTCTTGTTCATCACCAGGAGCAGATACCGCTGCCGCTCTCGCGGCACCCAGTAGGCCTCGCGAATGTCGGCGGGCGCGGGGTTGAGTTCGCGCAATGTCTTGTAGCGGTCGTCCATCCCATTTTCCCCGAGGTTGGCGATGAAGGGCCACAGCCCCGCCCCCACGCCGAGCGCGAGCAGCACGTAGAGGAATGTCTTTCGCGTGGAGATCATGCCGGGGGAAATGTACGCCCCCGCCGAGTCACGCGGGTGCCGACGGAGGCGTGGGTCATCGCGGTACCATGGCATGCCTGCCGGCGTTTGTCCTCCTCGAAAACCCGCGCCTCTTTCGCCCCTGCGCCGTTTCATCAGCATTTCCGGCCGGTTCGTGAAAATTCTGCGCCGCCCCGCATTCTTTTCTTTTTCCTGCTGCGACTTGGTCGCATGAAGTTTTCATGCCGATCACCGCCGAGACTCCTCCTCATCCGCGTCCGTCGAAACGCCTGACGATCCTGGATCTCGTCGGGCAGGCATGCGCCATCGGGCCGCTCATCGGCATCGGTCTCTTCCTTGCCTTCGTCGCGCAGATCGCCGGGGGGCGCGGGCCGCTGGCCATCCTCCTGGCCGCCATCGGCATGGTGTGCTTTGCCATGGTCATCGCCTTTTACGCCTCCTTCACGGGTGGGGCGGGGGCGATGGGCGATTACGTCGAGCGCGCCTGGGGCCGCCGCGCGGGCATGGCCATCCTCATCATTTACACCTTCTCGCTGCTCGTGTCGGGCGCGGGCGGCTTCTCCATCGCCGTCGGCGTGCTCGTGGCCAATTTCTCCAAGGCCTACCTCTTTGGCCTCGTCCCGTGGTGGGGCGGCGCGCTCATCGTCGTCCTCATCGCCTGGATCATGAATGTCCGCGGAGCCGATGTCGCCACGCGCGCGCAGCTCGTCATTGTCCTGGTTTCCGTCATCCCGTTTCTGCTCACCGCCGTCGCCGCCATCATCCACGCGGGCCCGGCGAATACCTGGGACTTCTTTTCCATCTTCCATGTCACCGGCGGGGGGAATCTCTTTGGCGGCCTCCTCTTTGCCATCCTGCTCTTCGGCGGGTTTGAAACCGTCGCCGTCCTCGCCGAGGAGGCGTCCAATCCCCGGCGCACCATCCCGCTCGCGCTCGTCTCCACCGTCGTGCTGACCGGCATCCTCTTCGTCCTCTGCTCCTACGCGGGCACGGTCTACTTCGGCCCCGAGCTCGTGGGCAAGGCCTGGCCCGCCCAGCTCGACGGCTTCGCCGAGATGGCCAACCGGCTCCTCGGCCACTGGGCCGGCATGTGGATACGCGTCGGCATTTTCGCCGACTTCATCAGCTGCTTCATCGGCTTCTCGCTGGCCGCCTCGCGTGGGCTCTACGCCCTCAGCCGCGCGGGCATCCTGCCCCCCGTCCTCGCCCGCACGAACCGCCTCGGCGCTCCCACCATGGCGTCGCACTGCGTCCTCGCCACCGCGCTGGTCGCCATCGCCATTGGTTTTTTGATTCCTGACCACGAGCGGTACAAGTCGCTCTTCGTCGTCGCCACCGCGCAGGGCCTCCTCCTCGCCCTCACCTACGCCGTGCTCGCCGTCGGCGCGTGCAAGATCATCCTCGCCTCGGGCAAATCCTCCCTCCCTCGCTGGGTCGTCCTCGTCATCGCCAGCGCCATGCCCATCCTCGCGCTCTACGGCTCGCTCTTTCCCTTCCCGCAAGGGCCCGAGCAGTGGGGCGTCTGGGGAGCCTTTGCCGCCATCCTCCTCGCCATCATCGGCAGCCTCGTCTGGAAGCCGGGGGCTTCCCGCCCGTAGGCCGGGCGGGAGTTTGCAGCGGTTCGGTTTTCAGGCGGCGTGTGCGGACTGCCGCCCCGTCCCCCCGAGATGCCCTCGCCTCCCTGCGTTTCCTTCGCGGCCTTTTGTTAATGAGGCTTTGTTAGGCTTTTCTGCGCCTTTCGCATTGTTGAATTTTCCCCATCTCTCCGGGGTGAATACAGTTTTCATCAGGTAGAATGGACTCCGCGTTGCCAACCGGTTTCGTGATCCTAGCCTTGGGTCATGCACCTCCCCACCTCACGCCGTTTTTACGCATGCGGGCTGTTGGCCTTTGCGGCGCTTTCCTCCACCCTGCGAGCGGACACCCTGACCTGGGACAGCAGCGGGTTGAACCCTAATGCCCCCGTCGATGGCGCGGGCGCGTGGGACACCACCTCCGCTCTCTGGAGCAATGGCACGGTCGATTCCATTTGGAACAACGCGGGGAACGACACCGCCGTCTTTGGCAGCAACAACGGTGCGGCGGGAACGGTCACGGTCGACACGATCACTGCGGGCGGCCTCACCTTCAATGCCGCCACCTCCGGCTCCTATCTGCTCAGCGGCGGCACGCTCACCCTCGGCGGCTCCACACCGACGATCACGACGAATGCCAATGCCGAAATCGCCTCCGCCATCGCAGGCACCACCGGCCTAACCAAAGCGGGCTCCGGCGTGCTCACCCTGAGCGGGACGAATTCCTTCACCGGCGGCCTGAAGCTCAATGCCGGGACTGTCAGCTTTTCCGCTGGGGCAAATCTCTCGACCGGGACGGTTACTTTCGGCGGCGGCGCTTTGCGGTTTGCAGGAACCAGCGGGTACAATGCGATCAGTCGCACCTGGTCGGTCGGCACTTCCGGGGCGACATTTGATCTGGGCACATCCGGTTCCGGATATGTCGTCTACTCGGGCACGATGAGCTTTACGGGATCGGGCGCCAGGACGATCACGCTTTCCGGTTCGAGTTCGTCTAGCGGCACGTCCGGTGTATCCTTCGTCATTGGAGACGGCTCCGGCGGAGCCACCTCGCTGGTGAAAAACGGCACGGCTTCCTGGAACCTGAGCGGAGCTAATACCTACACCGGCAGTACGACCGTGAATGCAGGCACCCTTTTCCTCAATGGCGATGACCGCATCTCCGTGGCCAGCACGGTTTACATCGCCGCGGGTGCTTCCATCCGCATGGTGGGAAATCAAACCTTTGGCAACCTGCAGGACGGCACTGGCGGTGGCGGCCAGCTGGCCCGCGCCTATGGCGGAGCCTCGATCGCGACCATCCAGTCCGGGCGCTTCAGCGGACGAATCTATGAAATCACGGACACAGGCAGGACGGTGAATGTGGCAAAAACCACCAGTGGCGTGCTCCGGTTTAGCGGGACGAATAATACCTACTCCGGCGGCACCACCATCTCTGGCGGCACCCTCCTCATCAACAACGCCTCTGGCGTCGGCCTCGGTGTGAACAATGTCACCGTGACCAATGCGACGCTCGGCGGTAATGGATATTCCGCTCTCGGGAGCAGTGTCGCCAATGTCACAGCGGCCTCGCACACCATTGGCGCTGGCGGCGTTATTGCTCCGGGCGACTCGGAGATCAATGGCGGCATCGGCACGTTGACTCTGAATGGCGCCAACAGCACGGGCGCCATCCTCGACATGCAGGCGGGATCGTCCTTCACCTTCGACCTCGGCGCGGGAGATGCCAATGACACCCTGCGCTTCTACAGCTACGCTGGCGCATCCGACTTCCTCCGCGACAGCGGCGGCATCGTGCTCAACTTCTCCGGCGCGCTCGCCGGGACGTATGACCTCTTCCGCTTCTACTCGAATGCCGGGACGACGCTCACCGACGCGGGCTTCACCGAGGCGACATCCAACTTCACCCTCGGCTCCGGCCTCACGGGGTATAACGCCACCTGGGACTACTCGACCCTCGGCGTCATCTCGCTTACGCTGACCGCCGTGCCGGAGCCCTCCTCCGCCGTGCTCTTCGGCCTGGGCGGCCTCTGCGCGATGGTCCTCTGGCGTCGCGCCCGCTACCGCGCCTCCGCGCGGGGCTAACCCGGAGAAGGCATTAGGCGGTTTTCTCTGCTCCTTTTTTTAGGCGGACGTAATACATGGTTGCGGAGGTGTTTTCCCCACTCATACGCTCGTCCCGCATCTCGATGTAGGGTTGCTTCCTTACGAGCTCGCTGAGTTTGGAGCATCCGTAGTTTCGGGAGTCGAATGATGGGTGAGATTTTTGGACCGAGACGCCCACAGCGGAAAGGGTCGACCATCCGTTTTCGCGAGCAGTGGCGTTGATGGCGTCTCTTAACATTTGTTCGAGTTGCGTCGCGCTTCGGGAGGAGCGTGTTTCTGAACTGGCCTGCTGATTCAGGATCTCCGTGAAGATAAATTTGTCGCACGCATTGACGAAGGAATCCGGGGTCTTCTCTTGACCCAGACCGTAAACCACATACCCCGACTCTCTGATGCGCGTAGCCAGACGGGTAAAGTCGCTGTCGGAGGACACGAGGCAGAATCCCTCAACGTTGCCGCTGTGCAGAATGTCCATCGCATCGATGATCAGGGCGGAATCCGAGGAGTTCTTTCCTTTGGTGTTTTGAAACTGCTGGACGGGCTGGATCGCCTGCTGATGCAGGACGCTCTTCCATCCGCTTAGCTGAGGAGTGGTCCAGTCTCCGTAGGCTCTCTTGATGGTGGCGGTGCCGTAGCGGGAGATTTCCGATAACATCTCATTGACCAGTGAGGCCTGCGCGTTGTCTGCGTCGATCAGGACGGCGAGTTTTTCGCTGCCGGAGGGAATGCTCATGGCTGGGTATGAACGCAAAAAGCTTCCTGCCCCGCAAATCCAAAGGTCGCAGGGGAGGGAAGGGGAACGGCTTGAACCGCCGTTCCCTTTTTTGTTAGGTTTTCGGGCGCTCCCCTCCTCATGAAAACCTCCGCCAAGCTGCTTATGGTCCCGGCCGTCCTGTTGATCGTCGCCGGGCTTGGCGTCATCGTCGTCTTCGGCGGGTCGCGTCTGGTCGATCTCGTGCAGGCCCTTTTCCTGTATCATGGGTCGGCGGACGACGTGCTCTACGCCCTCCGGGTCATCGGCTCGGATGTCTCGGCGGTTTTGCTCTCCGGCCTCGCCCTCGCCGTGCCGGGCGGCGTGTGCCTCGCGGCCGGGGTCGTCGCCCTGCGCGCCAGCCGGAAACGCGCGGCATTTTCCTCGCGCTAAGCCGCCCCGCTCCCGGAAAACCGGACGCCTCGCATTCCTCTCGCCATGAGGGGGAAGCGCCGTTTTACCCCCTCAGAAAAGGCGTGACAATGGTGACACATTTGCCATTTTGCCGGAAGATCCCCCGGGCTCGCGTGCGCCTGGGAGGGCTGAACCTACTTCGCCGGTATGAAAAATCTATCCGTTTCGGCCCTCGCGGGCTCTCGTGTTTCGTTTTCCCGCAGGGGATTTTCCGCCTTGGCGCTCCTCGTCGGGGTGCTCTGCGGTTCGGTCTCCCCGGCCTCGGCGGATACGCTGCCTCTGGCTTTTGAGAATCTCTCGGGCAACAGCTCCAGCCAGGTGTGGATTCAGTTCCTCGGCGGCGACCAGGTCACCGGCACCTATGTCGACAGTCTCACTGGCGCGACCAACCAGCTTCAGGCCAATACCGCCTATTCGCTCGACCAACTGATCAACCCCTCCACCGGCCTCTCCACCGTCAATCTCTCCAGCTTCTCCGGTCGTGTCTATGTGAGCTACGGAGCCTACGGTCTCCAGGGCATGGGCGCGCCCGGCAGCTCGTACACCCCGTCGGCCAATCTCACGACCGATCCCAACTACAGCACGCGCTACCAGTACATGGAGCCGACGGTGAAGCTCCAGTCCGACAACAGCGTCACCGTCTGGGCCGACCTGTCCTACATCGACTTCACCGCCACGTCGCTCTCGATGTCGGCCCGCTACACGTCGAATAATCAGTTCAACACCACGGTTCAGAACTACAACCAGACCTCGTCCAACTCCCAGGCTCTCGTCAACGTCACCAAGGCTACGGCGGTGAATCCCAATGCGGTCGTCCTCCCGTCGGGCGCCTCCTCGACGCTGCCCAACAGCCAGTTTACCCGCGTCATCAGCCCGCAGTTCTCGGACCCGAGCGCCTATCACGACTTCACGAATTACCTGACCTACCTTGACGGCAAGTCCGTTCATCTCTCTGGAACCTTCGTCGGCACCGGCACACAGCCTAGTGGCGACGTTGCCACCCAGGCGCAGACCTATGACTTCAAGGGCACCTTCGGGGCCGATGGCACCATCACCCTCACGGCGCAGACTGATTCCGGTGCGAGCAACGTCTCCTGGATCGATGGCACGACCTCTCCCAACCTCGGCGCGGGCAACACCGTCACCATCACCATCGCCGCCGGGGCGCTGAACAATCAGAAGGGCATTTACGGCAACGATGTCGGCTACACCGTGCAGATCGGCACGGGCGGTGCCACCGTCTATACCGCGATCTCCAATGATGTCTGGGGCCGCGTCGTCGGCGACCTGCTCGCGGGACTCAGCTTCGGCTACGTCGGCAGCACGGTGGAGTACAACGGCACGCCGATCGGCGAGCTCGCCAGCTCGCAGTGGTGGGCGGCGGGCGAGTCGCAGGGCTCCACCCCGACCTATCTCGCCGATGGCACGGCAGTAACCTGGGCCGACACCCCGGCCTCGCAGGGCATCTACTTTGCCGGCGCACAGCCGAATAATCCGGACTATTACAACGGCTACGCCGCCGCTCTCGCCAGCATCGATCCCGCCACCGGCCAGCCCTACACCACCGGCTACGGCTTCCCGCTTCAGGACCGCCTCGGCAATAACCTCCTCTCCTACAATACCGGGTCCACCCCTGGCACCTACATCCTCCTCTCGGTCAATCCCGACGGTACGAGCGCGCTCCCGACCGGCATCTTCAATGGCTCGGCGGGCAATGGACAGTGGAACGACTCGGCCAACTGGGCTGGCAACATCGTCCCGGCCAGCGGAGCTTCCGCGCAGTTCGCGGGCGATCACACGCAGGCGTACGCCGTCGACACCCAGACCGACCAGACCGTCTCCGGCCTCTTCTTCAACTACGGCGCGGGCACTTACACGATCAATAACAACACGATCACCCTCGGCGGCAACATCGTGAACTCGTCCGGCGTGGCCAACGTCCAGACGATCAACAGCGGCATCAACTTCTCGACCGACGGCTCCGTCATCGCCGCCTTTGGCGACATCGTCCTCGGCGGCCCGATCGCCCTTAGCAGTTCGACGACCGGCACGGCCAACACCGTCACCTTCTCCGGCAACAAGAACACCACCGTCAACGGCGTGATCTCCGACGGCACGACGGCGGGCGGCAAGGTCCTCATCAACACCACCAACGGCGGCAAGGTCACCTTCAACGGGGCCAATACCTTCACCGGCGGCCTCACGCTCAGCCAGGGCATCTTTGTCATGGGCAACGACGCTGCTGCCGGCACCGGCACGTTCACTCTCGGAAATGCCGCCGCCGGGGCGAACCCCTCCGCCACTCCGGCTCCGCCCGTCCCGACCCTCCAGGCCACCGCCGCCCGCACTGTCGCCAACCAGCTCGCCATCGTCGGCGACGTGAATATCGGCGGGTCCAACGCCTTCACCTTCACCGGCGACACGACCCTCACCAATAACAACACCGTCACCAACACGGTCGCCACCACCTTCTCGGGGGCCATCGGGGAAAGCGCGGCCAACACGTCCTTCACCAAGGCGGGCTCCGCCGACATGACCTTCAGCGGCGGCACGGCCAATACCTTCACCGGCGATCTCAATGTCAACGAGGGCAAGCTCATCCTCGCCAAGACCGGCGGCGTTGCCGCCCTCGGCGGCGACATGGTCATAGGCACCGGGGCCGGCTCGACCCCCACCGCGACTGTCCAGCTCGGCGCGTCGAACCAGACGACCTCCTCCACCGGCATCACGATCAATACCGACGGCCAGCTCGACCTCCAGAGCTACAATACCTCGGTCAACGGCCTCACGATGTCGGGCGGCAGCGTCACCGGCACGGGCAAGCTCTCCCTCTCCTCCGGCATCACCTTCAATGGCTCGGACTCCGCCTCGGCCTCCATCTCCTCCGGGCTCGATCTCTCCGGCACCCAGACCCTCAACATCTCCAAGACCTCCGAGGATGTGGAGCTGACCGTGAGCGGACCGGTCACCGGCACGGGGTCCAACCTGACCAAGTCTGGCGCGGGCGTGATCGCCTTCACCGGCAGCAACAGCATCACCGGTTCCATCACGGTCACCGAGGGCGTCCTGCAATCCACCTCCATGGCCAATGTCACGCTCACCGTGAATGGCGGCGCTTTTGCCACCTCGCTCAGTGACGGCCTCGCCCCTTCCGTGGCTGTCAGCTCGCTCAATGGCTCGCTCGGAACCTCGAGCGGAGCCTTCATCATGGGGCTGGGCTCCGGGGGGAACTCGGACAGCATCGCGTCTGCCGGCGCGGTCAATCTCGGTGCGAACACGGTGTTCCTCTTTCGCAATGGCGGTTTCGGCGGCGGTACCCAGACCTTTACCCTCATCTCCGGCGTCGACTGGGTGAATACCGACGTCAGCACCTTCACCTTTTCCTCGATCGACGTGAACGGCCTGACCGGCTCCATCTTTCTCGACGGAAACGATCTCAAATTTACCGGCACGGCTGGCACCTCGGCGACCTGGACGGGCGGGGGAGGCGATGGGAACTGGAGCACCGGAGGCAACTGGCAGGCCACGACCGCTCCGCTCGCAGGTTCCAATATCGTCTTCAACAACAACACGGGCACGAGCATCAACGTCGACACCGCCCAGACCACCGGGATGATGACATTCGGTTCGAGTGCGGGAGCCTTCACTTTCTCCGGCAACCAGATCACGCTCGGCGGCAATCTGACCAACGTCTCGTCCCAGACACAGACGTTTCTCAATACCATCGCCCTCAGCTACAGCCGGACCTTCAATGCGACCAGCGGCGATCTCGTCTTTGGCTCGGGCCTGACCGACACGTCCATCCTGCTCAGCAGCAATAGCGCGCTGGCCAATACCCTGACCTTCAACGCTAATCACAACTTCTTCGTCAATGGCATGATCGCGGATGGCCTCACCCCCGGGGGCAGCATCGTCATGGCTGGCCAGGGTACACTCACGCTCGGCGCAAAAAACTCCTTCTCCGGCACGGCCACGCTCCAAGCGGGCACCACCAGGATCGCCTTCACCGAGTCGCTCGGCAACCAGAACGCCCTCGGCACGAATACGCTTATCTTCAATGGCGGCAAACTCCAGATCGGCGGCACGGGCATCGTGTTCAATCAGTTCCGCGGGGTGAACCTCCTCGGCAACGGCACCATCGACACCGATGGAAACGACCTGGAAATCGACGGCTCCATCTATGGCGCGGGCGAACTGAACAAATCGGGCGACGGCAATCTCTACCTCAACCAGACCAACTCCCTCGTTGGCAACACCTACACAGGCAATACCAATATCCAGCAGGGTTCGATCACCATCGGCTACGCCGAGGCGCTGGGTGACACTGCTGGCACCACCTCGGTGCAGGATGGCGCTTCGCTCATCGTCCAGAGCGCTGGCGATTACAATGTCACGGGCGAGCAGCTCTTCCTCAACGGTGCGGGCTACAATGGCGGCGGCGCGCTCCAGCTCTCCGTCGGCAAGTCGACCTGGGATGGCGACATCACCCTCCAGTCCGCCTCCACCATCCAGGCCAATGCCAATACCACGCTCACCCTCGGCAAGAAGGTCGATCTCGGCGCAAACGCTCTCACGCTGAATGCGCAGACCGACGGCGTCATCGACATCACGGGCAAGATCACCGGCTCCGGCACCCTGAATGTCGCCAGTGGCGGCGTGGTTAATATATCCTCGTCCAACGCCGACTTCACCGGCAACACCTCCATCTCCTCCGGCACGCTCGGCATCTCCAGCGGCACGGCCCTGGGCAGCACGGGCTCCCTCACCGTCTCCTCCGGCGGCATGCTGGAGTTTCTCGGCACGAGCGACTCCACCGTGACCTTCAGCTCCATCTCGATCGAAGGCACCGGGGTTGGTTCCAATGGCGCGATCTACAACAACTCCGCCACCAGCACCACGCTCGTCGGCAACATCACCCTCGCCGGCAACGCCACCATCGGCTCCGCCCTCGGCCAGCTCACCATCGCTGGCGACATCGATCTCGGCGCCTACGATCTCTCGGTCGACAACATCGCCGCACAGCTCGGCCTCACCGGCGCGATCAGCGGCTCCGGCAATATCACCACTGCGGGCACCAGCTCGGTCCTGCTCTCCGGCAACAATAGCGGCTACTCGGGCAACACCACCATCATCACCGGCACCTCCATTACCGCCGCGAGCAACAACGCCCTCGGCACCGGCGCGACCACGGTGAACAGCGGCGGCGCCCTCATGTTCCAGGGCGGCATCACGACGACCGGCGGCTCGCTCAGTGTCGGCGGCGCGGGCGTGGCCAGCGGCGCGCTCAGCAACGTCAAGGATGACAACACCTACGGCGGCAGTGTCGCCTTTACCTCCGCCACCACCATCCAGGCGACCAAGGGCAGGCTCACCCTCTCGGGCAACCTTTCCACCGCCGCCCCCGTCCCGATCGTCATCCAGGGCAACGGCACGGTGTACTTCAGCGGTGATGCCTCCGGCCTCACCACGGGAACCGTGGTCAACGTGAGCAGCGGCACGTTTGCCTCCGGCTCGATGTCCAACGTCCAGGTCAACCTCGGCACCGGCGCGCAGGGCAGCTTTGCCATCCCGACCTACAGCCCGGGAGACATCAACAACATCCAGAACGTCAGCATCCAGAACATCTCGTTCGCCAACTCGCAGTCGGCCACCGCAGGCGGCGTGCGCCTCCTCATGGATCTCGGTGCGGGCACCTCGTCCGACCAGATCTCCGTGACCACCCCCTCGGCGCTGAATGTCCCGATCCTCTTCGACTTCAACAACGCGGGCTACACGACGGGCGGCACCTACACCCTCCTGTCCGCCGCCTCGGGGAATTTCAGCATCTCCGACATGAACAACCTCACGTTCAAGAGCAACATCACCGGGCTCTCCGGCACGTTCTCCGGGAACAACTCCAGCTCGATCACCTTCACCGCCTCCACCGGCCCGGCCGTGTGGGATGACAGCCAGGCCAACGGCCAGTGGGGCGATGCCTCGAACTGGCAGATCGGCGGCTCCACCGCGACGAACGTTCCCGCCGGCGGCTCCGCCACGGCCTTCACCGCCGCTTCGGCTGGCAACGTCGACACTCAGTCCAGCCGCTACGTCGGCGGCATCGCCTTCCAGTCCGGCTCCGCTGCGCTGAATATCCAGAACAACACGATCACCACCTACGGCGACATCGTGAACAACTCGTCTGTCACGCAGACCATCTCCAGCGGCCTGGCCATCAATGACGGCGTGGCCATCAACGCCGCCTCCGGCGATCTCGTCGTCAGCGGCAATGTCGCTCTCAGTTCCGACACGACCGGCCACATCCTCACCTTCACCGGCAGCAAGAACACGACGGTCAGCGGTGTGATCTCCAATGGCGGGGCCAGCTTCGGCACCGTGGTGAAGACCGGCACGGGCGCCACCACCTGGACGGGTGCAAATACCTTCACCGGCACCACCACCATCACCGGCGGCACGCTCGTCATCAACGGCTCCACCGCCGCTGGCAACACCATCACCGTCGCCTCCGGCGGCGCGCTCGGCGGCTCGGGCGACATCGACGGCCGGGTCATCGTCTCCGGCACGCTCACCCCGGGCAACAGCCCCGGCCTCCTCTCCACCGGCTCGCAGGAGTGGCGTCCCGGCGGCAACTACAACTGGCAGGTCGTCGACTGCGCCGGTCTCGCGGGCGCGGGCTATGATTCGATCTCCGTCACCGGCTCGCTCGACCTGAGCTCCCTCACCGCCGGCTCCTTCGCCATCAACCTCTGGAGCCTCTCCTCCACCGGCCCCGATGTGAACGGCGACGCGGCCAACTTCAATCCCGCCGCCAACGCCTCCTGGACGCTCGTCTCGACCACCACCGGCATCAGCGGGTTCAACGCCAGCTACTTCGTCGTGAACACCATCGCCACCAACGGCACGGCGGGCTTCTCCAACACCACGGACGGCACCTTCAGCGTCGCCAAGGTCGGCAACAACCTCGTGCTCAACTACACCACCGTCCCCGAGCCCTCCACCTGGGCGCTCCTCGGCCTCGGTCTCGCCGCCCTCGTCCTCATCCACCGTCGCTCCCGCCGCACCGCCTGAGGCGGGAAGGCGGGCTGAAATAGAAGGAAGCGAAGGAAGCCAAGGGCGGTCCGCCACGCGCGGACACCCTGCGCCGCGACAGTCGCAAGCCCGCCGGAAAAGGCAGGTTTTCTACAGAAGATCGCAAAGGACACAAAGGTCTGGCGGCGATTTGCGATCCCGGGGGCGCGTGAGTTCCAGCGATGCGAATCGCGGGGGCCGCGCGAGGCTTTCGAGAGAGTCAATACCCTACGGTTTCTCCTGCGTGGCCAAAAGTCGTCGGAGCGAATTTCACGCCGCCGTGTGTTCCCGGGAGGCCGCCCAACCTTTGTGGCCTTTGCGACCTTCTGTTAGAGGTTTTGAATCCCGAGGCGTGTGGCGTTCCGCGATCGCAAAAGAAGCCTGATCTTTGCTTCCTTCGCTGCCTTCTGTTCAACCCTGTCGGTTTTGATCGAAGTACGGCAGCAGCCGCAGCTTGAGCATCACGATGGGCGAGGCCATGAGGAGTGCGCCGACGATGAAGGACAGGATGAGGTTCGCAGGCGTCAGCACACCGTCGAGATACGCGCCATAGTATGCCCAGAGCGCGATCGGGTAAAAGAGCAGCACCGCCGTGCCCAGCCCCGGAGAGAACCGGCCCCGCGTGGTGATAAAAGGCAGCACGTGGAAAAAGGTCGCGTTGATCAGCATCAGCGCGGGCAGCCCCAGCGAATATGCCGGGAGCGACCACGCCACCTGGGAGCAGGAAATTCCCAGAACCACCACGACGCCGTTCACAATGGCAAAGTGCACCCAGTTCACCGGCAGCTTCAGGACATTCTCAGCCCAGCCCTTCCAGTCAAAGGTATACTCTTCCACGACATGCAGGGCGTAGGCAAAGGTCGCAATCCAGAGGATGTAGGCGTGGCTCATGGACGCAAGATTAACCACGCGTCCGCGCGCGCCTGCAAGCCGTATCCCTCGGCCTTTCCTCCGGGATGCCCCGCATGGTCAGGTCAGGGTCACGCCCCGCATTTTGCCCGGTATCGCGCGGGCGTCGTCCGCGTGCGCCGCTGAAAGACCCGGGAGAAGTAATACTCGTCGCGAAACCCGCACAGCGTGGCGATCTGCTTGAGCGGCAGGCGGGAGTGAACGAGCAGCGTCCTCGCCCGGTCCACCCGCAGCGTCGTCACATAGTCGATGAGGCTGCACCCGCGCTGCCTGCGAAACTCGTGCCGCAGGTAGTCCGCGCTCAGGCCCACGGCCTCCGCCACCTCGCGTAGCGACTCCACCGTGGCAAAGCGCTCGCGCAGATACTCCTCCGCCTGCGCCACGCACCGCTCGGCGCGGCCTGCCTGCTGGCGGTGCCAGCTCCGGCAGGCCAGCTCGACGAGCGAGAGCAGCGCCGTCGTCGCCCGCAGGTTGCACAGCGCCTGCGCGGCGGGCTGCAGCGCCGCTCCCACGCCCGCCAGCAGCTGCAGGTCCTCGATGAGTGAGGGTGTGTCAATACGCGGCACGTGCAGGCACGCCCGGGGAAAGGCGGGGCCGCCGCGCGGGGCGGCGATCTTCACGCACAGGTCCTCGCCCTCCGTCTCCATGACCTGGTCGTGCTGCTGCCCCGGGGGATGAATCACCGCGCTGCCCTCGCCAAACTCCACCGTGCGGCCATCCACCGTCGTCGCGCCCCGTCCCACCGGGTGATAGACGATCTCCAGCTCCGCGTGAGCGTGCACAGGGCACGGCGGCTGCACCGGCGTGGCGTGGCGCATTCCGTGCACGAAAACCAGCGGCGGCCGCGCCGCCTGACGCTCCAGAAACTTCGCCCAGGGAGATGCCTTTGCCATTTCGCCATCATTCGCCGGAAGCCGGAATTTTCAAGCGGGAAGGGGAGTTTCCTAAACAGAACCCGGGAAAAAACCGAAAAGTGCAAAGATAAGCCGCTTATTTCAATCGCCCGCCGCCGCCCCTCGGAGCGATGGGTGAAGCCATGACCACCGCCTCCCCGTCACGGCTTGTTTTCACCGGCAAGCAGCAGGTTAGCCTGGAAAGCTTCACCCTCCCCGCCCTCGCGCCCACCCAGGTGAGGCTCCGCATCGAGCGCACGCTCATGAGCACGGGCACGGAGAACATCGTCTTCAACCGCCACTTCGACCCCGGCACGCATTGGGACCGCTGGGTGAAATACCCCTTCCATCCCGGTTACACCGCCGTCGGCACGGTCGAGGTCGTCGGCCCGGAGGTTGCGACGCTCCAGCCCGGCGACCGCGTCGCCTGCCGCACCGGTCATGCGTCCGCCGCCCACGTCGAGGCCGCCGAGTGCTTCCCCATTCCCGCCGCGCTTGGCTGGGACGAGGCGGTGTGGTTTTCGCTGGCCAAGATCGCCTTCCATGGAGCCTCCGTCGCCCGCTACACCCTCGGCGACAGCGTGCTCATCATTGGCGCAGGCCCCATCGGCCAGATGTCGACCCGCTGGGCGCGTGCGGCCGGGTGCGCCTCGATCATCGTGGCCGACGCCGTGCCGGATCGCATGGCCCTCGCCATCGCGGGCGGAGCCTCCGCCACCATCACCGGCCCCATCACGGAGGCCCGGGACGCCGTGCTCGCGGCGGGCGGGGGACAGCTCCCGCGCGTCGTTATTGACTCAACCGGCAACGCCGCCGTCTTCTCCGCCGCCCTCGGCCTCGCGGCGGATCGCGGCACCGTCGTCGTACTCGGCGACACCGGCCAGCCCGGCAGCCAGACACTCACGCCCGATGTCATCATGCGCGGCCTCACCATCGTCGGCGCGCACGATGGCCACAACACCGCCGCCTGGAACAACCAGACCATCACCGCGCTTTTCTACACCCTCGCCGCCACCGGGCGCTTCCCGCTCGGCGGCCTCAACACTCACCGCTTCACCCCCGCCAAGTGCGAGGAGGCCTATGCCGTCGCCAACCGCGACCGCGCCCGCACCATGGGCATCGTCTTCGACTGGTCCGCACGCTAACAAAAGGAAACTTCCCATGAACCCGCTCAAGCAATCCTTCTCCTGGTGGTGCTTCGCCAACCGGGGACTCGATCCCGCCACCCTCCTGCGCACCGCCCGCGACATCGGCTATGAAGGCGTCGACCTCATCGAGGAAGACCTCTGGCCCGAGGTCGTGAACCAGGGGCTCCGCATCGCCGCCGTCGGAGGCCACGCCTCCATCGAGTCAGGCATGAACCTCCGCGAAAATCATCCCCGCATCGAGGCCGAGATCCGCGCGAATATCGCGAAGGCCGCAAAGTGGCAGATCCCCATCCTCATCTGCTTCTCCGGCAACCGCCGGCCCGGCGCGTGCGGCATCGACGCGACCGCCGAAATTCTCGCCCGTCTCGCCCCCGAGGCGGCCAGCGCGGGCGTCACCCTCGCCATTGAGCTGCTCAATAGCAAAGTCGACCATGCCGGATACGAATGCGACCGCACCTCCTGGGGCGTCGAGGTCTGCCGCCGTGTTGACTCGTCCGCCGTGGCGCTCCTCTACGACATCTACCACATGCAGATCATGGAGGGAGACCTCATCCGCACTATCAGCGAGCATCACGCCCACTTCGCCCACTACCACACGGCGGGCAATCCCGGGCGCGGTCAGCCCGATGCCGCGCAGGAGATTCACTATCCGCCCATCTATCGCGCCATCCAGCAGACCGGATTCACCGGCTATATCGGCCACGAGTTCATCCCCTCGGGCGATGTGAAGACCGCCCTGGCCGAAGCCTTCGCCGACTGCCGCCGCGCCACGGCGGTTTGATCATTGACGCGGCGCACCCCCTCCGGGAATGCTTGGCGGCATGCTGAGCTTTCTCGGGGAATGTCTGCGCTTTGCTTTTTGCCTCGCCATCACGCTTTGGTTTCTGGTGATGATTATTCAGGCCGTGAGAGCCGGTAAGGTTCGGAACAAATTTTCCTCGTCCTTCTGGACGATCCGTCGTCAGCCGGTGATGTTTTTATTGAGCTGTTTCGCCTATTTTCTTTTCGCCTCGGTATTCGGATATTCTTCCGTCCGGGCATGGCGCGATCTCTGGAGCGCCTGGCTCCTTTGGGCCTGACCCGGAGTTTAAGCTCCCGGAGCGTTCCGGCATCGCATCCAGATAAACACGATCAGCCCCGCGAGCAACGTGAGGCCGACATACAGGAGCACGCCCGCCGGTACGGCGTAGAGGAGTGTTTTCCCCGCTCCGAAGAGAAAGAAAAGGCTGCCCCAACCCGGATTGCGAGATGCCGCCATTTGTGCAAAGCCTCCCAGCGCGCCGCTCAGGAGGATGAGGACAACGGTTACCACCCCCGATTTCAGCACGGCTCCTTGCAGGAGCCGGACCGTCTCCACCAGCGCCTCGCGATTGCCGGGGCGCCGCGCTGTCACTACTTGATGGTGGCCTCAAGCTGCTCGAAGAACTTCGCCAGCACGTCGCGGTGCTCCTTTTGCTCCTCGATGAGCTTTTTGCTGTAGGCGGAGAAGCTCGCGACATTCTGCACCGGGAAGTCCTTTTTGACTTCGCGGCTGATCCAGAAGAGCAGCTTGCGCTTCGCGTCCGTCGCCCCGCTCTGCCCCAGGTTGGGCGCGGTGATGATCTTCTTGTAGTCTGTCACCATCCCGGCAATGGAATTGCCGCGTTGCGTATGAGTACCCCATTCCTTGATGGCGTTGTGCTCCGAGATGTCGGCGGCGAGGTTCCAGATATCCTCCGTGCGCTTGGCGATGGCGTTGACCACCGCCGCCTCGCGGGTGAAGGCGGGCCACGTCATGTTGCGCCACCCGCTGATGTTGTCCAGGCGGTAGCCGAACCGGCGCTCCACGCTGTTGAACTGCGAGTCTTTGCCAAAGTTCTCCATCTTGCGGATCATCGTGAAGGTCGCGATGGCGATGGCCTTGCCCGTCTTGACATGAATGATCGGGCTGCCGCTGTTTCCCGCGACGAATTTCGCGTCGACCTCGACCAGCTCCGGCCCGATGCCCGTCACTTTGCCCGTGATCTCCGTCACCACCGCCGCGCCCAGGCTGTTGCCCAGCACGACCACGTCGTCGCCGATGGCCACGTTTTTGTCGATGTCCTTGAGGATCTCCACGCCGCCCGTCGTCACCGTCGTCTGCGGGAGGGCGGAAATGTCGTAGGCATCCGCCACCGAGAGCCCGTTCGTCGTGATCGGAGTGCCCTTCAGCAGCCGCACGGAAAACTTGCTGTTGCCGCTGAGCACGTGCGTGTTGGTGAATACGTATAGACCGCCCTCATAGGCCGCGAGGAACCCGCTGCCCGCTCCCTTGTCGCCCTCGATGATGACCAGGTACGGCGCGTACATCTGAAAGATCGACGGCGTGGGCGCAGCGTTGGCCGTGGCGGCGGGCGTCTGCTCGGGAGCGGCTGGCGCGGGGCTGGGGGCCGGTCCGGGCGGCGGCGGGGCGGTCGGGATCGAGGCGGGCGACGGTTCCGGCGTTGCGGGTGGCACGAGGTCTTGCGCCCGGGACGGCAGGGCGGAAATGGCGCAAAGAAGCAGCAAGGCCGGGATGGCTTTCACGGGTGATGAGTAAGTGGCGAATGATAAGTTCTTCAACCGACGCACTAAGCCGGTGCGACGATACGGGAGATAGTGCATAAACTTGCTGGCCGGAACAGAGAAAATCACGGGCGTCGGCCCGGCGGCTTGGATTTCGTTGCTTAGGGCTTAGTCAGCGGCAGTTGCGCGGTGCGGATTTTTCTCCGCCCGGGAGGCATTCGGGATTGGCTCTCCCCGGGGAATCGTCTACAGCTTTTTTCCAAGCCGTCTCCCCAGCCCTGTCGCCATGTCGCTCCCCGGCAATATCCAGAATCCTCCGCCCGTCACCCAGCCGCGTTCTGATGACGAAAGCATCCGTCGGCAGGTGCTCCTGATCTCAGAGGCCTCCGAGGTGCGTACCTTTCTCGACGCCATCCCCGACATCTTTCTCGTCGTGAATTCCGCCCGGCAGATCGTCTTCGCCAACAAGTCCGCCTTCGGATTTTTCGGCGTCTCCGATCCCGTCGAGCTGTGGGGCCGGCGGCCTGGGGAGGCGGCGCGCTGCATTCACAGCAACGAGGCTCCAGGCGGCTGCGGCGAGAGCTGCTCGTGCCAGGTCTGCGGAGCCTTTCAGGCCATCTGCGGCGGGCTGGCCGGGTGCAGCCCCGTCGAGGAGTGCCGCCTGCTTTCTCTCGACGGCAGGCCCTACGACCTCCGCGTCTGGGCTCAGCCCTTTGTCCTTGCCGGGGAATCCTTTGCCATCCTCTCCATCCAGGACATCAGCGATGAAAAGCGCCGCCAGGTGCTGGAGAAGATTTTCTTTCACGACATCCTCAATACCGCAGGCGGCCTGCATTCCGTCGGCGAGATCATGGGCGTCTCCGCCCCTGAGGAGATGACGGAGCTGGGCGGGCTCGTCTCCCAGCTCTCCAGCCAGCTCCTCGACGAGATCCACGCCCAGCGCCAGATGCTCTCTGCCGAGCGCGGCGATCTCCCCGTGCGCATGGCCCCCGTCCGCAGCGGTCCGCTCATCGACCGCCTCATCACCACCTACCGCAAAAACCCCGTCAGCAACGACCGCCTCATCGAGTGCGCCGCCCCGTGCGATGATGTCGAGTTCACCACCGACCCCGCCCTGCTCAACCGCGTCCTCGGCAACCTCCTGAAAAACGCCCTCGAGGCCAGCCGCCCCGGCCACCGCATCGAGATCGGCTGCCACTCCGACGCCACCGGCGAGATCGAGTTCTTCGTGCAAAATCCCGGCATCATCCCCGAGAGCGACCAACTCCAGATTTTTCAGCGCTCCTTCAGCACCAAGGGCTACGGCCGCGGCATCGGCGCCTACAGCGTGAAGCTCCTCACCGAGCGCTACCTCCAGGGCCGCGTCGGCTTCACCTCCAACTCGGGGGACCAGACCCGCTTCTTCGTCCGCCTCCCGCTGGAGCCTTCGGCGCAACTCTGCGGCGTGTGACCGCTGGGCGACATTTCTAGTCACATACCATGCGCCTCTGGCTTGCCGTGCTGCTTTCCTTTTTGGGTTTCGAGGTCCTGCCAGCCGTCCCCTTCGTCGTCGACTCGCCAGCGGTCACGATCACGCTGCCCGATGGATTCCGGCACGATGAGAAGGATACCTTCGGCTATGTCATCGTCCCTCCCGGCAGGGACAAGCGGCAAAAGCTGCGCATTCACTATACCGGCTCCCAGGGCGTCTCCCCCGGGGAGGCGAGCCAGCAATCGATCGACCGCATCAACCAGCGGCGGGCCAAAGACGGCCGGCCTCCGGAAGTCGTCATCTTCAGCAAACCCGTCAAAACCGCCAGCGGCCTCCCGGGGCAGCAGGTCCGCGTCGGCGCGAGTCCGGAGGGCTACCTCGACCACTACTACTTCATCGCCCCCTCCGGGCGGATCATTTGTGTCTGCGTGTATTACTACGGAGACACCGCGTTCGCCGGGGGCATGCACCGGGCGATCATCGACAGCTTTGCCTTTGTGGCGAAGTAAGCCGGGCGCCTCCCTCTAAGCTTCACCGTCTTGCGCAAAGGCCTCGGGATTGCTTAGTCTGCCCCGTCGCCTATGCTCGCTATCGCCGTCATCGTCTGCTTCATCTCGATCTTCGTCTACGTCGGGAACAACGAATACCACAACAAGGGATGGCTCCTTGGCACGATCAGCGGGCTGCTTTCCCTTGGGGTGACCTTTTTCACCCATCTGGGCCTCATCGGCCTGCTCGGCGTCAACCTCCTCCTCTACGTCGGCATCTGGATTTACAACGTCGCCTCCGGCAGGCCGTCCCGCTCCCGCTCGGGGCTGTGACCCGGCCTCGCTACACCCGTAGAGAAATCTTCTGCCGATCCGACAGGCAGAGCCGCCAGAAAACGGAGTAGAGCGCGAGCGGAATGAGTATTTCTCCCGTGGAATCCCCAAAGTTCCTGGTGATCGGCACCAGGCACGGCAGCAGCACCAGATGCACCCACCCGTACGCCAGCATGTTCCACCGCAGCGGAAAATACGGCGCATTCATGACCAGCGCCGCCAAGGCATAAACTCCGATCGATAGGAACGCCCACGTCATCCCGTCCGGGTCTGAGCGGAGGAGCGTCTGGTTCTCTCCAGTCCAGTAAAGGGCCGCGACGGACAGAAAAACCGCCATGGCCGTAAATAGCAGCACGATTCGCAGCATCCATGCGCAGATCGAATAAATATCCGGCGGTGCCGTTGCCGATCCCGCCCGCTCCGCCATGAAGATGCCAAAGCGGAAAATCCCCCACAGAAAAAACAGGAGCATGAAGCCAGTGATGCTTGCCGGGCTGGGGGACATGATCGTTTCGGGGATGAGCAGCCTCGCAAGGCTTAGCGAAATCCCTCAGCCTTGGAAAGCCCGCAGGCAGAGCCGCCCCGCCTACCCGCGCTTTAAATGCCGCCCGAGGATGCCCTGAAACTCCGCAAACTGCTCGTCGCTGAACCACCGCCGGGGAAACATGTGAAAGACTTCCCGCGACGGGTACAGCAGGATGAAATCCCGCCCGACCTTGTATTTGTGCAATTGCCGCCACGCCGCGCTTGAGTCGCCATGCTGGCTGGTGAAGCGAATCGTTTCCTCCGTGATCTCGACCTCGTACGGGTCGTGCAGCGTCTTTTGCTCACGATAGATCCGCTTCGCGCTCATCGGCATGAGGAAGAAAAACCGCGCCGCCAGATACCCCAGCACAGCCAGCATCACATAGGGCGCGGGCTGCGTCGTGGCCGAGGGATGGACGAAAAGCTTCAGCACGATGAGCACCACCGCCGCCGCGAGCATGAGCACCAGAGCGGCGAAAAATACCGGCCTCGGCCGCAGGTGCAGATACTGGGCGCGGACGTAGTCCTCTTCGGTGAGCTGGCAGGCGATCTTCATGGGCGGTGGCTGGCGACGCGCGGACTATGCGCGGGATGCCCCCGGGAGACAAGCCCCGCCGGGTTGGCCCGGGGCGGGGCGGGATGATCGTCCCGCCTCGCGCCCGGAGCCGCCCGGGGTCCGCGGCTGCCTTCGCGGGGTCCCCGGGCTGGGAAAAAACTGCCCCCCCCTCAGGGCGTGGGGAGCGAATTCGCGATCCCCTGGCCATCAGCGTTGGGCGTGGTGACGGCGAGACCGGTGGAACCCGCCGGCATCCTGAGGATGCGAAGGTGGAGCTTCATGCGATGGAAAGTGGAGGTGGTGCGCCTCTGCTCCTGCCGGTGACCCGTATACCGTGGAGGATAACGGACCGGAGAAGCGAGAGTCGCACCGCCCGGTCCCCCCTATGGCTCCGCGCCTCACGTATCGTCAAGCTAATTCCGGGCGGACGCGTAATAAACTATTAGCATCAGGATTTAGCCTGCAACATTGCGTGGAATTCATTCGAATTTATCAGCCATTTTCCCTTGGAGACCATCTTGGGATGAGGCTGGAGGAGGTATTAGTGTTTCTCCAACCCATGGGATATTAATTAATTGGGTTTAATATTTATATGCCGAGATTTTAGTGCGATCCGAAGGCTGCGCGCGGGTCTCGGGTCCCCGGATGAAGGTCGCCTCCGGCGGCGGCACATCGACCGTCATTCCCCGAATGACGGATTCCGTGAACCCTTCCAATTGCGTCGCTGTGCCCGGCATACGTCAGCCCTCGACGGAAGCCGATTTCCCGCCCCGCTGCAAACCGCGACTACGGGCGAGGGGAGGCCTCTTTTTCCACCGGACGCAGCAGCGCAAACCGCACGCGCCCCTCGGGATCGACACCCACGGGGAACATCATGCCGCTTTGCTCCTTATCCTTGGCAAACATGATGCAGGCAAAGCCAAGCACCTTCAGGTTGTGCTCGTAGAGTTTGCCCTTGACCGATAGGGGCTTTGTGACGCTCTCAAAGACCTCCTTGCGCGCGTCATTTGCTCTTTCAGCAGCCAGCCTTCCCTCTTCGGAGACCGTCGGGGCGAATAGTCGTTCGGATACTGGTTCGGCGAGACTCTCCAGCGGAGTGAATGTCACCTTGTCGAAGTGCCAGCCTGCTTCGGGGTAGCTGCCGGAGAAAACATAAGCCCACCGCGCACTGTTGGCTTGCTGCATTTCAGGTGCTGCGCCCGCCTCGTACTGGAGACTTTGCAGCCGCTTGACATCCTGCCTCTCGCACGCGGCGGTCACCTCCTTGAGAAAAGCCGCCATGCCGGGAACATCCTCCGCCCGGACGCTGAAGGCGGCGGCCAGTAGAACGAGGATGACGGCGAGATGTTTCATGGAAGGTTGCCGGTTCAGCCCAGGTCCGGCAGCCTCAGCGAGGGTCCATCGCGTCGCGCACCGGAGTCGGCAGCGCGCGGCGGGGATTGAAGTTCGACGGCACATGACCGGCAAAGTTGGGCGTCACCTTTTGGCGCTTCGGGCTCAGGAGCCCGCGCTGCGCGAGATACGACGACAGCACGGCCGCCGTCTCATACGCCGTGCGGTCCACATCGGAGCTCACGCCCGGCAGGCTGCCCGCCAGCGTGCCCGCCGCCGTACCGACGAGGCTCGCGCCGCCGGTGGCCACGCCCAGCGCCGCCCCGGGTTCCATCCCCGAGCTGCCGCGTGTGCGGAAGGTCAGGATCTTGCGCATCCCGCCGCCATTCACGGCAAACACCGAGACATTCGTGCGGAAGTGCGTCCGCCCCGCCCCCAGGCCCACCACCGCGCGCATCGCCCGGCTGCCCTGGTCCACCTGTACGATTTCACCCCGCACCAGCCAGGTCCCCGCCGCCGGGACGCGGCCTGCCGCCAGCACCGATGCCGGGGCCGCATGGCGGCGCGTCTCCCGCACCGTGCGATCCGCCAGCGCCTTCTGGATCTCCCGGCCCAGCCGGGCCGTCTCCGCCGCCGGGCGGTCGCCGAGATTCAGCGCCCCGGGCCGGATCGTGAAAGGCTGTACCAGGACCGAGCGCGGGGCCGCCGTGGCCGCCGGGCTGTGCTGGTGGAACTGGTACACGCCGACCGAGCTGCATCCGGTCAGCGACAGCGCCAGAGCGCCGAGCAGGAGGAGGAAGATTCGCATCGCGCCCTTCTTTCATGTCCCGCGCGGGAGTCAATGGCAATCCGCCGGGCCCTGTACCTGTTGCGCGCGGCCCTCGCGTTTCGGACCTGTTTCCCTCCGCTTCCATCCCTCCGCTCCTCCCGCCAAAAAAACGCTTTTTCCGGTCTTCTGCTCTCCCCGACAGGGGCGAAAAAGGTAATACGTCTGCGTGTATAAATTGACTTATCCTTTGGGATGATTAGGCATCTGGTTGCATAATTAACGATCCCCGAAAGTTAAATTACCCGTTAGTGGGTATGGATGCGAAGCGAATCTCCGTTAAGATCAACTATTGGCGATTTTTGCCAGACGAACGTTGAAATGAACCCGAGGGAGCCACTGCACGCATCGATGACGCATCAGTCATCTCCCAGCCTCGTGTCGTCCGCGGACCTTCTCGCTGTGCTGGATTCCGCGCCGGACGGTATCGCCATCACCGCTCCCTCGGGGCGGTATATTTACATCAACAAGGCGCATTGCCGCATGTTTGGATACGGCGGTTCCGAGGAGGTTCTCGGGCGCTCCTGGCGGATGTTTTCTCCCTCGGGTTTTCGCCGCCGCGCCATCCGTGATGCCTTTCCCGCGCTCCGAAAGGTGGGTTTCTGGATCGGACGGCTGCCTGGAAAACATAAGAATGGATCGATCTTTACACAACAGGTTGCTCTTAGGCTTTTGCCGGGCCGGAACATTATTTGCATGTGCTTTAGTGCAACCGAGCGCCTCGAGGGGGAGGACCTGCGCGACCGGCTTTTTGCCCTTTCCCAGGGCCTGCTCGCCGTGGCCGATACCCGGGGCTGCATCAAGCAGTTCAATCCCGCCTGGATGACGCTGCTCGGCTACGGAGCCGAGGAGATCTGCGAGCGCAGCCTGCTCGACTTTGTGCATCCCGATGATCGCGACTTCACCCGCGGCAAGCTCGACCGGCTCCGTCGCGGCCAGCCCACGCGCAGCTTCGTCAACCGCATGCGCACCAAGTCGGGCTCCCACTTGTGGCTGAACTGGAGCACGTCGTCCTCGCCGGGGGAAAATCTCATCTTTGCCAGCGCGCACGACGTCACCGAGATGAAGCGCGCCGAGTCCGTCGTGATGGCGGGCGTCGCCCAGGCCTGCCACGCCGACCACCAGCAGGCCTACTTTGCCGCCATGGCCAGCCACGAGCTGCGCACGCCCCTGGCCAACATCATGCTCGCCAGCCAGCTTTTGAAGAACCACTTCAAGGAACTCCCCGAGCACGTCATCGAGCACCTCTTTGGCGAGATCCAGTCCACGATCCGGGCCATGACGTCGACCATCGACACCCTGCTCTTCGCGGGCAATGTCGACCTGGGCCGCGTCGAGTTTCGCCCCGTCGCCGTGTCGTCGACGCACGATCTCGAGGTCCTCATCCGCAGCTCCATCGGGGAGCCCTCCCCGCGCGTCGTCATCGCCCTCCGGGGCTTCGACGGCGAGGTGCATCTCGACCGCGCCCTCTTTGGCCATGCCATCCGCAACCTCGTGGAGAACGGCCTGAAGTACTCGCCCTCGCCGTCGCCCGTCCATGTCATCGCCCGCGTGCGGCACGGCCGCATGAGCGTGGCCGTGGCCGATCGCGGCATCGGCATCCCCGCGGCCGAGAGGCGGCGGCTCTTTGACGCTTTTTTCCGCTCGTCCAATGTCGGCTCCACCCCCGGTTTCGGCCTCGGGCTCTTCATCGCCGAGCGCGCGGCGCGGCTGCACGGCGGGGTGATCCGGTATCGCCCGAGACATCAAGGCGGCGCGCTGTTTCTCATCCGGTTCCCCATGCGGCCGGAGGATCACCGGGAACCATGGGACCAAGGCTAGGAGGGCAACGGCATGGCACTGATTTATCTGATCGAGGACGACGAACAGTTGAGGGAATACACCGCCCTCCTGCTTTCGCTGCATGATCATGTCGTGAAATCCTTCGGCGACGGAGCCCCGATGCTCGCCGCCTGCGATGACGGCCTGCCCGATCTCGTGCTCTGCGATGTGAAGCTCCCCGGCCTCCCCGGCTTTCAGGTCCTCGAGCAGTTCCGCCATCGCGCCATGGCCCGCCACATCCCGTTCATCTTCGTCAGCGCCCACGTCGAGCGCGAGCAGATCCGCAAGGGGATGAACCTCGGAGCCGACGATTACCTGACGAAGCCCTTCACCGAAAGCGAGCTCGTCGACATGGTGCACACCCGGCTCTCCCTCCACGCCCGGCGGCGCGAGACCGTCGAGGCCCATATCGCCGAGATGAACGCCCGCGCGCTGCGCTGCCTCTCCCACGAGATCCGCACTCCGCTCAATGGCGTCATGGGCGGCCTTGAGCTCATGCAGATGGACAAGCCCGACACCGCTCCCGAGGAGCTCGGCATCGTCGCCACCTCCGCCGTCCGGCTCGAGCGCACGCTGTTGCGCTATCTTTCCTTTATGGAGGCCGTGAGCGACTCCCTGCCTCTCCGCTCCCAGGAGGTGACCAATGTCGACATGCTCATCGAGGATGTCTCCTCGCGCATCGCCGAGTCCTGCTCCCGGGGCGAGGACCTCATCCTGCACGTCGACTGCCAGGTGCGCACCCTCTTTGCCCGCGAGCTCACCCAGGTGCTCGAGGAGATCGTCGGCAATGCCTTCCAGTTTTCCGATCCGGGCAGCGAGGTCCAGGTCATCGCCACCGCCAGCCACGAGACCCTCTCCATCGAGGTGCGCGACGACGGCGTCGGCATGAAGGACGACGAGTTTGCCGCCATCGCCCCCTTCCGCCGCTTTACCAACAGCTACTCCGACGACATGGCCATGGGCGTCGGCCTCTGCATCGCCCGCAAGCTCGTCTCCAAGATGCAGGGCGAGCTCACCCTTTCCCGCCGCCGCCCGCGCGGCGTCGCCGCCCGCATCGAGTTACCCGCCTTTCCGCTCGGCATCCCGTCATGAAATCCCTCTCCCTTCTCCTCGTCGAGGATCAGCTCATGTTCCTGGACCTCCTCCAGTCCATGCTGAAGACCATCCGGCTCATCGACCGCGTCGTGACCGCCTGCACCCTCGCCGAGGCCCGCGATCTCTGCTCCCACCACGAGTACGACCTCATCATCTCCGACTACATGCTGCCCGACGGCATCGCCCACGACCTCATCCGCGAGGTCCACCGCGCCCGGCCCGAGCAGGATTTCATCATCCTCTCCGCCCTGCCCATCCAGGAGGGGATCTCCGAGGGCGCCTCGCCCAAGGTCTACTGGATCGATAAAAACAACACCTTTCACTCCCTCAAAGGCCGCATCGATTCGCTCTTCGGACCGCGCACCCGCGGGGACGAGGTTGCCATGTCCCGCCTCACTGGCCGCGAACGCGAGGTCCTCCAGCTCATCGGCGGCGGTTTCACCAGCAAGGAGATCGCCGGCCGCCTCACCCTCTCCGTGCAAACCATCGAGACCCACCGCAAATCCATCGCCAAAAAGCTCGGCATGTCCGGAGCCGAGCTTGTCAGTTACGGCACGATTTTCTTTCGCAGCTGATCATGAACGAAGACACCACGCATCCCCCGCACGTCCCGACGGAACCCGGCGATGCGCCGCCATCCCCGCGCGCCTTTGTGCGGGAGTTTGAGAAACGCCACGGCCCCGGCCGCTGGCGCACCGTCGCCCGCGAGCTGGTCGTCTCCTCGATCTGCTGCCACGTCATCGAGTCCTACCGCACCGGCCAGGGCATGGTCTACCGCACCGTCTTTGACTGGCGCACCGTCACCGACCCCATCGACATCGTCGTCCGCGCCGTCGCCGACACCCACGGCCTCTCCGACCACGACACCGTCTCCGTCCACGACTACCTCACCCGCCTCCAGGCCGAGCCGCCTGCAGCCGCGGAACCCGTCTAGCCATCGATCACCTCCGCCACCGCCAGCCCGCGAACCGTATCGATCATGAGCGTGACGCGTTTCTCGGGAGGATCTTGTTTGCGCAAGATCAACGTCGGTGTGAATCCCTTTTCGCGCGCCCAACTCGTCAGCAGTTCCGGGCAGGGAGGTGGGTCGTTCTCATCATGAGCGGGGGAGATTTCCTGGTAACCTGCGACTCTGGCCGCCTGCGCCAGCTCGGCGGTATCCGTCCTCATTCCGTACCAGGACGTGTATTCGCGCCAGCCAAACATCACCGCCACCGGGAAGGTCGTTCCCGGCGGCAGGGAGAGCCCGGTTAACCTTTCCCCATTTTCGAAGAGCTCAGCATTGCCTTTCCCCTGGCCGACAAAATCCACCGCGTGGGTGGACCAGAAGCACCGAGCAAGCCCGGAAAACGAGAGTGCAACCGTGATCAAGACCGCCGCCAGCATCAAGGCGACCCGCAGGGCGATGTCCTTTGGAAATCTCCTCGGGTAAACGAAGAAAAGCCCGCCGAGAATCACCGTCCCAGCCCACGCCGCCAGCGGCAGGACGAGAAAATCCCACACGCTTCGGATATGAATCCAGTCCGGTGTGTAATACCCCATCTGCCTAGAAGGAAGCCTCCCGCCGATCATCTCTCAGTCCAGCCCTCTTCGCTTTGCGACGGAAAATCCTTAGCGCCTTGATCGCCACGTCCGGCAGCATCGCCGCACCCTCGGTCGCCCACCAGTAAAGCCCGAGCGGCACCGAGACGCCGAGTGCCGACCAGGCAATCGTCTCCGCAAGGGGGGGCGAAGGTTCTTTCAGGAGGCAGGTGACGAAAGCCCGCACCCAGATAGAGCCGAGCAACGTCCCGGCGAACCACACAGTCAGCAGGATCACGAGGAGAGGTGGTCTGACCAGGGAGCGAAGGGCAGCCCCTATCGCGCAGGCCGGGGTAAAAATTCCCCAGCCGACGACCGCGCTCGCCGCGACCACAGCGATCAACCCCGCAGGCAAAGCCAGTGGCCCCCCGGCTCCTCCTCCCACGATTATCGCGGTGACCAGCAGCACCAGATAAAACGCCACCCACCCCGCACACAAGATCGCCGCAATGACAGAAGTCATCACCGCATGACGGAGCAGAAACAAGCCGATGGAAATCGCGCGCATTATTGGGAAATCTCTCGCAGGCGATCGTGATGGGGAGGTCTATTCGGCATAGTGAAAACTCACCTTTCGGGCGAGATCATCGAAATACGCTCGAACGGCCTCGCTGGGACGTCCCAGGTCGAACACGTAGGCCGCCGCGATCAGTTGATACCCCGCCACGATCAGCCAGAAGATGAGCTGGTAGTTCCCCTTCTTCACCTTGTGCCGAAACCGGTGCTGCGCCACGAACGATCCCGGCCAGCCCCCGATCAGTTCGAGGAAATGCAGGAGGTTCTCCGGCGTCCGCCATTGCCCATCCTTCGCCTGCCGCTTGTCCGAGGCGCAAAAGAGGAAGGCCAGCAGCGACACCACCACGGAATACCCCAATAACCAGAACCCCGGAACATGCTGGGAAACCTTGACCAGCGCGAGCACCGGCAGCCCTGCCAGTACGCAAAGCACCAGCCCGGCGATCAACCACGAAAGCGTCGGCCGCTCCGGCCAGCTCAGGGAACGAGTCTTTCGTCTGGAGTTCAACGGAAAATGTCTGTGCCAAATTTCTGCACGAGCAGAGATCGCATCATGGTGTTGTAGGCGTCAGCGCCGGACGTGACGCCCTGTGTCACTTCGCAGGAAGCGACAGGTTCGATTTTGATTCCGTATTTATGATAAAGACGGGTCTCCTCTGGTAGCGGACCGAGCCACAGGCCGTAGCAAAGCAGTCGATAATGGCCCGCATCGAAATCCTCCTTCGCATATCGTTTGCCTAGAGACACCGCCTCTTTCGATGACAGGTTGAACAAAGAGGCTTCACGGAACGGCGGCGGCCATTTGCCTTGGGTGGATGAGGTTCTCGTCGGGCCTGTTGGGCTGGTGACGCAGGGACCAGAGTCAGTGAGAGCGATAGTGCCAGAAGGATGCTTTTCATGAGAAAGGAACCGTTTCGCCATGGGTGAAACAGCCGGAAAATCCCAGCGCTCGCGGTTTGGGATCAGCCATTACTGATCGCCCTTCCGGGGAAAGCTCGCTGCCAGCGCCTCGGCTTCCTCGCGCGGCAGATTGTGGGAAATGGTGAATTGCCCGCCGAACGACGACGTTGTCATCAGCGAGGGCGCGCACACGACCCGGCCATTGATCACGATGGCGATCTGCTTCTCGTACCAATCCTTGACCGCCGTATCAAATTTCTTCTCCCCCGCCTCCGTCAACCACAGCTTCAGCATCCCATCGGGCAGGATCTCCACCCGCTCAAAATCCGCATCCGCCACGATCGGCGTCGTCTCCACATGAAGCACCAGCGTCTTCCCGCTGAAATCATAGCTCATCTCCCGGGTCGAGGCACCCGGCTCCCTCAAGACCTTGGCAAACACCAGCGAAGGCTCCGCCGCCCGCGCTCCGGCGAGAGTCGCGAGCAGCACCAGAAGGGCGAGAAGAGGGGATTTCATGGCTAAGGAATCTCCACGCCTATGCCAGAAAATCCCGCCTTTGTCACTTAGTCCTGCAAGCCCTTGCCTGCGAGAATCCGCTCCCGGCACTTCTCGATCCGCGCCGTCCGCGTGGCGGATTGCTTCGCTCCCGCGAAATACAGCAGATACCCGCGCTGCCGCCCGGGCGTGAGCGCCGCGAAAGCCTTCTTCAGCTCCGGCACTTTCTTCATCATGGCGGTTAGTTCCTCCGGCACGGCAAACTCCGCCGTCTCCTTGTAGCGCACCTGCGCCCCGGCCTTCTCCGCCGCGATGGCCTCGCGCAAATAAGCCTTCAGCAAATCCGCCCGCTCCGCGATCTCTCGCGCATTCATAAACCGCGCCTGCCGAGTCGCCTGCGTATTTTCTCCCGGTCGCACCAGAATCCCCGCCGCATCCTTCAACAGCGCCCCCTTGCAAAATAGCAGCGCACAATACTCTTTGAACCCCTGAATGATCGCCACATTGCTCCCCGCAAACGAGTAACACGGCTTCCCCCACTTCAGCTCCTCCGTCAATCCGCACCCCAGCGCAATCTCCCGCAAAGCATCCGTCTCCTCGCGCCAGGCTGTTGTGCGCGAAATAACGAAATCAGATTGGGATCTCATGATGATCAATCCTCTAATAGGAAAGTTATCTCCTTCGGCGTGGAATTAGTGTCGGGGGTGGGGGTTGGTAGGCTTTCAATTGCTGGTCCGCAGTGAGTAATTCAACTGTGCAACTCATTTGAGAGTAGTAGTCGGCGACCTTCTTTATTGTAGCGTCGCCTATTGCTAGCTTCGACTGCGCGAGGGGAGGCCATGTGTTTGCGAGTTCACGAAGCTGATCTGGTGCCCAGAGCTCTGTTTGATGCTGGAATGCTGTCCACGGACTCTCTTCATCGGCTGTCTTGCGCATTATTTCGCCGAGAGCTTGAGCGAGTTGTAGTCGCTGATTTAAGGAGTGGGCTATGTGATTTCCAGTTTCGATTATAGTGGCTAAAGGTAAGACGAGTGTGTGTCCGGTGTCAATTGCGGCTTGGATTTCTAGGTGGACTCGCTGATAATTCCATTCGTTATCTCTTTCTCCGCAGGTTTCCATTCCGGGGATTTTTAGCCATACGCAGAGAAGGCTTGTGTCGATAATTAAAACTTGCTTCGAGGTGCTCATTTGTTGAGTTCTCTCTGAAGGGTTTTTTCTAATGCCCCGCTTGTTGCAATTGTTCCTATGCGGCCTTCTGAAAGTAGCTTTGGAAGTGCTTTTATGTCCTCCAGAAGGGTTAGTCTGCTGTGCCCGGATTCTTTTTCTCTGTGTGCGACGACAACAAAGGGAACCATTTCGGGACCAAGTTCATTGAGTAAGGCCGGATTATGGGTTGATGCGAGGACGTCAATCTTACGTTTTGCTCCTATTTCTCGAATCATTTTTAGCAAGAGTTGAGAACGCGAAGGATGTAAACCGTTGTCGATCTCTTCGATTACGAGTTGCGTTTGTTCGGGGAGAGTTAGTAGTGCGGCGGTAATTGCGATGAATCTTAGGGTTCCGTCCGACATGGCGCGAGAGTCAACTTTAAGCGGCTCGCCGTCGGATTCCCAGCCTTCGCCGCATACTAGCATGGCGTCAGACTCAAAGGGGCCATATAATTCGGAACTTAAACTCTGAATGTCTTTTTCTGGGAGATCTCTTACGTATCGTAGAATGGTTGATTCGACTTCTTTCTTGTGGTCGGATGGTAGGGCTGCGATAACTCCGGCGAGATTGCTTGCGTCTGGTTCAAGTTTTTCTGCTTTGGTTGAGAAAGAGCGCATGTGTGATGGAATTGGATTTAGGATAAATAAATGGCCTAATGCAGACCAGACTGATCTAATTCCATTAGTTATTTCTTCGGATTTTACTGAGCTACTTGCAAATTGAAGTTGGGTTAATACGGGGATGCCTCTTTGCATCTCCCTGGGTGTTCCTCTCTTTGTGTTGTAAAGTCTTGCTGTAATTGCGGGCGCGTTTTTTTCGCAAGTTTCTGTCCAGAAAAGCTTGATCGAGGTTTCTCGTCTTCTGGCGCACTTTATTCGATGAAGCGATTCGGCTGTAATAACCGGACGAGATGCGGGGCTGACGGTTATTTCGTAACGGTAATCGATATCTGAATCATCCGAGGTAACTCGGACCGATAGTGCAAATTCGGGTTCACCTTTAAGTGCGACCCAATCAATCCCTCCTCGGAATGAATCGCTTTTTTCGGTTGCTTGGAGGCATTCAACCAGATCTTTTGATCGAGCGATTCTTGATAGGAAATCAAGTGCATCAATGGCGTTGGATTTTCCGCTAGCATTCGTTCCGATTAGAATTGCAAGCGGATCAAAATAGAGTGTCGCTTCACGAAAGCTCTTCCAGTTGCTAAGACGAATTTCTTTAATCATGTTTTGTTCAAATATTACTTGGAATGATTTTATGCGAAGTTACTGGGAATTGTAATCGGTCGAACTTTCGAAGACACGCAAGATTTCCTCACCCCTCCGCCAGCAGCGCCTTGGCATGCGCCCGGGCGGAATCCGACTGCCCGCCGAGCATGCGCGCCAGCTCCTGCTCGCGCTTGGCTCCGGTGGCCTCATCGAGGAGGGTGCGGGTGCGGCCGCTTTCGACTTCCTTGGTGACGATGAAGTGCTCGGCCGCGCGGGCCGCGACCTGCGGGAGGTGGGTGATGCAGAGGACCTGGCGGGCGGCGCCGAGTTCCTTCATCTTCAGGCCCACCTTGGCGGCGATCTCTCCGCCCACGTTGGCGTCGATCTCGTCAAAGACCAGCACCGGCACGTCGTCTTGATCCGCTAATGCGCCCTTGAGCGCGAGCATCACGCGGGAAATTTCGCCGCTGGAGGCGATGGCGCGGAGCGGACGAGCGGGCTCGCCGGGGTTGGGGGAGAATTGAAACTCCGCCTGCTCGCAGCCGTGCGCTCCAGGGTCGGCGAGCGTTTCCAGCGCGATGGAGAATTCCGCCTTGGCAAATCCGAGGTCCTTCAGCCCCGTCTTCACCTTGTCGCCGAGCTTCTTGGCGCTGGCGGTGCGCTTGGTCGTGAGCTTGTGGCCGAGGTCGAGCATGGCGCGCTCGGCGGCGGCGATGTCGGCGTCGAGCGAATCGCGGCGTTCCGCGCGGCCCGTGAGTTCCTCCAGCCGGGTCGCCGCCTGCGCGGCAAAGTCCAGCACCGCCTCGACGGTGTGGCCGTACTTGCGCTTCAGCGTCTGGAGCACGTCGAGCCGCGCCTCGATTTCGTCGAGATTGGCCGGACCGTCCTCCAGCGAGGCGGAGTACGTCGTAATCGCGCGGGCGAGGGAATCCGCCGCTGTAAAGACCTCGTCGCACGAGCGCGCGATCTCCTCCGAGCCGGGGTCGAGACGCGAAAGCTCCCGCGCGAGGCGCGAAAGCTCGCCGAGCCGCGAGGTGAGGGAGTCGTCCGATTCGTTCACGCCCGCCGTGAGCTGGGTGCAGATTTCGCCGATGCGCTGGGAATTCGCCGCCGCCTTCTGGCGCGAGAGCAGCGTCTCCTCCTCGCCGGGGGCGAGCTGCGCCTGGTCGATCTCGGCGACTTGGTGCGAAAGCAGGTCGATCTCGCGGGCGAGGGCTTGCTCGCCCTGGAGAATGGCGTCCTTTTCCTCCCGGAGCTTGAGGAGTTGGCGGCGGGCGAGAGTGAATTCCTCCCGCAGCGCCGTGCTCCCGGCGAAGCTGTCGAGCAGCCGCGTCTGCTGGTCGCGCGAGAAAAGGCTCTGGTGGTCGTGCGGCCCGTGCAGGTCGACAAGCAGGTCGCCCAGCGCGCGCAGGAGCGCGAGCGTGCAGGGCGAGCCATTGACGAATTGCTTCCCCGCGCCCTCGGCGGGCACCGTACGCTTCACGATCAGGCGGCCTTCCTCGACGGGTTCCGCGCCGTGGTCCTCCAGCGCGGCGGCGAGGCGCGGGTCGGTGGCGTTTTCAAAGACCGCCTCGACCGTGGCCGAGTCCGCCCCGGAGCGAATCACCCCCTTGTCCGCCCGATCCCCCAGGAGCAGGGTGAGCGCGCCGAGGATGACGGATTTTCCCGCGCCGGTCTCGCCCGTGATGGCGATGAAGCCCGGTGAAGGTTCCCAGGTGAGATCCTCGACGAGCGCGAGATTGCGAATGCGCAGGGAGGCGAGCGTTGCGGACATGGGCGGACTATGGCATGAAAGGCGGCGAATGCGGGAGTTGGAAATTCTATTTCTTGGCACGGGGACATCGCACGGCGTGCCGGTCATCGGCTGCGAGTGCGCCGTCTGCCGCTCCGACGACCCCCGGGACCAGCGCCTCCGCAGCAGCATCCAGCTCCGCACCCCCGAGATGGTCATCCAGGTCGACACCCCGCCGGATTTCCGCACCCAGTGCCTCCGCGAGGGTCTGCGCCACATCGATGCCGTCGTCTACACCCACTCGCACACCGACCACGTCCTCGGCTTCGACGACCTGCGGCGGTTCTGCGAGATCGAGGACAAAAACATGCCCATCTACGGGTCGCAGCGCACCATCGACGACCTGCGCCGCATCTTTGCCTACGCCTTCAGCGAGGAATACCGGTTCCGCAACTACATCCGCCCCGAGCCCACCATCGTCGACGGCCCGTTCCGCCTCGGCGAGACCGAGATCGTTCCCGTCGACCTGCCGCATGGCCGCATGACCACGACCGGCCTCGTTTTCAGCCGGGGAGGGGAGCGCAAGCTGGCCTACTTCACCGACTGCGCCGAGGTGCCGGATGCCGCCATCGAGGCCGCCCGGGGCGCGGAGATCCTCGTCCTCGACGCCCTGCGCTACGCCGACCACCCGACCCATATGACCGTCGACGAGGCGCTCGCCGTGGCCGGGCGCGTCCAGCCGGGCAGTACGTACTTTACCCACATGTGCCACGAACTGGGCCACGCCGAGACGGAGAAAAACCTCCCCGGCGGCGTCCGCCTCGCCTACGACGGACTCCGACTTACTTTATGATCAAGCGCTGGGCCTCCTTGCTCCTCTGCGTCGCCGCCATCACAGCGCACGCCGCTACCCCCGAGGAAACCGCCGCCACCCTGGTGGTGTACAATTCCGCCGACCCCACCTCCACCTCGCTGGCCCAGTATTACGCCCAGCAGCGCCAGATCCCGGCGGCCAATCTCATCGGCCTCACCTGCGGCCTCACCGAGGAGATTTCCCGAGACGAATACAACTCCACCATCGCCGGCCCGCTCCGGCAGCGGCTCCTCGACGGCGGCTTCTGGCAGGTCAATGGCGACATGGTCACCGCGACCAAGGTGCGCTTCGTCGCCATCATTCGCGGCGTCCCTCTGAAAATCCGCCCCGTTCCGCGCCCGGCCCCGTCCGCCGCGCCTGGAGCCACCCCGGCCCCTGTCCCGCCTGTCCCGCCGCTCGAACGCGACGAGGCTTCGGTCGATAGCGAACTGGCCTGCCTCGGCCTGTCCATCCCGTCGCCCGCCGGACCGATCAAGAACCCCTACGCCGACAAGGTCACGCCCATCCTCGACGCCTTCATCGAGCCCGGTATCCTCCTCGTCTGCCGCCTCGACGCCCCTTCCGAAGGTGCCGTCCGTTCCATGATCGATGGGGCCATCGCGGCGGAAAAGACCGGCCTCTGGGGCTGGGCCTACCTCGACTCGCGCGGCATCACCAGCGGCCCGTACCTGGAGGGCGACCAGTGGCTCACCACTGCGGCGAATACCCTCCGCGGTCGCGGCGTGCCCGTCCTCTGGGACAAGGCCCCCGAGACCCTCCCCGCCGGCTATCCCGTCACCGACGCCGCCTATTACCTCGGCTGGTACGATGGCAATGTCAGCGGCCCCTTCCGCGAACTCGACTTCCGCTTCCTCCCCGGCGCGGTCGCCGTGCACCTGCACTCCTTCAGCGCGTCGACCCTCCGCAATGTCTCCGCCGGCTGGTGCGGTCCGCTCCTCGAGCACGGCGCGGCGGCCACGGTGGGCAATGTTTACGAGCCCTACCTCACGCTCACCTCGCACCTCGATGTCCTCACCGCCCGCCTCCTCGATGGTTACACCTTTGCCGAGGCCGCGTATTCCTCTCTCGTCGCCCTCTCGTGGATGAATGTCTCCCTCGGCGATCCGCTCTACCGCCCCTACGCCTCATGGAAAGACCCCGCCATCGGAGGATCAGCCAATATCTGGCAGAAATACCGCCAGGCCGTCCTCGGTGCGAGCGGTAGCGTCATCGCCGCCGCCCCCGATCTCCAGAGCGATGCCGCCTCCACGGGCAGCAGCATGTTCCTGGAATCCCTCGGCGCGGCCCAGGCCGACGGCGGCGATTTTCCCGGCTCGCTCAAGAGCGTGAACTCCGCGCTCGCCATGAAAAACCCGCCGCTCATCACCTACCGCCTCCAGCTGGAAAAATTCGGCCTCCTCGGCGCGACCGGCAAGCGCGACCAGGCGAAGTCCCTCCTGGAAAGCATGCTCGCCGCCAACCAGCCCCCATCGCAGAAGCTCCTCCTCCTGCAGCTGCAAAACCGCTTCTTCCCCGTGGCCACGCCTGCTCCCGCGCGATGACCGACCGCTACGGCCAGCTGCGCGCCGCCGCCCGCTGCCGCGAGACGCCTGATCTCCCGCCCACCGCGACGGAGCTGGAGCTCCAGGCCCGCTTTCATCGCGGCGACCTCGGCACGGCCTGGACCTCCCGCGACGGTCGACGCATCGAGCTGCTGCACTCCGGCCATTGGAACCGCGAACCCGGCCCGGATTTCCGCGACGCCCGCCTCCTCATTGACGGAGCCGAGGTGCGCGGCGACATCGAGATCGACCTCGCCGACCGCGATTGGGAAGCCCACGGCCACGGCGCAAATCCCGCCTTCCGCTCCGTCGTTCTGCACGGCTATTTCCAGGAGAGCGCGCGCCGCGTCTTCACCCGCGACTGCGACCATCGCGAGGTCCCGCAGGTCCGCCTTTCCGCCGATCCTGTCGCGCCCGATTCCCGTCCGCTCACCCCGGCCCCGCCGCTCGACGAATCCCGCGCCATTGAGCTTGTCGAGGCCGCCGCCCGCCACCGCCTGCACCGCAAGGCCGCCGCCTTTCGCACCGCCGCGCGTCTCACCGACCGCGACGACGCGCTCTTTCAGGCCCTCGCCACCGGCCTCGGGTATCGGAATAACAAGATCCCCTTCCTCCTCATCGCCCAGCGCTCCACGCTCGCCCGTTGCCGCGCCGAGGGAGGCGAGGCGCTACTCTTTGGCCTCGCGGGCTTCCTCGATGCCGAGACCTTTGACGAAGGCACCGACGACGTCCGCGCCTACCTCGCCCCGCTCTGGGAGGAGTGGTGGCGCATCCGCGCCCGTGAGGAACGCCTCATCCTTCCCGCCGCCGCGTGGCGGCTCGCCGGCATCCGCCCGGCCAATCACCCCCACCGCCGCCTCGGCGCACTCGCCGCCCTCGTCGCGCGCTTCCGCGAGATCACCAGCGCGCTCGACTCAGGGGATTGCGGAGCCTTCACCGCCATCCTCCAAACCCTCCGCCACCGCTACTGGACGGCGCACTGGAATCTCGCCACCTCCCGCCTCGCCGGAGAGATCGCCCTCATCGGCGAGGACCGCGCCACCGACCTCGCGATCAATGCCTTCATCCCCGCCATCCCCGACGAGGAAACCGCCTGGCAAAAACTCGCCGCCCTTCCCGGCCCCGCCCCCAGCGGCAAACTCCGCCAGGCCGCTGAATGGCTCAGCGGCGGCAGCCTGAAACCCTACCGCACCGCCGCCCGCCAGCAGGGCCTCCTCCAGACCTACGACGACTTCTTCCCCGACCCGCCCGAGACCATCTCCGAGCGGTTCAGTCGGGTGGGGTGATGTTTGCTTGTTTGGGGATGGCTAAGATTCTCGATATATCTTAGTTTTTCTCGGTGATGTTGCCCCTCTCTCGAAAGACGGTTCTGCTATTTCTCGCTCTTGGTTTTTGGGGCTTTGCGTGCACATTCGCCGACGGTCCCAGTCGGCTGACCTGTCTGGTTCTCGATGCGACACCGGCCTTTTCGAGGTTGCAGGTGGTTTTGGAAAATAACCATGCGACCGAGCCTGAATTTAGTGAGGCTTTACAATGGGCATATGCCCCGAGGCCCTTGGCGAATACCGAGATAAGGCTTGTGGGAGGGAAGGAATCTTTCAGCGTCAGAACGGACTCCGACGGGATGTTCACCCGGGAGAATCTCGGTGAACAGGTTTACTCCCTGTATGCTCCAGGCCGGAAAGCAGCCCTGCTTTCGCTGGCCCCGGTAAAGGAACAGAATGTCCGCCTGCTGTTGAGGTCTGACCTTCTGAGCATCCGCGGCCGGGTGGTGGATACCGCAGGCAATCCCCTCGCCGGTGCGGAGGTGACCGCTACCCCTGAGCCGCTTCCGGAAGCCGGCGATGTTGAGAGTCTCACCAGATCGACTCGCTCCGCAACGAATGGCACTTTCGAGATTAGCGACATCCCTCCCGCGAATGTCTGGTTCCTCGCCGGATACCTCCGGGGAGGGGACCCCACCGAGTTTGGTCAACATTCCTTCTTTATCAAACTGGAGGCCAAGGCGCAGGGATATTCCGGCACGGGGAAAGGATCTGTCGTTCTTCCGCCCGTATCGGAGGAGGTACTGGGCGTTGCACGAAAAATCAATGCCTTCGTGGATCGCCGGTCTCCCGCCGGAGATAGGGTTCACGCTCCGGATCGGCCTCTGCCCGAGATGAAGGACAATGTGATTTCCAACATCCTGCTGATCCTGGAAAAAACGCCCTGACGGTTTCCCTGCCCGCGAGGCGGTCTTGCGGCGGAGTGGGCAATACGCGACGAAGGCCGGTGCGCGCCTCAGGCGGCGGCCCCGAAGACAGTCTCCAGGTAGAGCTGGCGCACCTCGTCCTGCCGGATGCCGGTGGTCACTTCGATCTTTGGCCCGGAGGGCTGCACGACGGTCATCCCGGCGGTGAACTCGCCGCGCGTTTCGATTCGTACCGGCAGCGTCTCCGTCTGGTAGAGGTCGCGGCGGAAGGCCCACAGGATCGGGAAGAGGTCATACATCACGGGGCCGGGCTTCCAGTTTTGCACCGGGTGCCACGCGTCGATGGCGCGGCCGAGTGCCTGATGCAGGGGAGACGCGGACTGGCGGAACCGGTCGCAATCCTCCGCCGTGAGCACGAAGCGCCTTGTAACGTCCCATGTCCCCATGGCGATCGGGATGCCCGAGGACAGCACGATGTCGGCCGCCACCGGGTCAAACGCGATGTTGTGTTCGCGGCGGTTGAGAGCGGTTTCCCCGCCCATCAGCGCGAGGAAGCGGATTTTCTTCGCGATCCCGGGGCGGCGCTGCAGGGCGCTGGCGATATTGGTCAGGGGAGCGATGCTGGCGATCGCCAGCTCGCCCGGGTGAGCCTCGGCCATCCGGATGATCAGCCCAGCGGCATCGTGATCCTCGACCTCGTCGCGCGGGTCCTCGGGTTCCGCGAAGCACGCGTGATTCATCGACACGCCGAGATCCTCCAGGCGGGCGGTTTCCGATGGGGTCATCGCCCGGGCCGGGTGATCCAGGCCGGCTGCCACCGGGATGTGCCCGAGGTCCAGCCAGCGGAGCAGCCGCTTGATCAGGCGGGCCCGCCTCGCCGAGGGATACGTGACCGTGGTGATGGCGCGGACCGCGATCTCTTCGCGCTGCAGGGCGAAGAGCACAGCCAGGAGATCGTCGATATCCTGGCCTGGGTCGGTGTCGATGAGGAGACTTTGAGCGCTCACTGGGCCGGAGCATCCGAGATCGTGACATTCCCGATCTCAAATGGCTGGGTTGGCTTGGGGGCGAACTGCACGAAGATGCCTTCAATGTCTTCCGCCTCGTCGGGCGGATCGAGGTGCTTGAGGAAACTTTGCATGGTCTCCCGAACGGTTTCCCACATTGGGGCGTCGGCGTCCAGCGTCGCATGAGTCGTACTGCTGCTGGAGTCGTCCTGGCGGAGGCTCAATCCGGAATGATCGGTCGCGACCGTGGCGGTGATCACCTTCCCGCCCTCGGCATCCTCGGCCCTCGCCGCCGCTGAGCATCGGCTACAGATTTTTTTAATATTTCTCCACCCCTTGCGCCCATTCGCCCTCCGGGAGTCCGTTACGAGGTTCGCTCGATCAGCTCCGCCACAGAGGCAAAGGCCACATCCACCGCGCCGAGGACATTGGTCGTGTAGCAGATGTAGCGATCCTCGAGGCAGAACTGCGGATGCGGGTGCACATGGTACCGGCGGCGGGGCAGGCCCGGAGCCGGGAGGTGCGAGGCGATGGCGACGGTGCGGCGCGTCGCCGCGTTCGTAAAGGTCACGGCCCACTCCTCGGGCGACAGCGCCGTGTCGCTCACGATGTATTGGCCTGTCCCGTCGGCATGCGAGTGGATGCAGTCGCCGGGGAAGAGCGTGCGCTGGCCGGTGCGGATGTTCACGCGCTCCGTGCCCTGGTGGTAGCGCACGTACCAGATGTGTTCGCCGTCGGGGTCCCACCATTCGTGGCCCCGGAGCGGCGAGGGATCATCGGGATGCACGGGCCGCGCAGTCTCGCCGCGCCGCAGGAGCCAGAGCCGGTCGTCGATACCGCCCGGCGCACCGGTGGAGGCGTCGGTCCACGTATCCTGGGCGATGAGCATCAGGCCGGGATCGACCGGGCTGAATTGCGCGTGATTGTAGCAGCGGTCAAATCTCTGCCACAGCCGGAAGCCGGCCCCGTCGAGCGGCAGGTCGCCCGCGAACCATTCGTTGCCGATCTGCGCGTCGATGATGAGCGAGGCGCGGTCGGCGGAGAATCCCAGGTGGGTTGCCAGCCGGAGCGGCCGCCGCCCCCGGGCCAGCTCGGCGGGAAACTCCCCCACGCGCCGGGCGGTGTCCTTCGCCCCCGGCCCGCGGCTCCACACCTCCAGCCCTGTGGTCCAGAAGGCCTCCCCCGTATTCTCATCCACGCAGGGCGACGCATCTGCAAATTGCGTCTCGGGAAACCAGCGCACCTCTTGCTCCGCGAAGTCGGCCACGCCGAGAGAACGCCCCTGGTAGGCATCGCCCCCGGGCGGAAAGGCGCAGTAAAACCAATGGTACCGCCCGTCGCGCGAGAAGCTCCGGTTGGTGAAGTAAAAGGATTGCTGGATCGGAGCGACGCGCTCCCGCAGCAGGTGGCTGGTTACGCCGGAGACGGGGTCCTGCCACGGGGTGAAGAGCGGGGAATTCTCGACCGGGGTCATACTGATGGAGGAAAGGTCAATACGTGCGCACGTTGCCCGAGTACCCGAGCTGGGTCCAGTTTTCCTGCGTCATCGGGGTCCAGCCGGTAAGCTCCTGCGAGTCCACGTGGCCGTCGAGGTAGAGGCGGTTGGCCCGGTCGCCGTGGTAAAAGCCGAGCAGGTCCTTGTCCCCCGTGCTGGTGCCGAACCACCCGCGCCAGTTCGTGGGCTTGCGGGGTTTGCCGTCGGCCAGCAGGACGAAGCCCGAGGGGTTCACGGCGGAGGCCTTGAGCATGGTGTATTTCGGGTGGTAGGAGTTTGCGCTCTTGGAGGGGCCGGTGATGGCGGCGCGGTAGCTGACGAAATACGCGTTGCGTTCGGTCGGCGTGAAGTCGCTCACCGAGACCGGGCAATGATAAAGAGAGGGCTGCCGCGCGGGGTTGTTGAGTTCGTACTCCATCCCGACATACGGGGCGAGGAGCGAGGGCCAGAGGGCCGTGCCATCGCCGCCCTGGTCGCAGGGGACGATGTAGTTGTCATTCTCCGCCGACCAGGTCATGGCGGCGATGCCGAGCTGGCGCAGGTTGGCCGCGCAGCGCGAGGCGTTGGCATTGTCCTTCACCTTTCCGGCCACAGGAAAAAGGAGCACAAGCAGGATCGCGGTGACGGCGATCACGCTGAGCAGCTCGATCAGGGTGAAGGCGGCGCGCCTGCGGCGTGCGGTACGATGGCGGAAGACGATTTTCATCACCGGGGAGTGCTGGCGGCAGCCTGGGTGAGGCTCACGCGATGAATCCTGACAAAGGGATCTGAGCTGGCCCCGCCGCCCACGCCGCAGCCGAGGGCGAAGATGCCGGGCGTGATGTGCGGCGCGCGGGTGTTGAGCGGTCCAGAGGCGAAGATCGGCTCCTTGCCCGCCGCGTCGTCGTCGAAATACACCGCAAACTCCCACGTGTTCTGTTGCGGGTTGCTGAAGTCGGCGGAGAACTCAAGGCGATACCGGGTGTCGGCCTGGAGCTTCGCGGCGGGTTTCGATCTGGCATCGGAGACATATTTCAGGCCGAGGTTGCTCTCCAGCGTGATGTGCACGGCGGTCACCGTCTTGCTCGTGGTGAGCCAGTCGCCGCTATTGACAGCGACCTGAAAGATCCCCCGGCCGCCGGAGACCGTGAGCGGCGTGAAGACCACGGACCCCTTCAGGACGAGATCCTTCTCCGCGGCGATCTCGGGTGCGATGGTTTTGACTGCTCCCGCCTGCCCCCACTCCGTGCCGTTGTTGATAAACTCCAGCACGTGCGCACCGTCGGCCTCCGCCACGAGGATCTCGACATTGGGAATCTCCAGCCTCGTCGCCATCTGGGCCTCGCCCGAGCCGATGGTGTCCGCATTCGTATAGGAACGAACCTCCGCGTCTTTGAAATCCGTGGAAAGAATCACCCCGGCGGGGAGCTGCGGCAGCGCCGCCATGGCGGCGGTGGCGAGGAGGGGAAACAGTCTGGTCATGGGAGGGGAGCGGGGTGCTGGAGGTACAATGTTCCCGCAGCCCAGGAATGACAATTGGCAATCAAGTTGACACGTCAGCTCGCGGGGCGCGCGCCTTTGGTTGACGCGTCAGCATTTCGCGGCCTTGAGATTTTGCGCGGGGCGGCGGATTCTTGCGGGCATGGCCGGGGCGCAGCTCCGCCGTCCCCTCCCGCAACCTCACGATTTTGCTGCTGTCATCCTCCATGTTTCGATTTGCCGCCGGTTCATTCTTCCGGGTCTCCGCCATTGGTCTCGCGCTGCTGGCGGTCCGCGTTCCGGCCATCGCTGCTGAGAGTCCTGCGGACGCGCCGCCGCCGAATCACGAATCGATCATCTGCAATCACTATCTGCCTCCCGGCACGGCCTTTCCCGCTGTGCGCTGCGAGGCGGCTGTGACGCCGGGCGGCAGGCTCCTGTTTGCCCGGGGGGCGCAGCCAGCCATCGAGCTGCCGGTGCGGAACGATCGCGCGGAGGCGATCCCGGCGCGGTACACGCTGCGTTTCCTCGACCGGCAGGGGACGCAGATTTTTGAGAAATCCGGCGCGCTCGATCTTCTGGCTCGCGGCGAGGCATCCGTCGCCGCGATCGTCGACACGGACGGGCTGAAATACGGCGTCTACAGCCTCGTCCTCACCGTGCAGGCGGGCGGCGCGACGCTGGCGGAGAGGGAATACTATGTGGGCGTGATTTCGTCCGCGGAGATTCCCCGTGCGGCGAAAGGCGACTTTCTCTACGGGCTCGATCCGAACTATGGCGGCGTCATCGCCCGTTCGCCGCAGCCGACCGCGCCGGGTCAAATGGCCGTGCAGGGCCAGTGCGACCTCCTCGGCTGGGTGCTCGCCTCCGGCGCGGACATTCTGCGCACGGCGGGATTTGGCATCGGGCCGGGCGCGTGGTCGGGCGACACGGGCGACCTTGCCATCCTTTCCCGGCATGGCCTCCAGGTCGTGGGCATGGCGTGGCCGCCGTCTCCCGATGGGATCGTGGAGGGAAAGAGCGGCGCGTTTTCCGAAGCCGTCTGGACCTCCTGGCTGGCGCTGGCGGAATCCGCCGCCCGCAGCGCGCCCGAGGTCGTCTACTGGGAGGTCGGCAACGAGCCGGATCTCGGCTACCCCGACATCGACGCCTATACGAAGATCTACGAGGCCACCTGCCAGGCGATCAAACGCGGCAACCCGCGCGCGGTGGTGATGAACGGCGGTATTACCTTTTTCGGAGCGGCGGGCAAGCCGAACTCCCGCCGCTTCCTTGAGCGGGTGAAGCCGGAGTTCCTCGACGCCATCGCCTTTCACGCCCACGGTCCGGGTTCCCTCGCGGAGGAGAATATCGCCGGTCAGGTGCGCCGGACCGCGCAGGCCGCCGGCATGGGGGGCAAGCCCCTCATTGACACGGAGTCCGGCATGTTCGTGGGGTCCCGCAGGCAGGAGGACGTGCAGGCCGCCACCGTGCTGCAAAAGCAGGCCTACGCGCAGGCCACGGGCATCGAGTATCTCATGACCTTCCGCCTGCACGCCTTTCGGCGCGGCGATGTCGGCTACGGCATGCTGCGCTCCGATCAGGAGCCGATGCCCGCCTTTCTCGCGTACCGGACCATGACCGAACACCTGAAGGGACTGGCCTTCCAGAGCCAGCTCGCAACGGGCAGGGCTCATGCCGAGGGGTACTCTTTTGCCGCGCGCCATGATGCCCGGCGTGCCTGCCTGCTCTGGGCCAATCAACCAGCTTTTTACAATGTCTATGTGAAAGTCGCGGACTCGGCGGACGGCGCGAGGAATCTCCGCTTCATGGATCTTTACGGTAATACCTCTCCCGCCGCGGCCTCGCCGGAGGGCGTGGTGCGGGTCGAGGTCACGGAGACGCCGGTCTACCTGCTGTGGGATGCCGCCGACCCGGCCTTTCAGGCCGTGGTGTCGCGGTCGATCCTCGATACCCCCGACATGGCGATCGTCGTGCCGGGCCGGGAGAGCCCGCTTGATCTCGCGATTCGCAATCCCGCCGACCACCCTCTCCAGGCCACGCTCGCCGCCACGGCCAGCAACCCGGAGCAGACCGCGATCTCGCCCGCGCGGCAGCCGGTCACCGTTCCCGCCCGGGGCGCGCTGCCGGTGCGCCTCGCGGTGACGTGGAGCCCCGCCGCCCTGCATTATCAATGGCCGGAGACCTGGCGGGTCTTTACCGGCGATCCTGCTCCCGAGGTCGACCTGTCGGCGCTGCGCGCGGCGCCGGACCGCCTCGGCGATCAGCCGGGTCGCATGGTCAAGGCAACCCCGGGAGGCTTTATCAACCTGCTCCTGCCCGGCGAGGCTCCTCGCGAGAAACGCGCCGGGTACATCCTCGGCACCGTGCGCGCGGAGCGCGACGAGAACGTCCGGGTCGCGTGCAATGCCGACTGGTGGATGGAGTTTCGCCTGAATGGAGCGCTCATCTGCAGCACCATGGAGAGCGGGAATGAAGGGCGGGTATTGACTGAGCGCATCCTCGAGCTGCCCCTGAGGAAGGGCGACAACCTCATCGCCATCAAGGTGCTGGGCGGCAAGGGCGGGTGGAGCGTCACCCTGCCGCCGCCCGCCGCGCTCCCCGCGCTGCTCGATCCCCGCCATGCCGGGGACTTCATCGACCTGTCGCTCACCGACGAGGCCGGGAAGGAGATTGCCCGCGAGCGCCTGGCCATCGAGCCCGTGCTCCGCGTTTCCCGCGCGGCCGGGCCGGGGGCTTTCCCCGTTCCTCCGAACCGCCCGCCGGATTTCTCGCTGGAGAGCGCCAATGTGACGAATCACTTCGACAAGCTCCCTGACAGCACGAGGTTCTGGCAGGGGCCGGAGGACCTCTCGGCGGAGGGCTGGCTGGCCGGCGATGACGGGCATTTGTATCTCCTTGTCCATGTGCGTGACGGCGAGGACCGCCCCGCCTCGGAGGCGGCGCGGCTCGCGGAGTCCGACTCCCTCCTGCTCGCCCTGGCCCATGGCGACGCCGTCGGGATGTATCGCATCGGGCGCGTCGGCGGGAAGGCCGCGGTCGTGCCGGAGTCCTCGGGATTGTCCGCCGGGGGCATCGCTGCCACGGTGGAGCGCACGCCGGGCGCGACTGTCTACCGCGTCACCCTCGACCGGCGGCTCGCTGGTGACGAGGTCTTCCGCCTGAACGTCGCCGCGAATGACGACGACGCAGGCTACAGCAAGCAGTTCATCTCCTGGACCGGCGGGCTGGGGGAGACGGTCGATCCGGCTTTGTGGAAAAATGTTATTCTCGCGGAACCTGTGAAACCGGGAGGCCGGCCATGAGCGGACTTCGCTGCGCCGCCCTGGCGGCCGTCCTGCTGGCCCAGGCCGCGCGGGCAGGGGAGGCATTGCCTGTTCCTGAGCCCGCCCGGCCCGCCGACAGCTTCGTCGAGTCCATCGGGGTGGCGACGCATTTTAGTTACCGCGACACCATGTATGCCGAGCGCTGGGAGGCGGTGCGGGATCTCCTCGGCGGCCTCGGTGTGCGCACGATCCGAGACGACCTTTCCCCTCGCCATGACGAGCTTTGGGAAAAATACGGCATCCGCGTCATCGCCATCGACGACGACCCGGCCACGCCCTGGGAGCAAAAGCTTCCCCTGTGGCAGGCGAAACGCCATCTCCTCGCCGCCATCGAGGGCCCCAACGAGGTCAACGGCGGCTGGAAGAAGCTCGGCAAGACCTATCACGGCCGCGGCTGGCCGGAGGGCCCTCGGGAGTTCCAGGATGATCTCTACCGCGCCGTCAAGGGTGACGCCGCGCTGAAGGACATCCCCGTCATCGCCGCCAGCACCGCCTACAAGGGCGACGGTTCGCGGCTGGCTCCGCTCCGGAGCTTTGACATCGCCAATACCCATAGCTATCCCGCCGGGGCCATGCCGTCGGAGAGCCTCGACTTTCGCGACCCGTATCTCCTGCTCGGGCGCGGCGCGACCCTGCCGCCGCTCGCAGCCACCGAGACGGGCTATCACACCTGCCTCGCCAGCAGCCAGGTCATCGCGGGCACGCAGGCCGGGGTCTCGCACGAGGCACAGCGCAAGTACCTGCCGCGCCTCCTCGCCGCGTACTTCGACGCGGGCTTCCGCTGGACCGTCTTGTACGAATTCGGCGCGGGCCGTCCGCGCAAGGCGGAGCAGGAGGACCCCGAGGCCGCCTTCGGCCTGCTCATGCCCGATGCCAGCCCCAAGCCCGCCTACTTTGCCCTGCGCGACCTCATCGCCTCCGTGGGCGAGTCCCGCTGGGACGCCTCCGCCTGCCAGTGGGTGCGCCCGGCTCCGTACCGCGCCGGGGCACTTGCCTTCTCCCTGCGCGGCGCGCTGCCCTCCGTTCATCATACGCTGCTTCAGCGCTCGGACGGGTCTTTCCTGCTCCTGCTCTGGAACGAGGTGCCGGGCTTTGACCGGAAATCGCGGACGGATATCGCAAATGCCGCCGTACCCGTGCAACTCGTCCTCGCGCAAAAAGCCGCTGAGGTGACAGTCGCGACGCCGGGCGGGAAGGCCACGCCCTCCGCGCGATTCTCGGATGTTTCGACCGTCGACCTCCAGGTGCCCGATGAGGTTCTCATCGTCACGATCCAGCCCGCCGCGCCGGTGCCGCCCGGCGAGCTCCCGGCGGCCAGGGACATCGCGGCCCGGGCCGAGCCCACCGCGCTCTCGCTCGACTGGCCGGCCTATCCCGGCCCGGATGCCTGGTGGGTCTACCTGCATGGGCGCAAGCTCGGGCAGGCCGCGCCCGACGCCGACGGGCGGCTGCACTTCACGCTGGGCGGGCTCCTGCCTGCCACCACCTATCCGCTGGAGATCATCGCTGCGTCCCGCGATGGCCGCGTCTCCGATCCCGCCCGGATCTCGGTCTCCACCATCGACGCCTTTCCCGATCTGGTCATCCGCGAGGTAAAGACTGCTCCGGAAAATCCGCGTCCCGGCGAGGAGGTGCGCTTCCTCGCGACCGTGGAAAACATCGGCTCCGCGCCGACCGGGGACGGCGTCACCATCGGGGTGAAGTTCTCCATCGACGGAAAGACCGTGTGCTGGAGCGACGCCCTGCGAGCTCCGCTCGCGCCGGGCCGGAAGGCCGAGGTGAGTGCAAACAACGGGCCGCAGGGCCGCTCCACCTGGACCGCCGCGCCGGGACGGCACACGCTCGCCGCCCAGGTCGATGACGTGAACCGCCTGATCGAATCCGACGAACTGAACAACACCGCCTCCGCCTCGCTCGATATCGCGGCTCCGGCTCCGCCCCCTTCCCAACCATGAGACCCATCCTGCTCACCCTCCTCGCTCTCGCCCTGGCCCGCCTCGCCCCGGCCAAGGACGCTCCCGCCACCCTGGCTCCGCTCGGCGACAGCCGCACCGCCATCATCGCCTTTGACAAGGCCGGGCTGAACCGCACCACGCTCTGCCATTTCAACTGGGCCAACGCGTTGAACCAGCAGAAGTACCCCTGCACCGGCATCTTCGGCATCTCCGGCGCGACGTCGGACACGATCATCTCGACCATGCTGGACCCGGCCCTCGCTTCCAACCCGCGGTTCCTCGTGATCCTGATGGGCGTCAATGATGTGCGCTCGCCCGGCTTCAGCGCGGACCACACCATGGCCAACATCGCCAAGGCCGCCGACATGGCCCTCGCCCGGGGCATCACCCCCATCGTCTGCACGGATCCCGGCTCCGAGCATTACCTCCCCGCGCACGTCGCCTTCATCAACGACCTGAACTCCCGCATCGCCGACTACTGCACGCGCACCAAAGGCGCGGTGCTCTTCGACCTCGCCGCGCTGGCCTCCACCCAGCGAGCGCCCTCCATCACCCTGCAGCCGGGCTGGTTCTACGACGGCATTCATCTCCAGACCCTCGGCGCGTACAAGGTCGGCGTCGCCCTCGCCGCGCTGCTCGACGGCCTCGGGGCCTCCGTCCCGGATTACCCGGGCCTCGCCGGGAACATCCTCGGCAACCCGGGCTTCACCGGCACGACCGGGAAGCTGGGAGATGGCAATACCGGAGTGCTGCCCGATCTCTTCACCGGAGGCCGGGACAATGCGAACTCCTCGTCCGCCTTCTCCGTGAACGCCCGCCCCGATGGCGCGAATGAGCTCGTCGTCGATCTCAAGACCACCGCCCAGAATGGTCTCGGCGGCATGCGTGTGTCCCAGATCATCCCGGTGGCCGAAAAGGCGGAGGGATTCCAGGCCGGGGTGCAGGTGGAGATCGACCCGGGCTCGGTGAACCTCGCCGACGTGCGGGCCGAGGTCACGCTCGTCTTCAGCGACGGGACCTTCGCGGTGGCCTATGATTTTGACGGCACCCAGAAGCGCGACACCATCTCCGCCATCGACCCGGGCGGCCCGCTCGTGCTGACGCTGCAATCCCCGGCCAACCTCGTCGGCGAAGGCCGGGAGGTTAAAAGCGTGAAGTTTGTCCTCGGCGCGCGCGTCCTGGGACAAGGCAATGCCGTGCTGCGCTTCCGCAATCCCTGGTGCCGCAAGGTTCCCGCCAGCCCGGCGGCGAATTAGCGGCGCGCGGCGGTCTTCGTTTTGCTGCGCGCCGGGGCTTTCCGCAAAGGCGCGAGCGAGCGCCCCTCGACGAAGCGCCCCCGGACCACGATGGACTCGGGGTGCGCGGGCAGGCCGAAGACCTGGTCATAGATCGCCTTGCTGACATACTCCACTCCGCGCTGCCCCAGATAAAAGGGGTCCTGAAAGACGCCCGCGATTTCGTCCAGCTCCTCCGTCAGCACGTCCAGCGAGGCATAGGCGATCTTTCCGCCCATGCCCAGGCGCTCGAGGAAGGCCGGGATGGTCGACTGCAGGCCGACCACGACCTGAGGGCGCGTCTTTTGGAACCATCCGGCAAAACTTTCGAAATCGCCGTAGTCCTTCAGGCGGAGCAGATGGACTGCGGTCTCCGGGGCGGTGAGGCAAAAGGTATGGGCTCCGGCCGACCACGCGTGGGCGATGCGCTCGTCATCCTCCAGCGAGATGGCCACGCCGATCGACTGCGCCTCCAGGCCGCGCAGCCGGGAGAGCAGCGAGTGCATGCCGTGGGTATGGTCGCTCCGCACCACCGGCAGCTCCGCGATGCCCGTCGACGCCGTGCAGGCGATCGCCACGAACCGATCCCAAGGCAGCTCAAAGCTGGGGTGGGGCCACGCCATCGGGGCAAAGCACAGCGCGCGGATCCCGCGATGGTACAGCATGCCCGCGAGCGCCGAAATGTCCCGCGCCCCCGGTCCCGCCCAGAACTCCTCCAGCCGGAAGCCGAGCCGCGTGGCCTCGGCCAGCGCTCCCTCCCAGATCTGGCGGTTGAAGGAATACTTCTTCCACTCCTCGCGGGTATGGCTCGACGTCACAAAGGCGATCGTCGCGCTGTCCTTGATCGCCCGCTTTGAACGCACCTGCTGCATCAGCGCAGTCACCATCGGGTTGCTGCGGTAGTTATGCTCCGCCGCCAGCTTTTGAATCTCCTTGCGCACCGGCGCGCTGACCCGGTGGCTGTCTCTCAGGGCGAGCGAGACCGTCGTGCGGCTCACGCAGGCGATGGCCGCGAGATCCCGGATCGAGACCCGGCCGGGAACGATGCGCGGTTCCGGCGGCGGAGGAGGATCGGGCGTGCCTTTCTTCTTGCTGCTTTTCACGTTCGGGGAGGGGCTGGGCTATCGAGCAACCTCGCAGGAGGAAATCCCCGGATAAAGCACAAATGGCGCAGCCCTTCCCGCCCGTTCACGACGGAACGGGCGGGAGCGCGCCGGTATCCGCTCGCGCACGGTCCCCCAAGACCGGGCGCGCCTCGGACCCGGCAGGCTACGCCGGGACGGAATGCCTCGCTCCTGTTCCCAGGCCGTGCAGCATTTCCGCCTCCAGACCTTCCGAAACCATCATTTCCCCGGCGTCGGCCGCCCAGGCCAGACCGGTCTCGCCGGGTGTGAGAAAATTCTCCACGCATCGCGCCATATCCCTCTCGATCCCCGGGATCGCGCACGCCAGGTCGCCATCTTCGTCCTCCCCGCTCTCGCGCGCCACATTGCAGGTGTGCTCCGCCGGGATCTGGTGAATGCCGCCCGACGCCGCCAGCATGAGATGGGTGGCGCTGAGAAAGGGCCGCGATGCCTCCAGCGGTGTGAGGTTTCTCTCCCGGTCGCCCCGGGCAAAGGCGACGAAGGCCCGCCGCAGGCTCATCTGCCCGTCTTCGCCTCGGAGCACCCCGCCATCGGGCAGCCGCAGCTCCCTCCCATTGTCGGCAAAAAGCAGCTCCCCCCGGCTGCCCGCCAGCCGGATCGTCACACCGCGCTCCCTCGCCGCCGCGTGGGTGAAGGCAAAGGAGCAGGCAATATCCCCGTCCAGCCGGGCGCGGAGAAACCCCGTGTCGTAGCTCGGGATGTCGGGCCGGGCGCGATAGGCCTCGCCCCGCCCGCTCACCGGCAGCCCAGTGCTGCACCCTTCGGAACTGCACAGGTGGAGGGCGAGATTGATATAGTGGGCAAAGGCATTGGTGCATGGGCCGTCGAGCACGGCGAGCCCTCGCCACTCGAGCTGCCCGGCCCAGCCGGCGCGGTGGTAGTAGGATGTCGGGCGCGGCCAGATCCCCCAGGTCGAGGCGGATTTCAGCCGACCCAGCTCGCCCCGCCGGATGCTCGCCCGCGCCGCCGCCGCGAGCGACGAGTAGACATGCTGAAAGCCCACCATCACCCGGCCTTCGCGATCGGCGTCGATCAGTTCATCGAGCTGGGAGAGGAGCGGGACGGCGGGCTTTTCCAGCAGTACAGCCAGCCCTCGTTCGAGGGCCGCGAGGGTTGTCTCCCGGTGAAAGGGGATGGGGACATTGATCAGGACAGCATCCAGCCCCGGCGCATCCAGCAGGTCGCGGTAGTCCGTGAAACAGCGCGCCTCGCTCAGCTCCGGCCGGGCGCGGCAATCCTCCAGGGCCGGCGTGGAGACATCCGCGAGAGCGGTGATTTTTACCCGCCCCTCCGCCTGCAGAGCGAGAAACCCGAGGACGTTGTTCCAGCCGTAGCCGCCGACTCCGATGATGCCGAGATTGAGCATTTTGTCAGGGATGTTTCGCCCCTTCCGGGCCTGCCGGGGCGCGGGGCGAGGTGCCGCTCAGGCATGACGCATCCGCCGACGAATGCCGAAGAGCACAAAGGCGAGGCCCAACCCCCAGAGCACCGCCGTGGATGGCTCCGGCACCGCCGAGAGAACGCCCGTGGCCTCGGTGAAGGTGTACGTCGTCGTGCCGGACACGTAGGTCCACACATTCGCCGCCTCCGTGAAGCCTGTGATCGAAAAGGTGGAGCCAAAAGTCCCGTTGACCGTGCCCAGATCGACGATCGTCCAACTGCCATTGGCGGCTGCGTTGGTGAGATCAAAGACGAAGTCACCGTTCAGCGTGGCTGCCTGCCCGCCGGTTCCCGAGATCTTGTTGTTCAGGCCGCTGGCGCCGATGACGAAGGTCATCTTCGCATTATCCGCCAGCAGGAAGGAGCTGGTTTCGCTCAGCACGGTGTTGCCCGTATACGTGTTGGTCACGCTGGCGGCGCCGTCGCCGAATTGCGTCCTGCCCGTCCCGGAGAGCGTGACATTTCCGCCGCCCGAGATGGCTCCCGTGTAGCGCACCGCACCGACGCCGGTCTTGCTGCTGGCCAGGGTGACATTGCCGTTGAGGGCTAGCGTGCCGGAGTACGTTGTGTCGGAGGTGGACGTGTTGATCGAGCCGAGGACATTCGTGCCCACCGTGGAGACCACGGTGATATTGTACGCGTGCGTTACCGAGTTGGAGCTGGAGACGAGCGTGGCCGAGTTTCCGGCGCTGCCCAGGTATACGGCATTGGCCGAGCTGCCCAGCGAGGTGGCATTGGAAAATGTCACCGCGCCTTTCTGCACCGTGACCGTCCCGGTGAAGGTATTCGGCCCGGAGAGGGTGATGTGACCGGCGGAGGCGCTGTTGCTCAGGTTGCTGAAGGTGACATTGCCCGCGCCCCCGATGGTGGAGGAGATGGCGATGGACCCGCTCGCATTCGTCGAGCTGCCGGTGTTGCTGATGAGGATGTCGTCGGCCAGCGTGAGGGTGCCGGACCCGAAGTTCACGCGGGAGCTTGCGTTGGAGCCTGCATTTGTGATCGCGGCTGTTCCCGCGCCCCCTCCATCCTGGTTGAAGGTCAGGGCATTGCTCAACGTCACGCCGAATGTCCCGGCCCCGCCGGAGAGAGTGAAGCTCCCGATGGTGACACCGGAGCTGTTGTTCTGGGTGATCGTGGCGCTGGTCGAGTCCGTCTTGTTCACGCTCGCTCCCATGCTGTTGGGCACGCCGGTGCCATTCCATCCCGGGCTGCCATTGCTGTCCCAGGCGCCGCTGCCCCCTGTCCAGACCGATTGGGCGTGGAGGGCGGGTCCGGCAGTCAGCAATGATGCGCACAGTAGCGCAGCGCTGCGGGTTCGCAGGGTTCGGTGGGCGGGGGTGAGGAACGACGGGTTTGCCAGGTTGGGGCTCTGGAGGGTGTTCATTCCCCAAGGCTAACAACGCGCCCCCGGTTGACAATGGGCTGCAACGCTGACACGTCAACTAAGCCCGGCCGCCGGGGTGGGCGGATGAAAAGATACCCATTGCCACCACCCTGGGGAAGGTGAAATGATACGGATCGTATCTATGCCGTCCTCCCTCCCCATGCCCAAGTACGCCGAGATCGCCAACCTCCTCCGCGAGAGCCTGTCGACGAAAGCCGACGGAGCCCGGCTCCCCTCCGTACGGGCGATGATGCGGCGGTTTGGCATCTGCCAGCACACGGTCACATCCGCCCTCGCCCTGCTGGAAAATGACGGCATCATCGACCGGCGACCCGGGAGCGGAGTCTATGTCCGCAAGCCGGATGCCAACCCCGTCATTTGTTTCTGCCGCCCGGGGAACCAGAACGCTCATTTTGATCTCAAGGAGGACGCTCTCGGCCGGGCCTGCCAGGCCCGGGGATGGCAGTTGATCGTGGATCGGTTCGATGCGCTCAAGGTGGATGTCTTTTCCGAGGAGGCCCCGGCCGGCGCCTTTGTCATCCCGCCGGAGCTGATCACCTTTCACGCCCCGCTCCTGCAGCGTCTGACGGGGAGGGGCGTCCCTGTCGTGGTGATGGGGCGCGACACCAGCGAGGATCATCTCGATTTCGTCACCGGAGACGACAAGCCCGCGCTCCGCGAGTTCGTCCTCGGGCTGAAGGAACGCGGGCATCGGAGGATTGCCTATCTGGATTGCGAACCGCCCTTCGACGAGGTGCGGCGCCGCCTGGAGTATTTCGCCGAGATCTGCCGGAGCAACGGACTGGAGGACTTCACCGTTCTCAATGTCCGGACCCAATACGGCCAGGACGGCGTGAAGAATACCGAGCGATTCCTCCGGCGCTACCTGGGGCGGCTGGGCCGCGCGCCGCTGCCCTTTACCGCGCTCATCGCGGGCAGCACCGCAGGCTCTGTGCCCGCCCCGGTGGTTTTCCGGGAGGCGGGATATTCTATCCCCCGCGATCTGAGCTTGTGCAGCATCGGGAGCGACCCGCGCGCGATCTATTGCATCCCGCCGACCTCCGATGCCGCCCTCCATGATGAGGAACTCGCCGCCGCCGCCATCGACATCATCGGGCGGCGATGGAGCGGCGACCGCAGTCCGCTCCTCTCTCAGGTCATCTCCTACCGGGCCAACTGGAGGGAGAGCGTCGGCCCGCCGCCGCGGCGGCGCACGCGGCCTTCCCCGGCCCGGCGCTCCGCGTCCCTCTGAAGGGCCGTGGCACCCCGGCCGCGCCGGGCTCGCAGTCGCAACTGTATAGATACAGTTTGTATCTCTTGAGGGTGGCTTTCCTTTGACCCGTAGGCCGGAAAGGTTCTGAAATAGCGGGCGTCTTCTCATGAGCGCCCTCCCCCCTTCCCGCCACGCTGTCCGGAATTCGAGGCTGCCCGTCGGCTCGCTTTTCCTTCTGGTTCTTTGTTTGATGCTTTCCGGCGTCGCCCGTGCCGGGGCGGCATCCGGCATCACGCCGTATGATTGCTGGGGAAACCTGTCCTTCCTGCCGGGCCCGGTGAACATCGGGTCCTTCTCCGCCAATGGCACGGCGGTTTCCTTCCCCGCCGACCCGACTGGCGGCCATGCGGGAGGCGGCCCGAATGTCCTGCACATGGATGGCTCGTCCTATGTCTCGGTATGGGGCGGACGCTACAATGGGTCCGTATTGCCTGCCGCCGGGGATTCCGTCGGCGGGTCCTTCTGGATCTACCTCCTCTCGTCGCCCACCCAGGGCGCATCGGTCGATGTCCGCATGACGGGGTATGACTCCGGCAACACCGAGAGCGTTTTTTGCCACACCTCGGCGGTCGACCTGTCCTCGCTGCCGCTGCAGACCTGGATCGAGATTCCGCTCACGCCTTCATCTTCGACCTGGGTGGCGGGGCTGACTCCGGGCTTTAACATCCTCTCCAGCGGCGGGGTGAACTGCTACGTCAATGCCGTCACCTTTGGCCGCAAGACCCAGGAGCCGGCGGAAACGCCCGGCCTCGTCAGCGCGGGAAACCTCCCGGTGTTTCACGCCTACTCCGGCTCGACGTTCAACGGCGACTTTGAAGTCGGCAACGCCTCGGTCGGCAATCAATACTGGGGCGCGGGAGCCGCCGCCACGCTGCAATTCATCACCAACCCGGCGGCCACGACCCCGGGAGCGGCGCAGAGCGGGTACAACATGGCTGCTGTCGGCGCGGCGGGGTTTGGCTGGAATCCTGCGTCGCTTTCCTCCTCGGCCGACGACAACCTGCCGCGTATCGGCGACAAGGTCGGCGGGTACTACTGGCTCTACGTTCCGGCCTCCGCCGATGTCACCAAGGGGTTCCCGACCATCTCGTTCTCATCTTATGATCCCGCCGCGGGCGACATCATTGTTTCGGATTCCAGCTCCTTTCCCGCGGCCAGCCTCGTCAAGGGCGCCTGGAACCAGATCCCCATCCATCCCGTCTCGTCCGCCCGCAACACCGTCCAGCCCAACGCGAGCCGCGTCGCCATCATCCTGACCGCACCCTCCTCGGCGAGCTACGCCTCTCCCTTTTACATCGACAACATTGCGGTGGGGAAAATCCCGGCAGGCGTGCTTTTCTCGCCCAGCACGTCGGCGATTGATTCCGCTGGCAACACCGTCACCGCTCTCGACGCGTCCGCCACGACGCTGTCGGCGGAGGCGGTCATCCAAAACTCCCTGGTCGACTCGGCGCTCAGCGGATTCGTGGTCCTGAATATCCGGCAGCAGGGCCTCCTGAAAAGCACCGTGACGAAACCCGTGAACATCCCCGCCATGGGCGCCTCGGGGCTGAGCTTCGCCGCTGCCGAGCTCCGGGCTCCCCTCGACGGCCTGTCCCCGGCGGAACTGAGCGCCGATCTCACCGTCTATGGCAGTGATCGCAGCACCGTCCTGGCCGCCCGCACGACGCTGCTCCGCCAGGTGCAGACCATCGCTCCCTCCAGCTCAAAGATCCAGTACGTCGGCCGCTGGAGCGCGGCTTCCCCGGGCATGGTGAGCGACTACGTGCGGCCCTATTTCAAGTTCAGCTTCACCGGCTCCTATGCCGCCATTCACCTGACGGCGGCGACCAATCTGGACGTGACCGTCGACGGCGCGACGACCCGCTACAGCGGAGCCAACGGATACACCGAGATCGCCCGCGACCTCGCGCCGGCCGGGGTGCATACCGTCACGGTCGCCGCTGCCACGTACCCCGACATCATCCGCTACGATGCGCTCCATCTCGAGGCCTCGGGAACGTTGGTCGATCCCGTGACGAACGCCAACGAGATCGAGTTCATCGGCGACTCGATCACCGCCTGGAACGATGGCTACTCGTGGCTGGTTCCCCGCACCCTCGGCGTCGAGAGCAGCCGCATCTGCTGGCCGGGCATCGCCCTCCAGACCGGATATGGCTACGTGACGACGACCCCCGCCAACATCGGCATGCAGGAAGCGTATTTCAACATCGCCATGGCGACCTACGGCTCCGGCACGGCGGGGTTGTGGAACTTCAGCCAGTCGCCCTACCAGCCGAGCGTCCTCGTCGTCAACCTCGGCACGAACGACGCCGCGCAGATCACCGGCTCTCCCGGCCTCGTCGCGAATTTCCAAACCGCCTACGTCAACTTCCTCAAAAAGCTGCGCACGTATCATCCCGACGCGCAGATCTTCGTGATGCGCCCCGTGAGCATTCCCTACGCCAATGTGAATGCGGCCATCGCAAATGCCGCCCAGGCCGTGATCACCGGCGGCGACAACAAGGTGCACTTCATCGACACCACCGGATGGACGGTGGAAATCCTGTCGGACGGCATTCACCCGAGCCCGCTCGGGCACACCCAGATCACGAATTACCTCATCCCGATCCTGCAGCCGTATCTGGCCTCGTCCGCGCCCTCGTTTGCCAGCGCGTCGAGTGCCTCCTGCGCCCGGGGCGATGTCTTCGCCTTCCAGGTGGCGGCCGCCGGGCATCCGGCCCCGACCTATGCCGCCTCCGGGTTGCCGTCATGGCTGAGCCTCGACGCCGCGACGGGGCTCCTCTCCGGCACGGCGTCTTCCTCGGGCCCTGCCTCCTTCACCATCACGGCGACGAATTCCGCAGGCAGCGTCCCCCAGGCCTTCACCCTCGCGGTCAGTGAAGCCAGTGGCCCTGGCTCGCCGCAGAGCCAGGCGACGACCCTCGCCGCCGGCACCGGGACCGCCCGCGCCAATACCTTTCTCTCGCTGCCGCTGCCCGGCGCGCCGACCGCGTCCGGGCAGTTGAGCGGCGTGGTCACCGGCGTCACCGCCACGGCCTTCACCAATGCCAGCGCCGGGTGGACCGCCGGACAGCTTTCCAACCCCGCCTCGCCCTGCCTCGTGCAGTTCACCAGCGGCGCTGCACTCGGCCGCGCCTTCCTGCTCTCCACCGCGACAGCCAATACCGCCACGACCGCGACCCTGGACCCCGCTCAATCCGCCAACCTCGTCGCGCTCGGGGTGGCCGCCGGCGATGCCTATGAGCTGCTGGCGTGCCCCACCATCGCCTCGGCCTTTGGCGCCCCGGCCACGACGGGAATCCTCGGCGGCGTCTCGGCCAGCGAGGCGGACCAGGTACAGATCTTCTCCGGGAACACCTGGAAGAAATACTACTTCAACACCACGAGCGGCTCCTGGCGGCAGGCCAGCCTGGAGACGGCAGCCGGCAACATCCCGATCCCGCCCTCGACGGCGGTGCTCTTCTCCCGCCTCGCGGCCTCTCCCGTCACCCTTTCCCTCCAGGGCCGGTCGTCGCGCACCCGCCGGGTCGCCGACATCGCAAACTCGGGGATCACCCCGCTGTCCTCCACCTCGCTGACCGGGCAGACGCTCGCCGCCGCCGGTCTGGAAACCCTGCCGGGCTGGGCATCCGGCGCCAGCCCCGCCGCCGCCGATACCGTCATGCTCTGGAGCGCCAACACCTGGAAGAAATACTACTTCGACGGCACCCATTGGCGCGCGGTGAGCCTCAATACGCTCGCCGACTCGGCCGCGATTCCGGCCGGGGGAGGGATGCTGATCTCCCGCCCGGGTTCCGCGCCCGGCACGACCCCGCTCATTCAGAACTTCCGCTAATCCCTCCCTGCTTCCCTTCCGATGAAATCTCTGGCCCTGCCCCTTGCCTTCCTCGCCCTCTCCCTTTCGCCCCTCGCCGCGCAGGTCCTGACCGACTTTGGTTCGGATCAGTTCACCATCACCTACAGCGACTTCACCGATACGCAGACCCAGTCCTCGCTGCATATCTCGGGCACGGACTTCGGCTCCGAGCTCTCCGGCATCGTCTCGACCGTGGTGATCCCGGCCTCGACGATTGAGCTCACGCTCACCGGCACGCTTTCCGGGTCCAATCCGGGATCAGCCTTCCAGATCGCGCTCCTCGACACCGACGACAATGCTGTTTACTTCGACGGCTCCTGGAGCTCGTTTGCCTTGGGCGCGCAGACCAGCGTGGTCTTGAGCCGCTACGCTCCGGTGCCCGCCTTCAATGGAAATGTCGTGCGCGTCGCCCTCTTCACCGCAGGCACCGGCTCCAGCCTGAGCATCACCCTGAAGGAGCTGAAGACCACCGCCGTGCCGGAACCCTCCCTCTCCCTCGCCATCGCCGCCAGCTTCACCGGTCTCCTCGTGCTCCGCCGCCGCCTCGTGCGGAAGGCCGCGATGCGGTGATCCGGCCTTCGAGCCGGAGCGGGTTTGCGGAGAGATCCGAGCAGGGCGGGGCGCTGGCCCGGAGTTTTCACAGGCTGCTCATGGAGGAGCTTTCACCCTGGGAACCGTCGACCGGTTCGCGCTGTCCTGAACTTTCTGCGCGCGCCATTGCGGCGACGACCTGGAGCGCGGACAAGACGGTATCGGCGGGAGTGTGAATCTCCTCCCCGTTGATCGCCCGATGAAAAGCCTCCCACTGGTATTGCCCGCTTCGCTTCGGGCAGCGGATTTCCTCGGTCACGGGTGTCCCGTCTTTTTGCGTCAGCAGGGATAGGCGCGTGGCGGACTCCGCGCCGCCAAATACCAGCGGCCCCACATTTCTATAGATGGTTCCGCGTTCGAAATTGAGGGTCAGCGTATCGCTCCACCTCTGGCCGTCGTCGATGCAGAGCGAGGCGAAGACGCTGGCGATGGCGCCGCTGCGGAACAGGATGCCGATCTGCGCGTTATCCGGCGTCGGGCGTCCGGTCCGGATACGCGAGGTCATTACCTGCACAGCCTCGGCTTCCCCAAGGATGCGGATCAGATCGTTTATAAGATAAATTCCAATGCGAAAAACCGGGGCGACAGGACAGCTGGCGGGATCGTCATACCAGGTCCCATCGGCATCCTCAAAGTAGCTGGCATAGGTGTCGGCTCTGCATCCGATGGGGCGGCCCAGATCATGGGTTTTGCGCCAGGCGTCGATCACGACTAGGTCCGGCGGCGTGATCGGCTCCGGCGAGTTCAGATGCACCGCGCAGCCGAGCTCGCGGGCTTCCCTCAGGATGTCTTTGGCGGCCTGGATGTCCCGCTCGAAGGGCTTGGTCGTCATGACGTGCTTGCCCGCCCGGATCAGCTGGCGGATCAGGCCCGCCCGCCCAGCCGGGCCGGTAAACAGGCCGACCGCAGGGATCCCCGGGTCTGCCAGTATTTCCTCAAACGTCATCGCGGGAACTCCGGCTTTTTGCGCCATTGAACTGGCCCGTCCGGAATCGGAATCGCATACGCCTGCAATGGCGAAATGGCTTCCGGCCTGGTCCCGATCGAGCAGGGAGTCCACGATCCAGCGGCCGTAGTTCAGGCCGATGACTGCGAACGGTATTCTTGACTTGTCCATATATCAGGCGCCGGCCCAGCCAGCGTGAAGCGAGAGTGCAGGCCTCATGGCGAGTTCAAGTAGATTGCCCCGAGGGGAATACCTCCCATCCATCGGCGTCGGGGCCGTAGGGAAAGGGATACGGGTTTTTCAGGGACGACCGGGATGTGAAGGGCAGGCTCTGCCGGGTCAGGCCGTCCGCGTGCCATACGGAAGACTCCGGCTCGATGCCATTGACCGCCGCAAAGCGGAGGCGCTTGGAGCTCAGCCCGTACGACATCTCTATTGTATTGCCAAATCCTTCCCAGAAAATGGTGCGCAGATTGACCCAGATCGTGTCGCGCAGTGTGGACTCGATGACCGCCCGGCGGAATGCCTCCCGGCCTTTTTCCGAATCATAATCGGATGTTTCATCCAGGCCCGAACAGACGGCGACGAAGCCATTAGTCGTTCCATCCAGTTCCTCCCGGGTGAAGGTTCTTTCAGGCCCTTCATAGTTCGGGAAAAAAAGCAGCCGCCAGGCTCCCGAGCGGATTTCGCGAAATTCCGGTGTCGCGTTTCCCCAGTGCGTGACGCCGAGAGGCCTGATGGCCATCTGGAAGGGGCCGTCCGTCACCCAGACGTGCCCGTGTTCAAAGGTGATTTCCTCGACGCGATCCAGGTGCTCGGGGATGAGGATGGCCAGTCCCATGCGATGAATCGGCCGACCGGCAAGGCTCGGCATCGGATGCGCTGCAACGAGCGAGGTCGCGCCATGCTGGAGCGTATGGTACCCGCCCATCTCCCGCGTGAAGTCGACTTCGCCAGAGGCTTCCCCCCGAGGGCTGGGGGCGGTGATGCCAGGCAGATCGTCGTTGACGATATACCGCATGCTCAGGTGCCTGCGATCCGAAAACCGGGGGAGATGGTCTTCCTGATCTTCCGTCCGGCGATAGACGAGTTGCCAGCGTTCAGCCTGTTGCGTCCAGTCGCCATTGCTCGTCCCGAGAGCGAAAGTCTCGGTCTGGTGCATGCGGATGGAGATCTTGTCGGCATGGAAGTCTCCCTTAGCCCCTCCCTCTCCGCGTTCTGTCGTTGCGGAAAAGTTGAAGGGGAACCGGCGCAGGCGCAGCCAGTCGAGCAGGCGGGCCGGGGGATGGTGCTGGCAGGCTGCGAGAAAGCTGAATCCTCCCTCGAAGAAAAATCTGTCCCCGCGATGATGCCGGATGAGCTTGCTCTCTTCCGAAAACAATTCGTCCAGGGGATTGGCCACGAAATCGTCTCCGAAAACCTGCCATAGCATGAAGTGGAGGGCGCTGATGTGTCCTGCCGAGTCGACGGCATAGGCTCGCGAATAGGGCCCGGCGACCGAGCGCGTTGGGGCGTGATAGTGAGCAAGCAGCTCGGCCCAGATATGGTGGCAGCAGTCCTCCGCCAGACTTCGCGCTTCGGCATTGGTCGAGTAGCGGGCGATCTCAGTGAGGTTTGTCAGCGTCAGGGGGGAGTAGGTCGGGCTGCAGTGCTCGGAGATCACCCCGCGCCGGGTGAGCAGCAGTCGCAGCTGATGGAGATTCCAGAGCCCGTGTTCCACGGCGCGGCGGTTTTCAAAGTATTCTCCGCCGAGGATAAGCCCGAGCGTCGCCTTCGCAGGCATGTTGTCGTTGTATCCGTGAAACTGGAGATCAGCCCGGGCTCCGCCGGGGTTGTCCATGATCGTCCGCCGCGCCCAGGAGGCGAGCCTCGCCCCCGCCGGACAGGACAGCTTTTCTCCATGCAGGACGAGCAGGTGCAGCGCATGGGTGCAGGCGAAGATGCAGTAGGCGTGATCCCCGCTGCCACTATGGCCGCTGATGATCTCGGGGGCGGCGGTGATGAGTCTGCTGGCAAAATCCTGATCGGCCGGGTCGCCCTCCAGCCAGGCAAAGGCCTGCCAGAGCCACTCGCGAGTCTCGGGCGGGGTCGTGGGGCATTTCCATTCTCCGGAGGGACGGAAATATGACCTGTGGCGACGCCGGATCTCAGTGAAATATTTCTGTCTGCGGCCGTTCTGTCCGGGAAGATCGAGAACGGGAAAAGTCAGCTTGTGTAGAGCGGAAGGAGCAGCTCCGGGGAATGTGTTGATAAGCATTTCTGAAAGGGAGAATTCTAGCCGTACGGTTCCAGATAGACTGGCAGCGTACGGTCGGGTGTCGTCCTGCCCGCCAATTGATCGCGAATGTGGCCGACGAGAGCTGCTGCTGCGTCCTTGACGCGCACGACGAGGCGATCTGCCGGAAATGGACAGAAGACGGGGAACTCCGCATTGGTGTGCAGCACGATGTGAAGGTCCTCCGGGATCCGGACGCTATGCATGGAAAGAGCGAGGATCGCGCCGACCGCCATCGAGTCGGGATAGATGAACAAACCGTCGGGACGTTTGTCCGGCGGCAGATTCCGCCAAAGATGGTCGCAGAACTCGTAGCCGGTCGAGGCGTGATCCCGCTGGAGATCAGTCTGCGGGGAATCGATGCCGATCAGCCGCTCGGGGCAGATTTCCAGCCCGGCCTCCTCCAGCGCTTCCTTGAGGCCGCGCCAGAGGCCGAGCTGATACGAGTCGGCATCGGGGTGGTCATGAGCCAGGAGGCAGGTGACGACGCCGATTTTTTTGCAGCCGCGGGCGACGAGCTGGCGGATGGCGGCTCTGGCCATCTCACGGCGATCCCAGTTCAGGGAGTGAGGGTAACTGTTTGACGAGAGCGTCGCGAAAGGAATCGGGATGCTCTCCATCCATCGGACGCGCTCGGGCGGGACGCCGGGAGCGACGAGCCCCTGCACCCAGCGCGTGCGGGCGTGTCGGCTCAGGTCATCCGGCGGGCGCTCCGCGCTCAGGGCGAGTTTGCGGGTATCTCCAAAGACCTCGACTGCAAACCCCTGTTTGTGCCCGAGGTCGGTGATCTCCGCCAGCAAGGCGCGGCCAAACTCGTTGAACTTGCCTTCCTCGGCCTGATAGTAAAAGGCGAGGCGCTCCAGTTTCTTTTTTGGCGGTTCTGCGATGAAAGTGCCTACGCGCCGCGTGCGAACCAGCAGCCCTTCTTTCACCAGTTGGGCCAGCGCGCGCTGCACGGCTGAGGCGTCGACCTGCAGCTCGGCCGAGAGCATCTGGTTGGTGGGCAGTTTCGTGCCGGGCTGCAGCTTGGCATCATGGATCATTTGCCGGATGCGCGAGGCGATCTGGAAAACGGGGGATTCTGCACGCTTGACGCTTACCAGGTTGCGAATGGCTTCACGGGCGGCGGCATCACGGGATATTTTGCTCACGACGTTGGAAAGGATGTGGGTTTCCCCCAATCCTTCCACTTCGGCGGCGCTTTGAACATCCATGATGGAATACCTCTTAGCGCAAAGTTCCGATTATTCAATACTTCAATTACATCAAAAAAATTAATTGACGTATTTAGTGAGTCTGGCAGTCTTCCGGTGAGACTTGAACCCCCCCCTCGCGCTTAACCAGCATTTCACCTCAAGAACACCTCCTGTCATGAAACTCAGATCAATTCACTCCACGGCATCCCTTGCTGTGAAACTTCGCTCCGGCTCAACCAAAGGATCAGTGCTTCTCGCGCTGGCGTGCCTGGCATTTCTTCCCGTCGCCGCCCAGGCTCAATGGTCGGGATCAGGTGCGGGCGGGAGCGGGACGGATATCAATGATCCGGCCAACTGGACTGGCGGGAGCATCACGGGTTCGTTTATTAACAACACGACGAATGCGACGCTGGCCTTGTCCTCTGCCTCCACGTCGGTGAGCGGCTTGAACTTCAACTGGACGACGGCCAATAACCTGACCCTCACCGGCAACGGCAGCGGCGCAAGTGAGGTGATCAACCTGGCGGGAGATATCCTGCTGTCCCGGGCGGCGGGAACTTCTGCCGTGACCATCGGCAGCGACGTGACGATCAACTACGGCAGCTTCAGCGTCGCTCGGAATATCGCGTATGTCGCGGCGGGAGGCGGAGGGAGCTCCAACCTGGTGATCAATGGCAAGATCAGCGGCACGGCAACGGGCTCGGGAAAGATCGCCATCACCTACGTCACGGCCAACCCGAATATTTACCTGACCAATGATGGCAATGATTTCGACGCTCCGATCGACAATGCCGGGAACCTCTATTTTACCTCCATCAGCAATGTCGGCGGCGGCCCCTCCGCGTTGGGCGCCGCGACCACCGTGGCCAATGGAACAATCACGAACAGCGGCGTCCTGATCTTCAACGGCAGCACCAGCCAGAGTTCAAACCGCAACATCACCATGTCCTACAACGGCGGCATCAGAAACCTTGCGTCCGGCGGCAGCACCCTGACTCTCTCGGGAACGGTCAATAAGAGCAACCGCTTCCTGGATCTGGGCGCGGCATCGGGCAACGTGCTGGAGATCTCCGGCCAGATCACCGGCACGACGAACGACCTCCGGGCCGGACAAGCCGGGGATACCGGAGTCGTCAGATTGTCGGGGACCAATAACAGCTATACCGGAGCCACGCAGATCGTCCGTGGCACGCTGGAAGTCGCCAGCCTGGCCAACGGCGGGACGAACAGCAGCATCGGCGCCTCCTCCAACGCCGCGGCAAATCTTGTCATTCGCGGAGATCTGAGCGGATCGCTCAAGTATATCGGCTCCTCAAACTCCTCCACCGACAGGCTGTTTACCATGCAGGGCAATACGGGGATCAACGCGGCGGGGACGGGGACGGTTTCCTTCACGAACAGCGGATCGATCGTTTTTGCCTCTGCTGGTTCGGCGGCCAATCTGGTCCTGACCGCCAGCAACACGGGGGTCAACGTGATGAATCCTTCGCTCGGTAACAACGGCGCGGGCGTGGTCGGCGTCGCGAAGAACGGGACGGGAGCCTGGGTCCTGGGAGGCGCCAATACCTATACCGGCACCACCCAGGTGAATGCGGGCACCCTTCTGGTCAGTGGTTCGATTGGCAATTCCGCGGTCGCGGTGGCTGCCAACGCAGTCTTCGGCGGCACCGGTACGGTCAATGGCGCCACGGTGGTGGCGGGTTCGGCGATTCTGCGCGGAGGCGATGGCGCGGCAGCGTCGGGAGCATTGACCATGGCCGGCAATCTGACCCTTCAGGATACATCGAAGATCCAACTGGTCCTGGGCGCCTCCGGAGCGCATTCCAGCCTCTCCCGCACCGGGGGCGCATGGGTTTTCGACAGCGACCAGGCGTTCAGTTTCCTCGACCTTGGCGCGACGGTGGGAGTGTATGACAATATCATCAGCGGCCTTGCTGGAACGGAAGCGGGCTTGTCCGGCATCGGCAGCTGGACCATCGCCAATGCGGGATGGACGGGGACCTTTTCCTACGACGGTGCCGGGGGGGTGGATCTCATGGTGACGGCTGTCCCCGAGCCCTCGGCCCTGGTTCTCTCGCTTCTCGGCGTGACGACGGTGCTTGTTCTTCGCCGCCGTCGTGTGGTTTGCTGAGATCAGAAGGTAGTTCCCCCCCCCCTCTCTGCCATCTCCATGCGCATCCCCAACCCTGGATTTCATGCCGGCACCCGAGCCTTCACTTTGATGGAGCTGCTGGTCGTGATCACCATTGCTGGCGTCCTCGCGTCACTTGTCCTCGCGGGCTTGCGGAATACGCGAGCCTCGGCATCCACGGCGGTCTGTGTCAACAACATGAAACGGATAACCGAGGCTGTATTGGCCTATGCGAATGACAACGGCGGAGAGATCATTCAGTCAAGAACCGGCCCCAGCGGAGGCACCTACTGGACGTGGCGGCTGCAGCCCTACCTGCAAGACTATGTGAGGCCGGAAGGCCAGTTCCTGGCAAAAAATGCCGTCCTCTGTCCCTTGATGAAGGAAAAGGGGTTCCGGAGCGAGCAGAGAGCTGGAGGCTCGGGATACTATGTCTCGTACGGCCTGAATAGCGCCGTGAGTACGGATGGCTCCAAGGGAGTGGCGGCGGTTCGCCTGGCGCGTGTCGCGCAGCCGTCGAAGGTGCCTCTTGTCACCGACCTCACGGCATTCGTGTTTGCCTATTTCTCCTACACCCGGACAGATGCGGATTACTTCACCTATCTGCACGGCAACGCCCAGAACTTTGGCTTCCTGGATGGTCATGTGGAGGCATTGACCAGGAAGCAGATACCCACGGACCAGACCAATGTTTTCTGGACCGGAGGACTCAATCCCTAGCACGAATGCCCGCGGGATTCACGGGCGCGTACTTAAGCTAAAGAAAGAAACGAACGTAAGATGAAAGGTATCCTTGTGGCTCTGGCTCTGACTGGTCTCTCGCTTGCACGCGGGCAGGCAGAGGGAAATCTGTTGGAAAACGGCTCCTTGAAGGAAGGCGACTCAGGCTGGGTGTTCTACCCCGGCAGGGACAATAAAGAATTCGTCGACGGCAGGTTTGAAACCGTCGATGACATGGGTGCGCTGATGATCAGGATGGAAGCCGGCCCGGGAAGCCATTGCTGGTGGTCGCAGGATGTCGCGGTCGAGCCCGGCGCTGATTATGCCATCACCGTGGAGGCGCGGAGCCCAGGCAGTGATCACCGCTGTTATGTCCTCGTGGCTTTCCTTGACGACACGGGCAAGGAGGTCGATCACAAAATGCTGATTACCATTTCCGACACCCAGGCGATTTCACCCAAACAAATAACCAATGATCAATGGCGGGTCTTTGACAGCCATTTCGTCGTTCCCGACGGCTTTTCCCGTGTGCGCCTTCGGCTGGGGCTCGGTGGAAAGGGGGGAGGCGAAGCCTGGTTTCGAAATATCCAGATGGAGAAGGTGAAATAGTCGCCAAACACACCGAACCGCGTCGCGCGCAGCACAATGCCGTGGCGCTGCCACGCTCAGATTCTTTCACCAGGGTCGCTGGGAGCCGGGTGGAAAATCATCGAATCGTTAGCCCTCCGAATTTTCAGTTTTGAAAGTCTGCATCCTTCCCCTTCTCGCGCTCATTGCGTCATGCACCCTGTCTGTTGCCAGGGAAGCGGAGAATATTGTCCGGAATCCCGATTTTACAGACCTCAGGGAAAACATGCCGGCGGAGTGGCAGGTGAATCTGCCAAAAAGCAGCTCCCTGGACTGGGGCGTGGGAGAGGCGGATGGGAGGAGATTCCTCTATCTGCGCTCTCCGGGCGAGGTCCATGCGTGGTGGACGCAGGAGTTTCCGGGAAGCGCCGGGGATTCCTACCGTTTGACCTGGGAAGCCAGAGGCTTTGGCCCTGGCGAGGAGTACAATATCTATGTCGGCGCCGGTTACGTGGGGGCTGCGCGGAAATGGCTGGGCTTTACGCAACTCCAGACCATCGCCAGGGCTAGCAAAAAATGGCCCAACGTGGCGAAACCGGCCGTGGAAAAGTGGAAGACGTTCGAGTCGAGTTTCACCTTGCCTCCGGGCACGGTCTCTTTCGGGCTGCGTTTCGGGCTGGGAGCCTCGTCTCCGGCTCAGGCTGAGTTTCGCTCGATCAAGCTCGTCCGGACGAGTCAGACCGTGGAAGAGGCACTACAACAGGCTCCGGAAAAGATTCCGGTCGAGGAAATCAGGCTTCTGCCAGTCAGCGCCAATGGCGTCACCCTGACCCCCGACTGGACCAACACGGGCGCGCAGACAGACTCGTCCGCGACCCGGCTCCGCCTGTGCCTCAACGGCCTGTGGGCCATACAGCCAGCCGACGGAGCTCCCAGTACCGGGGATTGGGCGTTTTTCAAAGTGCCGGGGTACTTCAATCCGCAGATGTATTCGATCTACGGGCTGGATAAGGTAACCTGGAGTGGCAGGGATATCTACCGGACGGCAGACCCGATCTGGTATGTACGCGAGGTGCAGGTGCCGGTCCTTGGTCAAGCGGGGAGCGTGTCGCAGCCCTCGCCGAAGGAATCAACCGGAAACTGGCTGTCGCGCTTGTTCGGATTTGGGAAGAGCTCTCTGGCTCCTGCGACGGGAACTCCTCCGGCGCAAAGAGTATTCCTCGACGTGGGAGGGATGTGGGGATACGCGATCCGGGTTTATTGGAACGGGAAGCCGGTGGGGGTGCTGGAGAACCAGCTGGGAGGCCGCATCGACCTTACTGATGTGGCCAAGCCGGGCGAAAAGGGCCAGCTTGCCATTTATGCACTGGGTGTGAAACCGGCCGATCCGCGCTTCGCCTACCGCGAGGACTTCGTGCGCAAGCGCGAGCCCGTCACCTTTGGCGGCAACTGGAGCAAGGGATTCCACGATATCTATCTCACCGTTGAGCCGGAGCGGCAGCTGGCGGAGCAGATCCGCCTTTTGCCATCGGTCCGCCACAAGACATTGGAGGTCCGAGTCCCGGCTCAGCCGTCCGGCGCAGGGCTGGACTACAAGTTTACCGTGACTGATCCGTCCGGCGGGATCGTGCTGGAGAAAAAGCTCGAAAACGTGCAGGAGGAAGATGGCTGGCTTTCCTGGAAAATCCCATGGGAGGACCCGCGCCTCTGGAATCCCGACGACCCGTGGCTGTATCGCGGCGTCCTTCAGGTCAAGGGAGCCGATGGCTCCATCGTCGATGAGTCCCTGCCGGTTACCTTTGGCTTTCGTGAAATCTGGGTCGAGGGGAAGGATATCTTCCTCAACGGGCATCCCCTCCGGCTCAGGCCGCGGCTGACGCCGCTCCTCGGAAATGTCGACAAGCACGCGCTCCGCAGGATGTTCAGCTTTTTCAAGGACATGGGGTTCAACTGTGTCTTGCGCGTCGCGGCGGGAAACAGCGATGAAGGGACCAGCCGGATGTCGGCGGAGGATCTCTACGCCACGGCTGACGAGATGGGGATGTTGCTCATATCCTACACACCCTACAATCTGGTCTCCGGAGGCCAGTGGGGGGACGAGACGATTCCGGATTCGGAAATGGACAGGCTGGTTCGTTACGTTGAGAAAAACCAGATCCAGCAGGCATTTAACCACCCCAGCGTCATTGCGTGGTCGGGATTCGGGTATTCGCCCTCCATCGCGGGCAACCCGTTCGGCATGCACCCAGATATCTGGGGACAGAAGCCCCTAGACCAGCCCGGCCTGCTGGACGCCTACATCCCGGGCGACGAGGTGAGGAGGAAGGATCTCAAGAGTCTGGAGGCCAGCCGGCGATTCGTGCGGGCGATCAAGCAAGCAGACTCTACCCGGCCCTTCCTGTCTCACCTGGATGCTGGCCAGGGCGACGGATGGGGAACTTTTGACTACTTCAACTGGACTCCCACCCAGGAGTGGGAGGAATGGCCCGCACAATGGGCGGAAAAGGGAGTCATGCCCATGGGCTCGACGGAACATGGTCTTCCCTATCCCGGCAGCTTTGTGAATCACGCTCCCGCCGGAGGCGACCTGGAGCCGTGGGTGACCGAGTACGTCGCCGCGGAAACCGGAGATTCCTCCTATTTTCACGAGCCCGCATCCTATCTGGAATATATCGCGAGAACATATGACCCAAAGACAAAGAATTTTGCCAAAGACATCCGCAACCCCCCGCATGACTCGGGAAAGAGAGCCGTCGAGGAATCCATCGACAACGTGCAGCGGATCTGGGCTGCGAGGAACCGGGCGATCTATCGCGCCTGGCGCACTTACGGTGTCTCCATGGGGCTCGAGCCCTTCGGCCCTGCGACCAATTATATAAAGATCGATGAGCTGAAGAAGGGGGACGGCACCGTCGTGGCAGATCCCTCCGCCAATCTTAAAACCACCGGGGCGAAACAGGATCGCTGGACCTGGCAGGGTTACTGGCCTTTCGAGACCATGATCTCCTATCCGGAGCAGCCTGTCGGCAGGAAGCCTGCCATTCTCTCGCCCTTGGGCGACGTGCTGGCGGAAAATAACTCGCCGCTTCTGGCCTACATCGCCGGAGCCAGCCCCGCTTTCACGGCGAAGGATCACGTCTTCTGGAGCGGTGAAAAGGTGCGCAAGCAACTGGCTCTCGTCTGGGACGGTTTTGTCCCCGCGGAGTTTGTTGTGACATGGAAGGCGATGGCGGGAGGCCGCGAAATCGGCTCCGGAGAGATGGAGATGAATCTGCCACCGGGGGAAATCGCCTTGAAACCCTTCGAGTTCGATGCGCCCGTGACGACGGAACCTCGCCTCGATGGCGAGATCGAGATGGCGGTGCGGCGCAAGACCGGTAACGACGTGGTCGCACGCGATCGATTTGCCTTCCAGGTTTACTCTCGCTTCGTGCTCCCGCAACGAATCGCCAGCGCAAAAGTGGCGCTCTTCGATCCGGCTGGGGAATCGCGCTCCATGTTTGAGCGGATGGGGGTATCGACTCTCCCTGTCGCCAGCCTCGACAAGATTCCTCCCTGCGATTTGCTGGTCATCGGCCGTCACGCCCTTGAGCGAGCGGGTGGTTCAGCCTGGCTCGCTGCCCTGCCGCCGGGAACTCCCATCCTGATCCTGGAGCAAACCGACAAGGTCCTGGAGAAACTGGGCCTGCGCGCCTTTCCGACCCGGACGCGGCAGGCCTTTACCCTGCCCATGCCCTCGGCCCTCTCCCAGGGCATGACCGATAAAGAGTTTGCGGATTGGCGGGTGGCGGCGACTCTGCTGCCACCAGGGGCGGCGCCGCTGAAAGACGGGTATAATTTCCATACCGGATATCGCGGCGCGGTGGCGTCCGTCACCATCGAGACGCCGACCCGGGGAAATTTTACGCCCCATCTCCAGAGTGGATTCGATCTTCGTGAAACCCCCTTGCTGGAAACCGTCTGGAAAGGCCATCCGGTGCTCTTCAGTCAGTTGTCCCTCACGGATGGCGCTGGTATTGACCCTGCCGCGACGAGAGTGGCGGCGAACATTCTGGATTACCTTCTGGCTGAGCCTGTCGTCACCAGGAGAGCCAGCTTGCATGCGATCGGCGACGTCTCGGTCGAGAAAATGATCCGCGATCTGGGCGGATCGCCGTCCGATCCTGCGAATAAGGGCGCTCCCGGCGCGATCTCATTGGTTGGCACCCTGCCTGCTGATCCGTCTGCTCTGGCCGCCTGGATACGAGCGGGAGGCACGGCTGTTGTGCTTCCGCAGGCGGAGGGAACCTATCGGGCATACTTCCCGGGGTTGAAGACGACGATCGAGCGTGTAAGCCTGATTCCTTGGAAACAACTGCCGGGGGGCAGACTGCTGGCAGGGCTGGGCCAGAATGATTTTCACTATCGCCAGGCGCTGGAGCAGATCATCTTTGATGGCGGGGGCAATATCGCGGAAATCCCCGACGGAAAGGGGCGCTGGGTGCTGCTGGGGTTCGATCCCCGCAAGCTCGATGTCGAGAAACAGCCCTACCTGCGTCTGACCATGAGACATCAATACCGGGCTCTTGCTCAGATCCTTGGCAACCTGGGCGCAGATCTTTCCAATCCCGTGAATTCCCTCTTCCAGACTCTCGGGCGGCAGGCGAAAAAAATACCGGTTGCTGACGAAGGAGTGTTCAAAATCCGCGAAGCTGGGGACACCGCAGACACGGCGTGGACCCGGCCGGGGTACAACGATGCCCAGTGGGCGATCTTTGACCCGACGAGCAAGAGGACTCCCTATGGCAAGGCCCTGGTCCGGGCTTCTTTCAAGATGCCTCCGGACCTTGTGGACTCCGGCCTGGCCGTGGATCTGGGAACTGTGGATGACTACGATGAGGTCTGGCTCAATGGCGTGAAGATCGGCGAAACCTCCGACAAAAACACCAGTCCCGACCAGGCTTACTCAGTTCATCGAGTCTATCCCATCCCGGGAGGGCTGCTGGCCGCAGGAGAAAACGTGCTGGCCATCCGGGCGTGGAACCGCAATGCGGACAGCAAGGACTGGAAGACCTGGCTGCGAGGGCCGATTGTGATTCGCCCGCTGGAAGAGGATGCGGGCCCATACATCGGCGAATACAAGAGAAGCGACGACCCGTATTTGCAGATGCACTGGTGAGTTCTCTCCTATCTGGCCCGGATGTAGCCGGTGGTGGGCCAGTAGTCGTAGAACGGGATGGCGGAGTTCACCGGGGTTCCTTCCCCGCTGGCGATCTGTTTGTCGTCGCGCCAGAGGGCGAAGTATTGCCTGCCCGCCTGGAAGGGAACCTCCAGATGATGGATGCCTGCCGGGACATCGATGCGCTTGCGCTCCTGCCCGGAGATCACCTCGACCTGGGCCGGAGCGGTGAGGGCGGTCGTGAGGTAAATCTCGTCCTTGATGGGGGCGTTGCCGATCTTCACCGGCGGGCGCGTGTCGGCGGAGGGCACGAGCTTCTGGCTGCTTGTCCGATAGGAAAAGAAAAGCGTGTCGTCCGTGATCGTGGGTTGCACCCCGGTCTTGTACCACTGGATGTAGTAGCGGTTGAGCTCATCGAGCCCGGCCATGGATTTGTACCAGCCGTAGGGCGCGTCGCCCGTGCCGTTGCGGTATTTGTGCAGGTCGTCGACGGGGATGATGTACGATTCGTTGTAATCATTCCAGGTGAGCATCATGACCCACTCGGGTTTCTGCACCTCGATGACCGAGCGCCACTGCGCGTCGAGGCCCTTGCCGCCGGAGTGTTCGTAATACGAGCCGTTATCCTTCTGGTCCGCCTCCGGATCGCCGGGCCGCCAGTACCAGCTCGGGATGCTTTTACCCGCTCCGCACCAGTAATGCATGGCGATGGTGCTCATCCAGGTTTTGCCAGAGTCATGCAGGGCGCTTCCCAGCCGTTCCAGGTTTTGCAGGCCGGGGCCGTTGGGGGAAAGCTGGATCTGCCAGAGCGACAGGCCCTGGATCAGGTCGCCCCATTCGGAGATTTCGGCGCTGGCGGATTGGGCATTGACTCCTCCGCTCCAGACCTGGCGAAAGGTCGCGGGAACGAAATAAATCTCCATCCCGTCCTTACGCAGAGGCTCGGTGACGTTATCCCGCCACCACGTCACGCTTCCGCTGTAGGATGGCTTGTTGTTGGCGTCGGTGACCCAGCCATCCGGGCCGTAGGCCGCGACGAGGGGCTTGCCATCGACTTTTTCGTAAGCTTCATGATCAGCATACTTTTTCATCAGCATGAGGATGTCCGCCGCGCGCCGCTCCAGGGTTGGCTGGCCGTAGTCGAACTCGAAGAAGAGCTTGAAGCCGGTATTCAGGCGCTTGGCCGCGCGAAACATGGCCTCGATCGAGCGGTGGTAGTTCTCGTTGTCCTGCATGATGTCGAGCCCGAATCCCTCGATGCCCATCGACTGCGCCATCTGGATCTCCGCCATGAAATTCGCCTCCCGCTGCTCGACCGGCGCATCGTCCCAGGAGGGAAACACGGAGGTGCAGGGCATGTACCAGGCGAAGACCTTGCGGTTCTTCAGGAAGGTGTTGTCGATCTTGAAAAAGGTTTTCTCCGGGAGCCGGTAATCGGGCAGCCCCTGCTCCTCCCCGGCCCATTTTGCCCGCTCCTGCGGAGGCCTTGCGCATCCGCTCGCCAGCGCGGCGGTGAGGAGGGCCGCGAGGGATGCGACCGCCAGGGAGGTCATTCGCGCCAGCCGGGGCCGGGCCATGGGCTTGCGCCAGGCGGGCGAGAGCTTGATGGGAGGAGTCGTCATGAAGGTGAAGGGGCGGGGGTTGAGATTGCCGGGTCGGCGCTCTCCCCTGCGGCATCTCGAAGGCGAATCGCCGGGATCAGGAGAGCGGAAATCCCGCCCCTACGGTTGCGCAGGCGGGGCGGAACTGCAAGGACTTATGCAATGTAATTAATTAGTATTTCTGTAATGATAATATTAGCAAATCCGGCGCGCTATTGCGCCGGTTTGTGCCGTGCGGCGATGGTCTCCGGAGCGGGGGCGATGATCAGGTTGCTGAGTGTTACCTCATCCTCGCCGCCTTCCTTGCCGCCGGCCGAGCGGTTGATGGATACGCAGGGGCTCACCTTGGTGATCCCGGCGGGAACGGTGAAAAAGCCCGACGCGCGGAACGTCCCGGTTTCCATCGCCCCGGGGGTGGTCAGCCGCGCGGTGGAGATTCCCGCCAGAGGCTGGCCTCTCGATGCGCTGCCGGTCATGCGGTCTCCGATGGAGAAGCCGAGCGAGGCGCGACCGTCGCTGGAGGCGAAATTCAGGTCGACGGCATAGAAGTACGTTTGCCCCGGCTCGACTGCGATGTCGTCGGTCTTCCACTGGGCGTATCGGCCTGCCTCGTGCGAGGGTTTGTGAAAGCGCACGATCTCGGCGGTGCCAGCCGCATTCTCGGCGACTTCAAATGACGAGTCTGCCTCGGGATCGTAGTCGACCTTCCATTTGCGGGGCGCGATCTCGCTGTCGGCTCCCGGACCGGCGGGCAGCTTGGGGCAGTCGGGGCCGATGATTTGTTTCAGCACGGGCTGGAGCGCCTCGCGGGCGATGGCGAGTGAGGCGAGCAGCGAGGGATGAACCTTCCACGCGTCCTCCGGGCGGCCCTCGGTCTCGGAACCATTGCGAAAGACAAAACCATCCTTCCATTGCGCGGAGCCATCGGCCTTGGCGCAGGCGGAGAAGATGTCGCAGTACCAGACATCCTCGCGTTCACAGAGCTCCTTGATCTCCGTGTTCCACGTCGGCACGACGGAGGTGATGTCGTTGGGAATCGATGCGCCCGGGACCAGCGGAGTGAGGCCCTCGATCGGGAGGATGTTGCAGACGACGGGAATCGAGCCGATCGATTTGACGTAGCGGATGTTTTCCTTCAATCCCTCGATGGCTTCTTCCAGAGCCTTGCCGGACGCGATCTTGTCCGGCGGGGCGAGGAGCAGGTCATTCGTCGAGGAGATGATGACGGTGATGTCCGGGTTCAGCGAGGCGATGCCAGCCGGGATTTTCTCGCCGTTGCCCCAAGGTTCGGTCGAACCCGCGGGCAGGAGCAGACGGGCGATTTCCGCGGACGTTTTTCCGGAATGCCCCTCAAAGGCCTGGATGTCCGGCACGGCCAGTCCATCGCAGCCGAAGAAGACAAACGCTCCAAAGGCGGTCCATTGCCTGTTCGTGCCGACCAGCCCCTTCCACTCCATCGGCGTGTACTGGTTGCGGCAGATCGAGTTTCCGATCGCTCCCACGGTCGGGAGGGTGTCGGTGTGAAGTTGCGGAGCGGCGGAAGCAGGCAATGCCGTGAGTGCCAGGAGGCCGAGTGCCAGGAGGTTTTTCATGTGGGATGGAGGGGTTGCGGAAAGGGGATTGGCGTGAGCGGTTTCTTCACCGGGCGGCCATTGGCTCCGGATGGCCGGTGGTTTTTTGGAGCGTATCGCGGCTCATGAGGCGGCGATAGAGGTAAAGCGGGACGAGGCCGAGCACCGTCAGCGAGCAGGCCAGGATGTAGGCCCAGTGATAGTCGCCGCCTGAGGAGTGGATGAGCCAGCCAATGAAAACAGCGACGCAGCCGTTGTAAAATCCCCGCAGGCAGGAGTTCGTCGAGGTTACGGAGCCGATGTTCGCGGGCTCGGTCGTGCGATAGACCATGATGTCCGCGGAGTTGTAGAGCGGCTGCACCATGGCCTGGAGGCAGGTCGCGAGGATGAGCGTGTTGATGTCGCGAATGTTGAGAAAGAGCAGCAGGCTGCCCACCGAGATGAGGCAGAAGAAAGGCATGAGCCGGTACGGGCTGAAGCGATCGACGAGCCATGAGATGGGAAACACGGCCAGCACGCCGCACAGGATCGACCACGAGATGGCGATGGCGACCTCGCTGCGGGCCAGGCCGAGCTTGTTGACGGCAAAGAGCCAGATCCAGCCATTGAAGACGATCTGGTAGGTTTGAAACATCGAGCAGGCTGCCATCTGGACGACCTTGCGCCGGTCGGTCCACGCTACTTTCATGGCCGACCAGGGGCGGAACTTCTCCGTGGTCGGATTGCGCACCGGCGGCTCCTTGATGGAAAAGCCTCCCACGAGCGTGGTGGCGAGCAGGACCAGGGCGCCGAGCACATACGGCAGCCACTCCGCGATCTCGCTCAGCGCCATGCCCTCCCGCAGGGCAAAGAACGTGACGATGGCCGTGAGGATCGCCGCGGGCGCGCCCGTCCGGGCCAGCATCCGCCGGGGCATGCAGTCGATGTTCAGCAGCGGAATCGTCGCCGCCTTGATGTCGGTAAAGAGCATCTGCAGCAGCCAGAGCGCGACGAGCAGCCACAGCACATGGACGAAGGGGAACAGGACAAACGACAGAATGATGATCGGCGCGGAGATGAAGAGATACGGGATGCGCCGGCCCAAGCGCGAGACCGTGTGATCGCTCTTCCAGGCAAAGTACATCACGAGAAAGCTGTAGGCCCACGAGTTGATCGACCCGATGATGCCGATGCCCGCTTCATTCAGCCCGAGGGAATTCACGCGCAGCTGCATGAGCGGCCCCACGACGGTGAAACTCACGGCCCACCCGAGGTTGAGAAAGAGGATGAACCCGAGGTTGCGCCACATGAGCGGGCGATTCTCGTAATACGCCCGCAGGGCGGGGTCGGTGATCTCGGCGACCTTTGGGTGGGAGTCGCTCACGGCAGGCACGTCACCCAGAGATGGCTAAAGAGACCGGGCGCGCCGCGCTCCGCCACCCAGTCGTAGAGCTTGGTCTTTTCCACGGGCATGATGCGTACGCCTATGGCGGGCCAGTCCAGACACATCTCGGGAATCTCGATGGAGCACAGCGCCTCGTCGCTCCAGCGCCCCTCCAGGCCCGCCGGGAGCACCCAGTCGGCCACCGCGCAGATTTCCGACGGCTGATGCACCGGGAAGCCCGTGACCCGGGGGGCGGGCGAGGATGCGAGGGGATTGAAGAAATGCACGCGCTGCGAGATGTCCCGGCGCTCGGGATCAAAGGCATGCAGATGGAGCACATAGGCGCCCGCTCCGCGCTTCAACCCGGAGAGGCTCACCCGCAGGTGACGCCACTGCACCCACGCGCTCACTCCCCAGTCCCAGCCCTGGGGATAGTCCACGCAGATTTCCTCGAAGGAATAGTCCTCCGCGCACGTGATCGAGTCAAACTCATGCCCGAGCACCTTGGTGATCGAGCCGCGCGGGAGAAATGCCCCCGGGTGAACCTCGATCACGGTTTTGCCTGCCCCAGGGCGCTTTGAGGCGAACCACCGGCCGATGGCGTGAATTTCCTTTTCCCCGGCGGAGCGCGCGAGCCTGCGATCCCAGCGATCCGGGTTCCGGATGTTGCCGAAGAGCTGGAATCCCGGCCCCTCCGGGAGAATGGCGGAGTCGATTCGAGCGGCGTCGGCGGCAGTGGCATGGCGCAGCCCGGCCTCGATGGCCTCCACGCCGATGAGATCGATCTCGCCCGCCTGCAATCCCCAGAACCGATGCCAGCACGCGAGGCGGGTCCCGTCAAAGCTCAGGGTGATCCGGTCGCCCGCTACGATCTCCCTGCGGTGGTCGAGTCCGCAGAGACGTTCCCATTCCACAGGTTCCGGGGAGGATCGCCGGATGCGGGCCTCCACCGCGAAGGGCTCCGGGGTTTGGGCGGCGAGGACCGTGTAGGGAATCCCGCCGCGGTGAAACGTCTGGCCGACCACGAGATTTCCCCATCGGCGGGAGGTGGGGGCTTCTCCGCCCGGCCGGCCCGCGACGCGGATCACGAGCTTGGGACCGGGTGTCTCCACCAGCAACGCGCCTCCCGTTCCGGAGGGATGGGGGACGATGCGCGTCTCTCCCTCGCCGCTGGCGATCTCTGCTTGAAAAGGGGGCTGCCACCCGGAGAATGCCTCCCAGATCATCACCGGCGCTGATCCGCCGCCCTGCTGCGTAATCGTGAGGATGCGGGAGGTATTGCCTGATTCTGCGCTCTCGATCTTCACCTCATCCTGCGGGCGGGTGATCGAGGCGGGTGCGCTGCCGTCGGGCTGGAAAGCCGGGTAGCTCCATTCCGAAGAGTAGTCGTAACGCCGCTGCGGCAGCGGCTCGGGATGTTGCCAGATCGTCTGCGCGCCGAGGTGTTCGTCGACGATCACATCCGGGAAGCATCCGGGCCGGTGGCCGACATGAAAGCCCATCATCTCGCCGCGCCAGTAGCTCGTCTGCCGCTCAAATCCTCCCTGGGCCCGCAGCCGCGCGGCCCATGCCTGCAGGCCGCCGATCTCAAGGCGGCCCTTGTCGCGTTGCGCGGCCAGCCACTCCAGCGCCCGGCGGTTATGCTCATAGCATCGTCCCGAGAAGAAATACTGGAGGTTGATGTGAAAGAAGAGGGGCCGCCCGCTGAGCTCGGCCTGGTGCAGCCAATCCTCGGCGATTTGCTGAAAGGGCAGGGGATCGCGGGAAGGCTCCAGCCAGCGATCTGCGGCCAGTGCATTGAGCGGGCACCAGGGGCCCTCGCTCCAGTGGTTCAGGCAGACCATGGGATTGCGCAGCTCCATGCTGGACATCAGCACCGCGTCGGCACGCGTTCCTGCCTCGGGTTTGCGGAAATCCTCGTCGGAGGCGAAGTACGGTGAAAGCGGCGAACCATAGTGAGCGATTTCCCAGCCGCCGTCCTCGATCACCGTGGGGGCGCAGAATCCCAGGATGTAGCCGATGCCGACCCGGCGGCAGGCTGCGACGAAGGTGTTGCCCGGCGTGTAGGTATTCACCGCCTGGAGCGGACCGAGGTCCAGCGCCGCGAAGCGCTCCGCGGCTTTGCCGAGAAACTCTTCGCACTGCGACTGCGGGTATTTCCACCAGTTGGCATCGCGGCACTCCGGCGCGTAATTGGCGGGATAGATATTCGGTGCGCACAGTCCTCCCGCCTCCGTGATACGCTTCAGGATGGTGCGGTTTTGCCCGGCCCGGCTGAACCCAAAGGTCGTGTCGCACGTGAGGCCGAGGCCCAGGAGATGGCTGGCCTCCTCGGAGATCCGGTCGTTCACCTGATCCCACTGGGCGTAGATGTGGCAGAAAGACTTCATGGCATTCGAAGGAAGGAAATTTGCGACGTTGGCGAGACTCTATTTGACTTTTATGAAAAGAGAATTAAAAAAAGCGAATATTTAAATGGAGGCGCGAAGTTTGGAGATTGCTGAAGACAGGTTTGGGTTCGTCGAGCGGATCGATGGTGGCCCGGGCGAGACTGTGATCCATCGGGCGCGAGAGGGCCGTGGTTTCTGATCCAGCGTTCGTGAGCACGTATTGCAACCCCCTCCCGTTGCCGCATTACCAGCGCGGTCGCGCCTGCGCCAAACCGGGTTATGAAGGCCCGGACTTTCGCGAGATGGCCGATCCCACCGTCATCCGATTCGAGGGACAGTGGTATCTCTTTCCCTCCGCCGGGCTGCTCTGGCGCAGTGCGGATATGGTGCATTGGGAGCATATCCCCATCGAGCCATTCGATCCCGGCTACGCTCCAACGGTCGTGGTTCATCGGGGCTGGCTGTACCTCACGGCTTCCTGGGATTGCTCCGCGATCTGGAGGGCCCGCTCGCCGCTGGGACCCTGGGAGCGGCTGGGGACCAGGGCCTATGATGCCGATGGGAATGAAACGTGGCTGAAGGACCACACCGGCAAGCCGGTTCGCTGGGGCGATCCCTGTCTCTTCTCCGATGAAGACGGCTCGCTCTATTGCTATTGCAACCTCGGCCAGGAGGTGGAGCCCAGTCCCGCGCATCCCTGGCGGATCACCAATGACATCGGAATCCTCGGGGTGCGGCTGGATGCGGAAGATCCCAGCCGTTTTGCCGAGGCGCCCGTCAAGCTCGTGAACTTCCGCCCGGAGCACTGGTGGGAGCGCGGCGGCGAGTCCAATCACCGTCTCGACGCGCCCGTGCTGGAAGGCGCGTGGATGACCCGGCATGGCGGACGCTACTTCCTCCAGTACAGCGCCAACGGCACGGAGTACCGCAACTACGCCATCGGGTGCTATGTTTCCGACCATCCTCTCGGTCCCTTCGAGCCCCAGCGGCGCAACCCCGTCCTCATTCATCGGGGCGGCTTGGTCAACGGCTGCGCGCACCACTCCGTGGTCGAGGGACCGGATGGCGGCTTGTGGTGCTTTTACACCACCCTGGTCCGCATCGCTCACCCCTACGAGCGCCGCATCGCGATGGACCGCGTGGCGTTTGATGAGAATGGCGAGCTTTACATCGAGGGACCGACGGAGACTCCGCAGCCCGTCCCCGGTGGTGAAACGGGCGAGCCCCTGGTGGCGCTGTCGGTGAATTGCCCGGCGCGGGCTTCCTCGGTTCGCGAGGGGCGCTCTCCGCATTATGCCGTGGATGATGGTATTCGCACCTGGTGGGAGGCTTCGTCGGAGGAGGCGCCGCAGTGGCTTGAGGTCGACCTGGAGGCGGCCTTCCCGGTGGCGGCGGTGAGGATTCTTTTTGCTGATCGGGGCTTGGATTACGCCGCCGGTTGCCGCCCCGCGCCGTATCAATATCGCATCCACGGGTCCCTCGATGGTTCGCAGTGGTCCGTATTGGCCGATCTTTCGGGAAACGAGGAGGAGCGCCACATCGCCTATCACACCTGGGCACCCGTACCCGCGCGGCATGTGCGGCTGGAAATCCTCGCGTTGCCGCCGGGAATGACGGCCGCCGTGTGGGAGTTCACCGTTTTTGGCCGTCCTCATGAGGCAGGCTTTTCCTCCGCCCAATGACGATCCGCCCCATGCCCGGGCGCCGATCCCGTCGCACCCTCCGGGCCAGCGAAGAGAGATAGCCTGAGAACGCGAAATCAGAGATACTCCGCGCGTGAAAAAAACCGCCGCCCATACCTCTCCCGATCCGATCCCGGGAAGCCTGGATATTTCGCTCTCGAAAAAGCGGTCCACCGTGGACGAACTCGCCGACCGCGTGCGGGAAAAGATCCTGAGCGGAGAAATGCCCCCGGGAACCCGGCTGCCCACCACGCAGCAACTCGCCGCCCAATGGGGCACGTATGTCCCGGCGGTGCATGCGGCGCTCACGGCGTTGACGAAGGAAGGGCTGCTGGATCGCCGCCATCGCATGGGCACCTTTGTGAAGGAGCGCGAGGCGAGGCTTTCCCGCGTCGGCATCCTTGCTCCCAGCCAGCTCTGGCAGGACGCGAGCGAGCTTCTTTTTATCCGTGAGCTGTTTCTCCTGCTGGAGACCCGTTTCCTCCAGGAGAATATCCGCACCACCGTATGGTTTGAAACCCGCCAGGGGGAGAAAACGACGACACCCATTCCTGCTCTGGTCAAGGCGGCCGGGCGAGGGGAGATACAGGCGCTGATCGCGCTGAACAGCGGTCAATACAATGCGGCGTGGCTCAACGCCCTGCCCGTACCGGTTACCGGCCTGGGGCGTGTGCTCAAGCATCGCGTCGATTTCGACATCAACAGCTTTTTTGAGATCGCGCTTACCCGCCTGCAGGAGCAGGGCTGCAAGTCGGCCGGCCTGATCACCGCCGTCCCTCCGAGTCACGCGGAGCACGTGCATGCCTTTCGCCGGGCAGCCCGTCGGCTCAAGATCCAGGTGCGCGACGCCTGGGTGAGAAACTCCATCCGCTACCCCGAGCCGCACGATGAGTTTGGGTACAATCAGTTTCGCGAACTCTGGGCCGGGCCCGGGCGCCCCGATGGCCTGATCGCCTTTCCCGATAATTGCGCCAAGGGCGTCATGCTGGGCATCACGACGGCGGGCGTCCGCGTGCCGGATCAGCTCAAGGTCGTCTTCCACAAAAACGCCGAGCTGCCCTTTCTCTGCCCGATCGCGGCGGCGATGGTGGCAAACTCCAGCCACCAGTGTGTCGATGCCTTTGTGGATCAGCTCACCCGCCTTCACGCCGGAGAGAAATGCCCCGAGATCCTGCTCGGGTACGAACTCATTCCGCCGCCGAAATCCCCGCCCAAATGAAAATTGATTTTCGAGAAAGTCCCCCCAGCGCCCCGAAGGGCTTCCCCCTGGAGCACGTGCATTTTTCCGGTGGCCGCACCGGCATGACAGTCGCCAGCCACGGCGGCCTGATCAACCTCATCTACTACGGTCAGCAGTCCCTCGGCGGAGCCTCGCTCTTTCGCTCCGGGTTCGCCCATTCCTCCTGGCCCAAGCTGTTTCGCCTCGTGCTGGAGGTCGATGGCAAGGGGCGCTACCCGGGATTTCAAAAGACGCGGCTTTATCCCTTCGGCTTCGAGACGGAGGGCTCGTTTCAGGGCGTGCGCTACGGCTTTCAGATGTTCCTGCTCAATGATGCCCTCGTCCAGCGTGTGCGCATCCTCGCCAACCCCCGGGACCGGCATCTGGCCCTGAAGGTGGCTCTACATGGATTTGTCAATACGACACCCGGCTATCGGACCTGGACTCCGTGGGCGGAGCGTCCCGACGGGTTGGGCGTCACGGCGGCGGCGCTGGACCGGATTCCCGAGAGCCAGCTTCTGGCCCAGATCGAGGATCGGAAGAAAAACCCGGTGCAGAATCCCACTTTTGAGAACACCGATGTCGCCGAGGCTGCGACGCATGTCGGCCTGCTCGCCACGCAAGGCCTGACCCTGGAGTCCATGGGCGGCGTTCACGAGGGGTTCAAGCATTACCTGCGCAGCGATTTCTCCGGCTGCGAAGCGGCATTCGCGGTCTGTTTCAGCCCCGGCGAGGAGATGCTGGCGGCCCGCATGCGGGAGCTCCGGCAAAGCGCCTGCGCCGACTGCGATGCCCTCGTCCGCTCGTACCACGAACGGCTGCGCACTGCACCGCGCATCGCCGTGCAGCCGCCCTCCCTGCGATCCTGCCTGGAGAATATCCCCGCCGTGCTCGATTCGCTCAAGGTGGCCGACCTGCCCGGCGGGATGCGCGCGGCGGCTCATGGTTACTGGGTCTGGTCGTGGGACGATCTGGTCTATCCCGAGGCGCATCTCTTCGCGGGCGACGCGGATTTCGTGCGCAATGCCCTGCGGTTTGCGGTGAAAACGGCGGACCCCGTGCTGGGCATTCCGCATCAGTTCAATACCCGCCTGGTCCCGCAGATGGTGATGGCGTTTCCGGCCCAGTGCCTCTTCATCACCACGCTCTACAGCTATTACTGCCACACGGGCGATCGCGCGCTCCTTGAGGAGGCTTTGCCACTGGCCATCTGGATACTGGAAAAATGCGGGCGCGATGTGGTGGCTGAGACGGGGCTCGTTCGCGGCACCTCGCTTTATCCCGATTTCCCCGGCCTCATGGGCCAGGATGGGCAGGACATCAGCAGCTTTAATAACAGCATCTACTATCAGGCGCTCGCCGCCATGAGTCGCCTCACCGCGCATCTGGCGGCAGACGGCGAAGAACGCTACAGTGCGCTCTCGGAGGACTACACCGCCCGGGCGCAGGCCGCACGCGAGGGCTTCATCCGGCACTTCTTTGACGGGGAGAAGGGATATTTCTACGACTCCATCTCCGCGGTTGATCTCACGCCGCGCCAGCACTACCCCGTCTATGCGATCCTCTGGACCACTCCATTTGCCCGCGATCTGCTGGGCGGACATGAGAAGCGCATCGCGGCCTTTATGAGCCGCAATTTCGTCCGCCCTCATGGCCTCGGCATGTACCCCGGCTGGGATGCCGCCTGGATGCGCGACGGGAATCAATGCGGCGCGTACTATCCCGTGGTGGAGCCCTTCTTCCGCAATGTCATGGCTCTGGCCGGGCGATCCGCCGAGCTGAAGGCCTGGGCCCGCAACGTGGCCTGGTTTTGGGAAAGCCACACCATCCCCGAGGGGCTGACCTATGAGACGGAGAGCGAGCTCCCGGACAATCCCGGCACCAAGCAGGCCTTTGCGGCCAAGGCGTGGTATGGACTCTTCTTCCGCACGGTGCTTGGTCTTGAGGCGGGACTGGACGGGCTTTCCATCCGACCGGGACCGTTTGCTTTCCCCGTGGAGGTCTCGGGATGGAAATTGCGCGGCAGGTCCGTCGACATCGCGATCTCCGGCAAACCCGGGCGCGCCTGCATCGCGCTGAATGGACGCAGGCTTTCGCCGGAGGAGTCTGTCATCCCCTACGACATGCTGGGCGAGAACAACCGGATTTCGATCGTCTGCGGTGCCGGGACGGCAATCCCATGAAAAGGCTCCTCGTTATCCTGTTGATCGCGGGGAGCGTGGCCGCGCTCCAGGCCCAGTCTGGCGGCACGCCGCAACCCAGCCCGGCCCCCGTTCGATTCGGGAGAGAAAAGCAAATGCCGGATTTATCTCCTCATCGGGCAATCCAACATGGTGGGACGGGACACCGCACCATCGGCCAGCAGACGACATATCCGCACTTGGCCGGATCGCCTGAGATCACATCAGGCCTGTCCTGATACCCGGCTGTCTCGCTCATCTTCACGGACTCCACGCTGCTGAGATTTTCCGTGCCGGAGAGATGCTGTCTTGGGGCGAGGTCCGCAAGGAACGACCTGCGGGAGATTTGCGAAATGGCCTCGGGTGCCCCGGCGAGTCGCCAGGAGCTTCTCCTGGAAACGCAAAAATCCCGCCGCCAGGTCTTGCGACCGCGCACGGGATTTGCGTTCACCAGTCCGGATTTACCGGAGCCGGCGACGAAGGATGAAGAGAAGGCCCGATCCGACCAGGATGCTCAGGCCGGCGGAAGGCTCAGGAACGGAAACGATATTGGAGATATTCGCATCTGCATACGAGGTGTTCTCCCCAGATGATCCTGTCGCCAGGGAAAGGGCCGAGAAGTTCGTGACACTGCTTCCAAAGGACTGACTGAACGAGAGCGAGGAGACCAGGGTATTCGATGAGTTGTAGACCTTGGCGCCGTCGAGGCCGGTGACGGTGATGACGGATGTGGCCGTGGTCCCGATGGCCGGGAGCGTGATGGAGATATTGTACCAGGAGCCCGGATCGAAGAAGCCGACGGAGGTGCCGCCTTGATCGCCGAGGGTCAGCTTGGAGGTGCTGTTTCCTGCGCCAGCGCTGCGGGAAAAGGTCATACCTGCGGCGGTGTGGGCGCTGTTTGTGATTCCGGAGCTGTCGTAAATCCGCATCACCATCTTGTTGTACTGGTTGGTCGAGGCGTCGACCATCACGAGGGTCATCTTGATGTCAAACGAAAGGGTGATGGCGCCCGTCTGCGGAGTGCCGCCATCGATGTTCACCTTCGCGGATGCGAGCGCGGCATTGGTGTTATCGACAAAGTGCAGGTTGTTCGTGTCGGTGCCGGTGGCCGGTGCTCCCGAGGCCACCGAGATCGAGGTGTTTGTCGGTGTGGAAACCGTCCAGCCCGTCGGAAAGGTCGAGAAATTCTGATCCGTATACAGCGGCGCGGCCTGCGCGCCAGCGACGAAAATGAAGCCGACGGCGAGGGCGGCAATGGCCGTGGCGCTTGGGAACTTAAGGGTGGTTGTTGGGTTCATGGGGCTTGGATTTGTGGAGGTTGTCGGACAGGTGAACTATGGGTCTGGCTGAATTTTCCAGCAAAGGAAAAATCAATGTAATTAATTGTTAATCAACGTGATGTAATATTAGTCGCGATCTTTGGATTTTAATTATCCGTCTCCTCATCTCTCACGGCGGCGGCGGCTTCTTAAAGAAATCTCGCGTGAGCAACACATACGCTAATTGACTTTTATAAAACAAGAATTAAAAAAAGCGAATATTCAAATTTTCGCCACGCCATCCGATATGTCCGTAGTCCGATACGCCAAAGAAGCCCCCTCCATCCCGACCATATGCCGCAAGGGGAAATCCGCGCAGCTGCTGGTGGATGGCCGTCCATTCATCTCGCTGGGAGGGGAGATTCACAACTCGAGCGCGTCGGATCTCGCCTACATGGAGTCCGCCGTGTGGGACAAACTGGTCGAGCATCACTGCAACGCGATCTTTGCTCCCGTCTACTGGGAGCTCCTGGAGCCCGAGGAGGGCCAGTTTGATTTCACCCTGGTGGAGGGCCTGCTGGCTGGCGCGCGCCGCCGGGGACTTCGAATGGTGATCCTCTGGTTTGGGACGTGGAAGAACGGATTCTCCACCTACGCGCCTGCGTGGGTGAAGACAGACCCCCGGAGATTCCCGCGGATGGAGCGCGAACCCGGGAGGTCCTGCGCCGCGCTGTCGTCCTTTGGCTCGGAGACCCTGCGGGCGGATGCGCGCGCCTTTCGCGAGCTGATGAAATACCTGAGCATTCACGACGCGGTGGATCGCACGGTGATCATGATGCAGGTGGAAAATGAGCCGGGACTGCGCGGCGCGCCCCGGGATCGCTCGGCGCTGGCCGACGCGGCTTTTGCCTCCCCGATTCCGGCGGACCTGCATGAAGGGCTCGCGGCCCGTCAGGAGACTGGCACCTTGCGCCCGGAGCTGGCCGGGATGCATCTCGGGGAGGTGCCCGGCGCATGGGCGGCGACCTTTGGAGAGCTGGCCAACGAGGCCTTCATGTCCTGGCAGATCGCCAGTTTCATCAATGAAGTCGCAGCCGAGGGACGCAGCGCCTATCCACTGCCCTGCTATGCCAATAGCTGGCTCGTGCAGTACCCCGGCCAGGAACCGGGGGAGTATCCCAGCGGCGGCCCGGTCTCGCGGATGCTCGACATCTGGCAGATCGCCGGACCCGAGTTGTTTGCCCTCGCCCCCGATATCTATCTCGATGCCTTTGCGGGGATTTGCGAGGACTACGCGGGCAGCGGCAATCCGCTGTTGATTCCCGAGGCGGGCAATCGCCGCCGGGAATCCGCCGCCCATGCCATCTACGCCATCGGCCGACACGATGCGCTGGGTTTTGCACCCTTCGGGATCGACAGCATGTCGGACCCGCTGCTGGCGCGGACCTATCAATTGCTCGCCGATCTCATGCCGGTCATCACCGCGCACACGGGTACCGGCCGGATGACAGCCGTCGTGCAGGGAACTCCGGTGAATAGCGGCGTGGGACCGGCTCCCGGAGTGAATGGGGCGGAAAAAGAGGTGCTTCTCCTGGAGAAGTACCAGGTCGAGGTTTACTACCACTCCGCCCCGCGCTCCGACCGCCCCCCGGCAGCGGCCTTGATCATCGAGGAAACGCCGGACTCGCTCACCGTCCTCGGGATCGGAGGTATTGACTTAAACTTCTCCAGCCGGGAGTTCACCCCGGAAGGCAGCCGCATGAATGTGGATTACCTGAGCATCGAGGAGGGCGAATACCGCGACGGCGTCTGGCAGCCCGGCCGCAGGTTGAATGGCGATGAATACGTCCTGCGATTCGGCGACGAACCCGCCATCCGTCGCGCCAAGCTTTATAGTTATGCCTGAAACCAGCACACGGGAGGCCGATCCCTTTCGCCCCGCCGCGCGAACGCCTTAGCACCCCGGGAACGGCCCGCCCGCCATCGCCCGCACCCCTTCACACTGCATGCATTCCGAACCCCTGAAAGTCGACATCGCGCTATCGAAGAAACGATCCACCGTCGATGAACTGGCGGACCGCGTGCGGGAAAAGATCCTGAGCGGGGAGATGCCCCCGGGGACGCGCCTGCCGACGACGCAGCAGCTCGCGGAGCAGTGGGGCACCTATGTCCCGGCGGTGCATGCCGCCCTCTCGACTCTGGCAAAGGAGGGCCTCCTCGACCGCCGTCATCGCAAGGGGACATTCGTCAAGGAACGCGAATCCCGCCTTTCGCGAGTGGGGGTCCTCGCGCCGAGCCAGCTCTGGCAGGATGCCAGCGAACTGTACTTTACCCGCGAAATCTTTCTCCGTCTCGAAAGCCGCTTTTTGCAGGAGAATATCCGCGCGAGCGTGTGGTTCGAGACGCGCCAGGGAGAGAAGACCTCCACGCCGCTCCCGCAGCTCATGAAGGCGGTGGAGAAAGGCGAGATCCAGGCGCTCGTCGCCTTGAATGGCGGCGAATACAATGCCGGTTGGATCAACGCCCTGCCCATGCCGGTTTCCGGGCTCAGCCCCTTGTTAAGGAACCACGTGGACTTTGACGAGGTGAGCTTCTTCGAGATTTCGCTCACCGCCTTGCGCGATCAGGGCTGCCGCAGCGTCGGGCTGATCAGCGCAGTGGCTGCCGCCAAGAGCGATCACTTTCAGGTTTTTCGCAAGGTCGCGCAGCGCCTGAAGCTACAGGTCCGCGAGGCATGGGTGAGGAACAACATCAGGCACCCCGAGCATCACGATGAGTTCGGCTACAAACAATTCCGCGAACTCTGGGAGCTGCCCGACAAGCCGGACGGCCTCGTTGGCTACCCGGATACATGCGCCAAGGGCATCGTGCTCGGCATCACCACCACCGGCGTGAAAGTGCCAGCGGAGCTGAAGGTGGCTTTTCACAAAAACGCGGAGCTGCCCTTCCTTTGCCCCATTCCCGCCACCATCGTCGGCAACTCGTGTGCGCAATGTGTCGATGCGATCATTGATCAGCTCGTTCGCATCCATCGCGGAGAGGAGTGCTCCCAGGTCCTCATCGGATACGACCTCATGAGGGAAAATACACCCGCCGCCGGCCTCCTATGAGTACGGATCGCTGCTCGAACAGTCTGCCTCGCCATATCGTCCTCTTCCTAAGGCAATAGATAACTTTCGGATCGCAGATGAACCGCCGATTATAATATTACGAAATCTCCTCCCGTGAATAATTATCTATTATTGCGCCTTGCGAACGGTAACGCCCCGCATCACCGTTTGGGGAGATCTGCTCGGCAGTATTCACTCCGCCGCATTTGATATGAAAAACTCCCCGCGCCATTGCTCCGCGCTCGTCGGAGTCTGCCTGATGTTTGCCGGGTTGGCGGCTGCCTCCAGCGCAGAACTGAAGGCGATTGTCTCCGACCGCGACTTCGCCGGTTTTCCCAAGGCCGCTGGCGGGGGATTTGATTGGGAGGTGAAGGCCTCGGGAAATGCCAGTGCCGAGGTCGTGGCGGAGGCGCCTCCTGGCGGGCTGGACAAGAGGAGCCTGCATCTGCTGGACCCCGACCTGGATGCCGGGAGCTTCCGGCCGCTGGTGGCGGCGGCGCTGCTCAGTTCGCCCGCCTCCGATCCTTCCGTGAAGGCGGTGCTCATCTCATTCGACTTCCGCATGGCGAATACCGGAACGAATACCAATCTCTTGTTCCGCGTCTACGATGATGCTGGGAAAAATACGGAGTACGCGGGCGTCATCCAGTTTTTCAACAACTGGAATGGAGAAGGCCGGGGGGTGCTCGTCGGCAACAAGCCGGGCGCGGAACTCGGCGCTCTCAAGTTCGACCAATGGTATCGCGTCGAGGTCACACTGCCGCCGCCAGGAGCCGAGGGGATACAATCCTTTGTCGTGCGGGAACCGGGCAATGATGAGCCGGTTTTGAAATCCAGCGAAAAGATGTCGGCCGTGTTGGGCGATTATACCCGCCTGTCCTTTTCCTCGGGATTCGGCGATGCCCGGCAGCTGGACGCGCTGATCTTCAATATTTCCGTAGCCACCGAGCACTAACGACGCAATCTCATGACTCCCCTTTCAGACCGCACCCGGAAGGAGTTTCCTTCCAGCCCTCGACGAGCTCCCTCCGGGGATCGTGGGAAATTTCCTGCCTGCTTTAGCGTTGTCCCTCGACCGGGTTTCCCCAGAGCGGCCCGCTTCCGGCCTGCCGCCGGGTTCACGCTGTTGGAGTTGCTTGCCGCGGTGGCGATCGTAGGCGTCCTCGCCGCTCTCCTGATGGCGGGTCTCTCCAGGGCAAAAAGTTCCGCCACCGGGGCGGTTTGTCTGGGGAATCTTCGTCAGATGGCGGTGGCCACGGCCTCCTACATGGCGGATAACTCCCAGCAATATCCGGCGTCAAACAACTGGGCGTATCAGCTGCTCCCGTATCTGGCGGATCGACCGGGCACCCTGGCCGAGGGGATGCTGTACTTTTCGAACATCGCTCCGAAATCCAGCGTCTTTTTCTGCCCGGGGGCCGATCGGCAGACACTGAACGGCAACACGGCGAAATATCGTTACGGCAGCGGCGTCATAGCCTATGGCATCAACGCCACGACGGTCGCCAACGCCGCTCAAAGCGTTCCTATTACGCCCTGGGTCCTTCAGGCTTCGAACGAAAAGCTCAAGCTCTCGCGCCTCATGCTGTATGGCGAGGGGAATCTGCTGAACCTCTTCTGGGGCGATGACGCCCGCTGTGCCGAGGGGCGCCACGGACCGGGAATGAACGTCGCCTTCTGCGACTTCCATGTGGAGCACGTCCCCTATCGGCTTACCGATCCGAATTTCCAGAATCTCTATTTCGGATACGACCGCTTCAAGTGACTTCTCCCGGTCCCCTGGCTGCCGTGGTTGCCTTGAACTCCTCGCCGGCAGCAACTTTCTCGTTTTACCCGGTCCGATCTATTGGGGCAGATCAGGATAGCCGACTTCTTGGCAGGCGGGCGAACTGCAAGGCCTGTTCTATTTCAGGAAACGAGATGCCTGGTAATTGCAGACAGATGTCGACTATGGGGAACTCTCGTTATTGCGTCATGGGATCGGCTGATATGAAGAAGCTGTCGATATCTATCTCGCCGCTTGTGAGAGAGCCGGGTTCGGACTCAAACAGCAGGCCGACAAAGCCTTTTGAGTACAGATCATTCAGGTTCCCGCCTATGCTGGCGACAGGTGTCGCCGTTTGAAAAGATGATGACAGTAGTCGGTTCTGGTCTGATCCGCTGCCAGGGATCGAGGCATCGGAAAAGAGCTCGAGTTTGTAAGCGATAGCAGAACCCGATGAGGAAAGTGTCAGCTGGAGAAAATAGGGGCTCGTGGAACTTCCAAAAGAAAATGGTATAGATGAATCCAGCTCGGAACCAAGATCGCCATCTTTGAACGAATATAGCCGCAGATAATCGTCCTCGGCGCTCCCGCTTGGGCTGTTTTCAATGGCGAATAGCAAGCCGCTCGCGTCTGGACCGGAGTCGGATAGTCCAACAAGGATTCCACCTCGTGCCGGAGTTCCATTCGAACCGCTGGTGAGATTCGTAAGCCGAGCACGAATAACGAGAGGTGCTGAGTATTCGAACTGTTCCCAGCCGGGAGGGCGTGTTGTGTTCAAGGTTTCCGGTTCGGTGTCGTCGTAAACAATCCACGCGAGGTTGCGGCCTTCTTCGGTATGCACCTTGCATTTGAGGGCGCCGCCCTGAACGATAAAAAACAGTCTCTCGTGGGTATTGTCGTATTTCGGCTTGATCATTCCTCCTTCGATAGAATTGCCTGATCCGAACTCGGCCTGGCGGTCTCCACTCTCCGCATCAAAGTTGATGATGTGCCAGCCAGCGTATGTCTGACCGAGAGGCGTGAGTGACAGAAGGGCGATGGCGGAGAAGCGACGGATTTTCATGATAAATCGTGCAGATGGAGGCAGCGCCAACATTACTGGTTTTGTCCACCGAAGAATTTTGAAGTTTTGAAGAGAAGGGCATCCTCTTTGGAAACATTTTCGACATGACCATCGGCATATGCGACGCCGCATCGATCCTGGATATGGCGGAAGGACATGTTTCCAATGATCCCGATGAAGGATGTGCTCAGAGAATCGGCAAAGAGCATGGTGTTGCCGGGAGCTTGAATCGAGAATGTGGAATCCGATTGATAGCCGTCGACTCTATCATCCTGTTGGATCCGGTAGTTGATGCCGTAGCTGCGGCGGGGGGTGGGATCCTTGGCGACGAAGGGACAGGTGAAGATCGTCTTCCTGGAGGCCTCCGCGCCGTAAAGTTCCATGCCGGAACTCGATGGTGTGATCCCAACGTAGGGAGCCAGCTCGCGCTGCCAGAAAGTTCCTAAGGAAGTGGGGAGAAAACCATTGTGGTCTCCGGCGTAGGCATTTGCGGCGACGCCGAGTTGTCGCAGATTGCCGAGGCAGGTGCTGAGGCGACCTTCATCGAGCACGCGTTTGCCAGCCGGGTAAAGCAACGCGACTAGAACGGCTAGTAATGCAAGTACGGCGAGGAGCTCGAGCAGAGTAAACCCGGAATCTGCCGGAGGATCTGGGGGGGAGGACGGAAACATGCTCTTAACTATCTCGACGGGAATGGGCGGCGACGAGAGAGATGAAGTATCATAGCTCCGAACAGGGCAATAGTGAAGGTGGCTACCGTGGCGGGCTCGGGAACGGCTGTGGTATCAATATAGAAATTGTCGTATATCACCTGTCCGCTGGTATTAGTGCTGGTGCTGCTATAGGCCATAGCGACATAGCCGGAAGCGTATTGAGAAGATGACAGGGTGCCGGAGATCGAAGCGACGGGAGTTGCGGTTCCAAAGTCTGCACTCAGAAGGCGATTGGCATCGCCGCCAGTTCCAGAGATGGATATATCGGCGAACAACTCAAAGGTGTAGTTGGTCGAGGTGCCGTTGGGGGTCAAGGTTAGCTCGATGAAATACGGCGTCGACGAGGAACCGTATTCAAACGAGCTGGAGTTCAAAGAGCTTCCAATCGTGCCTGAGGAAAGAGTATTGAGCCGGATGTAGTCGGCTCCTGCTCCATTGACATTGTTTTGCAGGCTGAAAAACAAACCGCTGTCGTTGGAGCCGCTGTCGGCTAGGCCGATGAAGATGCCGCCGGATGCGGAGGTGTTGCTGACGCCGCTGGTCAACGTACTGACGCGGCTCCTGACAACCATGGATGATCCGTACGAGAATTCCGTATACCCACTGGGGCGGGATGAGTTTACGACGGTTGGCTGGGCATCATCGAGGACCAGCCAGGCCGAGTTCGCAGTATAGGAGCTCGATATCTGATACTTAAGCCCTCCTCCTTGCACAAAGAAGTTACCAGTGGTTGAGGATGCATTATCATAAATCGTCGTACCTCCCGTATAATTGCCAGAGCCGAACTGGGCCTGTCGATCTCCCGAGGTAGCTTCGAAGTCAAGAAGAAGCGTGGTGCCAAAGCTGCTTTGCAGTGAGGCGCCTATGGCGAAAGACGCGAGTGCTATTGCATGGAGGGAGTTCATGGTTTGATGGATTGGAGGGTTGATATGTACTCTATTTTGAGGAGTGCAAAAGGTCATGGAGCAGAGAGTTGGGTCGAAGCTTGGGCGCGCAGCGGTAAACTCCCGCAGGGTAGAAGGGGTTGATCATCTTTCTGATCAGCAAATCGACCGCTCGTATGGCAAGTTCCTCGACGTCGACTTCAAATGCCGTGACGGGCAGGGAAAACAGTGAAGGCGTTTGCTGGCGTGTCTGGACGGCGCAGAATGGCCGGTAACTTCCGGACTCGCGCAGCCTGTAGGTCAGACCTTGCGCCATCATATCGTCGGGAATGATCAGGCCGGAAGGGCGTTTCGATGTGGGACGACGAAGGAGTTCGTCTGCGACCAGGACGCCGCCGCCGATGCCGTTGCTGCCGATATGTGTTGCCTCAGACTCAAAGTGGCAGTCTGGAAATGCGCGCGATGCGGCCTTCCATCCTTCCAGGACGTGGCGGTATTCTGAATTGAGACGGCATTTTGTGACGATGCCGATATGCCTTGCTCCCTGGGCGATCAGTTCAGTCGAAGCGTTCAGGATGAACTCTTTTTCATCGATAATCACTCCGAAGTCGGGAGAGTTCCAACCCGCCACGCCGCAGACCGGGATGTCGTTACTAAGGAGACGGGTGGCGGTGACGATCCCGTCGACGAGACCGCCATTTACGTCATCGCCCAGGCCGGAAAAGTCGCTCAAGCTTCGTGTGTCTACTTCTTCTCCGTTCGGAGCAGATGGCGAAAGCATGTAGGTGCGATCCGTGCAGTTCCTTAGGCTGAGCTGACGATGCAGGCAATGTGCCAGGACCGAATAAAAAGGGCTCGCCTGCAGCGAAGGGGTAACGATGCCAACTGTCCAGACGCGGCGAAGCGGGTTGCAAGGCAGCAGAGAGGTAATGTAGGTCCCGGCCTTTTGGCGACGAGTAAGGATGCCATCAGCAACCAGCCATTTCATGGCCTCGCTGATTGTTCCCTGGCATCCCTTAAGGATCTCCATGAGATCGGCCTGGGGAGGAAGGCGGTCTCCGATGGAAAGGTCGTTCTCATGAATGAGGCGAAGGATCTTCCGATACGTGGCCAGGGCCTGATATCTCCGCGCTTCGGGAACGCGATCGAGAGCCGCTCTCTTGAGCTCATTATTCTCTTTGCCTGCGTGATCCTGGCGGCCAAGCGCAGATTGGATGATGTGCCTTTTTGCCTTCAATGGATGGCATTCTTAATGCGGTAATGCTATCACGCAAGAAAAATATCAATTGACCGATATAAATAATTCGAGCATACCGAACGCCATGGCAGTTTGTGAAATTGACTCCGACCTGTGTGTGGTTGGCGGGGGGATCGCAGGCATATGCGCCGCCCTTGCCGCAGCGCGGGGAGGGCTCTCCGTCGTGCTGGTGCAAAACCGCTCTTTACTGGGCGGGAACGCATCGAGTGAAATCCGGCAGCATATCGGGGGGGCTGGTTTTCAGGGGCATTTTCCCGAGGCCCGGGAGGCGGGTATCGTTGGTGATTTGTGGTCAATGCTTCGCCGGAAATGCTATCGTTCAAATCCCAATGACTATGCCGAAAGCAGTGTGCTCTTCTGGGATGTGTGCCGTCGGGAAAGGAATCTGCGTCTTTTCCTAAACACGCAAGTTTTGGAAGTTGAGAAAGAGGGGCGGGAAATCATTTCCATCTGCGGCCTTCAGGGTAGCACGGGAAAGCGTTTTCGCTTTAGGGCGAAGCAGTTTGCGGACTGTTCCGGCGATGCGGTGCTGGCATATCTGGGCGGTGCAAAATTTCTTGCCGGACAGGAGGCCCGGGAAGAGTTCGGGGAATCGCTTGCTCCGCCGGAGCGAAGCGATTTCACAATGGGAAATACCATTCTTTTCCAGGCGGAGAAACTGGATTGCGAGGTCCCGGCTCCGGATTTTGAGTGGATCGAAGATCTGCGGGGGCGTGAGATTTGGTGGACGCTGCACCCTCCCTCGGCCCCCATGGAGAGCGGGTGCTGGACATTTGAATATGGCGGCAAGCTCGACACGATTCTCGACGCGGAGGAAATCTATGAGGAGCTGCTGAAAATCGTCTACAGTGCATGGGCCGATCTCAAGCGGCGTCCAGAGTGCGGCATGGAGAACTACCGGATCAGCTTTCTTAGCGCGGTTCCCGGGAAACGCGAAAGTCGACGGGTTATCGGAGATTACATACTCACCCAAAACGACATCGTTCAGACGCGGCGATTTGAAGACGATGTGCTTTATGCCGGGTGGAGTCTGGATTTGCACAATCCAGATGGGTTTTATGGAAAGACCAGGCCGACGACATTCTACTTTTTTCCTGAGATTCATTCGGTTCCGCTGAGGTGTCTTTACGCGCGTGATCTGGACAACTTATGGCTCGCCGGTCGCGACATTAGCGTGACGCACGTGGCGCTTGGCGGCGTCAGATTAATGGCGTCGTGCGGGCTTGCCGGTGAGGCTGTGGGTACGGCCGCCGTGTATTTTTCCAAAGAAGGGACCTGTCGCGGGACATCTCGGAATCACATCAAGTCGATTCAACAGGATCTGCTTCGAAACGGAGGATTCATACCTGGGGTCCGGAATCAGGATCCTGACGATCTTGCTCGCATCGCAGAAGTGCGCGCCACCAGCGAAGCCACGCTCTGCACGGGAGAGCACTCGGAGTGGAGTCCGATCAATGATGGAGTCGGGATTGCCTTCCCAGTAACCGCGGGGAAACTTGAAACCCTCACGATCTGGGTGAAAAATGAATCGGGTTCTCCCAGTGTACTGACCGCCAGACTCCAGCCGCTTCGGACGATCAGGGATTTTCATCCCACGGAGGTGCTTTCCGAGGCACAGGCAGTCGCCAGCGCCGGAGTCAGCACGGTTGAGTTCGCATTGGGCGCCAACGATCTTGCCGAGGATATTTACATGGTTCATCTCTTTTCCGAGAGACCTGACATCCATGTATCCCAGACCCGGTCCCGGGTTACGGGCGTTCATTCGGCGGATCACTTTCCGCATGGACCGACGAATGATCCCCACGGCTGGGGACAGGAGCTTGGAATGCCCAACCCTCCCAGGTGGGTGCGACGGTTTAACCCCCGTCGTGTGACGAATCCCATGGACTTTCACCTTACTCCGAGATTCGCCGTCCATCCTGCCTCGCATTGTTATCGTGCGAGCAATGTGAAAAATGGGGTGAATCGCCCGACCCGGTTGCCAAATCTCTGGGCGTCCGACCCGGTTGATGGGCTCCCTCAGGAGATCTCGCTGCATTGGGGCGAGCCGGTTCTGGTGGAGGAAGTGAGATTGATTTTCGATGCCGACATGGACCTTGCCATGCCATCGAGAGAACCGGTCGAGGTTATGGCCGCCGATTATGTGATCGATGTGGAGACCGAGGCGGGGGTGCGTCGCCTGGCGTCTGTGCAAGCCAACGACAGACGCATGACAGTGCATTCCTTTGCTCCGGTGAAGACCCAAGCCCTAAGGATCTCGATCACGCGAATGAATGCTGGCGGAAGCAATGCCCGGCTGTGCGAAATTCGGTGCTATGGGCCTCAATCCCGGAACTAGATGAAGCTCATATCCGTCCTTGCCACTTTCCCGCTCATTGCCTGGGGGAGCTCCGTGATTTCTCCGCTTACGCCTCTTGAAGAGGCGAGCGGATGGAGGTCGAGCAGTTCCCGGCTTCGCCTGGTATCGATGGACCATGGATTACGGGTGGAAGCTCTCACGGACACCAAGAAGGTCGCTCTGGAATGCATGAAACCGCTGCCCTTGGCTGGTGACTCGGGGAGGATTTGCTTTTGGCTATACGCAAAAACCGGGAAACCTGGGGATTCCGTATCGGTCCAGTTTCGTCTGCGGGATGCCCGGGGAGCGTTGTTCGTTATCAATACATCACAGGATATTTGGAGTTCACTCAAGATACCCTCCGAAAGCTGGACGCAGATCGAGTCCTATCCCCTCAATGCGAGGGATCTTGATGCATTGCCATCATCTGTCGGACGATTCGTTGGCAAGATTCCGAGCGGCGGAGCGGCGTTGCCGGTTTTTCCAGTATCTCTCGTGGGGATCGATTTCACGACCACGGGCAACAAGTTTCAGATACTGGAAGTCAGGAATCCCATATACACCACGCTTGATCGCCGGCTGTCTCGTGGATACTGGCAGGCCGATGGACGATGCCTCACGGTTGAGGAAACCGGGATTGCAAGTCCTTTCCTCGTCGCATCCGACTATGCGGAAAGCAACGGCTCCTATCGAATATACGCTGCACTAACTCGCGCGGCAGATGGCGCGCCCGTGGCGACCAAGGTCGGGGACTTCTCGATCGATTCCTCGGATATTCCCAGCTTTCAGGCCGTGGAGCTGCCGTTGTTGTCTCCGGGAACCTACCGGCTAAAGAGCCGGGTTTGGCGGCTTGAGGCTGGCAAACCGATCGGCGAATATCGGGAACGAAATAGCTGGTTTCTCATTTTCCGTGGACCAGAAAATGAATCGGCGGTCGCAGCATGGCCTTCCGAATATGACCGGATCGTTATCGATCCGAAGGTTCCGTCGGGGGTTTATGACTGCGTCGACAAATTGGACCTTCCGATTTTGGTGTCCTTGCGAGGGCTTGCCTCCGGGGAGAAAAGTTATGATCTCACGTGGAAGTTTCGTCACTATGACAGACGCCCGATCGCCGAGGGAGTCATTCCTGTTCACCGCGATGGCGGAGAGGATTTCACAACGAGCGTGCTTCTCGATATACCGGAGGATGACAATGTGTTTTCGCTCGAGGTAGCGATCTCTCAGGGCGGAAAGGTCATAGATGCGACGACCAGAATCATTGGATTTAAAGGCACCGGGCCGGAGCAGCGGGCGATCCCTGCTGAACGAGTCTCGCCTGAACCCGGAATCTACCTCGGTGTTACGGCGATGGGGGCAAAATTTCGAGATGATGCCCGTTACGCCAGGGCGCTGGACGCGTTTCAGCATATGGGAATCCGTGGCATCGAGTATGCCGTGGAGTGGGCTGATGTTGAGCCTCTCCCCGGGTGCTTCACATTTGCCGAGATGGATCGCCATCTCGAGCTGGCGGCGCGGATGGGATTTGCTGTCATGTTACGCCTGCGGAGCGAATTCCCTCGCTATACGATCCCAGGGTGGGTGGATGCCGATTACATCTGCCAACAGGACGGAACTGTATCCGGCCTGCTGGCGTCTGGCCCGTCATTCTCTCCCTGCGATGAACGATGGGTGCAAGCTTACACAAACTTCCAGAAGACCGTCGCTGCACGATATGCGGGGAGCAAGGCGGTGACGGGATTCAAGGTTCCCCAGAACATTCGCGAGTCATTCTGGATTGACAGACCCTTTCGTTATCAATTTACGGACTATAGTCCCAGTGCCGAGCGTGGATATCGTGGGTTCTTGCAGGCGCGCTATGACGGGTTGGGCGAAGTTGCCGAGGCCTATGGAGAAGACATCACAAGCTGGGAGCAAATTCGTCCGCCCACGCCTTATGCCGACGCGGCCGACCTGAATCTTTCGACACCATGGCGGGACTGGGTCGACTACAAGACGGAGTATTACAACCGGACTGTTTCTCGTGTCCTGGACGGGTTGCATGCGAATGCTCCCGGCCAGCGACTGTATTTTTACAGTATAAACGCGCTGACAGGTCCTCCCTCTCGTGAAACCCTTTTGGGGTTTGAGCGGAAGAATGCCGCTCTCGCGGCGGGCGGTTCTCATCCTGTCGGAGAGATTGGATATGCACGGCTCTATCCAACTGGGTATGGACTCAACCTCATGCCAGAGCCGAATGCCTATGCGATGCCATCCGCCCGTCATGCGGATGACCATGCGGGTACCGCTTTGGAGGGTTCCACCGGCCATGGCCCCCGGATGTTTTCCAACTGGCCCATGATGCAGGATCCCAGAGACGGCAGCTCGGCGCAGCAACAGGCTGCGGTACGACTGGGCGCGTGGAACAGAGTTTTTCAATCCGTCCCCCGGCTGCGCATGCCTCAGGCACCTGTGGGAATCGTCTTCTCGTGGGAAGGTATGACCTTGGGGTTGCGCGGCATGTACTCACTAGCCTTCACCGATGTTATGGAGAAAGAGTATCGTGACGTGCTGTTGAACCGTGGCATCGAGTCGTTTGGCGCGGATGATACCTTTGACGAGGTTGGTCTGGCGAAGTTTCCGGTGCTGGTTCTCCCGCCTGAGGTCACACCCGTTGTCCCGGAGGAGTTGCTTCGCCGTGTTGCAGACTATGTGAGGGATGGCGGCACTGTTGTGATGACTCCGGAATCGGCCAATATCGACCTGGCTCATCTTGGTAAGCGGGAGGGATTGCTGCGCGCTCTGGGTCTCGCTGGAAAAGAACCAACGGATGAGGTTCCTGCCAGGGTCAGCGTCGGCAAGGGCTGGGCTTGGATTTGCCGCGATGAAGTGGCCATGCGAACCTTCCTCGGTTCGGATCAGTTTCTCAAGGCGCTTGAGGAACGGGGAGGCAGGAGATTCTTCGGGTCCCGACAGAGGAACGTGACGACGACGCTGCACGATGGCCAGGATGGAAGGTTCTATCTCTATGTTTTCAATGGGGGATCCGAGGATGTCGTGCATCTCTCGGCGTGGGCGTCCCCATTGGGCGGCAGAGCATTTTCCCTGAAAGATATCCTGAACGCCGGTGAAGCGTTGCCTGTGCATCTCCAAGACGCTGAGACGGCGATGGAATTGCCGCTGAAGGCAAAGACGGCGGGTTTCTTCGAGATCTCTTTGCTGGAAAATAATGAGTAAACGATTTTGTTCTATTAGGGCTTATTCATGGGTCCGGCTGCTATGTTGCAGTCTGGGGTGTCTGGCTTTTTTACATGCCCATGCCGACGTGACATTACCCGCCCTTTTTTCGAATCACATGATATTGCAGCGCGGGGAGAGGGTCCCCGTGTGGGGCTGGGCGGAGCCGGGCGAGACGGTGTGCGTTGAGATAGCCGGACTAAGTCGGAAGGTCGCCGCGGACGCCCAGGGAAAGTGGATGGTGGTGCTGAACCTGCAACTGGCGGAAAGGGGGCCCTGCACGCTGACTGTGACTGGAAAGAACCGCATCCTTCTTCAGGATGTCCTGATCGGGCAGGTGTGGCTGTGCGCGGGGCAATCCAATATGGGGTTTCTTCTCAAAGGAGGCCTGGACGACGATACCGAGATCGCGGCGTCTGCGAACGAGCGACTGCGGGAGTTCCGGGTGGACAAGCGCCCGTCAGTAAATCCTGAGGAGCGCGTGGGCGGGGAGTGGAGGTCCTCAGGCCTAAAGACATCGGGCACGTTTAGCGCCGTCGCCTACTATTTTGGCAAATCCCTCCAGCGAGAACTGGAGGAGCCAGTCGGACTCATCCACGTTTCCTATGGCGGAACGCCAATTGAGTCGTGGATTAGCATGGAGGGTCTGATGGCGGATGCCGAAATCGGGAACGAAGCTCGATCGGCGTATGACAGCCTGGTTGGCTATCCTGAGCGCAAAAAGACGTTTGATACTCAATGGTCCAGGTGGGTTGAATCGACGCACAGGGGCGACATGCCACGAGCAAAATCGGAGGAGTTTGCCGCTCCAGACATCCCGATGGATGGGTGGCAGGCTGTTTCCCTTCCAGGGGTGCTGGACATCGGTCGCGATGGCGGCGCGGTCTGGGTGCGCAAGGAGATCGAAATCGAAAAGGCCTGGACGGATAAAAAATGGCCTCTCTATCTCGGTATCCCGACACATCTGGAGCAGGTGTACTGGAACGGGGAGAAAATCGGCGAGATGCGCCTTGAGGATTTGCGGGGGCCCGGTATGGCCCGCACCTATAATGTCCCCGAGCGTCTGCTCAAGGAGGGGCGCAACGTCTTGGCCGTACGCCTCCATGGTCCAGTCGGTCCCCTGGGCATTATGGGGTCGGTCAATCAATTGCGCCTCTCCACGATCCGGCCTCTGGCCGGAGTATGGCAAGCCAGGGCGGAGGCTGAATTGACGCCTCTCACCGAGAGCGAGCACATCTCCATACCGCAGATGCCAGCTCTCGTGCCTGAGCCGCAGCTGGTGGCTTCAACCTTGTTCAACGGGGCAATCAATCCGCTCATTCCATACGGGATAAAGGGGGTTATCTGGTACCAGGGGGAAAGCAACGTCTCGCGGGCCTGGCAATACCGGAGAGCGCTACCTTTGTTGATTCAGGACTGGCGCAGGAGGTGGGGGATCGGCTCACTGCCGGTGGTGCTGTGCCAGCTGGCTTCTTTTCAGGAGAAGAAATCCTCTCCGGGTGAGAGCGGTGTGGCGGAGCTCCGTGAGGCTCAAGCCGTCGCTCGAGCCTTGCCGCATGTCAGCATGGCTGTCCTGATCGATCAAGGAGAGGTCGATGTCCACTACCGTGATAAAAGCGAGGCGGGTCGACGTCTTGCGCTGGCGGCATTGCATGACGTCTACGGCAGGAATATTTCCTTCTCCGGGCCGGAGTATGATTCGCACACAAGGGAGGGGAATGCGATTCGTATCAGGTTTTCGCATGCAGATGGAGGGCTCGTACCCAAGGTCATGGGCGAGACATATCCGGTCGCCACCAGAACCGGTCAGACAAAACCGCTGATCCTGCCATCTCCTGGGAGCGAGTTGCAAGGCTTTGCTCTCTGCGGGCCGGACCGCAAGTGGGTCTGGGCGGATGCCCGGATCGATGGAGATACCGTGGCGGTGTCGTCTCCTCTTGTTTCAGAGCCCGTGGCGGTGCGCTATGCCTGGGCGGAATTTCCAACCTGTAATCTCTTCAACGGGGCAGGGCTTCCCGCCGCACCCTTCCGCACCGATGATTTTCCTGCAGTCACCGAGGGCGGCAAATATCCCCAATAGGACTGATGAAAATCGCGAATTCACGAATCGCCCTCAACCTGAAGGACTCCGGAGAGATCGGAGTCTTGCTGGATCGAGCTCACTTCTGGCAGGGAACCGGTCCTTTGATGATCCTCCATTATTACGATCGACAGCATCCGCGGAAGCAAACCGTGGCATTGCCCTCAGATACGGGTTTTGCCTTTGGGACGGCTGGCACTCCGTCGCTCGGAGCCAGAGGGGAGCTGCGTGTGGAGAGTCGCTCAAACGGGTTGGAGGTGATCGGCGAGTTTCCGTCCATCGGCATTCGAATGGCTGTAGATATCGCCCTTCTGGACGCAGGATTTTCTGTGCGATTGAACTCGGACGCCATTGAAGAAAGGCTGCCTGATCTGTATCGGGTGCTCGCGGTCGAGATCCTTCCGCAGTTTGGTGCCGCCCGTACGGGAGAGCCGGGCTACCTGACTTTGCCAAACTGGTCGGGATGTCAGACCTTTTACAACAAGACCTACCCGCGGGAGGTGCGGCAGACCATATATAGCAGCAACGACCAGTGGGAGAATGTCTGTGACATGCCTGTCTTTGGCATCACCCGGAACCACGGAACCCTTTGCGGTCTGGTGGCAGCAGGCGATTATGACGCCGAACTGATTTGCCGACTTCATTGGGAGAACGATCAGGCTAATAGCGTACATCCTAATCTGATCTATCGTTGGGAGCAGCAGGATGCGCTTTTGCCGGGGCGGCGGGAAGTTCGGTACTTCTTCACCTCTCCAAACGATGCCAGCGGTGAAGGATACGTGGCCTGTGGGCGCGCATACAGGGAGTTTCTGAGATCCGAGCGGGGCCTCCAGACCTGGGCTGAAAAGGAGACCGAGCGTCCGGTTGTGGCCGACTATCGGGATCGCTTCTTTTTGAAGATATTCATGGCCTACAAGGATCCTCAGGCCGATGGGCGGGGCAGATATCACGCCACATGCACCTTCGATGAAGTGAAGCAGATTTTGGAAGAATGCCTCGCCATGGGAATGTCGCGACTTGCTGTCATGCTTGTCGGCTGGGGACGCGACGGACACGATGGCATGCCGCCGACACGATTTCCGGTGGATCTGCACCTTGGCGGAGAAGAGGGCTTTCGAATGGTGCTGGAGTGGTGTCGTGACCGGGACATCATGCTAGGCGTGCATGATTCCTATGGCGAAGGCTACGCCTGCTCGCCGGAGTTTGACCTCGGCGATGTCATCCGTCATCGAACTGGAGAAGCCTGGCAGGGAATCATCTGGAGCGGAGGGCAGGTGCACAAGATATGCCCCTCTGTATTTGTCGAAAAACATACCAGACGAGATATCTCTCACCTGAGCGCGCTTGGCGTTTATGGGCATCATCATATTGACGCCATCGGGAGCTTCATGACATGCCATTCGCACACGCATCCGCTTGAACTGCGGCAGGATTTCACCCGGCAGGTGTCGAAGATGTTTCGGATCGCTCGAGAGACCATGGGCAGCGTTTCCACCGAGATGCCGTTTGGGCCGTATTTCGCCGATGTTGATGGATTCTTCCATAGCTATACCGATCCATCTCCCTGGCATCGGGCTTCCCCCATGGGCCGGTTCTTTCTCGACCGGACGGTGCCTTTGCTGCAGACGGCAGTTCACGGCAGTATCAACTGCGGGGAGTCTGTTGGAGAGCATGATGACGATCCGTTGTATTGGCTTGATCTTGGGCTCACTCCAGTCTGGGAGGTCTGTGCGCATCCATCGGAATCATTTGGGATCCCGGCGTTTTCAAGCGTCGCGCAAACGATGCTCCGCATCTACAATCTCTATTTTGGGAACGATGGACTGGCTGTTTTGCTCGGTCAGCGGGAGATTTTGAGTCGTAGTGAGCCTGCGAAGCTCGTATCATGCACTCAGTATTCAGGTGGAATTGAGGTTTGGGTAAATCGAAGCAAGATGCCATATAACGGAATTTCCCCCGGTGAATTCCACGTTATTAGGAGTAAATTTATTGAGGACCTAAGGTAGAAACTTTTGACGTGCTCCCGAAAGTTGAACCAGAGCTAGGTTGAGTTTTCGAGAGGTTTGACCTCACCCCGCAAACTGGACCGCAAAAGCTCAAGAGTCGGTCAGAGCGGTCGTCCGGTTTGTGTTCTGACACAGCGCTCGAGCGTAGGACTGCCGGAGGCTGTCCAGCAAGGGCGCTGTGCGGTCTTTCATGATTGTATTCCCTTCGCCATTGCGCAAGCTTCTCTTCGGCATCCGCCAGCGAGAAGAACAGATGCAGGTTCAAGCACTCGTCTCGCAGTTTGCCATTGAAGCTCTTAATGTATCCGTTCTCTACCGGCCGACCGGGCCTGACGTGACTCGACTTTTTCGCGCCAGGGGATGAGTTAGTCTGGGACCAAAAGGAACCAGAAGAAATGAAGGGAAAGAGATACAGTACCGAGGATAAAATTCGCATTTTGCGGCAGGCCGACCGAGG
>Ga0209935_1000238_pt1 | contig 177186 bp, 109 predicted proteins | sample ThiBio_1000_plan_2_FD_183958 | JGI IMG/M metagenome (GOLD analysis project Ga0209935, IMG submission 183958) | Wastewater bioreactor microbial communities from Cape Town, South Africa - Thiocy_cont_1000_plan (SPAdes) | ecosystem: Engineered > Bioreactor > Thiocyanate-remediating >...
TGTTAACTTCGAAAGGAGATCAACTTCTATTCCTAATTCTGATGTCCCACGTAATGAGCCCAAGCATGCTTTAACGGAAGCTTGGGAATCAAGTCCAGAACCGTCCACGGAAACGGGTTAACTCCAACTCCATAGTCCGGCTTGAAGCGTAGCTCCTTCCAGGGCACGTTTTTCTTTCGCGAAGGCAGCCAGCTCGGGGTTCTCCTGCAGTGCTGCGACGGAAGAAAAATCCCTTTCGTGCGTCTCCGTACGGACTTTCCGAGCATAAGGGATCAAGGTCACGAGTCGGCTTTTTTCTTCCTTGAAAACCGATTCCCTTAAACCAACCGACTTAAAGGAGACGTCATGGCTCACACCGCCAATCCCCAAATGCAATCCTGTATTGACGCATGCAATCGATGCCATCAAACCTGTCTGCACGAAGCGATGAACCAATGCCTGGAGTCAGGCGGCAAGCACGTCGCCCCCGATCATTTTCGCCTGTTGATCAACTGCGCCGAGATCTGTCAGACCTCGGCCAATTTCATGCTGAGCGCTTCGGCTTTTAGCAACCAGATCTGTAGAGTCTGTGCCGAGGTCTGCGACGCCTGTGCCAAAAGTTGCGAGCAGATAGGCATGGAAGACTGCGCCAGAGTCTGCCGCGAGTGTGCCCAGAGCTGCCGCCAGATGGCTGGGCAGCGCTAATCAGAGCACTACAACCGAGGACATACCTCGGTTCTGAGAAAATCCGTCTGCTCCTCATTTTGTTACATTGAAATGAACAATGTTGAGCATTGTTTTGGCATCCTGCTTGCTGCCGGAGTGCTGTATCCGGCCTTCGGACTGCTGCTCTCGTCAATGTTTGCGCTGCCGCGATGGCAAATTAGTTCGGTATCAGTCATTACCAATGCATTGCGGCTTAATCGCCTCGAATTATGAAAGCGACAATTGGGTGATTCCTAATACGGTCTATGTTGATGGGGTGTTTACTGCCAGGAGCGACTGTCGCAAAACGTTATATGCAGAACTTAGGAACAGGCTCGCGATGACAACACCGACGATGATATCCGGCCAACGTGAAGCAAGCGCATAAGTGCTACCCGCAGCGAGCAGGACGCCAACGTTGGCGATCAAGTCATTTCGAGAGCACAGCCAGGTAGAACTCATATTGAGGTTGTCGCCTCGGTGGCGGTAGAGCAGAAAAAAACAAACTAGGTTGGCGACAAGCGCCAATGCTCCGATGACTCCCATGGTTTCGACGTTTGGCATGAGGGGATATAACATCTTGTAGATGGCTTCCCCCATTACTCCAAGTCCAAAGGCGAGCATAAAGCCTCCTTTCACCAAAGCCGCGCTGGCTTGCCAGCGGGAAGAACGGGCCAGCACAAACAGGCTGAATCCGTACACCAAGGTATCACCCAGCATATCAAGTGCATCAGCAAGCAGTGCGGTCGAATGGGCAAAGAACCCAGCTAGGCCTTCCACGAAAAACATCAAAGCGTTGATAGCGAGTACGATCCACAGTACGCGTCCATGACTCTCGCGCATAGCAGTTATCTCGCAACCTTTATTTTCGCAACAATCCCTCATAGTCTTGTTTCCACTTTAATACGGCTTACCGTTTTAACGTTTGGATGCTATTCAAGCTAAGCCAGTTCCGGTATTGCCTCTATGTCCTCGTTGGCCAGCTTGAGCCATTGGCATGGCACTGCATTGTTCTCCACACCTAGTGGCTTTGCTGCTCACTCTGGCGGCGATGGGGTGCCCGGAGATGATGAAGGCACTCACTGGGTACAGCAAGGAGTCTTGGAGTTTGCCGACATTTCCGGGCCTATGATGATTCAGGCCACACCGACCAGCGCTACTAGGGGTCGTCTCAGGAAACGAAAAATAAAGCATGCGAAGGCCACAACCCAACACCCGCGTCACCAGCCGCCATTTGACGGGCCGTTACCCGCTTAGTCCTTTGCCAGCACGTCGATGATTGGGCAGGTGGCTTCACCGTCGCCCGCATCGCACTGCTGTACCAGTCCGCCCAGCACCTGTCGCATGGCGGTAAGGTCGGCCATCTTCTGTTCGATCAGCCCCAGCTTGCGAGCGGCCAGCGCTCGCGTCTCCGTACAGACGCATGCCGCATCCAACGTCAGCAGTCCGCCGATTTCAGCCAACGTGAATCCCAGCGCCTGCGCTCTTTTGATGAAACGCACGCGCTTAGCCTCTTGGGCTGAGTAGCGTCTATGACCGCCGACCGGCTTGGTAGGCTCATCCAGGAGGCCGCGCCGCTGGTAGTAGCGGATAGTTTCAATGTTCACCTCGGCGGCCTTCGCCAGCTTCCCGATGGTCAGTTGTGCGCTCATCGAAAATTTCCCTTGACTCCGTACTTAGGTACGGCATTTAGAGTAAATGATGATGAAACAGTTCAAGGGATTAGGAAATGACACAACTCACCGGGAAGGGCTCACTGATCGCGGGAGCATTGGCCGCTATCGGCGCATCGGTCTGCTGCGTCGGACCGCTAGTGCTGCTTGCGTTTGGCATCGGCGGCACATGGATAGGAAGCCTGACGGCGATGGAGCCATATCGCCCCATCTTCATTGGCCTGACGCTGCTGTTTCTGGGGCTGGCCTTCCGCAAGCTCTACCTGGTGCCGCAGGTTTGCGCACCCGGTACGCCTTGCGCCGAAACTCACACGCTAAAGCGGCAGCGGTTTGCGTTCTGGATCATCGCCGTCCTGCTGCTCGGCTTGCTGGCCGTTCCGGGGATCATCCCATTTTTCTACTAAGAGGTTCTTATGCGCAAACAACTGCTGATTGCGGCGCTCGTTGCCTTACCTGTGGCAGCGCTGGCCGCCGCACCGAAAACCGTCACGCTCGACGTGCAAAACATGACGTGCCCGGTCTGCCCCATTACCGTCAGGAAATCGCTGGAGAAGGTGGATGGTGTCGGTATGGTCAAGGTCGATTCAGAGACGAAGACGGCTACCGTCACCTATGACCCTGATAAGGCCCAACCCGAGGCCTTGATTAAGGCGACCACGAACGCTGGCTTTCCCTCCACTGTACAGAAGTAATGCCGCGATGAGCACTATTGTCCTTGAATCTGTACTGACTTGTCCCCACTGCGGCTTTGCCAAGCAAGAGACTATGCCCACGGACGCCTGCCAGTTCTTCTACGAATGCCGCAACTGCAAGGCCTTGCTGCGGCCCCATCCGGGTGACTGTTGTGTGTTCTGTTCCTTTGGTTCCGTGAAGTGCCCGCCTATCCAACAGCAGCGCGGTTGCTGCGGATAGAAGGTAATTCAGCAAACAGTCGTTAATGAAGTAATGACCTCATGCATCAGGTTGAGCGTGATAATGTTTGCCGCCTGGAGAAAGTAACATGACTAAACAATATGATTTGGCAATCATCGGTACCGGAACAGCAGCAATGACGGCGGCCATGCGGGTACGCGCTGCCGGATGGAAAGTTGCCGTCACCGATTTTCGGCCTTTCGGGGGTACCTGTGCGTTGCGCGGTTGCGATCCCAAAAAAATGCTGGTCAGCGGTACCGCTGCGCTTGATTATGCGCGTCGTATGCGCAACAACGGCGTCGTTGGAGATGTCCATATCGACTGGTCTAAACTCATGGCCTTTAAAAGTGCTTTTACCGATCCAGTGCCGGAAAAGATGGAACACAGGTATATCGAGAAGGGTGTCGACACCTATCGTGGCAGAGCCAGGTTTATCGGAAAAACTCATTGCAGGTCGAGGGGGATACACTTGAAGCAAAGCACATTTTGCTTGCATCGGGAGCAGAGCCGATCAAACTTAATATTCCGGGCGAGGAACATCTTATTACAAACGAGGAGTTCCTTACGCTTGAAGCATTACCGCGCCGGATCGTATTGGTAGGCGGCGGCTATATCGCCTCCGAGTTCTCTCATATTGCAGCTCGCGCGGGGGCGGCCGTCACCGTTCTTCAGCATGGAGAGCGCATGCTGAAGAAATTCGATCCAGAGGTGGTGGGCTGGTTGATGGAATCCTTCAAAACACTCGGGATAGATGTGCGCACCCGAACGACGGTCGAAGCAGTTGAAAAGACCAATAGCGGCTACGCTGTACATGCAACGGCAGACGGCAAGAGCGTCAGCGTTGAGGCGGATTTAGTGGTACATGCTGCGGGACGTGGGCCTGCATTTGAATCCCTCAACCTGGAGACAGCGGGTGTTGCAACAGAAAATGGCCGGCTAAAACTCAATGAATATTTGCAAAGTGTCTCCAACCCAGCTGTTTATGCAGCAGGAGACGCAGCGCAGATGGGGCCTCCTTTAACCCCTGTTGCAAGCCACGATGCGAAAGTTGTCGCGGCCAATCTTCTCAACGGTAATTACCAAAAACCTGATTATGCGGGCGTACCAAGCGTGGTGTTTACCATCCCACCCATTGCAGCCGTAGGAATAAGCGAAGCCGAAGCCCGCAAGAAGGGGATCAAATTTAAAATCCAAAGCCAAAAGGCATCGGGTTGGTTCACAGCGCGTCAAGCAGCGGAGCCTGTCTACGGGTTCAAGGTATTGGTGGATGAAGAATCGAACCTTGTGCTGGGCGCACATCTGGTGGGGCCACATGTTGAAGAAGTTATCAATGTCTTTGCGTTGGCCATTCGCCATGGACTGACCGCCAACGATCTTAAGAAGACGATGTTTGCTTACCCAACGGGTGCTTCGGATATTGGCTCCATGTTGTGAGGTGCCTGGGTGCTTATCAACCTGGCCGGTGGGATTACCTGTGGCGCAGCAGTGCCAAAGTCGGCGCGGGCGGACGCTACCCCCCAGCTTAACGTGCTTTATTTTCCGTTTTCTAAGACGATCCCACAATGCGGATGTCGAGCACAAGAATTGGAGGGGGCGCGACAGGATGTTGCGGGCGGGATTGCCGATATGAACGCCGTCATTTGCAATTAATGTGAGCCCGCGATAATGGAGCACGGATTCGAGGATGAGAGCGCTCATCGTGTTGCCACGTTAACAACAGGAGAAGCGCCGAGCTTTCCGATAAAGCGGACATAGATTAATTCGCTTACCAGCTCGACGAGTGTTTGTGTCACGATGATGGCTGGCAGTACAGGAACTGCACCCGGTACCGCAAAGGCGAGCGGCAGGATCACAAGCGAGTTGCGCGTGCCTGCGCTAAAAGCAACTGCCCGACCTGCTTTTGCATCGAGGCGAAACAGCCGCCCCGCGTTCCATCCAATCAGGGGCGCAATAATTGCGAAAGCGATATAAATTGGAACTACCTGCAATGTGGCATTAATCGCTGCTCCAAGTTGCGGTACAACAGACGCGATAACCACGAACAGTACAAGCGCCGTAGCCGGTACCGGCAATACCCCGAAAGCCTCCGACACTCGCTCTCCGGTTTGGCTCCGTGCCGTCCATAACTGCATAGCGGCAGCAAACACAAGAGGAACAGCAATCAGCCATACAAACGCATGAACAAACGGACCGAACTGAACAAGATCAGCAGCGTCTTTTCCGAGAAACAGATTGAGATAGAGCGGTAACAGCAGCATTTGCATGATTAGCAGGGCCGGAGTAGCTGCGAGCAGCAAACGTGCATCGGCGCGGCCAAGATGGGAGAAGGTAACAACGTAATCAATGCAAGGGGTAAGCAATACCAAAAGCACTCCGAGCCGCACCATGGGGTCAGGAGGAAGGAATTGTACGAGGACCGCTACCAAAAACGGAACTACAATGAAATTTCCAACCAGAAGAGCCGCTAGAAATCTAACATTCCCGAATGCCCGCCTTAAATCAGCAAGCGGCACCTGAAGAAAGGTAACAAACAGCATTAACGCTAAAGCTGGATTTACACTGGCTTCAAGGACTGTCGTACCAGGCACAAGCAAAGCGGCGATGGCCGCTATTATGACTGTACTAAAGTAAATTCCGATTTGATGCTTCTCTAGTTTTTCCCTGATAACTTGCATGCTCACGCCTATATTTTTGCTTACCCTAACGCCCGCATTCATGGATTGAAATTCAAACGTAATGCAAGCGCAGCCAGTGTAACAAGCAATACCGGCGTGGTAAGTATAGTCCCAACCTTGAAGTAATAGCCCCAGGTAATTCTCATGCCCTTCCTTGCTAGAACATGGAGCCATAGCAGCGTTGCCAATGAACCGATAGGCGTGATCTTGGGTCCCAGGTCGCAGCCAATCACATTTGCATAGATCATCGCATCCTTGACCACGCCCGTAGCATTTGTGCCATCAATGGAAAGCGCTCCCACTAGCACGGTAGGCATATTATTCATGATTGAAGAGAGGAAGGCAGTAAGAAGGCCGGTTCCGAACGCAGCTCCCCATATTCCCCCCTGCGCAAAGTAATCGAGCAATCGGGCGATATAGTGGGTAAGCCCCTCATTGCGCAGCCCATAAACCACGAGATACATCCCGAGAGAGAAAATCACGATCTGCCAAGGGGCTTCCCGAAGTACCTTACGGGTACTGATGACATTCCCATGCGCGGCAACAGCTAACAGGATTAGCGCACCGGCGGCGGCCACCGCACTGATCGGTACCCCTAGCGGTTCGAGCCCAAAAAATCCGACTAGCAACAGCACGAGGACAACCCACCCGGTTAAAAAAGTTGTCCGGTCACGAATGGCGTCCTTTGGCCACCTAAGCTGATTCACGTCATAGCCTGCTGGAATGCTTTGGCGAAAATAGAGCAATAACATGCCCAGGGCAGCGGTGACTGCGGCGATATTGACTGGAATCATGACTGAGGCGTAAGCGTTGAAACCGATCCTGAAAAAATCGGCTGATACGATATTGACCAGGTTAGAAACAACGAAGGGAAGGCTGGCCACATCAGCGATGAAGCCTGCTGCCATTACGAATGCAAGTGTTGTTCCTGTATTGAATCCCAACGCGAGAAGCATCGCCATCACGATAGGCGTGAGAATCAGAGCTGCGCCATCATTGGCAAACAAGGCAGCAACCACCGCGCCGAGCAGGACGATCAAAGCAAATAGCTTGGGGCCGCGTCCACCGCCCCCCCTTGCGACGTGCAAAGCCGCCCATTCGAAAAAACCGGCCTCGTCCAGCAACAGGCTGATGATGATGACCGCGATAAAGGTAGCGGTCGCATTCCACACAATCTGCCAGACGATCAGAATATCGCCAGGATCGACCACGCCGGATAGCAGCGCCACGGAGGCACCGAGCATTGCGCTCCAGCCAATCCCCAGCCCGCGCGGCTGCCAGATCACCAGAATAATGGTGACAAGAAAAATCAGTAGGGCGGCAAGCACGTCAATCTCCCTTGGACGAGGTTTTACCCGTTCTCAATGACTATCGGCGCTCTATAACGTGCTTAGGATGTGTCCTGGAAATCAGGATGGGTGGATATCGCCACAAGCCATTTTCAGTAGCATTTCGCCAAAACTCCCCGGCAAGACCTGCGTCCACCTGACGGGTAGAGCGCTATCTGAAAAAACTACCGTTCCATTCCCCATGTTTTCCCTGAAAGCTCTCATGGCAAATGGTGTCATTTTCTTTTCCTCACAGTTAGCAGCATGCCGGATCTCCTGGGATAAAAACCTCTCCCCGTCAATCTCCTGCTCCTCTTTGAAATCCGACAAGCTCCATATCTTGACCGTATTGCCTGCTCGATGAACCGTTTTAAGGTCAGTAAATACTTTTTTATCGTCATCGTCTCCCAAGGAAATCCACTGTGCTACTGCAGGGATGCTGGTGATTGTCATAAAGGCCATCATCATGGTCAACAGGAGATTTTTCATAGCTTCAAAACCAGATCATTGCGTTCCACCGATCGCTTGCAGTTCCTGCTCGGTAGCCATGCGGTCAAGCGCCCTGGGGTTAAGGTTTACAAGAAGGTTAATGCGCCGCTGCAGTACAGAAAAGGCATGGAGAAATGCAGCCCGTTTGGCATCATCCCCACCGGTTACTCCCGCCGGATCTTCCACGCCCCAGTGTGCCGTAACAGGTTGCCCAGGCCAGACTGGGCACGTTTCCCCGGCGGCTTGGTCGCAGACCGTAATGATGATGTCCATTTTAGGTGCGTCCATTTTGGAAAATTCATCCCATGACTTGCTCCTGAGCCCTTCGATCGAAAGGCGGTTTTTCTCCAGAAGCTCGAGCGCGTAAGGGTTGACTTTTCCTGTAGGGAAACTGCCCGCGCTGTATGCATGAAAGCGGCCTCTGCCCGATGCATTCAGATAAGATTCGGCAAGAATGCTTCGCGCAGAATTTCCGGTGCACAGGAACAAAACATTAAAGATACGATTAGCCATGATCATTAGCAGCAGCTTGTGCGTTGAGGCTTGGGAGCGCAGCATGCAGTTGATTCTGGGGTTTTAGGCGTATCTACACCATATACTTCGACCTCGCCCAGGGTACGATAGGTCTCCCAGGCGATGCCCTGCGGGTCGGTGATCCAGTATTTATCCGAACGGGCATAGCAGCATTCCGATTGTGGCTGATCAAGCGCGGCAATTTCCGCATCGGCCACTTTCTGGCGCAATTCATCCAGCTCCTGGTCTGAATCGACCTGAAACCCCAAGTGATCCAGACCAGTTTTTGCACCACGGTCAGAAATTGCGAAGTTAAGCCTGGGTTCCTCGATCATCCACTTCGCGTAATCAGGTTTTGAAACAGTAGGCGGAGCGCCGAATATTGCGGAGTAAAAGCGGATATTGGCATTCAGATCATCAACAGCGACATGCACGTGAAAGCGCTTCATGATTGACTCCTTACGATTTGGGTTTTACTTTGGCGTTTGGGGTGCAGCAGCTAGCAAGATGGGTTTCATCCATCGTCAGGCACTCCTGGGGCATGCCCTGACAGCAATTCTGCGTTAGGAAAGTCATAAGCGCTGCCATACGCTCAAAGTTTGCCGTGTAATAGATGAAACGGCTTTCCTGGCGCGAGGAAATCAACCCGGCATGGTAGAGCTCCTTCAAATGAAACGAAAGCGTGGCAGGCGCGACTTTTAGCTCTTCGCCGATCCGGCCTACAGCAATTCCTTCCGGTCCTACTTGGACCAGCAGGCGAAATATCGAAAGGCGCGTTTCCTGCGCAAGCGCGGCAAGTGCAATGACAGCCTCTTTAGTTTCCATAATTCCATTATTATGGAATTATGGAATAAAGTCAAGCGTGAGAAGGAGGAGTGATTCCCGTTCCTCTGATTTCTAGATATTAGGGCGTGTTAAATCAGGGTTAATTGCACCCTATCTTATTATTGATAAAATATGTTATCAATAATAAACTAGGTGAATGAACTCATCCAATTTTCCCGTTTCAATACCCCCTTCCAGTCGGCTTTTGAGCAATGCGGACTTCCATCGTCTAGCGGATGTGCCGTTGGTAATCGAATGGTTCGCCAACATCGATAATGCCCAGACACGGCGTGCCTATCGAAATGCCCTGGAGGATTTCATGAAGTTCACCGGCATCGAGCACCCGGACGAGTTTCGGGAAATCACCCGAGCCCATATCATTGCCTGGCGGGATGATTTGAAGTACCGGGAACTGAACGGCACCACCATCCGCCATCGCCTGGCTGCGCTGTCCTCATTGTTCGAGTATCTGTGTGACAAAAATGCCGTCACTCACAATCCGGTAAAAGGCATCAAGCGACCATCCGTTGAAGGTTATCAAGGCAAGACGCCGGCCATCGGCGATCACCAAGCACGTGGCCTGCTTGAGTCCCCCAATAATGCGTTGCTCAAGGGCAAGCGCGACCGCGCTATTTTGGCCACCTTGCTTTATCACGCCCTGCGGCGAGAGGAGCTGTGCAAGCTCCTGGTCAAGGATTTCAAGCATGAGCGCCGCGGGGTTGCCCATCTCAAGGTTTCCGGCAAGGGCGGGAAGACACGCTATATACCGTTGCATCCGGCGGCAGGTGGACTTGTCCTGGATTATCTAGACGCATCAGGTCATGGGCTTGACCTAGCCGGCGCCCTCTTCCGGCCCATCCGCAACAATCGTACAGGAACTCTACACACGGCTATTACCGCCGATATGATTTATAAACTGGTACGGACGTACTCGACGGCGCTGGGATTCAAGATCGGCGCGCATGCGCTACGGGCGACTGCTGCCACTAATGCGCTGGATCACCAGGCGGATATTGCCAAGGTGCAAGAGTGGTTGGGGCATGCGAATATTGCCACAACGCGAATCTACGATCACCGCAAGACCCGGCCGGAGGACAGTCCTACATTTAAGATTAGTTATTAGGAATTCTTAGCATAGTTATCAAGGTTCAACGCGACAAGCAGCAGGCTGAGGTAGTTACAAACTAGGAATTAATTTCAATAAATCACGAATAAATATAAGTATGACGCGTACTCTTGAAATTATTGGTCAGATTTCACAGATATCCTTGGCTGTTGTCGCGATATTTGGTTATTTCTATACTGTTCAGCCTATTTACCAAAAAGAGCGGCTCGCCGAGCAAGTTGCAGAATATGATGGCATTATTAAGAAACAAGCACCGAAGATTGCGGAGATTGAGCTTAATCTGGCTACGCTTCAGCGTGAACGAGCGCAATTAAGTGATGAATTACAGCATGAAAGAGAGAGATTGACCGGCGAAATGAAGAATATGGAACATCTCCTATCACTAGCGCGCCAAGAAAAACAATCGATTGAGAATCAGATTCAGTACATGACATTTCGGTATCGCTTGCCAGACGGAAGTCCAGCCGTAACTAGTGAACAAGTAAAAACAGCGAAGACCTTAGAGCTAAAACGATCCTTGCTTTCATTAAAAGCATCCTTTCTTTCCTCTCTTGCCATGTCATGCACTTTGTTTGATCGAATATTTGTTCCTCACTCCGTGAAAACAGATAGAACGGATAAAATATGGCCTTTCAATGAACAAGAAATTATCGCTTGGAAGGAATACAACACGAAATATCCGATGAAACGGGCGCGGGAATGCATCGATTCTGTAGCATCCAATTTCCTGGAACGTTACAAGCAAACTAACTATCTAGCTGAAATTGAAAGTTTTCGTAGGGACGCCGTTCAATATGCCGATCGCGCCGGGAGCCAGCTGTGGACTCCGCCTGTCCAGCCCGCCGATATATGGCAAGAATTGGCCGCTACACGAACGGAAATCCAAACTGAATTAACAGCTGAACTTAAAAAGGTTGAAGAAGAATACGGCGACTGGGAAGCAGTATTCGGAGATTCGAGAAGAGAAATTTTTAAACACAATTATCATACGTTGAAAAGAAACGCTGAGATGAAATCTAGTAGCAAACAGTTGTCGCTGGACTACAAAATGCAAGAAAAGGCAAATACTTTCCGAAAAAGCATCAATGAGGAAATCAAGCGATTGATAATTTCTGAAAATAAGGATGATAAAGATAAGCTGTAAAATACCAGGCTGCCTCCTAACCTTGCCGGAAACCCGCCGAAATTTGCAGTCGTACCACCCTAAATCTAATTTCTATTCCCTACGCAGGGAATGATAACGTCCTTTATCATTCACATATTCCGGCCTGCCTCGTGCTCCGGAGGAATGCCGTATCTGGGCAAGGCGGATAAATAAGAAAATATCATTGTCGGGGATCTGGATCTGGCGAAGACACGATGACAGGGTGGCTCATAAAAAACGTAGCCATCTTCTCCCGTTTGTCTTGATATCCAAGAGCTGAAAAAGTGTTAAACTTGGCTTATTAGCCTTATTTGAGGGAGACTGACATGGCGAATACAGGTCACAGGGGACATACGGTTGCGAACGCACCCAAACCTGCCGAGGCTTCCCACGCAGAAGTGGAGGTGGTCGCCCCCCACGCGAGGATCCGTTACTACAATCTCGGAAATTTCCTGGGTGTCCGTGAGATGGTTGTGTCTGCTGGCGAAGAGACACACTTGGTAGGCGTCCCGACTTTGATAACAGCTCCGGATGCAAGTTTTGGACTGGGGGAAACGGAGGTGCCAGGACGTGTCCCTCAGCAACTCGAACAGAATGTTTCCGAGGTCTTGGCGAACCAAGGCCTCGATGAAACATTGTTGGAACAGATTAAACAGATTGTCGACAAGCGTGTTGCACAACAGGTGGGACTCTTGATCAGTGTGGCAAAAGGTGCCGGGGCAGAAGCGTCACAAGCGCCATCTTCTCGCATCGACCCGGCAGTTATGCTGACAGCGGATAAATTTGGTGCTCGGCTGGGAGGGCTGAGCGACGAAACCGTACGGCTGCGCGAGAAAGCGGGGCAATTGTTTTCCATATTGCCCGAGGGTCGCCATCGGGGCCGGGAATACCCTACCTTCCAGCTCCTTCCGGGCATCGCGGGTAAGCCCTTGGAGGCGCTCTTGAATGTGCTGGGCGACCTGGGGGGTGCGCTGATCTATCAGTTCATGACATCGCCGAATGACCTTTTGGGTGGACTATCGCCGCTGCAACTGTTGATCAAGGAACCCGGCGGCGACGAGACGGCGGCATCATTACTCGGATTACCTGATGCGCAACGACTGGACGCGGTGTTGAACTGCGCGGCAGATTTCCATGCCGAACTGACTGCATGAGCTTCAAGGTCCCGAGTTTTGCTGCGACGGACCTAGATGCCGAACTGGTGGATCCGGGCATACTTGCGCTGCAACGCCTATTCCGCCATCACGATGGGGAATGGGCGCCACCCGATCCCAAGTACCGCAATTTGCGCGTCGATCCGCCTGATGGGCACAAAACTGACTATGCCGTGCTCTATACAGGGAACTCCCTGCTCGCAACGGCAATGGAGTGCCATGTCCTCAGCGTGGACACCCTCGATGCCTGGACACTGAACCTGGACCTGGAGACCGAGTATTCGGTTGCGCGCTACACAACTAGCGAGCCCGGTCTGTTTCTACCGATCGATGGGCGTAACCGGGAGCGCCTGGGTCTGGTCAATCTGCCGATCCATAAAGGCTCGCCGTATGCGGCTTTTCAGGCAATCGGTTTGGAACTGTTCAAGCGATTCGGTGACTTGGCCCATGGTTTGAGCTGGGCCTCGTTTCATCGTCATCAGCCGGGACAGGTCTACGCGATATGGCATCACCGGAAAGCCGCCTTGGGACTGACACCAAAATCGTCCCCCGTTCCCTTGAAGGGGGACGCCGAATGGACTGTCCTGCTCGATGAATTTGATGCCAGCAAACTTACGAAAATTCGAAAGTAGTACGAAAACTACATCGCCAAAACAGCAAGCAGTGGAAATCGAGCTGGCCTTTAATGGGCTTGAGCTTCCGTGGTTATGTTCTAGGTAAAAACAAGGAATGCAAGACGCGTTTTTGCGTCGAATTTCTGTAATCTGCAATCACCTTTTTCAACTTTTTCATAGTCTGAGCCTTAACGCACGATAGCGACTTCGCTGATCTCCTGATCGGTGAATATCGTTCACATCTGCCTTGTTCAAGGCGTCCCCGCCCGTAAACCATGAGGCGATGCCCTAGTCGCTATCTCAATCCACTGCATCCATTGCTATTAAGATCAATTTTCGTAATACCCCTTCTCCGTGTCAGGTGTACCTCAGTCCAATATCGCTAGCCACAAAGATAAGTAAAATATCGGAGCCGGTCACTACTCAACAATGATGCCGGCTACGTTGAATACCACACCTGTTGGTGTTCCCACAGAGACGGCCTGCCCTGCCGTAGGACCGGGGACTGTTACCAGCCGTAGATCGTCTGCGTAGAGCGGCGTCCCTCCAACATCTCCAATGAACTGGTTCGTCGTTCCTCCACCATTGCTCTCCACCCAGAAATGTCCACCCAAGCCCGCAGGGCGAATCGCTATTCCCCACGCATTTATGAGGCTGGGGTCCAGGATATCCGCGCCGTAAGCCTCTGTGCTGGCAACCAGATTCGTTTGAATGTATCCGGCCGCATGGATCGGACTCGCAATCGCGAGAATACCGCTCAAAAGCCACGCTTGGCTTTTGCTTCTGCTGCTGTTCATTTTCTCTCCTCAGTTGTATAAGTTGTATATAAAAAGCTTGAATGGAAAAACCGACGAACTATTCCTGTCGTCCATCTTTCAAAAAGCGCTGACGTATCTACCGTGATGTAATGCTGGGAAATGTACAAATGGACTGTAGTAGCGGCAAGAGAGCTTGATAGTGGGAGGGGACTTCACGACATACAGACGGCCAGGGTGAAAGGTCCAGCCGGTAAGGCCGGTACCGATGCCAAGACGCGTTTAAGAAGTTTCACAGCCCCATCGGGCAAGTCATGTAAAGAAACTGGCTGGCTTGCCCGATGGGCTGGCGGGCTAAAATGCCGTTGACTTGGGGAACTCAGCGGCAACGGATAAAATTACATCTGGCTCTGCAACCAGTTTTGAATGCCGACTTTCTGCATGACATCCAACTGCGTCTCCAGCCAGTCGATATGCTTCTCAGTGTCTTCCAGAATTTCTTTCAAAAGCTCCCGTGATACATAATCCTTAGTGGTTTCGCAGGCCGCAATGCCTGAAAGCAGTGTTTCCCGCGAAGCCATTTCCAGCCTGAGGTCGCACGCGACACATTCTTCCGCCTTCTCGCCAATCATGAGCTTGCCGAGTTCCTGTAGATTGGGAAGGCCTTCTAAAAATAAAATGCGCTCGATCAACGAGTCCGCATGCTTCATTTCTTCTATGGATTCTTCATACTCACGCTTGCCCAGGCTATCGAAGCCCCAGTTTTTATACATACGTGCATGAAGAAAATACTGGTTGATGGCCGTCAACTCATGTTGCAGTTGACGATTCAGCCACTGAATAATGTCTACACTGCTTTTCATGTTTGCCTCCTCAGGCGGAATCTCGAATTAACGAGTGGGTTGGGTGGGATGTTAGTGCGCTAAGCTCTTCTGCATCAGTGTTTGTTTCAACACTTCCTTGGCGTGACAGGCACAATCCCGCATTGCCCACTCACGCCCAGGCCGGTTTTCAAGTCCCGCATACGGTCAGCGCCTTGGTGGACAGCCTGCGAAGATATTGCTCTGGACTGCGGTCGCACATATTCGCGCCGTCGACTTTCACATGCAAAAGACATCGCGGTCCTTGCTCAGGGATTCTCTAAGCTCACATAAGCTTGAAATATTATTTCAGCGGGTCCACCGGCGCTCCTGCGCCCAGCGCCGGCTTATCTGTCAGTGAAGAAGCAATGGCTGGATTTATCCTGATCAGGCGATAGCCTTCTTTTTTGCTGTTCCACGATACGAAAACCTCTTTAGCCCCGCCCAGCAGAAACGGGAAATCATTGCCGGCCCTGCTTTCCGCGATGGGCTTGGCCGGAAGCCAGGTTTCGCCTCCATCGCCGGATTGCATGAGCAGGAGATAGGTTCTGTCGCCGTCGAACTCGGTCCAGGTTACGAAGACATTCATGCCCCTGGTCATGACATCCGGATGACTAGGCAATCTTTCGGGCGCGCCGAACGAGAAGGGCGCCGAAAAATGCCGACCGCGATCAGATGAATAGGCATAGAACAAACCTTGCCGGACTTTCCCTTGAGTAAACCAAGCAATGTGATAGCGGTCATTGCTGCCAACGGAGATGGCTGGTCCATGTTCGGGGCAGCCCTCAAGCTCCCATTCGTCGAAAGTTACGCGCCATGAGAGTGGTACCCCATTAGTTCCAACGCCGGCCAAGCCGTGATCCCGAATGCCGCCAGGATAAACGAAGCGAGCCAGCACGACAGGCTGGCTCTGGGTATCGAAAGCAACGGCTATGCGGCAGCATTCGCAAACAGTGTCCGCGAGTTTCCGGTTAACGATATTAGCGCTGCCGGGATGGTCAATCGCTCCGAAATAGATGGCATTGCCCGGCTGCTTCCAGTCGGTGCGGTCGCGTTCGTCCAACCAGAATATATACGCGTGCCCCAAGGGATCGAGCGCCAAGCGGCCTTCAAAGGAATTGGCTTCCGACGCATTGTCGCTCACTGGCGTAGGTGTCGAGAAACTGCGTCCGTTGTCGGTGGAAATGCTGAAGTATTGCACGACTGGCTGATCGCCTTCCGCCGCAAAAGTAACATAGATTTTGCCGAAGCCATCCACCGCAATGCCAGGACGATTCTCGCCGCTCACCTTGATACGCTGCGATTCGTTATTGACACGCACCGGCTCGCTGAAGGTTTTTCCCAGATCAGTCGAATAATCGACGTACACATGTCGTTTTCCGGGCACTATCCGCCAAAGCCGATCATCTGGCCCAAAAGCGGCAGCAACAACTAAACTGCCGCCTTCACGATAGCGCTCATAGGTGGTTGTTCGCGCCTCCGGCCCGCCATGGTCTGCGTAGCTGACTATGCTGGACGCCATAACGCCAGCCACCAGGAAATGTGCCAGGATATATGGAAATCTTTTATTTTTGCTAACGGTGACGCTCATGATCCTTGGGCAAAAGCAACGTGTTTCTCGCGGGCCGGCGAGGGCACCTCCTGCCCGGCTGGTGAGCTAGTATGCGAAAACCAGGCGATAGGTAATACGGTAGTCGGGCGGACTTTGATAACCATTGCGATCCTTGATTATTGGCGTTCCTATCGATAAGGCGGTATTCCAGTGCTTGCCCCCAGCGTATCGTATTCCGGGAGAAATATAAATCGTGTTGCCCCCCGAGTTGGGATCAGCCAGACCTGCAATTTTCTGGCGGTCCTGCCACATGCCATTGAGCTCCAGGACCGCTGTCCACGGGGCATTGTTGCTGCCGACAAAAAGATTGTTTCTGGCCACGCCGACGAAGGCATAGGAAAGCGCAACGTTATAATCAAAAATATCCCCCAGATCGGTTTTTTGCGCTCCTCGCGTCGCTACGGTATAGAGGATGCTGCTATCAAGCGAAAATTTACCCATGGCGCGAGTAAAAGACAAGCCAACAGCGGGATTCCAGGAGCCGCTGCTGGGCTGGTGGTGTGTTTCGAAGCGCTCGCCCTGGTTGGTCTGGACATGGGTGGCGCCGGATGGCGTTTTAAGTGCGACTACCAGCGACAAATGGTTCAACTGGTCGGGTGTATGAAAAAAACGGTACTGGCTGAAAACGGAGACGCCCCCAAACCCTCCGGGATTGCCCAGCGTATTCACTGCATCGCCATCCTCATTCGGGGAGCGGACACCGAAGCGTTGCACATAAGGAAGCCTGATACCGAGGGCCAGATTATCCGTCACGCCGTAGGCGGCAAATATGGATGGTATTAAAAGAGATTTCACGCTGTGAACATCATCGTGCGCATCATCCACCGCATTATTCTTTAAATTAAGAAGCAGGGAATCCGAACCGCTATTGAAACTCGTAAATTGTGTAATGACACCCCCCGCCCACATTCCGGCAGGAAGCGTTATACCCGTTTGAGTAATGATCGGTGAAGCGGTGCCGATGCCGAAGCCCAGAGAGCCGTGGTCGGCATGGGCATTGCTATGAATTGCCACAGCCAAGATGGCAAGCATTGCCAGAGATATTATTTTCGCTAGATTCATGACGATCCTGATACCTCTTTCATTTTCCGGTGCGAGATCCACCTCAAAAATTCACGAATATTTAGCACAGAGTCATGCGCTACAAATCGAAGTTAAAAACCATGTTTAATGTATAGTTATTTGAGAGGAGTGTAGTACAGTTAACAAGCATTTACCTGCGGCAAATTGTCGCACCAGGATGAAAAATAGAACCACAAACCGGTGCTGATTTTGCGTTCACATAGCCTTGAGCATAATCGACTCCCATCGCTCGCAATGCCTCCAGAACGGCATCGTTTTCCACGAACTCCGCGATGGTCTCGATATGCATGACATGCCCTATGGAATTGATTGCCTCGACCATCGCTTTGTCTATCGGGTCATCCGTCATGTCCTTGACGAACCCGCCATCGATTTTCAGATAATCGACGGGCAAGTGCTTGAGATAGGTGAACGAGGACATGCCGCTGCGAAATCATCGAGAGAAAAACGACAGCCCAGATCTTTGAGCTTATGAATCAGCCGTGGCCTGTGTCAGGTTGGCGATCGCCGAGGTCTCCGTGATCTCGAAACATATTCCGCCAGGTGGAACCTTATATTTATCCAGCTGCGCCACTACGAATTCATGAAAGCTTTTTCAATGCCGCAATGCGAACGATGGTCTATACATAACTAGGACCGCGCTTTCTCTTCATTCGTCGGTCGCCGGTAAGTATCCCCGCCTTCAGATAAGGAAATTAATGTGACTACAGGTAAACCCATACGGCAAGGCAAACCTATGGCACACGGGCAAGCTCCTCCGCGGTCGTTACCACCTGAGCTCGGGTCTCGGCCGTCGTAATAATCCCTTTTGGCTTAATCTGATTTTGACGGCGAAAATCCCCCTTCCCCCCGTTCCTGCTCATCACATTCCCCGCCAGCCGCCCATTGCTTGAGGCAGTTCGCTTCGCCTGTCATGGCCTGTGATCCGCAAGGCTGCCTTGCGGCCGCAGTTCACTTGAATTCCATTTGAATTCCCTTCCCGCCGACACGCCCTGACATCCCGCGCCCCTTCCCCCATCCAAGCCCCCCATCCCTCTGCGAGGGGGACTTGTGGGGGGATAAACAAAATCGCGGGATGCCAGTCCCGCCTTTTGCCTGCTTTCTGACCCCACCCCTGCCCCACCCTTCCCCGTGAGGGAAAGGGCCTTCTCCCCACTCCCGTCGCCCCCAGGGGCGAGGCGAGGAGAGTCCGAGCGAGAGGATCAGTTTTCCTCTTTTTCCTTCAACTCATTCGGGAGACTGTCATGGAACAAGTTGCACAGCAAATTACACGGGAAAAGATCACCTATCCGCTTTTCCTGCTCGGCCAAGTGGTGGCCACCCAGGGAGCCATGAGCATAGGCGACATGTCCTTTCTGGCACGTTGCCTCAACCGCCATGTACGCGGTGATTGGGGGTGCGTGTGCGAGGAAGATTGGGAAACCAATAACCAAGCCTTGAAGGCGGGGGACCGCATCCTGTCCGCCTATGCCATCGACGATTCCAAGCCTTGCGAGGGATTTGGGGAAAACACGCTGTGGATCATCACCGAGGCCGACCGCAGCGTGACCACCTTCCTGTTGCCCGAGGAATACTGAACCTCATGCCGGTGCATCGCACCGGCTTTTCATCAGCTTTTTCTTATTATTGCTATCAGGAGAAATACATGAAAACCATTGAAACCCAGGCTGTCGAGACCGTCATCATCCGCGTACCGGTCAACAAACTCGTGCTCTCTCCCCTGAATGTGCGCAAGAAGCAGGGAGCCGGCATAGAAGAACTGGCCGCGCTCATCTATTCCCAAGGCTTGATCCAGAATCTCGTTGTCACCGAACAAACCAGAAAGGGCAGGAAAACCGGCAAGTATGAAGTCGAAGCCGGAGGAAGGCGGCTTGCCGCCCTGAATCTGCTGGTGTCGGATGCACGGATGCCGAAGGACCATTTGGTCGAGTGCCGCCTCATCGGGAAAGAGGGAGCACTGGCGATGAGCCTGGCTGAAAACTCCGGACGCGAAGCCATGCACCCTTCCGATCTGGTGATGGCCTACCGCAACCTGATCGATGCCGGACTCTCGCCGGACGAGATTGCCCCGCGTTTCGGGGTGTCTCCCCTGACAGTGAAGCGGTACCTGAAGCTGGCCAATGTTTCACCAATTATTTTCCAGCTGTATGCCAACGATGAAATGAACTTCGAGCAGATATCGGCACTGGCGTTGACGGAGGATCACGCCTTGCAGGAGCGGCTCTGGAACAGCACATCCGAATGGCAGCGCAGCGGCGCGACCTTCCGGCGGCTCATCACCGAAACCGAGATCAACACGCGTACCAGCCCTCTAGCCAGGTTCGTGGGCGTGGAGGAATACGAGGCGGCGGGAGGTGTGATACGGCGTGACCTCTTCGGGAAAGAGGACGAGGGTTACATGCAGGATGCGGAACTGCTGGAATCGCTTGCCTTGGAAAAACTCAACGAGGCGGTTAAATCCATCGAAGAGGAAGGCCACGCCTGGGTGCAGGTGCGCACCACGTTCGATTATGCGGACAAGGCCGAATTCGGCAATGTCCGGACCATCCGGCGGAAGCCGACCGCCGGGGAACAGGCGAGGATGGAGGCGCTGGAAGCGGAACTGGAAGCCCTTCAACCCGAGTATGAAGCCTATGACGGGGATGAGGATGAATCGGGCGAACGCTATGCGGAACTGGAGGACAAGGCCGACCGCATACAGCAGGAACTGGACATGCTGGTTGAATCGCTGGCCGTGCCCTACCCCGAAGACCTTGAAATGGCGGGAGCCGTGGTCACGATTGACCAATCGGGCGAACTTCGCATCGAGCGCAACCTGATACGCAAGGAGGACATGAAGAAGCTGCCACCTGTTCAGGGTGGAGACGGACTGACGGTAATGGCGGGAGGCGGCAAGACAGACGAGCCCAAGCCCATTCACTCGGAAAAGTTGACGCGTATGCTCACCGCGCACCGCACCGCGACCATTCAGGCAGCCATGGCAAACCGGCCGGAAGTAGCACTTGCAGCCCTCGTGCACCGGATGGCATTGCAGGTTTTCGGGAATGGATATGCAGCGAACCGGATCGTGCAGGTCAGCGTCGAGAAGCCCTATCTCAAGCCGGATGCCGGGAACATCGAGCAGAGCCACGCGGCCACGGTAATGGAAGAAAAACGCCGGTACTGGCAGGAACGTATCGAGGCGGCGAAGCAGGATGGCAAGAGCCTGTTCGGGTGGCTGCTTGAGCGAGACCAGGCGGACTTGCAGGATTTGCTGGCCTTCTGCACAGCAGCCTCGATCAATACCGTCTCAAGCAGGGAAAATAGGCCGTCAAATGATGTGGCAGCGCTCATGATTGCTTTGAATCTGGACATGGCCGACTGGTGGGAAGCCACGCCGGAGAATTACCTGTCTCACGTTTCGAAGGACAGGATTCTCTCCATAGTGACGCAAGCCGCATCGGCTGAGAAGGCGGAAGCCCTGCGTGGGTTGAAGAAAGAGCATCTGGTGCAAAAGGCGGATGAAGAACTCTCGAGCTTGAGGTGGCTGCCAGATAATCTCAAGGTGGAAAAGCAGGAAGAATAATAAATTCTTTGGCATTACAGGCTCGAAGAGGGCCTGTAATAGAGCTAAGTTGCTGCACCGATCCCCTTGTTTTCGGTTGAGTACCGTAACGCTTGAATTGGGTCATGTGTTCCACAAGTTGTTGGATATCGCACCATATCAATAAATATTTTCACTATTAGTGAAAATATTTATTGACGAGAATCAGCTTTTAGGATTTAATTCAATTCAGGCTAAGCGAATCGCTTAGGTGCGTTCTTATAAAAAATCGGTTCCTGTTCCAAAGCGAAAGGTCAGTGTGTTTTGCCTGAAGTAATTCAGGCTGCTCCTTCATCCAGTGTTGGAGAATTTTCGGTGCAATGTCGGGTAGTCCGATAAGCAGTTGAGCGGCGTAATGCAGGTAAATACGGGCTCAATTTTACCGATAAGACTGGTGTTGGGCTTGCGCATCGGGTTGGCTCCTTTCGGCTAATCGCTTCACGGGCTCGGCGTCTTGCCGGTAAAAAAGGAACCCAAAGATGAAGAAGACATCTATTAAGAACATCATTGCAACGCTCATAAAGCTGCGCGATGCGTACCACAGCCAACTCGGTGCTAGTGATCTGGACGAGCTTGATGATGTACTGGGACAGCTGACAAGGCTTGAACAGTCGGGACGGGAACAAGTCCCGCTAGGTGAACTCGCAATGCGAGGAATCAGCATTATCGACAGCACTCTCAGGCTGGTGACTAATCTCACCGATCTGATGAAGTGATGAAAAGGAGCCAAGACACAGCAAGCCCAACTATTTGTGAATGTTATTGAGACAAAATAAAATGAACGTAGGTCAAGCCATCAGAATGTGCCGCACCCGGCGCGGGGTCTCCCAAACCGATCTCGCTCATCGCGTTGATTGCTCGGTCTCCTATTTGTCCATGCTAGAGAACAATAAACGAGACCCTACGCTTTCAACACTCACGAAAATTGCACACGGACTGAATGTGCCTATGGGCATTCTGTTTTTTCTGGCCGCCGATCGAGAAGAGTTGGGTGGGATGGATAAGGACCTCGCAGGCGACCTGGCGAGGACCGCACTGGAACTACTAAGTGAACCCATCAGCGACCAATTGCCTCTTGTATAGGGCAAAGCCGATACGATGCCTAGCATCGTTAGCGCGCGCCATGCGCACTGACGAGGCTTCTCTGCTATCCCTAGCAGGGAGAGCGAGCCGCTTATATCGAATTGCAAAGGAAGTACCAAAAGATGATGGCTCAGTTCGTTACACTTACGACGCCCGAAAGCCGCTCAAAGATATTCATCGCCTGATTAAGCTGGAAATCCTGGATCACGTTTCCTTTCCCGCCTACCTTACGGGGAGCATCAGGGGACGGGACTACAAGACAAACGCTATATTGCATAGCGGCGCAAAGATCGTAATCTCGGAGGACATTAGTACCTTCTTCCCAGCAACAACCCCGGTCATCATATTCGACGTGTGGCGTCATTTCTTTGGGTTTAGCAATGAGGTCTCCATATGTCTTACGCAACTTACTACTCGTGATGGCGAGTTGCCGCAGGGCGCAATTACCAGTCCACAGTTGGCAAATCTGGTTTTCTGGCGTGACGAACCAGTTCTTCATGCACGCCTAGCGACTAAGGGGATTGTCTACTCGCGCTTTGTCGATGACTTAGCAGTATCTTCGCGAACCCCTTTGACGGCGGCGGACAAAACGGAAGTAATCGGGGCCATCTACGGAATGATGAGACGACGCGGTTACACTCAGAAACGAAAAAAACACAGCATTCATACCGCTAGGGGGCGAATGACGGTCACGAAATTGACTGTAAACGAAAGTCCCGGATTGGATCGTAAAGAGCGCTCTCGCATTCGGGCCATGGTGCATCGCCTGGAGCAGACTCTCGATTTGGGCGCTGAATCGAATCAAGTGATTGCGGACTTACCCCGCATAAGGGGTAAAGTATCCTTGCTGGGTCGATTCCATCCCGGAAAAGCCAATCCGCTCAAAAAACGCTTGCTGACAATTAAGCAAGCCGTCTCCACCTAGTCAACGGAACCAGTACCGCGATTTAATGCAATAAGTGGAGACGCTGTGTTCAATTTCTTGGTAAAAGGTAACGGATGGGATGGCAAACGGGATACAGTATTCGGCAGTCGCCTATTCGAGTGCACTGAACAGCGGTTAATTGATCAGTTCCAGCAAGGTGGTCGGCCCGATCTTGCCGCACTTGCAAAACTACCTACGCTATTCGTTGAAGAAACTTCTGGCTTCGGTAATCAAGTTGCCCATGTAGGTGAAATTACGAAAGCCCGAATGTCGGGGAGAGATATCTTATTGGAGTATGTATATGACCCAGATATACCTCCAATTACAAACAAGGCCTTACAAAGTTTTGCGGGCGACCTTGATATCGATGACTATCAGTTCTCCCGGACTCATTGGTCAGTAAAAGAGGCTGACCTTTTTCGCATTTTGTTACGCAAAATGCCTCCCCCTCGACAAAATCCGAAGGTATTTCAACTGGCACACCCAGAAGTTGTCGATTCAACCCTCGTCTCGGCAATGATGCCGTTTCATCCCAGTTTCGATGATGTCTACAAAACCCTTCAAGCAGCGGCAACAGCTGCTGAAATGCACTGCTTGCGAGCAAGCGACATTTGGGAAGCTCCTACAGTTATACAAGACATTGTCCGCTTAATCGATAAATCCAGCATCGTTATCGGTGACTGCACCGGAAGAAATCCCAATGTCTTCTACGAGATTGGAATAGCACATTCTCTAGGGCGAGAAGTAATTCTTATTACCCAAAATGAAGATGACGTCCCATTTGACCTTCGCCATCTTAGATTTGTAAAGTATCTAAATAACAGAGAAGGACGCGACAGCCTGGGCAAGCAACTTTTGACCCGTCTAGAATGCTTTGCATGATGCGCAGCTGGGTTTTGCCGCCACCATGATCCCCTCCCATGCTGGATACATCGAAACTTCGCGGAGAAAGAAAAAAGGGTGGCGTAACGCAGCGACCTGGGAGAAAAGCCGCCGGTCCTGTGTTTACTGGTTCACCGCGGCCTTGAGCGCCGCGCCTGCCTTGAAGGCAGGCGCCTTGGCCGCCTCGATCTTGATTGCTTTTCCCGTCTGGGGGTTGCGCCCAGTGCGCTCGGCTCGCTCCCGCACTTCGAAGGTGCCGAACCCGATCAGGGACACGGACTCACCCTTTTGCAGCGTTTCCGAAATGATATCTGTCAGTGCCGCCAGTCCCTTCCCGGCGTCGGCCTTGCTCAAGCCGGTTCTAGTGGAAATTCCCTCGATGAGTTCGTTCTTGTTCATGCATCTCCTTTTCAAGAATGTGATGGATTAATGGTAGTGTTGCCTGGAAGGCTGTCTGCCTGCTTCTGGTTATGAGCGGGAATAGGCGACCAGCACATCGGCCCATCTCGTGGTGTAGCAGAGCGACATGGCTTCCTAGCGCATGGTCCAGGGATTGTGCGCCGAGGAGGAAAAAACCGATACGGTATTGCACTCGAGCACAGGTTCAAGGCATGCACGGCTTTCATCAAGCCTGCACTGATCATTCCAACGTAAGGCGGAATTGCTATTGCGCCTAGCGAGCAAATGAAAAGGTTTCTCCTGACGTAACAAGTGATACTTCAAGGTGGCCAAACTTGTTCAGGCGGAACTTGGCAGGCACGGGCGTTCTATCGCCGAGCAAATAAACCCCGATTCCTGTCTCGTGCTATAAACAAACTTCAATTGCCCTTCACGCCATACATTTCCCTGCACTTCTGAGGATTTCAAGATAAAAGCACCGAGCTGCTGACCTGAGCGATAAATATCGAGTGCATAATTTTGGTTATGCCAAGCACCGTCAAGCTCGCTCGGCTCTGTTTTCTTATAGTGCTCGTTGGTTTTTTCCCATAACGGAACGATATTGTTGATGTTTCTCAGGAACAATCCCGCCTGGTCGTATCTGTCTACAGCAATTGGGACAGCTTGCGTGCGAGTACCGTAAGTCGTCGCAGTTCCGTAAAACGAACCTGATCCAGAATACCCACTTAAATATGTTGTGCTAGAGGTTGGAGTGGAAAGATTTATAAATGATGTTCTGGTATTAAGAAACTGTGAGGATGCAAGGAATATATCGGCTCCAATTGACTTCGCGTACGAGAGAGCGTCTGAAGGCGGTTCATAAGGTCCATTAAAGTCCGAGCGGCCAACTATGAGCAAATCGGAAAATAGTAGGTCGTAAATCTCTCTAAGATTAACGTTCTGGTATTCAAAAACCAATACTTTTTCATTTGGCGGATATTTAACCGGGGCCACCTGAGTGTAGAACTCTTTGTGTCCGCTCGATGCACACCCAAACATTAGAAATACTACGAGGCTGACTACAACTTTGCTCTTCATTTCTTTTCTCAGGGCAAGTAAAACAGCATCTTACGAGCTATGACTGCTTCCACCCATTGGACTAAGGTACAGTGTGGAGGGAAAACTATTGAGAGAACGTGATCGCCTCGCTCAGAAGTGAAACCTGGAGGGATTTAAAGAAAATCGCTTCCTTATAAGGCCTCCGCCGCGTCAGTCACTTTACGTGAACGAAATCCGGACAGCCGATGGGTAATCCCAGTGGGAAACCTTCAGCAGGGTTGTCCAGGGACCAGACGGAAGCCATGCCGGGCGTTTCGCAAAGCTGGCTTATCCACATCGATGGATTACCGCTTGTCCATTTGAAAGATCACACATCGAAGTCGTCTTGCAGAATCGGTTCGTAGTCCTGACCGCCGTAGAACACGCCAATTATGGATACCTGCTCGGCGTCCACGTCGAAAGCGATGACAGCGCGCTTCTTGTAGTGGGTAATGCGCAGGCCCGGCCGCACGTCATCGCGCTTGGTTCCGCGATGGGGAAAGATGCACAGGCTCTCGCAGTAGCTCACGATAGCCTCGGTGTACCGCGCTGCAATGTCTGGTGAAGCGGCCGCTGCAATGTAGCTATACAGGGCCACAAGCTGTTTCTCGGCCTCTGGGGAGAAGACAACGCGGCAGTTCATCCCGCCTTGGTATGCTCGGCAGCAAGACGGGCACGCACCTGGTCAGCAGTGATAGCGCGGGAGGGATCGGCCTTCAAGGCATCGTAGGCCGGGCCTACCTGGTTGTGCAGCCAGCTTTCGACAGCTCGATCACGTGCCAGGAGTGCACGCAAGCCATCTCGGATGACTTCGCTCTCGGTGGCGTATTCCCCGGTCCGCACCTTCGCCTTCACCACATCAGCCATGTCGTTAGGCAGAGTGATGCTCATTTGTTGAGTAGTTCGCATAGTAACCTCCAATCAAAGCTGATAGGATTTAATCCTACTATAGCGCCTACCAGCAGTCCAGCCTTCTAGAAAACAATATAGGCTAAGATTTTTCCGGGCACCATTTGCCGCTTTAACGTGGCACTTGGCTTGAACCGGCACCCAGTGGACAACCCATTTATCCGCGAGCCTTGATCCCCTACCGAAATTGGAAACCTAGAGAACAATGACAACAGCGTTGAAGGCGATTGGACCTGCGTACAGTAGTAGTATGGAAATCACCCCTTTATGATGCAGCATTTTCGGCTGAGCCTTGCGCACGGCAGCCAAACAATGTGTAGGGGTGGAAATGAAATCAATTCCATGCTTTAAATTGAAAGCGCTTCTCTGTGCCTCGCTTTTGAGTTTTTCAAGTGTTGCCGGTGCAATGATTCTCACCTTTGAGGCAACTTACGTTTCAAGGTCCATTATTTCCGAGGCTGTTTTTGTACCGGACACTAGCTTCTCTCCAACCAGCTTTCGGTTTCAGGTTAATTTTGATACATCCATCACAGAATTATTTAGTCAACCGGACACCACTACCCTCGATAATCCAGGCGGAACTCCTATCCACTATACTTTTTTAGGTAATAACACCTCATTTGGCGTACCGGTTTTCTCGTCTAGCCCATTTAGCTCGGAATTGGGCAGCAGCATATCCACCTATACCGACCCGCATCTATATAACTCGTCCAGTTCCTTCTTGAACGAAGGGTATAATTTTTATGACACTGATATTCAAAGCTCTGGATACCGAGTTATGGGGTTTTCAGCGCATTTTGAATTTCAACCCGGTTACGATTACGATTTCTATGCCATCGAAGTAATGCTCAATCTGGCCAATCCTCCTGAGAACTTAAGCCAGGTTCGATTTGCAAGCCCGCAAGAGCTAATTGCTGAGCTGGAATTGGCAAGGGATCAAGAATCGTTGTGGGACATGGATGAGGTCGGAATTTTTCATCAAGACAGGCCGGACAGGAACGGCGGTGCTTATTTTGGCTCGGCTAAACTCGTTGCCATTAACGGCATAGAAACAGATGCACCTCTTCCAATAAACCCCGTTCCAGAACCGGGAGGTTTTGCCCTGTTCATCACTGGCCTTGGTCTGATGAGTTTTATTGCTCGTCGTGGAAGATTGGACCGAAGAGGTAACATTCGCCATTAGATATCTCTCCAAATTCAACTTGACTGGAAAGAAAGCTTTTTAAAGAAAATTCACCCTAAATAACCAGGGCAAGGCCCATGGCCGCGTCAGGAAGCTTTTGCTCTAGCGGAAGTCAGATTGCCGGTGGGGCAATCCTTGTGGGAAACCTCGTGGACGAGTGTTTTTATCCGTCCATCAGGTTTTCCATGAGGTTGTCCAGGGGCAGGTGTAAGGTGTGATCGGTCGGATATGCAGTTACCGTTCGTCGATCTGAGGACAGCCTCTATTCCAGCCCGCGCCCTGATGCAACGCTTTGAGCTCAAAGAGCTTCAGCAGGTGTGTCTCCCTATAACAGGTCTTGCCATTGGCGCGCACCGTGGAGCACCCGCACAATTTCGACCCCTTTATCGACTTGCTGGTAGAGAATCAGATAGCTGCCCGCTGGCAGCATTCTCAATCCGGGGCGAATAGAGGATTTGGCCACTCCCATGGCAGGCATCCTCGCCAAGCTGTTGGCAAAGAGCACGCATGTCCTCGATCCATCGTCGCGCAGCCTAGTGCTTTGGCCGGATCAGAGCAGGATGCTCGTAATACTTAGCCGCGGCTCTCACATAGACTATTATCTTTCGGTCTCGCAGAAGCGCAAGGGTAAGCTTCAGGGTTTGCTTGGGAATTGGGACGGCGCGAGGGACAACGATCTAGCAGCGCGCGACGGACAGACGATCCATCTCGCTGCCCTTGCTCCCAATCAGCATCACGCCATCCTTTACGGCTCTTTCGGTCAAAGCTGGCGAATATCACAGCAGGAAAGCTTGTTCAGGTATGCACCGGGGGAGTCTACCGAGACCTTCACCATTTTGTCCTTTCCTACCGAATTAATTGACGCAAGTAGTCTTGATCCGGAAGCTGCTACAAAGGCACGAGGCGTATGTCGGGCAAAGAATCTTACCGATGGACCGATTTTCGATGCTTGCGTCCTCGATGTGGCTATGACATCTGACGATGTGTTCGCCGAATGCGCCGCTGTCGCTGCCGCGACTGCAGCCTTAGATCGGCGGAGTACTTATACCGAAGGGGTCGATCGTCCTGGGCTTGACTACAAGAGCTTCAATCTAGATGTGCCTAAGCCGGAGGCGTGTCAGACCTCCTGTATATCCGAGCGCTGCATGCAGCGCTTGGACATATGTTAAGCCAGGAGTTCAAGGTATCAAGGCTCGTTGCTGGCTCAAGTACGATGCGCCAAATCCCAAGATTAGTAGCTGCTGCACTTCTGGCAGGATCGAACAACGAGCTTCTCTTTCATGTGACGAATACGCGCTTACCGCGGTCAAGCAAGAAGCGATCAATCGTGCAAGTAAATGCGGGATCATAGGCGGGACTTGGCATGCTGACAAAGACGCCCACCTAAAATGGTGCGGTAAGTCCACAACCATGCGACGTCCAGCAATGGAGATTTCGGCGCGCCAACAATCCTTACTTAGGTGTTCGGCAAAATAAAGGATAGAAACCGCACGAGACTCAATTTAGTCTGCTTGTATTCTCAATAATGAGTGTCATCATGGTCGCGCTAATTTTACCTGAAACGAGCCATAAGACGCGATCCTGCGGTCTAAAGCATGCAAGCTTTTCTTATATAGCTTATCTAAGGCAAGCACTGCGGGGGCGGTGGATAAGAATGGGGCAACGGCCGGCCGTTTGCCCACTGCCGGCACGCAGCAGACAACCCATTTATCCACGGACGGGCACGGGAACGCGTGAAGGTTTTTTCCGCTAGCCGAACGATCTCTCGTCAGTGTCTGTGAATTCATCCTGCACTTCGATCTTCTCCCACTGCGCCTCGGCCCAGCGCAGTCCTTCCGCCCATTGGGACAATTCCGCCACTTCCGCCATTTCGCCGTAGGAAAGGTGATCGTACTTTTCCCGCAGGTCGGCGGGAATAAGCCGTTTCACGATTTGGTAGATTTCAAGATGCGTCATGGTTTTCCTCCTGCTTCCAGAATCAGAATGCAAATCTCTCTCCCCTTTGAGTCTCACCGTTTGGAGCCGGTCATGTCGTAAGTGGCAAAACGGACATCAAGCCATTTTCCCCACTTGGCGGCCTTCCGCATCAGGTCCTCTCTATAAGCCGCGTTGAGATGGGGCGTGGAGGAGTGATAGTTGGCCGCCCTGGTCCAGAGGTCGCCCCGGCCGTTGCGGATGTGCATGCGAATGCGCCAGGCGGCCAGGATGTAGGAATAGCATCCCGGCTGCGCTACATGCCCGGGCGTGATGCCGTACCTTGCCAGGTCGGATAGATAAACGGTATTGAACTGCATCGGGCCGATATCGTAGGTATCGTTCGTATTTCGCACCCACTGTCCCGGCTTGCCTCCTTCCTTTTCCGCCACCGCCAACAGGATGTTGGCCGGCACCTCGTATTGGACCGCCGCTTGAATGGAGCAGACGACGCGCTCCTGGAGATGAGGCGGCAGATCCATCATGCCCCTGCCCTCTTACTTGCTGTCGCGGAACGCCGCGGCTTCCGCTTCCGGATCGAGTTTCGTCTCATTGGAGTTGGCAAAGGCGTTACCCTTGAACTTGGGCTCCGGCGCATTGGCGCGGATGGCGTCGGCAACTTTTCCGCCGGGGGTTTGCGCCACGCGCCCGCCTTGCGAGGCGACACCTGCCTTGACCGCCTCCTTGGTCCCGCGGCCCAGGTGGGAAGCCATTTCCCCGGCGAAACGCACTCCGGTATCCATCATCCCGCCGGATGGCGCCCTGCCCTGCCCTCCTTCAGGAGAAAACAACCCCATGCCGCTCTGCATGCTGCCATGTGCCGCATCGTAAGCCGCCTTGATGGCGGAAGCGCCTCCCGCCGCATGGGCAGCCGAAGCCATCATCATTCCGGTAGCCACACCGGTCGCGGCAGCAGCCGCGCCGATAGCGGCTCCCGCCCCCAGGTTGCCTATTCCCCCTGCGCCGCCGCCGACAATGGCGGCCAGCATGGGCGGGATCTTGTTGACAAGCACGAGTAGCACGATGGAGATAACCATCAGAACGCTCATTTCCTTGAGGCTGAGGCCTCCACTCATTTGAATGTAATAATCGTCCAGGAATGTCTTTCCAATTCCTACCAGCAACACCATGGCAAACAGCGACACCGCCACGCCGAGCACCGTCTTGTAGTAGTTGATCGCCATATCGGAAGTCCAGCGCGAGCCGCCGAAGCCCAGGAAGAAAATGCCGGCATAAGCCAGTATCCAGCCGGACACAAGCAGCAACACCATATTGACGCTGATCAGAGCCAAAATAATGAGAATAGCTGCCGCCATGATGATGCTAGTCATGCTATCGATAGGCAAGCTGAGCGTAGATTGATCCAAGGCCCTATAAAAAATATCGAATCCAATATCCACGATGTGGGATGGAGTTCCCATGCCACGCAATCCGCTGGCTTCCGATCCTATTTGCTTGAGCGAGGCGATGATGGATGTCGCAAAGGCAGGGCCGTTGATGAGCAGCCACCAGAAGAAGCCGGTAAACACCGTGAAGCGGATGAATTCGGCAAAGAATTCGCCCAAATCGGCCCGACGCAATGCCATCAGGCCGAACGTCCACACCATGCTGATCACCACCAACAGCCAGAATAGCCAGCTCGCCCGCTGAGTGATAACAGTCTGCCAGGCTGATGCTGCCGTGTGGTAACGAGACAAGATGTTGTCAAGGACGCTTATATTTCCGATTTCTGCGTAGGACTGAGTTGAGAACAAAGTGAATGCCAAGAACAGCAGGAGAGGCAGAGGAGCAAATCTTGATGTTTTCATAGTAATCACCATTCGCGCTCCGGACTTTTCTTCGTACCCCCAGGAAGATAATCAGGGCATTTTGCGAGCAAAGCCTTGTGTTCTGCTTCATCAGTAATTTTTCCCAGATCTTCACATGTTGGATTCTTTATTTTTGGCTTTTGCGGTGCTTCCCCGCCGTTACAGGCCGACAACAAAATAGCCGTTAGAATCATGCCAAATACATTTACTTTCATATCTTCTCCCTTCACCATTCACGTGCTGGACTCTTTTGAAAAGTGCCGCGCCTTGCCTGAACCGCTGCCGCCGCCTGCTGCGCCTCGATATCGGCCATCCTCGCCTGGCGCGCCGCTTCCGCGTTCTGCTGCGCGATCAGCAATGCGCGTATCTGCATGAGCTGGCTGGCCTGGTTCGCCGCCAGCTGGTTGGCTGCCTGGATCGCCGCCATCTGTCCCGGCGCATCCTGGGCGTTTTTCTGCAACGCTTCGAGGCGCTCCGCGTCCGCCTGCAGGTCGAGCTGCTGCTGGTCGAGGCTGCGGATCATGGCGTCGTTCGCGAGCTTCTCGCCGTCGGCGTTCAGGCGCCGGTTGTTCTCGAGCATGGCGCGCTCCGATGCGCTGCAGCCATTGGGGCCGAAGCAGGGCGAGCCCATGTAGTACGAGGGGTTCTGGTAGCGGTACAGGTAGCCGTCCAGGCTCCCCGCCTGGTAGCGGTAATAGTTGAGCGTGTTCATCATGCCCATGAGGCGCATGGTGGTCATCTGCGCCCGGTTCCACACATAGGCGGCGGGGGCCATGGTATTCCTCAGCATGTTCTCGTACTGCAGCAGCTGTAGCTGGTACTGCTCGATCATCTTCATGGTCTGGTTCACGCCCTCGATCGCCGAGATCACGTTCTGCTTCATGTTGGCGGCATCGAATACCGGCACGCCGCCGGCGAAAGCCGGCAGCTGGGCTGACAGGCCCAGCAGCAAGACCGCCTTGGCCACGAAGGAGTAATAAGTACCTTGATGTTTATCCACCCTGCCCTCCCCGTTCAGCCTGCTCTGTTTGCCCATAGTGTCTATAGTCGAACGCCTGGTAGGGCCGGGCGAACACCATGTCCTTCGTGACAGTCACATTGAACCGGTATCCGGGCCTGATTTCAAGCGTAGGCGAGATGTTGAGGTTCCTGGATATCATCTGCGTCATCACGCGCCCCAGCTGCTGCCCCAGGGTGGCACTCAGGACGCTGTTGGTGGTGGGCGCGCCGAAGGTGCCCGCCATCTGGTTGCGCCCCTGGCTCAAGGCCACGCCCGCCGAGATGGCGGACATGAGGATGGCAGAACCGAAGAGGCGCAGGTAGTGGTTGTTCACCTGGTCATTGAAGCCGGCGTAGCCGGCCGCGTTGGAGCCCGGCATGGCGCCGATGTCCATGGTCTTGCCGTCCGGAAAGACGAGGCGCTGCCAGGCGACCAGCACGCTCGCCTGCCCGTAGGCGACGTCGCTGGAATACTCCCCTTCCAGTTTCGTGCCCTGCGGGATCAGGAGAAACCTGCCGGTGGCGGTATCGTAGACATCCTGGCTCACCTGCCCGAAGATCTTGCCCGGCAAGGAGGAATTGATGCCGGAAATCAGTATCGCCGGGATGACGAAAGTGGTCAGCACCGAGTAAGGCGACTTGGGCGCGATGGGCGTGGAATCGAGCTTCCAGCGGTCGGAGTTGCCCTTGGCCTCGAAAGCGCCGTAGTCGTTGCCCGGTTTTCCCGGGCCGACCTGCCCTTCCTCGGGCCCGCCCTCTTCCGTTCCGTAGCCGCCGTATCCTCCCGCTCCGCCATATCCGTCCCGCCCCCTCGATTCAGCCTTCCGAAGCTGCGCCAGGCGCTGCTGGTACACCGCGATGGGATCGGTGCTTGCAGGAGTGGCATTTGGCAAATCACGCGAGCCATGCGGCTGTTGGCCGCGTGCCGCCAGCGCCTGGGACTGCACCATGGTCTTGGCCCGCAGTGCCTCCTCGAACTGCTGTACCTTCAACTGGCGAATGCGCTGGGCTTCTGCCATGTCGGGCGAGTGCGGAACACTCCCCGCCGCTTGCGGCACCGGCGGCAAATCCAGGTTGGCGCCCTCCTCTGGCCGCCCCGGCGCCAGGGCCGGGGCGATCATGCCGCCCTGGTGGTCTCCCGCGATCTCGCTGGCGTGCAGGGCCGCGTTGCCGCTGGCCTTGACGGTTTCCTGCTGATGCCTGGAGTTGGCGCGGTCCATCGCCACCAGCATGACCATGAGCAGAAAGATGGCGGCCGCCGTGCCCACGAGGTACAGGGGCAGGTTGTTGACGCGGCGCACTCCCCACTTCTGCGGCAACCGGTCCGGGGAGGCGGCCGGCGACAAGGGATCGCTCATGATTTCCTCCTCATTGACCTCTCCCCGCTTTCCCTCTCCCCGTTTGCCCTCCCCCGTTTTCCCCTCTATAGGTCCAGGCGCCCGCGGGAACCGCGGCGCTGGGATCGGTGCCGTCCACGAGATAGCCGCGCGCCAGCACCGCGCCGCCTATCCTCACGGTCACGCGCGAGAACATGCCCGCCCGGGCGGGATCGAGCAGGTAGCGCAGCTCGAGCCCCGGCGCGGCCGCAATAGGCGCATTGCCTGTATCAACATTGGCTGCGGTTGGCCTGGGCCGGAATTCATCGCTGAAGGTGAAGGGAAACACCTTTGTCCTTGCCTCCACGGTCTCCTCCACCCCGAATCCCTGGCCGCGCAGCTTGGCCGCAAGCAACGCACCGAAATGATCGGGCACGACCGACACCACGTTGAGCCGGGTCCTGGCCGGTGGGTAGAGCCGGGCGATCTGCCGGACGGTATCGGTGGCGATGCGCTCCTCGAAGGCGGCGCTGGCCGCATCCCTAGAGGAAGGCTGCATCGTATTGGAAAGCCCCGCGCAGGCCGACAGATGCGCGCACAGCAGCACCAGCAGAGTGCGGACAGGGATTACCCTGGCTACCATGTCCCCCTCCCCTTCCGGATGGTGACGCGCTCCTGGGAGCTTCCCACCCCCGCGACCAGTATCGCCTTGTCGAACAGGCTGTCCACGATATAGCGGTCGTTCTGCAGGCGATAGTTGACCTGCACCGACTCCTCGTCGGTGAAGAGGCCGCCGTCCTTCCGCACCACCAGCAGGATGGGCGCCTCGTTCTGGTTGAGTGTCGCCGGCATCTGGATGATGGTCTTGACGCCATCGTTGTACACCCGCACCGGCTTCCAGCTGGCGGCCTGTCCCTCGATGCGGTAGTCGAAGTCGAGGTTGCCCAGGTACTCGCCGGTGCCGGGCAGGATCTGGCGCTCATGGACAGCCTGCTCCTGCTTCCTGATCCCTTCCCACTTCGCCATGGCCTCGTCCGGGTAGGTGAAGGCCACGCGCGGCATGAATTCGGTTCTGTGCGAGCGTAGCCGCAGGTGGTAGGTGCGCCGGTCGGTAGTCACGATCAGCGAGGTTTCCAGCCCGGTGTCCATGGGCTTGATGATGAGGTGCTGCACCGCGAGGCTTCCGGTACCGGTGATCGCCGGCTCCACCGTCCAGCGCGCGGTATCGCCCAGGTGCAGGGAATTCACCTGCTCGCCCGGCTGCAGTTCCACGTCGCACACCTGCAGCACCGCGCACACGATGCTCGGCTGCACCGCCCCGAACAGGAAGCGGATGGCCCCGTCCGGGCCGGGCACGGGCTTCACGCCCTGTCCCGAGATTCCCGCCTTCCACTTCTTCGCCAGAGCCAGGGCCTCGCGCTCCTGCGGCGTGAGCTTCAGTTCTGGATTGTTGAAGTGCAGCGCGTCGGGCCTGGTGGATGCGGCCGACGGTGCGGCATCGGGAAGAGGCGGAACGGACGCGACCGGAACCATCATGGCGGGCATTGCCGGGGCGGCCGGGGTACCAGGAACACCCCCGGCGCCTGGGTTGGCAGCTTGCCGCGCAGCTGCGGCGGTCACCCCGGCGGGATAGGTTGGCAACAGCTGCCTGCCCTGTTCGGAGGGTATGACCGGTGCAGACGGCACTTCGGGCGCAGCGTGTACAGGAGGCTGGTTATTGGCGATCGCCACCGTGACCGCGAGCACCGGCGAGCAGGCGGCCATGGCCAGGATGAGCTTTTTCAGGGGAACTTCAAGGAAGACTTGCATGGCGAACCTCGTTCAGAGTTGTTTGGACCAGGAGAAGTCGGTGACGAATATCCCCAGGGGGTTGTTGCGCAGCTGCGCCTCACTGGTATCGGGAGCAGGCTCGCGCACCTCCACCGTCACCAGGGCGCGCATGCGGTAAGGTGGCATCTTGAGGATGCCCTGGCGGTCGCGCACCGTCTCCAGCCAGTCCACCTGCCAGGTGTCGGGCGTTTGCGCGATGACGGAGACGATCTCGGTGCTTGCCATCTCGCGCTCGGCGCGGCGGAAGGGACTGGATTCGGGACGCCCGTTCAGGTATTCGTTCATCTTGGCGGTGGCGGGGTCGTCCGGGGAGAGCATGGCGTACACCGCGAAGATGGCCTTGCGCTGCAGCGCCACGTCGGGCGTGACCAGGCGCGCCTGCTGCACGAAAGCGGCCGCCGCCGCGTGGACCACGCGCGCGTCCACGCCTTTGGCGCGGTCCACCGGACTCACCGCGAGCGTCTGGCCGAGCTTGTCCACCTCCACCACGTAAGGGATGAATTTCGACTGGCTGCCGATATGGATCATGCCGCCCACCCCGGCCAGCGCTATCAGGAGCGAGAGCAGTCCCAGCATCTGCCAGGCCTGGCGCGAGGCCGCCATGTCCCCCATGTGCTCGTTCCAGGTGCGCCGCGCCGACAGGTAGGGATTGGTGCCCTCCCCTGCCCTTCTGCCGTCCATGATGCCCGCGCTGGCTCCCGCCGCACCCATCGATCCTCCTGCTTCTCCGGCTTCTTCCGCTCCTTCCGCCGGGCCGCTTCCTCTCGCATTCTCCGCGTTTCCTCTCTCGTCGCCGCCCATTCGGGGTTTCCCGGAGAGCAGCGACTTCAGCGCCCTTCCCATGGTCGTCCTGCCCGTCATGCTCCTCGTGCTCATGCCGCCTCCTTCATGCGGTAGTCGTCGATATCCAGCCCCTTCAATGCGAGCCACGCCCGCACCCAGCCGTTGCCGTGCTTCATTTCCAGTTCCTTTATCCTGGCGATGGATTCCTTGTCGGTGCTGCCCACGAAGGCGAGGGCCAGCGGCCCCAGCGCAAGTTCGAACAGTCTTCTCCCCAGTTCGGACACGTAGTAGTAGTGGCGCTGCTGCACCGCGGTGGCCAGTATCTCGATCTGGCGCTCGTTCAATCCCATGCGCCGGTACAGGGCCGCGGTGTCCTGGTCCCGGGCATAGACGTTGGGCAGGAAGATCTTGGTGGCGGTTGACTCCACGATCACGTCCAGGATGCCGGAGTGCGCGGCGTCACTGAGGCTTTGGGTTGCCATCAGCACCAGGCAGTTGGCCTTGCGCAGGACTTTGAGCCACTCCCGGATCTTCTCCCGGAACACCTTGTGGCCCAGCATGATCCAGGCCTCGTCCAGCACGATCATGGCGGGCTGCCCCCGCAAGGACTTCTCGATCCGGCGGAAGAGATACAAGAGCACCGGCAGCGCGTAGCGGTCCCCCAGATTCATCAGCTCCTCGATCTCGAACACGGTGAAGTCCGACAGGGAGAGGCCGTCGTCCTGTGCGTCCAGCAGGTGCCCCATGGCGCCCTCCACGGTGTAGACCTTGAGGGTCTCGCGCACCATGGCATCCTGGATCAGGGTGAAGAACTCGGAGAGCGTCCTGGAACCGGACTGGTGCATGGAGGCGATCGCAAGGCCGATCTCGTTTCGTTGCCCCGGCGTGGTGACCAGGCCGTTGAGCGCCAGCAGCGCGTCGATCCATTCCATGGCCCAGGCGCGGTCGCTTTGCGAGTCCAGGAACTGCAGCGGGCAGAACGACAATCGCGAATCCGCGGATGACTGGGATGATCCAGACGAATGGGCATGGGTATCCGCCGCCACGGTGAAATGTTTCGCTCCGGCGGCGCGAGCCAATGGATAGAGCGACAGTCCCTTGTCGAAGCAGTACAGCGCCATGCCGGGGTAGCGGCGCGCCTGCGCCACGATGGCGCCCAGCAAGGTGGATTTCCCCGAGCCCGTGGGGCCGAACACGAAGGTGTGGCCCACGTCGCGCACGTGCGCGTTCAGGCGGAACGGGGTAGCCCCTTGCGTCACGCACTGCATCAGGGCCGGAGAGTGGGGCGGATACATGGGACAGGGCGCTTCAATCTGCCCGGTCCAGATCGTGCTCGTGGGCAGCAGGTGCGCGAGGTTCATCGTGTTCATGAGCGGGCGGCGCACGTTCTCCACCCCGTGCCCCGGCAGGCTCCCGAGGTAGGCATCCAGGGTGTTGATGGTCTCGATGCGGGCGGCGAACCCCAATGCATTGATGGCCTTCTCCAGGCGGCGCGCCAAAGCCTCCAGGTTAACCCGGTCTTCATCCATCAGCACCACCACGCTGGTGTAGTAGCCCTGCCCCACCTGGCCGCTGTTGACTTCGGCAATCGCCGCTTCCGCGTCCGCCACCATGGACATGGCGTCTTGGTCCACCACGCCGATATGGGTGTTGAACACCTGATCGAAGAAGCCGCGAATCTTCTGCCGCCACTTGCGCCGGTATTTCTCCAGATGGGCAACGGCTTCATGCGGGTCCATGAAGATGAAGCGGCTGGACCAGCGGTACTCGCACGAGAGCTCCGAAAGTGCCGAGAGGATCCCCGGATGCGACTCGTTGGGAAAACCTTCGATCGCCACCACCTGCACGAACTTGGTTCCAATCCGGGGCACCACCCCGCCCCACAGTTCCTGCCCGCCCAGCAGCTGGTCGAGGTACATGGGATTGCGCGGCAATTGCACCGGGTGGTCCATGCCGGTTATGCAGAACTGCAGCCAGCGCAGGAAGTCGTCGTGCGTGGTCTCGTTCCCATCCTCGGCCACGGCGCGCTTGCCCTGGAGCCGCGTGAGCTGCACCGCCGCCGACAGGCGCGACTCAATACCGAGGCATTCGCGCTTGAACGCCTCGATCAGGCCGCGGGTGCGGGCCTTGTGGTCCGGCGGCGCGGCGTCGTCCTCGAACATGAGTTCGACGAAGCGGCGCTGCGCCAGCAGCGGCGGAAACCAGGTGAGCGTCAGCACGAAATGGCCTTCGTACATCGCGCCCAGGCTCTCGAACAGTTTGCGGCGCTCCTCGTCGATCGCCAGGGTCACGGCATCGGGGAAGTGCGACAGCCCGCGCGGCGGGTAGTGCGGCGCCGGGCGGCGCACCGCATCCACGTGGATCATCCAGCCGGAGCCCAGCTGGCTTAATGCCTGGTTGATGCGGAAGGAGACGAGATTGCGCTGCTCCGCGCTGGCGCTGGCGTTGTCCTCTCCGCGGTAAGCCCAGGCCGCCATGAAGGAACCGTTCTTGCCCACCAGCACGCCATCGTCCACCATGGCCGCATAATTCAGCAGATCGGCCAGGCCCGCGTCCCCTGAGCGGCGCTGCTTCAGGCGGCGTCCCTCCCCCGCGGCCCGGATGCGAAGAGCCAGCACGCAGAGGAACAAGATGCCGAGCACGGCGATCAGCAGGGCGAGGACGCCGATGACGGAGGCCATCATCGGTATTGCCGCTCCTGGATGCGCCCGTTGTTCCTGAAGGGCGTGGCGCGCGGCGGGTAATAGGCCTTGTAGCGCCGGTGGCGCAGGTATACCGGTCGCATCAACGGATCGGACTTGGCCATCAAGCGCAGCAGGAACAGGGCCGCGACCCACAACCCCGTGCCGATGATTGCGGCGCGCCATTCCTGGGCATTGAACACCAGGGAGAAGGCAATGAGGCCCGCCAGCATCACCAGTTCCCTGTCGCCCCCCATGAAAAGATTGGAGCGGTTGCCGATGCGCCGTATCGGGACCCTATGCAGCTCCATGGCCGCCCTCCCCTGCTCCGTTCATTGCAGGTTGTGCCCTATGCACCGAGTGCACCACCTGCACGGGATGTGCCGCGAGTTGTGGTTGTGGTCCTGAAGCGATTTCCGCGCCGCGCCCGAAGAAGTTGCTCATCATGTTCTGCGCCCCCACCAGGAAGGCGAACACCAGCACGATGAAGATCAGGGTGCGGAAGAATCCGCTCAGGTCCCCGCCCATTACCAGCGCCCCGCCCGCCACCACGATGCCGATCATGGAAAGCGAGAACGCAACCGGCCCGGTCACCGAATTGCGCAGGTTCATGAGCCAGCTTTCGTAGGGCAGCGTGCCCCCTACCCCTTCGGAAGCCTGCGCATCCGATGCCAGGCACAGGGCCAGCAGCAGGCAGGAAAACAACACCAAGAACAATTGTTCTCTGTCCAGACAGGCAGGCCAAGCGCGCCCGGCAGGCCGGGTAAATCGCGCAGCCGCAGCCGGCCAAGGTGACGCTGACGCTCCACGGATGACCGCTCCGGTCAGGGCACGTGCCTGCCTGTTCGTTTCTTGTCCATTCATTCTCATTCCTCGCATGTTCACTCCTCTGAAGGTTGAAAGGGTTGGGCCAAGTACTGGCCGTCGCGGTAGCCGGAAATCTCCAGGATTTGCTCCACGCGCCGCCCCTCGGGCGTGCGCGCGATGTGCACGATGAGTTGCACCGCTTCGCCGATCAGCGGCTCGATCGGCTTGGGGGAATCCGGATGCATGCTGATCAGCATCGCCAGGCGCGATAGCCCTGCCTTGGCGTCGTTGGCGTGCAGGGTCGCAACGCCCCCTTCATGCCCCGTATTCCAGGCCATGAGCAGGTCCAGCGCTTCCGGTCCCCTCACCTCCCCCACGATGATGCGGTCTGGCCGCATGCGCAGCGTGGTGCGCAATAGCTGCGTCATCCCGACTTCCACCGAGGTGTGGTACTGGATGTAATTCTCGGCTGCGCACTGGATCTCGCCGGTGTCCTCGATGATGACCACTCGCGCCAGGGGCTCGAGTTGGATAACGTGGTTCAAGATGGCGTTGACCAGGGTGGTCTTGCCGGAGCCGGTGCCGCCGGACACGAGGATGTTGGCGCGTGCAGCCACCGCTTCACGGATGCGCAAGCCTTGCGATGCGGTCATGATTTCCGATTGCACGTAGTCGTCCAGGGTGAAGACGGATACGGCTTTCTTGCGGATGGCGAACACGGCTTCCGGGACCACGGGCGGGATCTGACCGGCAAAGCGCGAGCCGTCCAGCGGGAACTCACATTCGAGCGTGGGATTGCGGCGGGTAACCTCGCGCCCGTGCATGCCGGCCAGGTTGCGGATGATGCTTTGCGCCTGGGCCGAATTCATGGCGCCGAAACAGCGCATGGGCTCGCCCAGCCGCTCCTGCCACAGCCGCCCGTCCGCATTGAGCATGATCTCCACCGTCCTGGGGTCGTTCAGCACCCCCAGGAACTCATCCCCGAGGTCGCGCGCGAGCTTGGCCTTGGCGCGGTCGCTGATGAGAGCGGATTCTTCGATTCTTTCCATGGCGCGATCGGCAGTATGTCGTAATATATACGATATAACGGATTTCATAATTCAACAAGTACCAAAGAGATACTTTTTATCGAATTATTAGGTGCTACTTTAAAACGCGAATCGGATCAGGAAAACTGTAAGAATTTACAGGGTAGGGGTTTTTTCGGTCTTTCTGGGGCTGCGGGGACGGCGGGGAGCGATGGGACCGCGCAGCTTCTTGCGGTTGGTTTCGTCCCACTGGGCGGCCATGTAAGCCTGGAAGTCGGTCAGCACCGCGCAGACGCGCTGGTAGCCGGGGGGCAAGCTTTGTGGGGCCTTGCCCCCGGCCAGCTCGTTGAGGGCCTGGCGGTCAAGATCAGTGGCTTCCAACAGGACCGGCAAGGGAATGTCGAGGGCGATGGAAATGGCTTCCATGGTGCGAAGCGAAGGATTGCCCTGCCCTTTCGCAACGTCGGACACGAACGCGCCCGAGAGTCCCGCCCGTTCCGCCAGTTCTTTCTGGGTCATGTTGCGCTCGTCCAGAATGCGCAGGACATTGGTGAAAAACACTTCGTTATAGAAAAAATTGCGGGGCACAATATGTACTTTTTATGTAAAGCCGCTAAATCAAGCCATTAAATATACTACCAAAAAAACAAAATGTTTTTTATCGCTCATATTACTGCTCAATCGCTGCAGATTCCGAACGCTTGTAATTCTGGGATTGATATGCTTAGATTTTCAATACGGGCCTTCAAGTGGACCAAGGAGGTGATTTAGGGAATAGGAGATTCTCTAGACAATAAGCGATAGGTGAGAAATTTTGGTAAAGATTTATGCTTCATTCACGTTCTTTTATCCGCCTTTTTCTCACATCTTAGCTTACAAGACTATTAATAATAGTCCCGCTCGCAACTTTATTAGTTCCTGCAGCACCGTTTAACTCATCTTCTTGGATATTTTCTCAGAATTTCAGCTAGCGTTTATTGAAAGACATACTAATCTTTCGCAACGTGATGAGGTGTTGTACCGTACAACGCTTTTTCGTCTCGTAACAAATTCTTAAGTTAATCTTGCAAAAAACTCTTGAGTAGTGAATGTAATTGAGCAACTTTTTCCTGGCGCAACACACCTCTTGAAAATAGAACCGTAACACGATCACCCTCAAGCCTTATTTGTGCTGCCGTCTTACCAGCAATTTCCACAGACTGCTCAAGAACTTCCTTGACTGTAATGCCCAATAAAATATCTAACACCTCCCTGGCTGAACGCTTGGTTATTTTATCGTTAACTATTTTCTGTGCTCGTGCTAAAACTTGATCAGGCGCTTGTTGAAGAGCATCGTTCAATAGCTTTGCCCACCGAAATTGCAAATCTAGGGGCGAGGGGAACGCGTTAACAACTACATCTGGCAAATCTGCTAAACGCAATGCTTTACTAAGATTTCCTTTATCTATTCCTATTTCTTTCGAAAGTTCTCCAAGTGAGGCAAACAAACCCTCTTTTAATGACTGGCGGTACATACAGCCTTGTTCCCAAGGAGATAGATCAAGCCGCTCCCTATTCTCCCGGTCCATTTCCTTAAATAATTCTTTGTCACTGATCTGTTCTACCAATGCTAATACGGGTAACCCCAAATCGAGGCAAGCACGATGTCGACGATAACCGAAAATAATTTCATAACGCTCAATACTGCCTGCTAGCGGACGAACCTTAATCGGCTGAATGTTGCCGCCAGCCTGTAAGATCTCATTCTTCAGGGATAGAAAATCTGCAGAATTGAAACTGCTATTGCTTCTATTAGCCCATTTTGATGCAACTATCGCTTGCGCTTCAATTAAGCGCACGGGGAGGACATCTTGAAATTCCTTTAACCGCTGTTCCAGCAGAGCCACTTTTTTATTACTTTCCTGCATCAAAGAATTGACCATCATCATTTGCCCAGGTCCAGTGCGTAACGGAGCAGAAAGTGAGGATGCAGAACCTTCTTCACTGCTAGGAATAACTAACCCCTCGGTCTTCCTGGTAAGCCGATCCTTGATAGACATGTCAGACTCCTTCACTCAATTGAGATGTCCATGAATTTCGAATGGAGACTTCTACTAAATCATTAACCCGATCGTATGCATCACGCGCGCGACCATAGGTTTTCATGTTTCCATCGTAACGACTAATATCATAGACAGTGCCGAATTCGGCAGAACTGGACGAGGTTACAGCAGTTTTAGGAATTTCGACTGGCAGGACCTTCTCTCCATAAGTAGCAATTATCCAAGACCGCACTACATCACTCGCCACATCTGCTGAATCTACTCGAGCCAGTAAAACATGGATAAAATCGTAGGTCTTTGTTATACCCGCACTTTCCACAAGATTAGAAGCCATATCACTAAACAAGCTCCAAAATTGTGCTGAACTCGCAAAATCAAGAGCGTTAGGTGGAAGTGGGACAATCAAAGCATCCGCTGCCATAAAAGCATTAACCGTTACATATGATAGGGAAGGAGAAGTGTCGATAATAATAATGTCGTATTCATCGCGTATGTCTTCCAGCCCTAGATTTAATACATCCCAAAATTGAAATGATGGATCTCTAAGTTGTCTGGAGGGTAAAACAAATTCAGCAGAAAATAAGCTAGAAGAAGCTGCCACCAGATCAACACCTTCCCAATAAGTTGATTGGATCGATGATCGAATAGATGTGGTTTCACCAAATACAAGTGGGGCGATGGTTTGAGCCTCTGTAACTTCTGTATCGGGCATAATTCCAAAAAGGGTGGTCAAAGAACCTTGAGGATCAGCGTCAATAACCAATACCTTATGGCCACGCAAACTTAACCCTTGCGCAAGAACCATGGCCGTAGTCGTTTTACTAACACCCCCTTTGAAGTTGCCCACGGCAATAGTTACCCCTTGTGCGCCTTCTGGTCGCATATTTGCTGCTCGATAATGTTGCACCCAGGTTCTGGCATCTTGAAGGGAAAATTCTCGTCTCGACCCTTTGTCGTTCATGTGCCCGTTCGGCAAATCGCACTTACTGAGGCGGTAGGAAACTTGACCTTTGTCTATTCCGCACAAATTCGCAAGCTGTGTTAATGAAAATACAGGCGGCTGCTTCACAGTATCTGGAGCAAGCATACGTAATCGTATCTGGCTGACCATTTGAGACGCTCGTTCTGCTTGTTCAACCAGATCGCTAATCTGTATTTTTTGAGAAGTATTTATAGTTTTAGCTATCATAAAATGTTTGGTTGTTTTCCAAAAAAGGAATATTTTATATTATCTCGTATTTTACTATTTAAATAGCAGTTTCGTGGAAGTCATGATACACGTTAATTACCGTTTCTCGCTTTCAATTAGCAGATATCTCAGAAGGCAGACGCTAAAGGAAATTATAGATACCTTCAGAACCTATAAAGACTATAGGATTTTTTTTCTACTTTGCTGTCAATTAGTTAATATGTTTTAGGTGAGAGATTATGTGGCGATCAGTGAGAATATATAGGAGTTTAAGTGATTGCTTTTGGGATATTGGGTGAGAACATTTGAATATCGAAGTGAGTGGATATAGGAGAAAGCAAAGCAGAAGTTCCTATCCAAAATTTTGGAAGGTGAGAAGTATTGGGAGAGATGATATTAATAGCAATTTTTGTTGAGGTGAGTTTGCTTTGCTATTAAACTCACTATATAGACTATTCGAGTAAACTCTCGGGGAATAAGTGATGGCAGGTGTACATACAGTTGGTAAGCAAGAAACAAACACAGACCGTAAACCGACTGTTGCTGAGCAAGTTACCTTGCTGCGTAAGCCTGTTAATACACTGGCCATTGTGCCAAAAACTGAAAAAATTACTGTAACTGCCCGTAAAATTTATAATGTGATGCTGCAATATGCGCAGAAGCAGGGGGTTGATAAAGATAATTTTAGGGTGCGTTTAACCGATATAGTCACTGGTATCGATTTTAGGTCGAACAATACAGAACTTATAAAAAAGTACTTTCGGCAAATGGCAACGACAGGCGTCGAGTGGCAGTCTCCAACGATAGGAGAGGGTACGCGCTGGAGTATTTCCGCACTGATTGCACATGCAGAACTCATCCAGCAAGGAAATGAACTGTTACTAGAATGGAGCTATGCACCCAACATAAAACAGGAATTATTAGATCCACAACGATTTGCCAAAATGTCGTTGCAAGTTATTGCAGCGCTAAACACAATGGCATCCGTGGTGTTGTATGAAATTTGCTGCCGATATGCTGACAATCCGAGCGGGTTGACAGCACGTCAGTCTTGGTCTTGGTGGCGGCCAGTTTTGACCGGCGTCCCGGATAGCGCTACGAGTGCATATCAGGAATACAAAATATTCAATCGCGATGTAGTAAAAAAAGCGGTAAAAAAGGTAAACGAAGTCACCGATCTGGAGATCGATTTGATCGAGCATAAGATGGGACGCTCGGTGCAAGATCTGCAATTCAAGGTGAAACGGAAATTGACTCAGTTGATGCGGCCAGATCGGCAGATTGAGCCCGTCGATTTGAAAACTATCGGTGTGGCAATTAAAGCTGGTTTATCGCAAGAAAGGGCGGAGCGGCTATTGTTCAAATATGGAGCCCGAGCACTTGATGACGCGTTGGCAGTGATGAATGAGCGTCAACTTAGGCGCAATATGCAACCGATACGCCTTCCAGAAAAATATTTAATGACGATTTTGCAGTCTGGTCAGTTTGGTACACAAAAAGCATTAAACCCCAAGGCCAGTTTAGTTTATGACACTAAAGCTGAACGTATGAAGCTTATCGAACGCTTTATGGTCCAAAAAAGAGCAGAGCTTTATGCTATGTTTCACGAAATGTCGGTTGAGGAACAGCAGAAATGGATTATGAAATTCGAAGAAGAAGCGCTGCCGATTAGCGGTGTTATACGTAAGACATATCAGAGTAAAGGAATTTCAAGTCCTATCGTGCGACAGGCGTTCTTTAAATATCTGGGAAACTCGGTTTGGGAAGATGGATGGGAAAAGCCTACAGATGTAGAATTGCTTGATCTCGCAATCCTTTCTAAAAACGAGCAGCAAGGAATTGATTCCAGTCAAACGGGGAAAACGCGGCTTGCAATGAGTCTAATAAAGACTTGAAAAACGAGCAATCGCTGTGAAAGTTACCCTCTAAAAATCGTCAAGCCACCTCCTTAGTCAGTTTCTGTTATTGGTCTCCCTGTAGTAATCTTTTCCCGTCCGCCTAATTCTCTACGGCGATGAGCGGCGACATTCAACTTTTGTACATCAAAGACGCCTGTAGGACTCCCGGTAACTAGGTTATTCTGGGGTAAATCAGCGCCCTGCTTCACTTACTTAACCATCTTCAATAAGAAGTCCACCTTCAAACTCTCTCGCAAGAGTCACCAACTATAAACATTGTTCATATTTACAAGTTGAATTAGGACAAGTGTAATGCCGCTATACAGTTAAATTAACCTTCTTTATTTGCTAGACTTGCTGAAAAAAAGACATAGGAAGAGGGTATGATTAAATCGGCAACTCGGAGCTCAAAGAAACCAAACCAAGCTAAAACTTCGCCTAAACGTCCTGAGTCTTCGCTTCCATATGAGGGAAGCACACAACCTGTCGAACTCTCACTGGACTCTATAGATGAAGATCCTAATCAGCCACGTATTGTCTTCGATCCCCAACTTCTTGAAGACCTAGCCGAAACCATCCGCCAGCGAGGCGTCAAAAATCCGATATCGGTACATCAGCACCCGGAGAAACCCGGGCGTTATGTCATCAATGACGGCGCGAGGCGCTATCGAGCTTCCTTGTTGGCAGGCAAGAAGAGCATTAAGGCTTTCGTCGATACAGACTTTACTAAAATAGATCAGATAATCGTCAATGCCCATCATGCCAGCTTTACACCTAGAGAATGGGCTCTCCTCATAGATCAGGAGGAAAAAAAAGGCAAATCCAGAAGGCAAATCGCAAGAGAGTTAGGTATGTCTGCGCCTCATATCACGAGTCACGCTGCGTTGCTACGTCTACCAGATTGCATCGCGGAAGTCTTTAACTCTGGCCGTTGTCAAGATGTAACCGCATTAAATCACCTTGTTATAGTTTGGCGACAATATCCTGATGAGGTGGAATTCTGGCTAGATGATCCGAACGTAGAGATAACACGTACTTCCATTGCAAGGTTGCGTGCTTTTTTAGATAGCCGAACCCGGATTCAGGAACCGGAGAGGCCGGTAACAACAGCAAAAGAGCGTAAGCGGCACATAATGAGTCCATTGAGGTTGCGCAAACCGATAATGGAAGTTTTATATGAAGGCCGCGTTGCACAATTGCTATTTACTCGACGTCCTACCCGGCCCGAAATGGCGTGGATCCAATATCAGGACGACAAGAGTGAGAACGAAATTAGTCTAAAGAAAGTTCAAATCGTAGCTCTGCATGAAGGCCAAAAAGAAGAATAGAACGGAGTGGCCATGATTAATGACAAGGGATCTAGGAAACAGCGCATCCTGGTGATGAACGGGCAGCGCGTGGTACAGCAGGAACAGGAAGGGCAGTGGGTGACACAGAAGGTGGGGAAGGCGCGCCATCTCAAGCCTGGCATCTACAATGCCTACCTGGCGCAGGATGCGGATCGCAACCGCCGGCACACCGGCTTCACTTTCCATGCGGACGAGTCCTATGTGTACCAGCATGAAGGCGCGCTGGGCATCACGCGCCATCCGCTTTCCGCCTTCGGCGCCGTACCCGAATACGGCTTGCCGGTCACCATCAGCTACGAAGAGGGGAGGGCGGTGACGGTCGCCGCCACCCAGGGCCTGGGACAGAAGCACTCGCGCTGAAAACAAGGGACAAGCTTTCCTTTCCCCTTTTTCAACCGAATTGCTGGCCGCGGATTTCCAGCCACTATGCCGCCACCCACAAAACCATCGCCGCCGCACTCAGCAACAGGCAGGACAAGGCCAGATGGGCGCTGGCCAGATGCTGCCAGCGCCGCAAGCCTTCCATCACCTGCCGGTTGGCTTCCTCCTCAAGCCTTCGCTGCTCGCGCCCCAGCTGCCCGGCTACCTCTTGCAGCTGCAGCCTGCTTGCTGCCATAACCTCACGCATCCTCTGCTCCAGCCTGGACGCAGCCTCATCCTGGACACGGGTAGCGGCCGCCTCCCAATCCCGTCGGCACTCCTCCAGCAGTGCAGACTGGATGGAAATACTTGCCTCCATCACCTTGCGGTTGATGGTGTAGACCATGAGTATCGGATCGTCGCGGTAGACCGCAATGCCGTGCTTCACCATCACCTCCCGAATGATGTCATCCAGCGGGTCCGCAGACTCATCCCGCAGCCGGTCCCGTTCCCCGGTCTCTCCCTGCTGCGGTGTGTCTCCCTGCCACAGGTCGCCGCTCCCGCTACCGCGCTCCGTCATGCGGGAATAGCATCCAGCCGGCCCAACTCCCCGTAGAGCCGATCACGTACGATCTTCAGACGCTGGCGCGTCATGATGGATAGCGAAGCAAGGCTCAGGGACTCCTCGAAAGTGCGCCGCGCCTGCAGCATCTCCGACACATCCTGGCCGTAGGTTTCCTGCTTCAAGGACGGAATCTCCAGGATGGCCGCGATGCGCCCCATATGGTCCTTGCACGCCTTCATTTCATGAAAGCGCTTGCCCTCATGCTCGATCGCCCCCCAGTAGGGATTGAGCCATACCACGAAGGAAACGTCATCCGGAAACTGCGCGGCCATCTGCGCGAAACCGCTCACGGTATCGCGCAACGCCTGGCCGCCGGTGATCACGGTGTGCACTAGCAATTTGTGCCCCAGCTCGCAGAGCAGGGCAGGGACCTGGTTGCTGATCAAATAGTGCGACAACGGCACGAACGAGCTCGCGCCATTGTCGATGATGACATCCTGCCCGGAAGAAACAATCAATTCCACCAGCTCATCGAAGCGGCGCGGATTGATCTCGTCCCCTTCCATGATCTGCAGCCGCCGCACCGACAGCGCCTTGTAACCATGAAATGTGGCATTAACCGGATCGGTATCGATGCACAACGGAACATTTCCCCTGTGCATCCAATACTGCGCCAGCAGGGCGGCGATGAAAGACTTGCCGACCCCGCCCTTGCCTTGCAACACCATGTGGATTCTGGCCATCAGAGCAGCTCCTCGTCATTGGGGGTGGAAGAAAAGATGAAGCCGTCCTTGAGTGGCGTCCTGCCGGCGCCGGGACGCGAAGCGGTGGGGGCAGGCAGCGAGGGCAACCCCGCGGCTGGAACGGGAGGCTGCCCCGGTTTGCCTTTGCCGAGCAGGCGCCTGACCTGGCCGCAGAATGTCGTATAGCTCGCCGTGATCTTCTGCTCTTCATGCAGCGTCTCCCAGATGTGGTACACCGGCCAGCCGTCGTTGAGCGCCTGGCGAATCTCGTCTCGAAGCGCGAGGAATGCGGCGAGATTGCGCGCATTGCGGCTAGACTGGCTGTTCTGCATCTTGAGAGAAATGCGTTGCGAGAGGCTCTTGTTCATGATTGGCAGGGAGTAGAAACTTCACATCTACGATTTATCTAATTATGAAGCATGATATAAGACATTTTATCGTTGCACAACCGCCTCTTTTTTGATAACTTCAAGCCGTGGCAAAAACAAAGCGGAAAGGCTGTTTCCCGCTTAAGAACGATGTTGCGAAGAGACCGGGGCAAGATAGGTGAAGTTAGCCAACCTGCAAGCAGGCCGTCTTCCTTCACTGCCCCTTATTCGCACGGTGTGCTCAACGGGGATCTTGCCCTGCGGGGCCTGAGGATAAACACGAAACAGAAAAGGGCAGGGCCGCTGCCGCGAACGAAGAAGAGAGAACCATGATTGAGGACAAGGCGCATACCGCGCCAGCAAGCCAAAACTCCCATGTCACGCGTAAGCAGCGGCATCTGCGCGTCCCGGTGCTGCCGCAGGAAGCCCTAGCCATCAAGGCCCAAGCGCAGGCGGTGGGATTGCCGGTTGCCGCCTATTTGCGCAACGTCGGATTGGGCATCGAGGTCAAAAGCGTCCTCGATTACCAGCGCATCGACGAGCTTGCCCGGATCAATGGCGACCTGGGGCGCCTGGGCGGATTGCTCAAGCTATGGCTCACCAACGACGAGCGACTGCACAGGATCAAGGCCCGTGAGCTGCGCGCCGTCCTGAACAAGATCGAGGCCAACCAGGAGACCATGCGAACGATCATGCGAACCGTGGTCAGAGGGGGACAGGGCAGGGGAGGGCAGGGATGATTGCCAAGCACATCCCGATGAGATCCGCACGCAGAAGCAGCTTCCAGGAGCTGGTGGCCTACATCACGCACGCCAAGGATAAAACAGTGCGCGTAGGGGAAGTGCGGGTCACGAACTGCCACCAGCAGGAAGCGCAGGATGCGGTGCTGGAAGTGCTCGCCACGCAATTGCAGAACAAGCGCGCCTGCAGCGACAAAACTTACCATTTGCTCATCTCGTTCGATGCCGGCGACCACCCCACGGTTGACACCTTGCGCAGCATCGAGGACGAGCTGTGCGAAGCCCTGGGATTCGGGGAACACCAGCGCGTAAGCGCGGTGCACGCGGACACCGACAACCTGCACCTCCATGTGGCCATCAACAAGATCCATCCAAAACGGTTCACCATCCACAATCCTTATGGCGACTACCAGGACCTGGGAGCCGCCTGCAAGCGGCTGGAACTGGTCCATGGTCTCGTGCCCACCAACCACGAGGCCATCGCGCGGGGTGCGCACAGCGCCGCCATGGACATGGAACACGCGGCAGGGATGGAAAGCCTGCTGGGCTGGATTCGCCGCCAGTGCCTGGAAGACCTGAGGGGGGCGGAGAACTGGCAGGCCTTGCACCGGGCATTGGGCCAATCCGGCCTGATGCTGCGGGAGCAGGGCAACGGTTTCGTCGTATCCGACCGGGAAGGCAGGGCGGTGAAAGCGAGTTCCATTGCCCGCGACCTGTCGAAGGCGCAGCTGGTGAAGCGCTTGGGTCCGTTCGAGGCGGATGGCAAGCAGCAAGTGCAGGCTGCACGCGAGATGCGCGCAATACGTGCCTACAAACCGCGCCCCATGTCAGCAATGGAAGGGCGGGGCGGCACGGAGGATCTATACCAGCGCTACCAGACCGAGCAGGACCGCAACCGGCAGGCGCGCATCCAGATCCGCCATGCGTTGCGCCAGCAAAAGAAGGACCAGCTGTCGCAGGCGAAGGAGAAGGCAAGGGCCAGGCGCGGCCTCATCCGCGGGCTGGAGTGCGACAGCCTGTCGCGGCGCGTGCTGTACCATCAGGCCGGCGCAGGCCTGCGGGAAGATCTGCAGGCCATCCACGGCCAGCACCGGGCGCAACGGGAGCTGCTGCTTTCCCCGATCAAACCCCTGGCCTGGTTCGACTGGCTGGCAGAGCGCGCAGCGATGAATGACAGGCAAGCGCTCGCCGCCTTGCGGCGCCGCCGCCACAGGGCGCAGAGAAAGGCGAACTGCCTGCTGGGAACAATCCGGCAGGGCAGGGGAGAAGCGGGGGTGGAAGAAGCTGGATTTGAAGGCGCGAGCGAAATGTTCCCCGGGCTGAAGATCGATGGCGTCACCAGGCGGGGGACGATCATCTACGCTGATGGCGAATCCGCCATCCGCGACAGCGGCAACCGCCTGGAAGTCTCGGAGGGGATCAAACAGCAAGGGCTGGAAATCGCGCTTGCCATGGCGATAAAGCGCTTCGGCCGCCACGTCGTCATCGAGGGCAATGCCGCATTCCGAGACCGCGTGCTGCACGTTGCCTGCGCCTTGAAGCTGGACATCGCCTTCACCGATAGAACCGAGGCGCTAACGCAATCGGTCGCGCCGGGTGAAGAACAAGCGCAAAAGCAGGCAGCCGCTCCGCAGGAGCCCGCTTCCCTTGATCCGGATCCCGGCCTGGAGGCGGCACGGCGTTACATCGCGGAGCGGGAAATGAGGCGGCGGCAGATCGCCGGCATCCCCAGGCATGTCTTGGGAGAAGCCAAGCCGCATGCGGAGATGATTTACGCCGGCTGGCGCAGGGTGGACGGGCAATTCCTGCTGCTGGCAAGCAGCGCCACGGACGAAGTGGCCGTGATCCCGGTGGACGCAGCGGCGATCGCACGCATAGCGCAGGTCAGGCGGGGCGATGTCATCACGCTGAATGGGCGCGTATTGAGCCGGTCGAGGGGCCTTGCGCGATGAAGACGGGGAGCAGCCACGTCGGCCCGCAGGGGCGCGGGGAAGATGGGACCCACCCTTTGTTGATGTTCGCCCTGTTGCTGCTGGTGCTCATTCTGAGCCTCGCTGCCGCGACACAGTATTTCGCCCATGCCTTCCAGTACCATGCGGCGCTTGGCGCGAACCTGGGCCATCTGTACGCGCCCTGGAAGGTGTTGCAGTGGGTGGGGGAATGGGGAAACCGGCATGCGCCGCAATTCACGCTGGCGGGCAGCGTGGGCATGATGGTGGCGGCTTCAGGCCTGTTGCTGCTTTTTGCCCTGAAGAAGCGCCTGCTCGATGCCGGCAGGGCGCAGTCCACCCTGCACGGCTCGGCGCGCTGGGCGGACAGGAAGGACATCGCGGCTGCGGGATTGCTGCCGTGCAACCGATCGTGGCTGGGCTCACTGCTGGACGGGCTGAGAGGGCAGGGCAGGGCGGGAGGGGTCGCGTCCGTGTACGTCGGCGCCTGGCTGGACAAGCATGGGCGCCAGCACTACCTGCGCCACGGCGGTCCTGAGCACGTGCTGTGCTATGCGCCCACGCGCTCGGGCAAGGGGGTGGGACTGATCGTGCCCACCTTGCTTTCCTGGAGCGAGAGCGCGGTGGTCACGGACCTCAAGGGGGAGCTATGGGAGTTGACCGCAGGGTGGAGGAAGCGGCATGCGCATAATCGGGTATTGCGCTTTGAACCTGCAGCGTTGAGCGGGTGCGCGCACTGGAATCCGCTGGACGAGATCCGGCTGGGGGAAGCGCAGGAGGTGGGCGACGTGCAGAACCTCGCCACCCTGATCGTCGATCCGGACGGGCGGGGGCTGGAATCCCACTGGCAGAAGGCGGCCCAGGCGCTTTTGGTGGGAGTGATCCTGCATGCGCTCTACCAGGCCAGGGAAAGGGGAGAGGGAACGCCTTCTTTATCCACTATCGATGATCTCCTGTCCGATCCCGATCGCGATGTTGCCGAGTTGTGGATGGAGATGTTCACCGCGCCATTCCGGGGGAGGGAGAACCAGCGCATCGTGGCCGCCACCGCGCGCGACATGATGGACCGCCCCAGGGATGAGGCGGGTTCGGTGCTGTCCACCGCGAAATCCTACCTGTCGCTGTACCGCGATCCCGTGGTGCGGGGAAACATCTCGGACTCGCACTTCCGGGTGCGCGACCTCATGCACCATGCCGACCCGGTAAGCCTCTACATCGTCACACGGCCGGCCGACAAGGCCAGGCTGCGCCCCCTGGTGCGCATCCTGCTCAACCTAATTGTCAGGAAGCTTGCCGACCGCATCGAGTTCGAAGGAGGACACCCCAAGCCCGGTTACAAGCATCGCCTGCTGCTGATGCTGGACGAGTTCCCCAGCCTGGGAAAACTGGAAATCCTGCAGGAGTCCCTGGCCTATCTCGCGGGCTACGGCATCAAGTGTTATCTGGTGTGCCAGGACATCAACCAGCTCAAGTCCGCGAAGACAGGCTATGGTCAGGACGAGTCCATTACCTCCAATTGCCATATCCAGGCGGCCTTTCCGCCTAACCGTGTGGAGACCGCGGATCATCTCTCCAAGCTCACCGGGCAGACCACTGTCGTGAAGGAGCAGGTGACGCAGAGCGGCAAGAGTACCTCGCGCACCCAACAGGAGGTCCAGCGCCCGCTCTTGACAGTGGACGAATGCCTGCGCATGCCGGGGCCGGTCAAGGGGATGCAGGATGGAGGGGACGTGATCGAGGAGGCGGGGGACATGATCATTTATGCGGCGGGGTTCCCGGCTATTTATGGAAAGCAGCCGCTGTACTTCCAGGATGCCATCTTCCAGGTGCGGGCGAAAGTGCCGGCGCCGGTCGCCAGTGAGCAAATTTAAATCCCTTTTTCATCCACTAGAATCAGGCAATGCGGATTTACAGAAATACGATTTTAGGCAAATTCGGTTCTATGCCGGAATTGCCGTTTCCCGCGAGCCTGTCCATATCGGCTCGCATTGCCCGCTCCATAGCGCTTGCCGCGCTCGGCCTGATGGCCCTGGGGTTTCTCTGCCATGCTGCGGGCTTGCGGATCAATACCACCCAAAGCATTCCCGTTGGCCTGTACCGGATGACGGATGGGCCAGTGGCGAAGGGGGAGTATGTCATCTTCTGCCCGCCGCAGTCCGTACTGTTCGATGAGGCACGGGAGCGTGGATACATTGGTGCGGGATTCTGTCCGGGCGGCTACGGACTTATGATGAAGCGGGTTGCTGCGGTGGGTGGCGATGCGGTGGCCTGGACGCAGGAGGGCGTGAGTGTCAATGGCAAGCTGCTACCGTTAAGCATCCCATTAGAAGCGGACAAGGCGGGAAGAGTCATGCCACGCTATTTGTTTGATGACTATACGCTAGGAGAATCCGAGCTGTTGCTGATGTCGGATGCGAGCGGGACATCCTTCGATGGGCGTTACTTTGGTGCGGTGGACCTGTCGCAGGTGAAGGGCCTGATCCGGCCGGTAATTATGTTTTGATTGTGCCCGAGCAGTATCCACAGTATAGCTGGACAATATTGTGGATAACTTACCTAAGCTCCCGTTATCCTCCGATATTCTCATGCTGGTCAGAATTGTTGCAGGCAAAACCAAAGAATAAACTCTCGGTTTAGTCCGAAAAACCAAAGCGACTTACCACTCTCCCATAAATACGCTTGACTAACTAAGATGCTTGCTTATACTAGTTACATATGATACCGCTTGGACGTAGACTCCTATTAATGGGAATCATGCTGTGGCTACCGCTGCAAGGTGCAATGGCTGCGAGTATGTCCATATGTATGAAAGAGCAAGATAGGAGCAAGCCTGATACTTCAATTCCAACCAATGCTGGCATATTGCCGTGCCCCCAGGAAAAAGATATCGCCGCCAAAGCTGATGGTTCAGACGTAATTACCGTGGACCAACATCATAATGGGGACCAAGCGCAATCCATGCAGGGAGTCTCTGATGAAGTGACATCCAGCTTGCAGTGCAATGGGGTATCCTGTCACGCAAGTTGTAGTACCCCGATTCCCTCGATTGCCTCTGGCTCAATTTCTATTTACGGCTCTGTCTATCCCCTGTCATTTATCTCCCGCTTTACTTCGCTCTTTCCTGAGCAATTGCAACGTCCTCCTCTCGTTTAGTTTCTCACTACCGAGAATCCGCCTGTAACACGGGCAAATTCCCTTACACAGATTAATTCGCGTCCAAGCATCGCATTTGCGTCAGCTTGTTCGGCGTACACGTAATCCTATTCGGCTATCGCCGGATAGTGATCGCGGTGATTCAATTCTAAGAGGTTATCATGGCCATGCCTTTTTCCGTTGCCTTGCAACTGGCGCTGGTGCTTGCATGTTTGCCCGCTATAACGCTCACTGTACTCGCGGCCCAGATTATCCCGCCGGCCGAAGTTGATTCAAGGCTCTCTGTTCCGATAAAGCGCGAATCAGCATTCTCCAATGCACCGGTTGCTCATGCGCAAAAGCTTATACCCGGCGACGACGTATCTCCCGTAATTATGGCTGCGTCCGAGACTCCCGGACACAAAGAACCTAGCGCGCCGACCAACACAAAAACAGCGGTAGCTGCGGATATCCATCCTGCGAAGGGAATAGTGTTACATGTGGAGCAGGCCAAAGCCACGGTAAAGATAGATCACGATCCTATCCCCGGCTGGGTTGACAAGGATGGCATTCCTTTTCGCCTGAAGGAGCGCGCGTTAGCAGCCCAGGTGAAGGAAGGCGATGCGGTGGAATTCTTCCTGGAAAAATCCGATTCCGACTACCTCATCGTAAAGTTCGGTAAGCCGACTCTCACTAAGGAATCGCATTGATCCGCAGCGGCATTTTCGCGGCCATATTGGCCGCAGTCGTGCTCCCGGTACATGCACAGGTGGAGCTCTCAAGTTGGGCGGGCACGATGGCGCCTGCACAGGTTACCCCCAACACACTCTCGGATGCCTCCGCAAAAACATACAGCAGTCCCTCCGCTCTTCTTACCTCACTGATAGCGGAAGCACTGGAGAAAAACCCGGAAATCCAGGGCGCGCTGCGCGAACGCGATGCGGCCCACTACAGAATAGCCCCGGCTGGAGCGCTCGATGACCCGGTGCTGGAAGCGGGGATCATCAATGCTCCCCTGGCTTCGTCACCCTTCAACCGGGAAGACATGACGATGAAAATGATCGGTTTGTCCCAGCGCTTGCCCTTTCCCGGTAAGCGCGGCTTGCGCAAGGAGGTCGCCGCCAGGGACGCGGAGAGTGTCGGCCACGGCTATCAGGAAACCGTGAATCGGGTGGTGCGCGACATCAAGCTCGCCTATTTCGACCTGGGCCTCATACTGGAAAGAACCCGCATCGTCGAGAAAAACAAGCTGATCCTGGAGGACCTCCTCCACATCGCCGAACGCCACTACGGGGTAGGCATAGGAAGCCTGGCCGACGCGCTGAAGGCGCAAACTCAGGTATCCAGGATGACAGATGAACTGCTCAAGCTGGCGCGGGAAAAACCTGCCATGGAAGCGGAACTCATCCGCGCGCTTAACCGCCGCGCAACCTCCGCAGCGCCAATTCCGGAGCCCCCGCAACTGGGGGAAGAGACCTTGAGCCTGGAAGCCTTGCGCGAAGCGGCTTTTGCGCAGCGCCCGCAACTGCTGGCGCTTCAAAGCATCGTTGCCCGCAACGATAAGGCGCTGGAATTGACCCGTAAAAATTACTACCCCGATCTCGATGTGCGCTTGTCATACGGCCAGCGCGACAACATGCTGGACGGCGCCAGGCGTCCCGACATGGTGAGCTTGACCGTGGCGATGAATTTGCCGATATGGCGCGAGAACAAGCTCGAGCCCCGCGTGAGGGAAACCCTGGCGCTACGCGATCAGGCCCTGGACCTGTATCAGGCGCAGCGCAACGAAGTGAATGCAAGGCTGCGGCAGCAGGTAGAGATGGCAGAACAAAACCTGAAATCGGCGCGGCTCTATAAAACCGCCATCCTCCCACAGGCGCGGCTCACGGTTGAAGCATCATTAAGCGCTTATCGCGTCAATCGTGTCGATTTCCTGACATTGCTCGACAGCCAGATGACGGTATTCAACTATGAAATCAGCCTGGCTGCCGCCATCGCCAGCTACAACAAGGCGCTGGCGGAAATCGATTTGCTCACCGGCAAGCCGCCGGCCAACCTGTCACCATTCGCGGAGCCCCAGTGAAAACCATCACCAGATTGTTAGCGGTTATCGCGGTGGCTGCAGCCCTTCTCGCCGCGGGATATTGGTGGGGCAGCGCCAGGCCGGCGATTCCTACTGCAAGTCCTCCGGAAGCAGCGCCGCCCCAGGGTAAAGGGGGTAAAGGCAAAGTCCTCTATTACCGCAATCCGATGGGACATCCTGATACCTCCCCGGTGCCGAAGAAGGATTCGATGGGCATGGACTACCTTCCTGTTTACGAGGGTGAAGAATCATCGTCCGACGGGTCGGTAGTGAAGATCAGTACCGAAAAAATACAAAAGCTGGGCGTGAGAACCGAGGTCGTCGCGCCGCGTGAACTCACTCGTACCGTGCGGGCGGTGGCGACAGTACAGGCGGATGAGCGGCGTTTGCATACAATCGCCCCCAAATTCGAAGGGTGGATCCACCGGCTCTACGTGAACACTACCGGCCAGGCGGTAAGAAAAGGCGAGGCGCTGATGGAGGTGTACAGCCCCGAATTGATCACGGCGCAGCACGAGTATCTTATCGGAAAAAAAGGGATGCAACATGCTGCCGCGGAAGGCAGCCCGGAGGGCGGCGAGGCAATGCAGCGCCTGGCCGAGAGCACTTTGCGCAGGCTGCGCAACTGGGACATCTCCGAGGTGGATATGCAGGCGCTCCGGCAGGAAGGAGAGGTTAAGCATTATGTCACGCTGCGCGCCTTGGCAAGCGGCGTGGTGATCGAAAAAGCCGCAATTCAGGGAGAGCGCTTCATGCCCGGAGAGGTGCTGTACCAGATTGCCGATCTCTCCAGGGTGTGGATGCTTGCGGATGTATTCGAGCAGGATCTGGCCATGGTGCGCCAAGGTCAGACTGCCACCATCAGGATGGATGCCTATCCGGACCATGTATTCGAGGGGAAGGTCACCTTCATCTACCCTACGGTAAATCCCGAAACCCGCACTGCCAAAGTGCGCATCGAACTCCCCAATGCCCAGGGACTGCTCAAGCCTGCCATGTATGGAAGAGTGGAGCTGGCTTCGCCCCGTGGCAAAGACAAGGTGCTTGCTGTACCCGAGTCGGCAGTGCTGTACACCGGTACGCGTCAGTTAGTACTGGTTGATATCGGTCAAGGCCGGTTTGAGCCAAGGGCGGTAAAACTCGGCAGCCATGGCGATGATTATGTCGAAGTTGTTGACGGGCTGACGGCTGAGGAAGCGGTGGTGGTCAGCGCAAACTTCCTGATCGACGCAGAGAGTAATCTCAAGGCGGCGCTGGGGGGTTTTGGACCCCCGCCGCCAGGTTCTGCATCTGGCGGGGAGGGGCAGGCCAAGCCAGGCGCGCCCCTGACAGCACCCGGAACCACTTCTGCCCCGGTTCATGGCGGCGTGGGCGAAATTAAAGAAATGGATTGGGCGAATGCGACGGTAACCATTGCCCATGATCCGATTGCCAGCCTCGACTGGCCGGCGATGACCATGGGCTTCCGTGCCAGGGATCCGGCATTGCTGCAGCCGCTGAAACCCGGCCAGAAGGTCGACTTCCAGATCGTCGAGGAGTCGGCGGGTGAATATGTCATCGTCCGCATCCGGCCGCCAGATGCGAGCGCGGCCACCGCCGCTCAGCGGGGGCACTGACATGCTGGGCCGACTCATCGAATGGTCCGCCCGCAACGTGTTCCTGGTGCTGCTGGGAACCGCGTTCCTGATCGGCCTGGGCATCTACGCCGTAATCCGTACGCCACTGGACGCGATTCCCGATCTCTCGGACGTACAGGTCATCATCTATACCGAGTACCCTGGCCAGGCGCCGCAGGTAGTGGAAGACCAGATCACCTATCCGCTGAGCACGGCCATGCTGGCGGTACCCAAATCCAAGGTGGTGCGGGGTCTTTCAGTATTCGGGGCCTCCTTTATCTACGTCATATTCGAGGACGATACCGATATCTACTGGGCGCGGACCCGCGTGCTCGAATACCTCAATTTCGCGGCGGGGCGCATGCCTCGCGGTGTCACCCCAACCCTGGGGCCAGATGCCACGGGGGTCGGCTGGGTGTATCAATATGCGGTAGTCGCTGCCCAACATACGCTCGCGGAATTGCGCACCATCCAGGACTGGTTCGTGCGCTACCAGCTTACCAAGGCACATGGGGTGGCCGAAGTGGCGACCGTGGGCGGTTTCGTTAAAACGTACCAGGTCACGGTCGAGCCGCGCAAGTTGCAGGCTTACGGCATTCCTCTCAGCCAGGTCGCCGCAGTGATCCGGGCCAGCAACCGCGACGTTGGCGGGCGCGTGATCGAAATGGCCGAGACGGAATACGTGGTGCGCGGACGCGGCTACCTGCGGGGTATAGCCGACATCGAGAAGCTCGTGGTCAAGGCACAAGAAGGCACGCCAGTGCTGATCCGCGACGTGGCCCGGGTCGAACTGGCGCCGGACGAACGGCGCGGGATCGCGGAGCTGAACGGGGAGGGCGAGGTGGTTTCCGGGATTGCCGTGGCGCGTTACCACCAGAACGCGCTTGATGTCATTGACAACGTGAAAAGCAAGATTGAAGAAATATCGAGCGGCTTGCCGGAAGGCGTATCGTTGCAGACAGTCTATGATCGTTCCGATCTGATCCATCGCGCCATCGACAATCTGAAACGGGTCCTGATCGAGGAAAGCCTCATCGTGGCCGTGGTCTGCATGGTGTTTCTCATGCATGCGAGAAGCGCACTGGTGGCCATCGTCATGCTGCCCATCGGCGTGCTCATCGCGCTGATCGCCATGCACATGCTGGGGCTCCATTCCAACATCATGAGCCTGGGCGGTATCGCCATTGCCATTGGCGCCATGGTGGACGCAGCCATCGTGATGATCGAGAACGCCCACAAGCACCTGGAGCGGGCACCACCGGAGGCCCCCCGTCTGCAGATCATGATCGATGCCTGCCGCGAGGTGGGGCCCGCCTTGTTTTTCAGCCTGCTCATCATTACGGTTTCGTTCCTGCCAGTGTTCACGCTGGAGGCGCAGGAAGGACGCATGTTCGCGCCGCTCGCCTATACCAAAACCTTTGCGATGGCGGGTGCCGCCGTACTGTCCATCACGCTGGTGCCGGTACTGATGTTCCTGTTCATTCGCGGCAAGATCATGCCCGAGCAAAAAAATCCGCTTAACCGTCTTTTGATCTGGGCATACCGTCCTGTGATTGCCGCTGTGATGCGCTGGAAAAAACTTACCATCATTGCAGCCGTGGCTGTGCTCGCACTCTCGGTATTTCCGGCCATGAAGCTGGGCAGCGAATTCATGCCGACCCTGAACGAGGGAAGCCTCCTGTACATGCCGATCACCTTGCCGGCATTATCAGTCACCAAATCAGCCGAGTTGCTGCAGACCCAGGACAAGATCATCAAGACCTTTCCCGAGGTTGAGTCAGTGTTCGGCAAGGCCGGACGTGCCAATACCGCCACCGACCCGGCTCCATTGGAGATGGCCGAGACGGTGATCAACCTCAAGCCGGAAAGCGAGTGGCGGCCGGGCATGACCATCGACAAGCTGATCGCTGAATTGGACGATGCGCTGCAAATACCAGGGGTCAGCAACGCCTGGACCATGCCGATCAAGAACAGGATAGACATGCTCGCTACCGGCATTCGCACGCCTATCGGCATCAAGGTATTCGGCAAGGACCTGGCCGAAATGGAGGAGCTCGCCAGGCATATCGAGGCGGTCGTAAAAACGGTGCCCGGGACTACCAGCGCCTATGCGGAGCGCATTACCGGCGGTTACTACCTCGATATCGAGCCCGATCGCCTCGCGCTGGCGCGGTATGGCCTGGCGGTGGGTGACCTGCTGGAAGTGATCTCGCTGGCGCTAGGCGGTGAGACGCTGACGCTCACGGTAGAAGGCCGGGAGCGCTTCGCTGTCATCGTGCGCTATCCACGGGAACTGCGGCAAGATCCTTTGGCCATCGCAACCCAAGTCTTGATACCGGTCATGAACGGCGCCATGATCCCGCTGGGGCAGGTCGCGAGCATCAAAACGATCAAGGGGCCACCCAGCATACGCACGGAGAACGCGCTGCTGTCCGCATACATTTTTGTCGACATTCGCGACCGCGATATTGGTGGGTATGTGGCCGAGGCGCAAAAGGCGGTGAATGAGCAGGTGAAATTCCCGTCCGGATACTACGCAACCTGGAGCGGCCAGTTCGAATACATGGAGCGGGCCAAGCAGAAGCTCAAAGTAGTCGTGCCGCTGACATTGGTGATTATTTTCCTGCTTCTCTACCTCAATTTCCGCCGGTTTACCGAAACGCTCATCGTCATGCTGTCGGTGCCTTTTTCCCTGGTAGGCGGCGTCTGGCTGCTCTGGCTGCTCGGCTACAACCTCAGCGTCGCCGTGGTCGTGGGCTTTATCGCGCTCGCTGGCGTTGCCGCGGAAACGGGGGTCGTCATGCTGATCTATCTCGACCATGCCTGGGAAGCCATCGGGAGAAAACGCGCCGCCATCGGCGAAAAGCCCTCGGTGGCCGATCTATATGCCGCCCTGATGGAGGGCGCGGTGGAGCGCGTCCGTCCCAAGATGATGACCGTGACAGCAATCATGGCGGGCCTGCTGCCGATCATGTGGGGCAGCGGCACGGGCTCCGAAGTGATGCGGCGCATCGCCGCGCCCATGGTCGGCGGCATGGTGTCATCCACCATTCTGACATTGATCGTGATTCCCGCCATTTATGCGCTGGTCAAGGAATGGAGCATTCGGAAGCAGAGAGAAAAATGAAGATTGCTATTGTTGGAATGATTTAAACCCTTATACAACCATTACCTACGGAGATATTTCATGAAGATAAGATCACTTTTTGCAGTTTTGTTCATCTTCGGTTTATTGGCTTCTTGCGCCCAAATAAACCCTCAACCGATGGACATGGCTCAGGCGGTTAAAAACGCCAGAACCAGCGCCGATCATAGCGCATTGGCTAAACGCTATGAAGATGCAGGCAGGGAGATGCAAGCTAAAGTGCAAGAGCATAAAAAAGAGCTCGAAGAATATGAGTACAACAGTAATCACTATGGGAAACGGGCTCAAGACCTGCAGGCGCATTGCCGGGGCTTGATTCGCTATTACGAGCAGGCTGCAGAAGCAAACAGAGAGATGGCTGAAATCCATCGCCAACTGGCAGCGGAACTTAGATAGTTACGTGCTCGATAGGACAGGTTACCCGCCAAAGCCAACTGATCATTTTTTCCAACCACCCACAAGGAGAACGCCATGAAACCCGCCTCAACCATCGTTTTGATTCTCGCTTTATCCGCTTCATGCTTTGGTATCGCCCAATCCGCCGACATGAAAGATATGAAAGGTATGGATATGAAAGGCATGGGCAACAAGCCTAACGCCAATGACTCGGAGGCTGTTACCCATAAAACCACCGCGGTTGTCAAAGGTGTCGATACCGCCAACGGGAAGGTCAAGCTGGCGCATGAACCGGTAAAGAGCCTGAACTGGCCCGCGATGACCATGGGGTTTTCGGTCAAGGACCCGGCTCTGTTCGATAAGCTCGCGGTCGGCAAGAAGGTGGAAGTTGAATTTGTGCAACAAGGTTCCGACTATGTTGTTACAGCCGTGAAATAGGGAATGTATCCGAAATCAGGCGCCGCTGGATACGAAAGGCCAATAACTAGAGGCATAGAGAACCGCCGTTATTGAAGGACGGGTCGAAAGTTAATATCGCCCTTATATCCCTCAGCCATGTAAATCGAAATACCACCAGCTCTCATCGGTCTGCAATTCAAGGAGGCGTATTGTGAAAGCAAAAGAAACGAAGGCCTTGCATAAACCGTTGTCCCCGGGTCTTCTGCAAAACAGTAACGTCAAACCAGACCCGCAGCAGGACGTCATAGTGGTGACGGGAAGCAGCGGCTTTATCGGTGCGGCAGTAGTCAAAAAGCTGGCTGAACGATTTCGCGTCGTCGCCTTCGATCGTGAAACCTCGCCGCATCCGGCGGTAGTGGCCGAATGCGTATGCATCGATCTGACCGAGGACGATAGTGTGGCGGCAGCGCTGCAAAGGCTGCGCACGGCCTACGGTGGCCGTATCGCGTCGGTGATTCATCTGGCCGCCTATTTCGATCTCACCGGTGAGCCAGATCCCAAGTACCAAACCGTCACCGTGGCAGGAACCGGACGCCTGCTGCGCGGCCTCCAGGAATTCCAACTTGAGCAATTCGTGTTTGTCAGCACCATGCTCGTGCACGCGCCGGGCGAGCATGGCAAGCCGATCAACGAAGACTGGCCGCTCGACCCCAAGCTGCCTTATCGGGAATCAAAAATCCTGACGGAGCGCCTCATCCGCGAGCAGCGTGGGGATGTCCCGGTTGTCCTGGCGCGTCCAGCAGGGGTGTACGACGATCTTTGCCATGCGCCTATTCTCGCTCATCAGATCGCGCGAATCTATGAGCGCCGCCTAATCAGCCACCTCTATTCCGGCCGCCTCGATACAGGCCAATCCTGGCTGCATCTTGACGACCTGACTGAAGCGCTCCTGCAAATAGTCATGCGCCGCCACGCGCTACCGCCCGAGTTGCCGCTGCTGCTCGGCGAAAGCGAGGTCATGGGCTTCGATGCTATCCAGCGCGAACTCGGGCAATTGATCCATGGAGAGGAATGGCAGACAGTAGCAATACCCAAGCCAGTGGCGAAGACAGGTGCCTGGGTCGAAAACGAGATTCTCCAGGAAAATCCATTCGTCAAGCCCTGGATGATTGATGCATCCGAGGATCATTACGAGCTGGACACCTCTCGCGCACGAAACCTGCTCGATTGGAAACCGCGGTTCAGCCTGCGCGAAACGTTGCCAAAGATGGTCGATGCGCTTAAGCGTGATCCAGCTTCCTTCTATTGCGCCAACAAACTCAACGCGGCCAAGGTTGCCGCCCAGAGCTTGATCAAACAAGGTGAAGAGCACGAAAGCATGGATCCGGTCAGCGAGCATGAGATGATGCGCGAGCACATGCAGGGCATGCGCAAGACCCACTTCGATCTGCTGTGGGTGCATTATCTCAACCTGCTGCTGGGTGCTTGGCTGGCCACCAGCCCGTTCATATTCGGATCGTTTGGGCAGGATACCTTCAGCGAAGCGGTACTTCGGGTGGCGCAGGAGCGCGGCCTGCAACCGCCTGAGTTACGCAGCATGCTGCTGGGCTGGAGCGACCTCATCAGCGGCCTGTTGATCATGCTGTTCTCATCGATGTCGCTCTCGCCCCGCCTGGCCTGGGCGCAGTGGGCGAATGCCACGGTTGGCGGCTGGCTGCTGTTTGCGCCGCTGGTATTCTGGGCGCCGAGCGCGGCGGTCTATACCAACGATACGATGATCGGCGCACTGGTGATCACCTTTTCCATTCTGGTACCGATGATGCCCGGCATGAGCATGGAAAGCATGATGGACAAGTCCGACATGCCGCCAGGGTGGACCTACAGTCCCTCGACCTATCTGCAGCGGCTACCGATCATCGTCATGGGCGCGGTCGGCTTCCTGATTTCACGCCACCTTGCCGCCTACCAGCTCGGCCATATAGAGAGTGCCTGGGAGCCCTTTTTCGCTGGCACTAATGGCTTGAACGGCACCGAGACCATCATTACTTCCGATGTCTCCAAGGCCTGGCCCGTGGCCGATGCCGGGCTGGGGGCGGTCGCCTATATGTTCGAAATATTGATGGGCGTAATGGGCGGGCGGCAACGCTGGCGAACCATGCCCTGGATGGTCACCATGTTTGGTTTTATCGTGGTGCCGCTGGGCGTAGTCAGTATCTACTTCATCATTATTCAGCCGATCGTAATCGGCACCTGGTGCAGTCCGTGCCTGCTGGCGGGTATTGCAATGCTGATCATGATTCCCTATAGCCTGGACGAACTCGTGGCTATGGGTCAATACCTGGTGCAAAGCACGCAGCGGGGAGAGCCGTTCTGGCGTACGTTTTTTCGCGGCGGCGCGCAGCCGGAAGGCCGGCAAGATCATCACGCCGACTTCGATGCACCGCTGGCGGATACCGTGAGTTCGGCTTGCCGAGGCGTGACAGTTCCCTGGACGCTAGTGGTCAGTATCGGTCTGGGCCTCTGGTTGATGTTTACCCGGCTGATATTCGGCACCGAACCGCCCATGGCTGACAGCGACCACCTGGTTGGCGCCCTCATCATCACGGTTGCTGTCATCGCGATGGCGGAGGTTGCCCGGCCGTTGCGCTTTTTAAATGTCGGCTTTGGCCTGTGGCTGCTGGCGGCGCCATGGCTGCTCGAGGGCGCTTCTGTAACCGCTTCCTGGACGGGAGTGCTTACCGGACTCGCGGTGATTGCGCTCAGCCTGCCCCGCGGAAAGCTCAGCAAGGAGCATTACGGCAGTTGGGATCGCGCCATTGTGTAGCAACTCAAGGACTATCGACGACCCGGTTTCTTATCATGAGGCGGTAAGCCTCATGGATAGGAAGGCGTTACGGGCGCGCCATATCGCCCGGTTTTCTACTGAAGGAGAAACGACATGAGCCATCATCTGGATCAGAACGCCAAGGACTGCATCGATGCGTGCAACGACTGTGCGAACGAATGCGGCTGCTGTTTCGCTGACATGGTGGGCAAGGATAGCCCTAATGACTGCCCTGCCTGCTGCATCGAGTGTGCAGCGATCTGCCGGTTAGCCGCGGACGCGATGTGCCGCAACAGCCGCTTCGCCAAGCAGATCTGCAAGCTGTGCGCCGAGATCTGCGACTGGTGTGCAAAGGAATGCGAAGCGCATGAGGGGGAATCGTGCAAGCGCTGTGCCGAGGTCTGCCGACGCTGCGCCCAGGCTTGCCGCAATTGGGCTGGCGCATGAGTTAGCCGAAGGCCGCAACCGAAGTATATAAGGAGGTATTTTTCATGTTGCACCGGAGGAATGGCGTTTTATGCCATTCCTTCGCCTCCACACAAAAGATTGACACTCGCTCAAGCCGCATTCCGAACGAGAATTCAGGAGGTGGAAATGAGAGCAGACCTGAATCATTCGCATCCGTCCCATGCTCACGATCACAGTCACCACAATCGCCAGCATGTGGGTTCCGTGCCTCCAGCGCCAGTACAGAGAGCAGGACCTCAATGGACATGCCCCATGCACCCGGAAATCGTGCGCGACGCGCCCGGCGACTGCCCCATTTGCGGCATGCCGCTGGTGCGCATTGCGGGCACAGGTGCGAATGCGGGTGAAGTGGGTGATGACGCCAATTCCGAACTGCGCGATCTCGCCCGCCGCTTATGGGCTGGCATCGCCTTGTCGCTTCCGCTGGTCGCGCTCGCGATGGGACCCATGGTGGGTCTTCACGAGCCATTCGGGCTCCAGCCGCATTCACGCGGCTGGGTCGAGTTTCTGCTCGGCACGCCTGTGGTGCTATGGGTCGGCTGGCCAATTCTGCGCAAGTTCTGGCTCTCGCTTACGCACCGCGCCCTCAATATGTATACGCTGATCGGCCTGGGAGTGGGACTCGCCTATCTCTTCAGTCTCGCGGCCGTGCTCATGCCCGGCTGGTTTCCGCAGGAATTCCGCGCGCACGATGGCGCGGTGGGGACTTATTTCGAAGCGGCGGCGGTTATCGTAACGCTGGTGATACTCGGCGACTATCTTCAGGCACGGGCAATGGGCCAGACCAGCCGGGCCATACAGCAATTGCTCAAACTTGCGCCTAACCAGGCTTGGCGGCTCAGTGACGACGGAACGGAGGAACAAGTACCGCTTGAGACCGTAACCGTGGGCAACCGGCTGCGCGTGAAGCCAGGTGAAAAAATTCCTGTCGATGGAATCGTGCTGGAAGGCTCGAGCCGGGTGGATGAAGCGATGATTACCGGAGAGCCGGTGCCGGTAGCCAAGGCGCCGGGCGACAAAGTCACTGGCGCCACCATGAACGGCAATGGCTCATTGATTATCCGTGCCGCGCGCGTGGGTGCGGATACGCTGCTGGCGCGCATCATTCATATGGTCGGGGAAGCGCAGCGCACGCGGGCGCCAATCCAGCGGCTTGCGGATGTCATCGCGGCCTACTTCGTTCAGATCGTCATCGCGATTGCCATCGTCACAGCACTGGCATGGTGGCTTCTCGGTCCCGAGCCAAGATTTGCTTACGCATTTCTTAATGCCATTGCCGTTCTCATCATCGCCTGTCCGTGCGCGGTCGGTCTTGCCACACCGATCTCGATGACCGTGGCCATGGGGCAGGGCGCGCGCGTGGGTATCCTGTTCCGGAATGCCGACGCGATCGAGCGCATGCGGGATGTCGATACCGTAGTGGTGGACAAGACCGGCACGCTGACACTGGGTCGTCCCGCGCTGACTGATTTCGCCGCCAAAGGCGTTGCGGAGGATGAAGCGCTTGCGCTGGTAGCAGGAGTGGAGCAGCTTTCCGAGCATCCGATAGGGCTTGCCATTGTCGAGGCAGCGAAAGCACGTGGCCTGACACTTCGGCCGGCAGAAGCTTTCGATGCGGTGAACGGCCTTGGCGTGCAAGCGGATATCGATGGCAAGCGCGTGCTGGTGGGCAGCCGCAACTTTCTCTCGCAGCATGGCGTGGATGCCCAATTATGGCATCGTCAAGCCGAAGCCTGGCGTACTGAGGCCAAGACGGTGGTGTTTTTCGCTGTGAATGGCGTTGCCGCTGGAATCGCAGCGGTCGCTGATCCCATCAAGGAAAGCACGCCCGAAGCTATCGCGGCACTGCGGAATCTGGGCGTGCGCATTGTGATGCTAACCGGTGATTCGCGTCGCACAGCCGATGCGATTGCACGATACCTCGGCATCGATGAAGTGCTGGCCGAAGTGCTCCCCGAGGACAAGGCCGGCCATGTCAAACGCCTGCAGGCCGAAGGGCGCAAAGTGGCCATGGCCGGCGATGGGATCAATGATGCGCCGGCGCTGGCCCAGGCTGAGGTTGGCATAGCGATGGGGACGGGCACCGACGTGGCAATGGAAAGCGCGGGGGTTACACTCGTCAAAGGCGACCTGCGTGGCATTGAGCGCGCCATTGTGCTGTCGCACGCCACCATGCGCAACATTCGCCAGAACCTTGCATTTGCTTTCGGTTATAACGCTCTCGGCATTCCACTTGCAGCAGGAGTGCTGTATCCGGCTTTCGGGTTGCTGCTGTCGCCGATGTTCGCCGGGGCCGCCATGGCGATGAGCTCGGTATCCGTGGTCACCAATGCATTGCGGCTTGATCGCGTGAAATTGTGATCCTTCGCCTGGAGTCATGCCGCCTATTAGTAAACGCGAGGAGACATAAATGAAGCCTCATTTTATTGCAAGGCGTTCGCTGCTGAAGGGAATTGGCGCATGGGGCACATTGGCGGCGCTTGAGAGAGTCCTGCCAGCTTATGCCTGGTCGAACGCGTCGCTTTCCGTTGCTCCCACTACACAGCTGAGCGGAAATGTAATTGACCTTACCATTGCAGAGACGCCGTTTCGCGTCGATAGCCGAACCACGACCGCGATAACCATCAATGGCACAGTGCCGGGTCCGCTGATCCGCCTGCGCGAGGGCCAGGATGTCACCTTGAACGTCACCAATCGCTTGAAGGAAACGGCCTCGATTCACTGGCACGGCGTACTCGTGCCGCCGGACATGGACGGCGTGCCCGGCGTCAGCTTTGCCGGGATCGAGCCGGGAACCACCTTCGTTTACCGGTTTCCCATCAAGCAGTACGGAACGTACTGGTATCACAGCCACTCGGGGGGACAGGAGCAGGCAGGCGTATATGCGCCGCTGATCTTTGACCCCATTGAGCCGGATCCCATCCAGTACGATCGGGAATATGTGGTGATGCTCTCGGACTGGAGCTTTGACTCGTCCGAGGGAATGATCGCCAAGCTCAAGAAACAGTCCGGCTATTTCAACTTCCAGCAGCGCACATGGGGTGAGTTCGCTTCCAACCTGGCGGAATACGGCTGGAAACCGACGATAAATAATTACCTGATGTGGGCGCGGATGCGGATGGACCCGACCGATTTGGAGGATGTGACCGGCTACGCCTATACCTACCTGATGAACGGATTGTCACCCCTCGGCAACTGGACAGGGCTTTTCAATCCAGGGGAGCGTGTGCGCCTGCATTTCATCCAGGTTGGGGTAATGACCTTCCAGGATGTGCGCATTCCGGGATTGAAGATGATGGTGGTGCAGGCCGATGGCCAGAACGTGCAGCCGGTCGAGGTGGACGAATTTCGCATCGGGCCGGCGGAGACCTACGATGTGATTGTGGAACCCAAGGAGGACCGCGCCTATACGATCTTTGCCGAGACGCTGGATCGCAGCGGCTATGCGCGCGGCACGCTTGCTCCTCGCCCTGGCATGAGTGCGGCTATTCCCGAACGCCGTCCTCGCCCGCTGCGCACCATGCAAAGCATGGGCATGGACATGGAAGGCATGGACATGGACAGCATGAAGCTCGAGATGGCCGAAAACGCCAAAGCCGGGGGCGATCCGATGAGGGACATGAATTCTCGGGACATGAATTCTCAAGGGCAGGGAATGGAAATGCCAGAAATGAAACCATCCAGCAGCAAGCACGGAAGAGAGGACATGCAGAGCGGCGGCGCCGGAAAAGAAGACGCATCAAACAAGCAAGGGCGGCATGACATGCACGAAATGCCCGGTATGCCGAAGAGGCCAGCACTGCACGACATGAAGAACATGGGAGGCATGAATCATCGGTCAGAGATTCCCGGCAGCACGCCCGTCAAGCATTCTCCCGAGGACCATGGCCCCGGTAACCAATGGACGCCGGACTTTACCCGTGCCCGCCTGGATGACCCCGGTATCGGGCTGGGCGGCAGCGGGCGCCGGGTCCTGGTCTATACCGACTTGAAAGCGTTGTATCCGTATCCCGATCAGCGAAAGCCCGAGCGGGAACTCGAAATCCATCTTACCGGAAACATGGAGCGCTTCATGTGGTCGTTCGATGGCAAGAAGTACTCGGACGCCAAAGAACTGGTTCATTTCCGCCATGGCGAACGCCTGCGCTGGACGTTCGTCAATGACTCCATGATGGAACACACCATGCATCTGCATGGGATGTGGATGTATCTCGAGAATGGCACGGGAGAATATCTGCCGCGCAAGCACACCGTTCTTGTCAAGCCCGCCGAGCGTGTTTCCGTCGCCATCACGGCCGACGCGCCCGGGCGATGGTTCTTCCACTGTCACCTGCTCTTGCACATGGAAGTGGGCATGGCCCGCGTCGTTGAGGTTTCCGATACGATACCGGGGGAGAAATCATGAGGCCGCTCCCGCGCGTTGCGTCGGGAATGGCTCTGGCCATTCCATTGGGAATGAGCGCCGGTTTGCCTGCGGCTTCCGCGCAGGTCGTGCCCACCCCTTTGTCATCTCGGGATACGGGTTCGCTACCCGGCTCCTCCACAGCGCAAGATCGTTCTGCCAAGCAACAGCGCGCACTCAATTTGCCGCCGAAGAATTGGCCCAGTCCGGTCGAGGATAAACGGCCTAACGCTTTCCTTCTCTCCGATGTGCTTGAGTACCGTCCGAAGGCCAACGATAGTGATTTTCGATGGGATATCGAGGGCTGGTATGGCGGTGACTACAACCGGATTTGGGTCAAGAGCGAGGGCGAACGGAACACAGCCTTCAAAGCCGACTACGACATTGACGCGCAACTGCTTTACGGCCGGTTCATCAAGAAATATTACGATTTCCAGATAGGGGTGCGCGGGGAAACGCAGACTTTCAGGGGGGAAAACGTGGCGCGCGCCCATGGGGTGATTGGATTCCAGGGGCTGGTTCCTTACAATTATGAGATCGAGTCGGCCTTGTTCATCAGCCAGGACGGCGATGTGTCGGCGCGCCTCCAGGGCTCAAAAGACCTCCTGCTGACGCAGCGGTTGATCCTGCAGGCGCGCTTCGAGACCCATGCCGCCATCCAGAAAGTGGAGCGGTTTACTACAGGCAGGGGTTTGAATAATATCGAATTTGGACTGCGCCTGCGCTACGAAATCAGGCGCGAGATTGCGCCCTATATCGGTGTTTCAATTGATCGAAGCTTCTTTGGAACGGCCGATCTTGTGCGGCAGGATGGCGGCACTCCCCACCAGATTCGTTTTGTGGCAGGGATGCGATTATGGTATTAAGTGTCCATTTGGGGAGTAAATTTCGTTTGGCTGCAAACCATAGCGCGGCAATTTGGCCCAGCCATCGGAAAGATGGTGGGGGGTATAAATGGCTCAAAGTGGAGCAAGATCTTATCCTGAGACTTATGCAACTTGCCCTAACAAGTACGGCCACCGGTAGCAGGAGCAGACAGGCGAAGAAATTGCGTAAGGCAAAAGCGCGCATTTTTAATACCTTTGCTGAAGTTTTTTAAATTGGAATGTTGGCCAGTGCGGACTTGAGGTGCTCTCATTCATGGTCATGCCTGTGGTGCGCATCCGGATAGTGGGGGTGGGAATGTGTCAGAGCCTTGTGGTGGTGTCTTTGCGTATGGGGGCCGATTATCGGTTCTGAACGCGCATGCTGGTGATGGTCGTCATTCATATGCTCATGTTCGTGCTCCAATTCCTCATGGATATGCCAGTGCTCGTGCCGCTCTGTCAGATGCAGCCATACGCCTGTCGCCATAAGCAGCGCCGCAACTACAAACTGAATGGACAAGGACTCTCCCAGCAGGGGTATGGCCAGCAGAGCGCCCACGAATGGCGCCGTAGAGAAATATGCGCCGGTGCGCGCCGTACCGAGGTGGCGCAATGCCACGACGAACAACACCAAGCTAAGGCCGTAGCTCAAAAAGCCGATTGTGCCGGCAGCTAACAGGACCGAGGGTTGCGGCAGCGTCGTGCCCAGCAGCCAAGCCAATGTGATATTTGCGGTGCCAGCGACAAGTCCTTTTATCATCGCGATAAATGTGGCGTCCGCCAGCGCCACCTTGCGTGTCAGGTTATTGTCAATTGCCCACCCCAGGCAGGCCCCGACGATGGCAAGCGTGGGGAGCGCTGAATTAAAACTGGCATCATTCGCCCACGTCAGTACGATGGAACCTAGCACGATCAGGGCCATACCGAAGGCAATGCGCCGGTCGAAGCTCTCGCCAAAGACGAACCAGGCAAGCAATGCGGTTAGCACGCCTTCAGCATTCAATAACAGCGCTACGGTTGACGCTGTCATGCGGGATAATCCCCACATCAACAGTACTGGCGCAATCACGCCTCCTGCAATAATAGCACCCGTCAACCACTTGATTTCAGCTTGACTCAAGCGCACCGGAGCGGCTTCTTTCCGTTGCCGCCATGACCACAATAGCGCAAGGCCGAGTCCTGACCCCAGATATAGCAATCCGGCTAACAGCCATGGGCTCACTGGGCCAAGTAAAAGCTTGGCGCCCGGGGTCCCAATCCCGAACAGGAGCGCTGCCACCAGCGCACTCAGCACTCCCGGATTTTTCAATACGCTCATGCCGTGCCCCATGGGGAGAAACGCCTGTCGGGATAGTTCCACGTTCGATTTTTCTCTAGATTCACGGAAATATTCTCTAGATAACCTGCTTCATCGCTCTTGGATTTCCATCAGTTCAGGAACTCTCTGGCCGTGCCATTGGCAACACTATCGCGCGCGTGGGCAAACCCGTATAGCACTGGCAAAACAAGCATTGTTAACGCCGTGGAAGATAGAATGCCTCCGATTACCACCGTCGCCAGCGGTCGCTGGACTTCGGCGCCCGTGCCAGTCGCGAGCGCCATGGGGGCGAATCTGAGTGCTGCTACCAATGCTGTCATCAATACCGGTCTCAACCGCGTGAATTCGCTGCCCATCCGCGTCGCCAACACGCCGATGGTTTATCATGAAAGTTTCCTTAAGGAATTGGCTCTAATCACTCACAAATTAATTCAATAAAAACAATTTTTCAACAAACTCTTTTCCTAGGTATACAATCTTGTCTTCATGAACAAGCGCTTTATCCAGCCTGTCGTATTGGTATTATTCGTCACCATCCTGACGACTGGATTCGCTTGGGCGTTTAACGGAGAGGTATTTGCTCATGAACTGGATCATGCGCATCATGTTATATCCCCTGATCCAACAGAGCACCTTGAGGCCCACCAACGTGCTGTTTCCAGTAATGATAATCATCTGGACGCAGCAACTCACCTGTGTCTTCATGCAGCCGGGCAATATCAGCCTTTCTTTTTCACGTCTCCTCCACTTGTGCCCCCTTCCATTGGCATGGAAGCGTTGACACGATTCGTCTCTATTCCTGTTCCCGAATCCATTCCGGATTCTCCTCTCCATCCTCCCAAAAACAGCTTCGCAATCTAGACCGGCAAGCTTGCTCCGGCACGACACCCGACGCTGCTCAAGCATCAAAGTCATCTAAAGCAACGTTAAGTGCCGTTCGGACGCTGGCTTGCTGAAAAGTCATCTGCGCTCCACTTGCCATCCCATAGCTGATGGCTCAATTAGGTAGCGCATATATTGCGGAGAACTTCCATGAAACTTGCCGTGATGCTCACGGTATGCCGGCACCTGGTGTTGGCAGGATTGCTCATTCTGGCGCCCACCTGGATGTCTGCGGCTATTGCTCAAAATAGTTTCTCGGGCGCATCACGTGCCGATAGCCCGGACCAGTTGGCGTCCTCTTTGCCCGAGGAAAAGAAAGAGCTCACTTTACGCGATGCCGCATTTCTCGCGTTGCATCGCAATCCGGACTTGGCAGCGTTCGCTAAGGAAATTAGCGCATTAAAGGGAATCACGTTACAAGCAGGACTATTACCCAACCCGGATTTGACCCTATTTGCTGAGAATGCTGGAAACCTCCAGAAGGTTAATCCTAATCGGGTGGGCGTAAAGGAAGTAGAGCAACAGGATACTTCGCTTCGGATAAGCCAATTGATTGAGCTTGGCGGAAAACGTGCTGCACGAGTCAAAGCAGCAACGCTCAACGAGGAGCTTGCGAACCAAACCTATGAAGCCAGGCGCGTTGATCTTATTGCTCAGGTCGCAAATTTATTTACCGACGTGCTTGCCGCACAGGAGCAATTGCGATTTGCGGAGGAAAGTCAGCAGCTAGCGCAGAAAGTGGTGGATACAGTTTCAAGGCGTGTCCAGACCGGCAAGGTACCTCCAATTGAGGAAACCAAGGTCGAGGTGGCATTTTCCGCCACGGAAATTGCTCTAACACAGGCGCAGCGCGACCTTGCATCGGCTCGTAAACGGTTGGCTCTACTATGGGCCAGCTACTCCCCAAAATTTGAAAAGGTACTGGGAAACCTCGAATCGGAGGTGGCGTTGCCACCCTTTGAAGTGCTTGTGGAACGTGTTCTTGCCAGCCCAGTAGCCTTGCGTGCCATAAAGAATATGGAGCAGCGCAAGGCCGTATTGGAGTTGGAAAAGACGAGGCGCATACCCAACCTCACTGTCGCCGCCGGCGTCTTAAATCATTCTCAGACTGGCGGTACAACCGCGATAGTGGGAATTACCGTACCTCTTCAGTTGTTCGATCGCAATCAAGGCAACCTGTTGGATGCCCATCAGCGAGTGGATAAAGCCACAGATGAGCAGATGGCCACCGAGTTGCGACTTAGAGCGGAACTGATCCAGGCCTATGAGGCGTTATCGGCTGCCCAGAATGAAATTCGCATATTGCGCGACAAGACCCTGCCCAAAGCAAGGAGCGCTTTCGAGGTTACCCAAAAAGGCTACGAATTGGGGAAATTTGGTTTCCTCGAGGTGCTGGATGCGCAACGCACACTGTTTCAGAACCAAATCCTCTATGTGCGGGGACTCGCAAATTACCAGCGCTTGGTCAATGAGATTGAGCGTCTGATCGGCAGTCCGATAAATGGCGCACCGAATGACATCAATACTTCAGCTGTTGTTGGGGAAAACAGGGCAATTGGAGATTTAAGGAGTGGGCAGTGAATAAACGCCAGGTGGTTTGGATAGTTGCCGTTATCGTCCTTGGGGTCGTGCTTGGAGGATTGATTCTTACCCGGGACAAGACTGTCTCGACAGATACAGCTCACGAAAAGCATAGCAAAGCTGGCTCACCCGATACCCCGGAGACGCCCTCCGGCAAGGCTGACTCGTCTCATGCCCCGCACGCGGGTCATGACGAGGCTGGGCCGTCCGAGGACACACATGAGCATTCCGAATCCGAAAATGCCCCATCAGCAAATAAAAATAAGGGTGGCGAGCCAAGCAAAGGTCCCAAAGGAGGAAAGCTATTCACTACCGACGGCTTTGGCGTAGAGGTAACCATATTTGAAAAAGGAGTTCCTCCCCAATTGCGGCTCTATCTCTATGAAAACGGCAAGCCGCTTCCTCCTACTGCCGCCAAAGTTACCGTTACGTTATCGCGGCTGGGAGCCCCAGCGCAGGTATTCAATTTCAGACCCGAGGCCGGCTATCTGCTCGGCGATCAAGTGGTGGATGAGCCCCATTCGTTTGATATGGTGATTGCCGCTGAACGAAAAGGCAAAGACTTTCGCTGGGGTCATAGCCAGGTGGAAGCACGGGTAGAAATCCCGGATGAAACGCTCAAGAGCATCGGTGTTGAAATACGTACCGCCGGGCCGGCTACGATCAGTCCTGCTCTCAAACTGCCGGGCGAGATCGGATTCGATGAACAAACCATCGTGCGCGTAGTGCCGCGCGTGCCGGGCCTGGTTACCGCTGTTTACGGCCAGTACGGCCAGCTGGTACAGAAGGGCGAAGTGCTGGCAGTTATCGAAAGTCAGATTCTGGCCGAAATGCGTGCGCAATTCCTTGCAGCTCAGAAAAGATCGGGATTGGCACAAATCACTTTTGAACGCGAGAAGAAGCTATGGGAAGAAAAGATTTCGGCCAAGCAGGATTATCTCGCTGCACAGCAGGCTTTAACCGAAGCAGAGATTGCTGTGGATCTTGCCCGGGTGAAATTAAGCAACCTCGGGGTACGGCCTGAGGCAGCTGACCAGAGAGGTAATCTAGCCCGCTACGAAATCCGCGCTCCGAATTTCGGACTGATTACCGCCAGAGCCATCGCCCAAGGCCAGGTTTTGAAGGAAGATGCGGAGATTTATACCGTTGCCGACATATCGACAGTATGGACGCAAATCACGGTGTATGCGAATGATCTGGAGGTGCTCAAGCTCGGGCAGAAGGTGACTATTCGAGCAACTGCAATCGATGCCGAAGGCGAAGGCGCTATCTCCTACATTAGCCCACTGATAGGCGCCCAGACGCGCAGCGCCACGGCACGAGTCGTGCTGGAAAACAAGGACGGGCAGTGGCGTCCCGGCATGTTTGTCACCGCAGAACTGGCAATTGAGGAAATCCAGGTACCGGTCGCTGTCTCGGTAAATGCCATCCAGACCCTGAACGATCATTCCGTGGTATTCGGCCGATATGGCGAATACTTCGAAGCGCGCCCGCTCAAGTTGGGCCGCAGCGACGGGAAAATGGTCGAAGTGCTCAGTGGGCTCGCTGCAGGAGCGCAATATGCGGCGGGTAACAGCTTCGCCATCAAAGCCGAGCTGGGCAAAACTGGCGCATCCCATGACCATTAAGCGGAATTGCTCATCGGTCGCAAGCCACTCACCAATAAGAAACGAATCAACCACACCATCATGATCGAACGTATCTTACGCATATCCATACAGCAGCGCGGATTTGTTCTTTGCGGAGTGCTGGCAATGGCGGCGCTCGGAGTTTACAACTACCAGAGGCTGCCCATTGACGCCGTGCCGGACATTACCAACGTGCAGGTGCAAGTCAATACAGAGGCACCGGGGTATTCGCCAGTGGAAGCGGAGCAACGGGTCACCTTTCCCATCGAGGTGGTAATGGCCGGCATGCCCCACCTGAATCACACCCGTTCCATCTCGCGCTATGGCTTGTCACAACTGACGATCATCTTCGATGACGATACAGATATTTATTTTGCCCGGCAATTAGTAGATCAGCGGCTTCAGGAGGCCCAGGGTAACCTGCCTCCGGGGATCGTGCCGACAATGGGACCGATTTCTACGGGCTTGGGCGAAATCTTCATGTGGACCGTCGATGCCGAGGAAGGGGCGCGAAAAGCGGATGGTACACCCTATAACCTTACCGATCTGCGCGAAATCCAGGACTGGATCATCCGGCCGCAACTGCGCATGGTTAAAGGGGTTACCGAAGTCAATGCCATAGGGGGTTTCGTGAAGCAGTATCACGTGACGCCTTACCCGGAGAAGCTACTTTCCTTCGGCCTGACGCTGCAGGACGTTGTCCTCGCCTTGGAACGCAACAACCTCAACGTTGGTGCCGGCTACATCGAAAAAAGCGGTGAACAATATTTGGTCCGGGTACCGGGGCAGGTAGCGAACCTGGACGAGATCGCTAACATAATGCTGGGAAGCCGTCAGGGAGTGCCGATCCGCATCAAGGATGTTGCCGATGTCGTTATCGGAAAAGAACTGCGTAATGGCGCTGCGACTCAGGATGGCGAGGAAGTAGTGCTAGGTACGGCGTTCATGCTGATCGGGGAGAACAGCCGGTCCGTGTCCCGGGCAATATCTGACAAGCTGGCGGCGATTAACCGCACGCTGCCCGAAGGGGTCGTGGCAACCCCGGTATATGACCGTACCGTCCTGGTGGATAAAGCCATCCGGACGGTGGCTACCAACCTGCTTGAAGGCGCCGCCTTGGTAATCGTGGTGCTGTTTCTGTTTCTGGGCAATCTGCGGGCGGCGCTCATTGCCGCGCTTGTCATTCCGCTTTCCATGCTGTTCACCTTCACCGGCATGGTGGCAAACCACGTCAGCGCCAACCTCATGAGTTTAGGAGCGCTCGATTTCGGGCTTATCGTCGATGGCGCCATCGTGATCATCGAAAACAGCATCCGACGCATAGCCCATGAACAGGAAAGATTGGGACGCGAACTCACGTCTGGTGAGCGCTTTGAAATCGTCTTCGATGCATCCAGGGAAGCACGCCGGGTTCTGATCTATGGAGAATTGATCATCATGGTGGTCTACCTGCCGATCTTCGCGCTTTCGGGAGTAGAGGGAAAGATGTTCCATCCCATGGCCTTCACGGTGGTGATTGCCTTGCTCGGGGCCATGATTCTCTCCGTCACATTCGTTCCCGCGGCGATCGCGCTCTTTCTCTCGGGCAAGGTAGCGGAAAAAGAGAGTGCCGTAGTGACCTGGGCCAAGAAAGTTTATGTGCCCGCATTGGGCGCCGCTATGCGCAACAAGGCCCTGACGGTCACGCTCGCTGTGGTGATTATGGTGCTCTCCGGCTTGCTGACGACGCGCATGGGCAGCGAGTTCGTGCCTAGCCTCAATGAAGGCGATATCGCACTGCACGCCATTCGCATTGTCGGCACCAGCCTGACTACCTCCATCGAAATGCAAAACGAGGTGGAGAAAGCGATCAAGGCATTCCCCGAGGTGGAGTGGACTTTTTCCAAGATCGGAACCGCCCAGATTGCAACGGACCCGATGCCCCCGAGCGTTGCGGACATCTTCGTCATTCTTAAACCGGAATCGGAATGGCCGCAGCCACATCGTACCAAGGCGGAACTGGTGACCGCAATGGAACAGGCCGTACGAGAGGTGCCGGGGAACAATTATGAGTTCACCCAGCCGATACAGATGCGTTTCAACGAGCTGCTGTCAGGAGTGCGCGCGGATGTCGCGGTAAAAGTGTTTGGTGACGATATGGATACCCTGCTTGCAGTAGGAGAGCAGATCGGGAACGTTCTTGATACCGTTCCAGGCGCCGCCGATGTGCGAGTCGAACAGATCGCTGGTTTGCCGGTACTCTCGGTCCAGATGGACCGCGCGAAAATGGCGCGCTATGGCTTGAATGCGGTAGATGTCCAGGACGCCGTCACTATCGGGATAGGGGGAACCATGGGCGTCGCCGGAAGAAGCGCCGGACTCGTTTATGAAGGTGATCGCCGTTTCGAACTTCAGGTCCGGCTGCCCGAGTCCCTGCGTGACATCGAGACACTCAAACGTTTGCCAATCAAGCTGCCGGCTTCGAACATGGATACCGCGGCGGCTTCTCCAGCCAACGTGACCGGCTACGTCCTGTTAAATGAGGTAGCCGCCCTGGAAGTGGTCCAAGGGCCCAATCAGATAAGTCGCGAAAATGGCAAGCGTCGAGTGGTAGTCACCGCTAACGTGCGTGGCCGCGACCTTGGCTCTTTCGTTAACGAAGCGGAAACACGCATCGCCGAAAAGGTGCAAATTCCTTCCGGATACTGGGTGACATGGGGCGGACAATTCGAGCAACTGATTTCTGCCGCGCAGCGCCTGCAGATTGTCATTCCGCTCGCCTTCGGGCTGATCCTTTTTCTGCTTTATACGATGTTCCGGAACTTTCGTGATGGATTGCTGATGTTTACCGGCGTTCCGTTCGCGCTCAGCGGTGGCGTATTGGCGCTATGGTTGCGCGACATCCCTTTGTCCATTTCCGCTGCGGTTGGATTCATCGCCCTGTCCGGGGTAGCCGTATTGAATGGCCTGGTCATGCTGGCGTTCATCCGCGATCTGCGTGAGAAAGGATTGGGTTTGGACGAAGCCATTGAAACCGGTGCCCTTACTCGGTTACGTCCAGTGCTAATGACAGCGCTGGTAGCGGCGATCGGTTTCATCCCGATGGCATTGGCTACCAGCACCGGCGCGGAAGTGCAGCGTCCGCTTGCCACGGTAGTGATAGGAGGAATCCTCTCCTCCACCGCGCTGACGCTGCTGGTATTGCCGGTGTTGTATCGCCTGATCCACGCGCGGGATTTATCTGGCAAGAACCCCCTACCTGATCAGCGAAACGAAATCGAACCTAGTGCTTCCGGTAGTTTCACCAAATGATTTGATGAAAACAGTTTCTGCCATTCCCAAAATGGATTGTTTGGCCGAGGAGCGCTTGGCCCACATGGTTTTGAACAGGCAGAAGGCGTTTTCCCGGCTTGACTGCGATTTGAGTGCCTGGCAGTTGACGGTGCTGCACAACACCGCATCGAAAAAAATATTGGCCTGGCTGAGCCCACTTGGGCCTGGAGCCTATCGACATAAGCTCAGCGTGATTACTTGTCTCGAGGAGTAGTGCAATGGCCGAAAAATTAATGTTGGACTTGTCCGTCGTTTTACCGGGTGTTCCTGACGAGCGTGATGCCTGTGTGGCGCGACTGGCAGAGCTGCTGCAAGCCGAAGGGATGGAACGAGTGCACGTTACTCAGGAAGAGGACAATGCCCGGCTCTGCCTGCACTATGACCCGGAACGATTTAGCGTAAGCCGGGTGCGCGAACTGGCGCAAGCGGCCGGAGCCAAACTTGGATATCGATTCCAACACGAGAACCTGCGTATTGAAGGCATGGATTGCGCCACCTGTGCCACTGTCATCGAGCATGCATTGCAGCGCATGAACGGCGTGCTGGAAGCATCGGTGAGTTACGCTGCTGAACGCATGCGCCTGGAATTTGATGCCGCAAAAGTCGATCGTGCGGCGATAGTTGGCCGCATCGAGGCGCTCGGGTATTCCATACGGGAAGAGGGGCGCGCGCCAGGGTGGGCTGCAGAGCATCGCGAGCTTATTGTAAGCGGCGTCGCAGGCCTTTTGTTGCTGGCAGGCTGGCTTGCAGGCCTTGGCGGGGCTCCTCATGTCCTGTCGCTAGGCCTCTTGATGGGTGCGTATGCCGCAGGCGGCTTCTATACGCTTCGCGATGCCTGGCAGAGTTTGCGCAGTCGGCGTTTCGACATCGACATTCTAATGGTGGTTGCCGCCGCTGGGGCAGCAGCCCTCGGCGCTTGGGAGGAAGGCGCTCTCCTGCTGTTCTTGTTTAGCCTGGGCCATGCGTTGGAACATATGGCAATGGACCGGGCGCGTAAGGCTATCGAATCATTGGCAGAGCTCGCTCCCAAGACCGCCATGGTGCAGCGCGATAGCGTAGAGATCGAAGTTGGGGTGGAAGAACTTCTGCGCGGCGACAAGGTGATTGTCAAGCCCGGACAGCGCATTCCCGCCGATGGCCAAGTTGCGTCGGGCAGCTCAACCGTGGACCAATCGCCTGTCACGGGCGAATCTATGCCCGTGGAGAAGGAACCGGGTGACAAGGTATACGCCGCCACTATTAATGGCGGGGGAGCGTTAGTTATCGAGGTCACAAAGCTGGCGCGGGAGAGCACCCTATCGCGCATGGTGGAGATGGTGGGCGAAGCGCAAGCGCAAAAATCTCCCACACAACGTTTCACCGATCGTTTTGAGCGGATCTTCGTGCCCACGGTATTAGTGGGAGTAGGGCTCCTCATCGTGCTTCCGCCGTTATTTGGCTTTTCTTTTGCCGAATCGTTTTATCGTGCCATGGCGGTACTCGTGGCGGCTTCTCCCTGCGCCCTTGCGATCGCGACGCCTTCGGCTGTGCTATCCGCTATCGCACGCGCTGCACGTGAAGGCGTATTGATAAAAGGCGGCGCCCACCTGGAAAGCCTGGGTGCGCTAACGGCTATCGCTTTCGATAAGACGGGCACATTGACAGTGGGCAAGCCCGAGTTGACCGATGTGGTCGCTTTCAGTGGGAAGGAGGCGGATCTACTGATTGTGGCTGCCGCCCTGGAAAGCCGCAGCGCTCATCCTCTGGCGCAGGCGGTTGTGGCGGCGGCGAAGGCTCGGGGGTTAACTTGGAACGATGCCGAAAAAGTCGAGGCCATTACGGGAAAAGGAGTGCAGGGGGAGGTTGATGGGCAAAAGATAATCATTGGTAACGCCAAGTTATTTGAAAACGAAGGCATCCCTGAAGCAATCCAGCAGCAGATATCGCGTCTGCAGACGGAAGGAAAAACCATCATGCTGATCCGGATGGATAACCGATTCCTGGGGATTTTAGGATTGGCCGATACGCCGCGCGTGGGAGCGCGCGAGATGCTGGAGCGCTTGCACCGGCTGGGTATCCGCAAAACCATCATGCTCACTGGAGACAATGAAATGGTGGGCCAAGCCATAGCCCGCGCGGTGGGACTGGATGAAGTAAAAGCGGGATTGCTGCCGGAAGACAAGGTCAAGGTTATGGAAGAGCTCGCGCAAAGCCACGGGCAGGTAGCCATGGTCGGCGACGGAGTCAATGATGCGCCCGCAATGGCGCGGGCTACAGTGGGCATCGCGATGGGCGGGGCCGGCACCGATGTCGCACTCGAAACCGCGGATGTAGCGCTGATGGGCGACGATCTAGGCAAGCTGCCTTTCGTTGTTGCACTAAGCCGCAGATCCAGGGCGGTTATTCGGCAGAACCTTTGGATGTCATTGGGCGTAGTAGCGATGCTGATCCCGGCCACGCTAATGGGATGGGCGGGTATCGCGGTGGCCGTCCTGATCCATGAGGGTTCAACCTTGGTCGTCGTAGTTAATGCGTTACGTTTGCTGGCCTACAAGCCGTGATAGCGCATCTATTTATCGGGGGCATGAGCTGGCTTTGCATTATCTCAAGGAGCAAGCTGCCAAGTTGAAAACCCCCACCACCTTCATCGAAGCCGTTGTAATCATCGCGCTGCTTGCCTCGGGGTGTGATAGGGGCAAATCGCTTTCCCCGAATCAACAAGCCCCAGAGAAGGAACCGGTTGAGCGGAACATTGTCACGCTCAAGCCGGAAATGACACAAAGGATCAAGATAGGATACCCCGCGCTAGTCGATATTGCCGATAGGCTGGAGGTACCCAGCCAAATCGCCGTGAACGAGCACGGTCTTCTTTTTCATGTCAGCACTTATGTGACCGGTCGCATTATCGGGATTCATGCCATGCTGGGTGACAGGGTTGAGGCTGGCGCTACGTTGGCACATCTTTCGAGTCCTGAATTGACCCGGGCGCAGCTAGCCTATTTGAGTGCGTTTTCCCAAACCAGTCTGGCTGAAAAAGCGGCTGCGCGCGCTCACCATTTGCTGGATGCGGACGTAATCGCTGTCGCCGAGGTGGAACGGCGCGAATCGGAATTGCAGGTCGCCCGTGCCGAACGGGAGGCGGCAAGGGATCATTTGCGCTTGCTGGGCATGGACGGTGAAATGGTGAAGGATTTGGCAAGGCGGGGACATATCCTGCCTTCGGTTGCCATCACAGCACCCAAGAGTGGCATCGTTATTGAACGGAATATTAACGTCGGCCAAGTGGTGCAACCTTCGGATAAGTTGTTCAAGGTGGCAGATTTATCCTCTGTCTGGGCGGTGGGTGCTGTGCCGGAGCAAGTGGCGCGCAATGTGCAAACCGGACAGCATGTAGAGATCCGGGTGCCGGCGCTAGGCGATGTTAGCTTCGATGGGCTCATCGTATTTGTCGCTGACATGGTAAATCCGCTCACCCGCACGGTGGAGGTAAAAACCGAGGTAGACAATCCCCAGCGCCAACTCAAGCCTTCTATGCTGGCCACCATGCGCATCAATGACAATCCACATAAAAGCCTGGTCGTTCCGGAAGGGGCTGTGGTGCGGGAGGCCAATCAGGATTACGTATTTCTTCCCCGAGGCAACAATCGATTTCTCCGTATTCCCTTGGAACTAGGTCCTGAAGTAGACAATGTGCGCCCCGTACTGAAGGGGTTGACCATTGAACAAAGCATCGTGGTAGAGGGCGCTTTCGATTTGGATAAGGAGCGCAAGCTTGCGGAGCTGGATTAAGGGCTCCTCTTTGCTACGGAGAGACTGTGGTTGAGTCGAAGTTTGAGCGGGTAAATGGGGCCGCAAGCTTGAAATAATGGTCTATTCGTGTATGGAGCACAGGCATGAAAGCTTTCAGTTCTTTTCTTTCGCACACCACCCCGAGCTTACTCTTCGTGCCACGTTCGTAGTTGAGCATCGCATGCTGAACCTCCTTCTGCTCCATATATCTGGAGAACAAACCCTCAGCTTTGGAGAAAGCAATGTTGTAAAGATCTTTTTTGCAATTTTTCCCCATTTGGTAGGTTTTGCCCAAATCATAAGCAAATGCATTTGAGACAGATATGAAGGATTGACGAGTCATCTCATGTTCTGATTGAGCAAAAACGAATGGCGGGATAGACAATAATGTTATTGTCATTTTTATATAGAAAAAGCTGAAAAGTATTTTTATTACAGGACGGGGGATTTTATGAGACATATCAATATGGCAAGGCTCGTCATAATATCTGGAGTGTTTGTTAGCGGTTTAGTCTCGGCGGGCGGGGGGCACGGTGGAGGAGGGCATTTCAGTGGCGGGCATGGAGGAGGGCACTTCGGCGGCTGGCATGGAGGCGCGCACTTTGGCTATGACTTAGGCTTGGGTTTCTACGGTTGGCCTTACTATCCTTATCCGTATTATCCCCCCATAGTCCCAGTACCTTCGACTCCTCCTGTTTATACCCAGCAAGATATGCCATCAACTCCTCAGGCTCCTCCGCCACAAACCAGTTATTGGTATTACTGCCGAAATCCAGATGGCTATTATCCATATATCAGGGAGTGTCCCGGCGGTTGGGAGACAGTATCTCCTCAGCCTCCTGGAAGATAATAGTATTTCTGGTTACCCATCGATGGCTACACGAAAAATCAAGCGGGATTGCCAGGCGGCTGTGGTTGAGAGATTGTATTGAATTGCAATCTTCTTCCCGTGTTATTAACTTGGTTTCCGCCGGGCTGAGTCCAGAAAGCTAGATTACTCGCTGGGCGGTTCAGTGCCCTCCGCCATGATCATCTGATCGATTGGCACCCCAATCTTGGCTTTGGCGACCCACCGATCTGTCGTCACGATCAATACCTATGCCTTGGCTCGATCGATCTGTCATCACGCTGTCACGGCTGGTACTTGAACTCTCGCTCGAGCTTTTTCCCCGTGCCGTATCTTCCGTTCTGGTTGAGTCATCTTGATTATCCTTAGCTTTACCTGGAGATACTGGACGCTGCATAGAGGCCTCCTGAGCTGGTATCTCCTCGTGGGCGTAGGCCATGCTTGCTAAACCCATAATCAAGACATTAGCTAATATTAATGATTGAGCTGTTTTGTTCTTAATATTCATGCTATCTCCTTCTCAATTTAAAAGTTTGCTCATTAATCTTAAGAAACCATTTAATCTTCAGAAACCAATTCAACCTTACCTGTGCCTAGGCGATACACTCCGCCGACCACTCGCATTTTTTTCTCCCTTACAAAACGGCTCAGGACAGGCGTACTGTTTTTCAGCTCGGCAACAGTAAGGATGACATTCATCTTCACGGCATTGTCATATAGCGGTCCGGACATATTTCTCGCGGCCCTAACGGCGGGCGATAAGGCGGTTGCCATTGTCTGGATGTGCCCAGGGAACTGTTTATTGTTATCGATGGCTTCAATAGCAGCTCCAACAGCTCCACAACTTTCGTGGCCCAGGACCATAATCAGCGGCGTATGCAATACGGCAACGGCATACTCAAGCGTGGCTAGGAAATCGACAGTGATATAATTTCCGGCGACCCGGGCCACAAACAGATCACCGTGAGCCTCATCGAAACACTGTTCAGGACCAACTCTGGAGTCGGCGCAACCCAAAATTGCGGCATAAGGGTTTTGCCCTTGAACAAGGGCATCCTGAGGAGTATGGATATCCAATGCAGGAGTCACTTGTCCAGTCCAATGACGCTTGTTGCCTTCCATTAACCTTTCCAAAGCTTGAGTTGGCGTAAGCACGTTCTCCGGCTCTGGCGGTAATTTGGCGGATGACGTTAAAGGCGTCTTAGTCTCTTCCGCTCTGGCGAGCCTTACACTACTAATACCCAAGCCTATTGCAGAGGCGGCTGCCAATTTCAGAAATGAACGTTTACGTGAATCATGATGAAGGCGTTCTTTTTTTTCACATACGTAACACATATAAGTTCCTATCAAAAAACTTAAATTGGGAAAGATGATGCTTCTCTTATAGTTAGTTGAGGTCCTTCGCCATGACGAAATGAAACCTCGTCTTGCTAGTTCGGCTGATGTTCCGAGAGTGGTTTGCCTGCAATGCCCACTACAACTGCTGGCAGATGCAGCAATTGCGCAAAGCAGCGTCAGGTGTCGTACCGGAGCAAGCTTGCTGGTCTAGATTGCGAAGCTGTTTTTGGGGGGATGAAGCGGTGAATCCGGAATGGATTCAGGAACAGGAATAGAGACGAATCGTGTCAACGCTTCCATGCCAATGGAAGGGGGCACAAGTGGAGGAGACGTGAAAAAGAAAGGCTGATATTGCCCAGCTGCATGCACGCATAGATTAATAGCAGCATCCAGATGGTCGCTATTGCTGGCAGCCTCATGCTCGTGCGCTTCAAGAAGCGCAACGGGATCAAGGGAGAGTGCATGATGCTTGCGGTCAACCTCATGCGCAAATACCTCTCCGTTAAACGCCCAACCGAATCCAGTCGTCAGGATGGTGACGAATAATGCCAATACGACAGGCTGGATAAAGTCCTTGTTCATGAAATAGGATTGTATACCTCTATTTACATCAATCAAGTTTTACATCGATCAAGTAGTCTTGGCCTCAGCTGCGGCTCGCATATATGCTCTGAGAAAACGAGCAAGCTTGGCTGGGTTCGATCGCCGCCATCCCCAATAGCGACGGCGCTTCCGCCGCCCACCCATACCCACGTCCAGTATCGGTTATTATTGATAAAATACGTTATCCCTCACTGCTGCTTCCTGTTTGCGTATTGATGCGGGCCCACATTGGGATGCACATAGTGCAATAATCATTCCAACCGAGCCGTGCGACGCAGGAATAATCTTAACCCTTCCCACTACAGGCTCTTGTCAGGATCTGTAGTGGAGAATCGGGTTCCAGCCAAAATCCCGCCAGAAAGTCCACTTATAGATTAAGCTCACATCGATAACGCGGCAAGGCTTATGGCTTCTTCAGGCTTCCAGTACCGGAGCCTATTTTCTTTCCCAACGGGGATATCCTGCTATCCTAAACAACAAACGAGGGGGTATGAACGCTTTTCTGGCTGTATTTTTTGGTGCGGGCATTGGTGGGGCACTGCGGCACGCTGTGAATCTTACCGCCTTGAAGCTGCTTGGCACCGGTTTTCCCTTCGGGACCGTCGCGGTCAATATCGTCGGCTCGTTCATCATGGGCCTTGCAATCGAATGGTTTGCCCTGAAATCCGATCCAGGACAAATGTGGCGGCTGTTCCTGACTACTGGAATCCTCGGCGGCTTCACGACCTTTTCAGCATTCTCCCTGGATGTTGCCCTGCTAATCGAGCGCGGGGCTTATATCACGGCGTCAGTCTATATCCTGGCTTCGCTTATCGCTTCTGTTGGAGGTTTGTTCCTCGGCTTGCTGCTCATCCGACAATTGTAATTGGTATAGGAGTGCTATGAGATCGTTCGTCTTTTCCCGACAGTTTATGGAAGTTAGGGCTGACCAGCCACTTCCATGGAGTAAGGCGACCATATTTTGGCCATATCGATGCGTATTTTAATTATCGAAGATGAAGCGAAAACAGCCGCTTTCCTTAGCAAAGGGCTGTCTGAGTCGGGGTATGTTGTGGATACCGAAGAAAATGGCGATGAGGGGCTTCTTCTCGCACTCAGTAAAGATTATGACTTGCTTATCCTGGATGTGATGCTGCCTGATCGCGATGGCTGGTCCATTCTTTCCACGCTTCGCCAGGCAGGTATACAAACGCCTGTGCTTTTCCTCACAGCGCGGGATGCGGTGCAAGACCGGGTAAAGGGCCTTGAACTGGGGGCCGACGATTATCTGATAAAACCTTTCGCGTTTTCGGAATTACTGGCCAGGGTCCGCCTCCTGTTGCGACGCGCACCTGTACGGCCTGTTGAAACCCTGCAAATTGCCGATCTGGAGATCGAATTCACGCGGCAGAAGGCCACCCGCGATGGTCGCCGCCTTGACCTGACTTCCAAGGAATTCGCGCTTTTGTCACTGCTAATGCGGCGGGTGGGGGAAGTTTTATCCCGTACGTTAATTGCCGAGCAGGTATGGGACATCAATTTTGATAGTGATACGAATGTCATCGATGTCGCGATACGCCGGTTGCGCAGCAAGGTCGATGATCCGTTCGAAAAGAAATTGATCCACACGGTTCGTGGCGTAGGGTACGTATTTGAAGAGCGGTAGTGTTAATCAGGTAAAGGCCGGCTCCAGCTCTTCGCGCTGGTCGATCACGAAGCAGCTCGCATGGCTATACACTATTTCCGCATCCGTCATGCTCATCTTTGCTTCGGCGTTCCTGTATTGGGTCCTTGTTGACACACTGGAGAAAGAAGATGAGCAATTCCTTACCAGCCGGATTCACTTCCTCGACCGTATTTTGCTCGAAGGTAATACAGAAGCTCTTGCACGTGAGGTTTCCCAGGAGAACGTGGGATTAACCGGATCGCATTACCATACCTATAGCCGGATATTGGATGAGTCCGGTCACACCCTTTATGAAGCGCCGGGCATGAATCAAGAAATTCCGCCTGAAGTGTTTCCCAACTTAAACAACCCGTTGGGCCAACCAAAAAAATGGCGATCTATAACCAATAGAAGTTATCTGTTGATGACCAAGCAGACCGGAGGAGGCGACACCAGTACACCGAGGCGGCAAATTCAGGTAGCGTTGGATGAAACAGGCGAAGAAGTGCTGGTCAGCCGATATGAACGTTATTTAACTGGCGTATTACTCATCGGCATTCTGGCGGCCACGGCCATAGGGATTATTATCGCCCGCCGTGGCATGAGACCGCTCACAGATATAACCGCGACTGCGGAGCATGTCACTGTAAGCCAGTTGCATGAGCGTATCGATGCTGCCCAATGGCCCCAGGAATTGGTATCACTGGCACGGGCGTTCAATGGAATGCTTGACCGGCTGGAAGATTCGTTTAATCGTCTTTCCCAATTTTCGGCTGATCTGGCGCATGAACTGCGCACACCCGTCAATAACTTACGTGGAGAAGCGGAAGTGGCCCTATCCAGGGCGCGAGAGGCCAATGAGTACCGCGAAGTACTTGCATCGAGCCTGGAAGAATATGACCGATTGTCACGCATGATAGATAGCCTGTTATTCCTGGCCAAGGCTGATGCTTCGCAAACCACGCTGGCTGCTTCGCCAATCGATGCAGGCATGGAAATCGAGAAAATTATTGCTTTTTATGAAGCGATGGCCGCCGAGCAAGATGTTCGGGTAACTTGTGAAGGAAACGCGATAATAAATGCTGACCCGATTCTTTTCAGAAGAGTAATCAGCAATCTTCTTTCAAACGCCTTGCATTACACTTCTCCCGGTGGAAAAGTTAGCTTTTCCATTCGCTCCGTTGAAGGCGGAACTGATGTCACCTGCTGCGATAGCGGGGCGGGGATCGCAAAAGAGCATCTGCCAAAGGTATTTGACCGTTTTTACCGGATTAGCCCATCTCGCCACACCAAGTCGGAGGGCGCAGGGCTCGGACTGGCAATCGTCAAATCAATAGTCGATCTTCATGACGGCGATGTCACGATTCAGAGTGTCGTAAATGAAGGCACTTCCATCCGGCTTTTCTTTCCGGCAACAAGATAAGGCTCCTAGCACCACCTTAGCTCCTGCATCAGGATTACAGATTTGTAATTCTGCTGAAATCGTCGTGTCAGTATCCGCTCCTTATAATCTGTTCAAGGTCTTTCAGAAAGCTCCAATTTTGACCTTGCTTAAACAGATACCGCGCGAGAAATTCAGAGATACGTGGCGGGTCTATTAGTGACTATCGCACTATATATGCTGGTACATGGAAGGATCAATATCAATATGACCTTGCTATCTCTTAAAGCCTTGCTGGGGGCTTCAATGGTGATCATCATCAGCTTGCTAGCCAATACAAAGAATTACTACATTGCCGGACTGGTGCCGCTTTTTCCTACATTCGCCTTGATTGCGCATTACATCGTGGGAAGTGAGCGCACCTCTACCGAGCTGAAAACTACTATCCTGTTCAGTATGTATGGAATGGTCCCGCTTTTTGTTTATCTGGTGACCATATATACCTTGATCGACCTCATACCCCTGAAGTGGGGGCTTATCTGCGCGTCGGCATTATGGTGTCTGAGCGCCATTATTTTGTTTCTCTTCTGGATGAGGTTTCAAACCGCCATGAACTGAACTATCGACCGGGAGACGTCTCGCTCCCCCAGCACGGCACCTCCTTCCGCCTTTCTCTAGTCAGCATCAACACTGAAGGGCATAAGAATTCCCTAGGCCTATTACTTCAAGGTGTCGCCTTCAAACTCATTCCTCTGCATTTGTAATAAGCGTATGCCTAGCGGAATGCTAGTGCTAAGAGCCAAATATACAAAATAGTCACCGGAAGTCCAGCGGGCGCTAAAGTTAAAATGAAAATAAAAACCCCCAGCACATCGAGTCAGATTCCTACTGCCGTTTGGGTGCTTGGATTTGTTAGTATGCTCATGGATATTTCTTCGGAAATGGTTCATAGCTTGCTGCCGCTTTTCATGGTCACGACACTTGGAGCCAGCGCATTTGCAGTTGGCTTGATTGAAGGGCTGGCGGAATCCACCGCGTTGATCGTGAGGGTTTTTTCTGGCGCCTTGAGTGATTATCTCGGTAAACGCAAGGGGCTTGCCTTGTTTGGCTATTTTTTGGGTGCGTTGACCAAACCCGTTTTTGCTTTGGCCTCCAGTACTGGAATGGTACTCGCTGCCCGGCTGCTCGACCGGGTTGGTAAGGGGGTGCGAGGTGCACCACGCGATGCATTGGTGGCAGACATTGCACCACCACATTTGCGAGGTGCTGCTTTCGGTTTGCGTCAGTCTCTAGATACTGTAGGCGCGTTTCTCGGCCCGCTGTTAGCTACTGCCTTGATGCTGCTCTGGACCAATGATTTCCGGGCGGTATTCTGGATGGCCGTTATTCCCGGAATGATGGCCGTCACGCTGCTTTTTTTGGGGGTGCAGGAGCCAGAGCGCATACCAACCGAAAAACGCACAAATCCAATTCGCTATGAAAATCTGAAACGTCTAAGTGCATCTTATTGGTGGGTTGTGGGAATCGGCGCGATATTCACACTGGCGCGGTTCAGTGAAGCATTTCTTGTGTTGCGTGCTCAACAGGGAGGTATCCCCATCGCGTTCGTGCCGCTCGTGATGGTGGCAATGAATCTCATTTACGCTATGTCGGCTTACCCATTTGGCAAGCTCTCTGATCGCATAAGTCACGTCAAGCTTCTGGCCTTCGGTCTTGTGGTCCTGATCGCTGCTGATCTCGTCTTGGCGATGAGTGATCATTGGGGAATTGTGCTACTCGGTGTCGCGCTTTGGGGCATTCATATGGGTGTCACCCAAGGGTTGCTAGCGACAATGGTTGCCAATACCGCGCCTGTTGATTTGCGCGGCACGGCCTATGGGGTCTTTAATCTTATGAGTGGATTGGCCATGCTGGCCGCCAGTGTGCTGGCGGGCCTCCTATGGGACCACCTTGGAGCGTCATTTACATTCTATGCCGGTGCGGTTTTTTGTGGAATCACCTTGCTTGGCTTGTCTCGACCGCTCATATCAAGGTTGCGAAAAGCGTAGGTTTTGCAACTGGCAATTTTATGTTGCATAAGGCTGGTACGAGAACTACGTAGCGAAGTATCCAGGTGCGCCGATCTTCAGCAGTTACTCGTTCACAGTTTTTATGGCTGTTGAATTAGGATAAGCTATACATCCTTTATTATTGATAAAATATGTTATCAATAATAAACTAGGTGAATGAACTCATCCAATTTTCCCGTTTCAATACCCCCTTCCAGTCGGCTTTTGAGCAATGCGGACTTCCATCGTCTAGCGGATGTGCCGTTGGTAATCGAATGGTTCGCCAACATCGATAATGCCCAGACACGGCGTGCCTATCGAAATGCCCTGGAGGATTTCATGAAGTTCACCGGCATCGAGCACCCGGACGAGTTTCGGGAAATCACCCGAGCCCATATCATTGCCTGGCGGGATGATTTGAAGTACCGGGAACTGAACGGCACCACCATCCGCCATCGCCTGGCTGCGCTGTCCTCATTGTTCGAGTATCTGTGTGACAAAAATGCCGTCACTCACAATCCGGTAAAAGGCATCAAGCGACCATCCGTTGAAGGTTATCAAGGCAAGACGCCGGCCATCGGCGATCACCAAGCACGTGGCCTGCTTGAGTCCCCCAATAATGCGTTGCTCAAGGGCAAGCGCGACCGCGCTATTTTGGCCACCTTGCTTTATCACGCCCTGCGGCGAGAGGAGCTGTGCAAGCTCCTGGTCAAGGATTTCAAGCATGAGCGCCGCGGGGTTGCCCATCTCAAGGTTTCCGGCAAGGGCGGGAAGACACGCTATATACCGTTGCATCCGGCGGCAGGTGGACTTGTCCTGGATTATCTAGACGCATCAGGTCATGGGCTTGACCTAGCCGGCGCCCTCTTCCGGCCCATCCGCAACAATCGTACAGGAACTCTACACACGGCTATTACCGCCGATATGATTTATAAACTGGTACGGACGTACTCGACGGCGCTGGGATTCAAGATCGGCGCGCATGCGCTACGGGCGACTGCTGCCACTAATGCGCTGGATCACCAGGCGGATATTGCCAAGGTGCAAGAGTGGTTGGGGCATGCGAATATTGCCACAACGCGAATCTACGATCACCGCAAGACCCGGCCGGAGGACAGTCCTACATTTAAGATTAGTTATTAGGAATTCTTAGCATAGTTATCAAGGTTCAACGCGACAAGCAGCAGGCTGAGGTAGTTACAAACTAGGAATTAATTTCAATAAATCACGAATAAATATAAGTATGACGCGTACTCTTGAAATTATTGGTCAGATTTCACAGATATCCTTGGCTGTTGTCGCGATATTTGGTTATTTCTATACTGTTCAGCCTATTTACCAAAAAGAGCGGCTCGCCGAGCAAGTTGCAGAATATGATGGCATTATTAAGAAACAAGCACCGAAGATTGCGGAGATTGAGCTTAATCTGGCTACGCTTCAGCGTGAACGAGCGCAATTAAGTGATGAATTACAGCATGAAAGAGAGAGATTGACCGGCGAAATGAAGAATATGGAACATCTCCTATCACTAGCGCGCCAAGAAAAACAATCGATTGAGAATCAGATTCAGTACATGACATTTCGGTATCGCTTGCCAGACGGAAGTCCAGCCGTAACTAGTGAACAAGTAAAAACAGCGAAGACCTTAGAGCTAAAACGATCCTTGCTTTCATTAAAAGCATCCTTTCTTTCCTCTCTTGCCATGTCATGCACTTTGTTTGATCGAATATTTGTTCCTCACTCCGTGAAAACAGATAGAACGGATAAAATATGGCCTTTCAATGAACAAGAAATTATCGCTTGGAAGGAATACAACACGAAATATCCGATGAAACGGGCGCGGGAATGCATCGATTCTGTAGCATCCAATTTCCTGGAACGTTACAAGCAAACTAACTATCTAGCTGAAATTGAAAGTTTTCGTAGGGACGCCGTTCAATATGCCGATCGCGCCGGGAGCCAGCTGTGGACTCCGCCTGTCCAGCCCGCCGATATATGGCAAGAATTGGCCGCTACACGAACGGAAATCCAAACTGAATTAACAGCTGAACTTAAAAAGGTTGAAGAAGAATACGGCGACTGGGAAGCAGTATTCGGAGATTCGAGAAGAGAAATTTTTAAACACAATTATCATACGTTGAAAAGAAACGCTGAGATGAAATCTAGTAGCAAACAGTTGTCGCTGGACTACAAAATGCAAGAAAAGGCAAATACTTTCCGAAAAAGCATCAATGAGGAAATCAAGCGATTGATAATTTCTGAAAATAAGGATGATAAAGATAAGCTGTAAAATACCAGGCTGCCTCCTAACCTTGCCGGAAACCCGCCGAAATTTGCAGTCGTACCACCCTAAATCTAATTTCTATTCCCTACGCAGGGAATGATAACGTCCTTTATCATTCACATATTCCGGCCTGCCTCGTGCTCCGGAGGAATGCCGTATCTGGGCAAGGCGGATAAATAAGAAAATATCATTGTCGGGGATCTGGATCTGGCGAAGACACGATGACAGGGTGGCTCATAAAAAACGTAGCCATCTTCTCCCGTTTGTCTTGATATCCAAGAGCTGAAAAAGTGTTAAACTTGGCTTATTAGCCTTATTTGAGGGAGACTGACATGGCGAATACAGGTCACAGGGGACATACGGTTGCGAACGCACCCAAACCTGCCGAGGCTTCCCACGCAGAAGTGGAGGTGGTCGCCCCCCACGCGAGGATCCGTTACTACAATCTCGGAAATTTCCTGGGTGTCCGTGAGATGGTTGTGTCTGCTGGCGAAGAGACACACTTGGTAGGCGTCCCGACTTTGATAACAGCTCCGGATGCAAGTTTTGGACTGGGGGAAACGGAGGTGCCAGGACGTGTCCCTCAGCAACTCGAACAGAATGTTTCCGAGGTCTTGGCGAACCAAGGCCTCGATGAAACATTGTTGGAACAGATTAAACAGATTGTCGACAAGCGTGTTGCACAACAGGTGGGACTCTTGATCAGTGTGGCAAAAGGTGCCGGGGCAGAAGCGTCACAAGCGCCATCTTCTCGCATCGACCCGGCAGTTATGCTGACAGCGGATAAATTTGGTGCTCGGCTGGGAGGGCTGAGCGACGAAACCGTACGGCTGCGCGAGAAAGCGGGGCAATTGTTTTCCATATTGCCCGAGGGTCGCCATCGGGGCCGGGAATACCCTACCTTCCAGCTCCTTCCGGGCATCGCGGGTAAGCCCTTGGAGGCGCTCTTGAATGTGCTGGGCGACCTGGGGGGTGCGCTGATCTATCAGTTCATGACATCGCCGAATGACCTTTTGGGTGGACTATCGCCGCTGCAACTGTTGATCAAGGAACCCGGCGGCGACGAGACGGCGGCATCATTACTCGGATTACCTGATGCGCAACGACTGGACGCGGTGTTGAACTGCGCGGCAGATTTCCATGCCGAACTGACTGCATGAGCTTCAAGGTCCCGAGTTTTGCTGCGACGGACCTAGATGCCGAACTGGTGGATCCGGGCATACTTGCGCTGCAACGCCTATTCCGCCATCACGATGGGGAATGGGCGCCACCCGATCCCAAGTACCGCAATTTGCGCGTCGATCCGCCTGATGGGCACAAAACTGACTATGCCGTGCTCTATACAGGGAACTCCCTGCTCGCAACGGCAATGGAGTGCCATGTCCTCAGCGTGGACACCCTCGATGCCTGGACACTGAACCTGGACCTGGAGACCGAGTATTCGGTTGCGCGCTACACAACTAGCGAGCCCGGTCTGTTTCTACCGATCGATGGGCGTAACCGGGAGCGCCTGGGTCTGGTCAATCTGCCGATCCATAAAGGCTCGCCGTATGCGGCTTTTCAGGCAATCGGTTTGGAACTGTTCAAGCGATTCGGTGACTTGGCCCATGGTTTGAGCTGGGCCTCGTTTCATCGTCATCAGCCGGGACAGGTCTACGCGATATGGCATCACCGGAAAGCCGCCTTGGGACTGACACCAAAATCGTCCCCCGTTCCCTTGAAGGGGGACGCCGAATGGACTGTCCTGCTCGATGAATTTGATGCCAGCAAACTTACGAAAATTCGAAAGTAGTACGAAAACTACATCGCCAAAACAGCAAGCAGTGGAAATCGAGCTGGCCTTTAATGGGCTTGAGCTTCCGTGGTTATGTTCTAGGTAAAAACAAGGAATGCAAGACGCGTTTTTGCGTCGAATTTCTGTAATCTGCAATCACCTTTTTCAACTTTTTCATAGTCTGAGCCTTAACGCACGATAGCGACTTCGCTGATCTCCTGATCGGTGAATATCGTTCACATCTGCCTTGTTCAAGGCGTCCCCGCCCGTAAACCATGAGGCGATGCCCTAGTCGCTATCTCAATCCACTGCATCCATTGCTATTAAGATCAATTTTCGTAATACCCCTTCTCCGTGTCAGGTGTACCTCAGTCCAATATCGCTAGCCACAAAGATAAGTAAAATATCGGAGCCGGTCACTACTCAACAATGATGCCGGCTACGTTGAATACCACACCTGTTGGTGTTCCCACAGAGACGGCCTGCCCTGCCGTAGGACCGGGGACTGTTACCAGCCGTAGATCGTCTGCGTAGAGCGGCGTCCCTCCAACATCTCCAATGAACTGGTTCGTCGTTCCTCCACCATTGCTCTCCACCCAGAAATGTCCACCCAAGCCCGCAGGGCGAATCGCTATTCCCCACGCATTTATGAGGCTGGGGTCCAGGATATCCGCGCCGTAAGCCTCTGTGCTGGCAACCAGATTCGTTTGAATGTATCCGGCCGCATGGATCGGACTCGCAATCGCGAGAATACCGCTCAAAAGCCACGCTTGGCTTTTGCTTCTGCTGCTGTTCATTTTCTCTCCTCAGTTGTATAAGTTGTATATAAAAAGCTTGAATGGAAAAACCGACGAACTATTCCTGTCGTCCATCTTTCAAAAAGCGCTGACGTATCTACCGTGATGTAATGCTGGGAAATGTACAAATGGACTGTAGTAGCGGCAAGAGAGCTTGATAGTGGGAGGGGACTTCACGACATACAGACGGCCAGGGTGAAAGGTCCAGCCGGTAAGGCCGGTACCGATGCCAAGACGCGTTTAAGAAGTTTCACAGCCCCATCGGGCAAGTCATGTAAAGAAACTGGCTGGCTTGCCCGATGGGCTGGCGGGCTAAAATGCCGTTGACTTGGGGAACTCAGCGGCAACGGATAAAATTACATCTGGCTCTGCAACCAGTTTTGAATGCCGACTTTCTGCATGACATCCAACTGCGTCTCCAGCCAGTCGATATGCTTCTCAGTGTCTTCCAGAATTTCTTTCAAAAGCTCCCGTGATACATAATCCTTAGTGGTTTCGCAGGCCGCAATGCCTGAAAGCAGTGTTTCCCGCGAAGCCATTTCCAGCCTGAGGTCGCACGCGACACATTCTTCCGCCTTCTCGCCAATCATGAGCTTGCCGAGTTCCTGTAGATTGGGAAGGCCTTCTAAAAATAAAATGCGCTCGATCAACGAGTCCGCATGCTTCATTTCTTCTATGGATTCTTCATACTCACGCTTGCCCAGGCTATCGAAGCCCCAGTTTTTATACATACGTGCATGAAGAAAATACTGGTTGATGGCCGTCAACTCATGTTGCAGTTGACGATTCAGCCACTGAATAATGTCTACACTGCTTTTCATGTTTGCCTCCTCAGGCGGAATCTCGAATTAACGAGTGGGTTGGGTGGGATGTTAGTGCGCTAAGCTCTTCTGCATCAGTGTTTGTTTCAACACTTCCTTGGCGTGACAGGCACAATCCCGCATTGCCCACTCACGCCCAGGCCGGTTTTCAAGTCCCGCATACGGTCAGCGCCTTGGTGGACAGCCTGCGAAGATATTGCTCTGGACTGCGGTCGCACATATTCGCGCCGTCGACTTTCACATGCAAAAGACATCGCGGTCCTTGCTCAGGGATTCTCTAAGCTCACATAAGCTTGAAATATTATTTCAGCGGGTCCACCGGCGCTCCTGCGCCCAGCGCCGGCTTATCTGTCAGTGAAGAAGCAATGGCTGGATTTATCCTGATCAGGCGATAGCCTTCTTTTTTGCTGTTCCACGATACGAAAACCTCTTTAGCCCCGCCCAGCAGAAACGGGAAATCATTGCCGGCCCTGCTTTCCGCGATGGGCTTGGCCGGAAGCCAGGTTTCGCCTCCATCGCCGGATTGCATGAGCAGGAGATAGGTTCTGTCGCCGTCGAACTCGGTCCAGGTTACGAAGACATTCATGCCCCTGGTCATGACATCCGGATGACTAGGCAATCTTTCGGGCGCGCCGAACGAGAAGGGCGCCGAAAAATGCCGACCGCGATCAGATGAATAGGCATAGAACAAACCTTGCCGGACTTTCCCTTGAGTAAACCAAGCAATGTGATAGCGGTCATTGCTGCCAACGGAGATGGCTGGTCCATGTTCGGGGCAGCCCTCAAGCTCCCATTCGTCGAAAGTTACGCGCCATGAGAGTGGTACCCCATTAGTTCCAACGCCGGCCAAGCCGTGATCCCGAATGCCGCCAGGATAAACGAAGCGAGCCAGCACGACAGGCTGGCTCTGGGTATCGAAAGCAACGGCTATGCGGCAGCATTCGCAAACAGTGTCCGCGAGTTTCCGGTTAACGATATTAGCGCTGCCGGGATGGTCAATCGCTCCGAAATAGATGGCATTGCCCGGCTGCTTCCAGTCGGTGCGGTCGCGTTCGTCCAACCAGAATATATACGCGTGCCCCAAGGGATCGAGCGCCAAGCGGCCTTCAAAGGAATTGGCTTCCGACGCATTGTCGCTCACTGGCGTAGGTGTCGAGAAACTGCGTCCGTTGTCGGTGGAAATGCTGAAGTATTGCACGACTGGCTGATCGCCTTCCGCCGCAAAAGTAACATAGATTTTGCCGAAGCCATCCACCGCAATGCCAGGACGATTCTCGCCGCTCACCTTGATACGCTGCGATTCGTTATTGACACGCACCGGCTCGCTGAAGGTTTTTCCCAGATCAGTCGAATAATCGACGTACACATGTCGTTTTCCGGGCACTATCCGCCAAAGCCGATCATCTGGCCCAAAAGCGGCAGCAACAACTAAACTGCCGCCTTCACGATAGCGCTCATAGGTGGTTGTTCGCGCCTCCGGCCCGCCATGGTCTGCGTAGCTGACTATGCTGGACGCCATAACGCCAGCCACCAGGAAATGTGCCAGGATATATGGAAATCTTTTATTTTTGCTAACGGTGACGCTCATGATCCTTGGGCAAAAGCAACGTGTTTCTCGCGGGCCGGCGAGGGCACCTCCTGCCCGGCTGGTGAGCTAGTATGCGAAAACCAGGCGATAGGTAATACGGTAGTCGGGCGGACTTTGATAACCATTGCGATCCTTGATTATTGGCGTTCCTATCGATAAGGCGGTATTCCAGTGCTTGCCCCCAGCGTATCGTATTCCGGGAGAAATATAAATCGTGTTGCCCCCCGAGTTGGGATCAGCCAGACCTGCAATTTTCTGGCGGTCCTGCCACATGCCATTGAGCTCCAGGACCGCTGTCCACGGGGCATTGTTGCTGCCGACAAAAAGATTGTTTCTGGCCACGCCGACGAAGGCATAGGAAAGCGCAACGTTATAATCAAAAATATCCCCCAGATCGGTTTTTTGCGCTCCTCGCGTCGCTACGGTATAGAGGATGCTGCTATCAAGCGAAAATTTACCCATGGCGCGAGTAAAAGACAAGCCAACAGCGGGATTCCAGGAGCCGCTGCTGGGCTGGTGGTGTGTTTCGAAGCGCTCGCCCTGGTTGGTCTGGACATGGGTGGCGCCGGATGGCGTTTTAAGTGCGACTACCAGCGACAAATGGTTCAACTGGTCGGGTGTATGAAAAAAACGGTACTGGCTGAAAACGGAGACGCCCCCAAACCCTCCGGGATTGCCCAGCGTATTCACTGCATCGCCATCCTCATTCGGGGAGCGGACACCGAAGCGTTGCACATAAGGAAGCCTGATACCGAGGGCCAGATTATCCGTCACGCCGTAGGCGGCAAATATGGATGGTATTAAAAGAGATTTCACGCTGTGAACATCATCGTGCGCATCATCCACCGCATTATTCTTTAAATTAAGAAGCAGGGAATCCGAACCGCTATTGAAACTCGTAAATTGTGTAATGACACCCCCCGCCCACATTCCGGCAGGAAGCGTTATACCCGTTTGAGTAATGATCGGTGAAGCGGTGCCGATGCCGAAGCCCAGAGAGCCGTGGTCGGCATGGGCATTGCTATGAATTGCCACAGCCAAGATGGCAAGCATTGCCAGAGATATTATTTTCGCTAGATTCATGACGATCCTGATACCTCTTTCATTTTCCGGTGCGAGATCCACCTCAAAAATTCACGAATATTTAGCACAGAGTCATGCGCTACAAATCGAAGTTAAAAACCATGTTTAATGTATAGTTATTTGAGAGGAGTGTAGTACAGTTAACAAGCATTTACCTGCGGCAAATTGTCGCACCAGGATGAAAAATAGAACCACAAACCGGTGCTGATTTTGCGTTCACATAGCCTTGAGCATAATCGACTCCCATCGCTCGCAATGCCTCCAGAACGGCATCGTTTTCCACGAACTCCGCGATGGTCTCGATATGCATGACATGCCCTATGGAATTGATTGCCTCGACCATCGCTTTGTCTATCGGGTCATCCGTCATGTCCTTGACGAACCCGCCATCGATTTTCAGATAATCGACGGGCAAGTGCTTGAGATAGGTGAACGAGGACATGCCGCTGCGAAATCATCGAGAGAAAAACGACAGCCCAGATCTTTGAGCTTATGAATCAGCCGTGGCCTGTGTCAGGTTGGCGATCGCCGAGGTCTCCGTGATCTCGAAACATATTCCGCCAGGTGGAACCTTATATTTATCCAGCTGCGCCACTACGAATTCATGAAAGCTTTTTCAATGCCGCAATGCGAACGATGGTCTATACATAACTAGGACCGCGCTTTCTCTTCATTCGTCGGTCGCCGGTAAGTATCCCCGCCTTCAGATAAGGAAATTAATGTGACTACAGGTAAACCCATACGGCAAGGCAAACCTATGGCACACGGGCAAGCTCCTCCGCGGTCGTTACCACCTGAGCTCGGGTCTCGGCCGTCGTAATAATCCCTTTTGGCTTAATCTGATTTTGACGGCGAAAATCCCCCTTCCCCCCGTTCCTGCTCATCACATTCCCCGCCAGCCGCCCATTGCTTGAGGCAGTTCGCTTCGCCTGTCATGGCCTGTGATCCGCAAGGCTGCCTTGCGGCCGCAGTTCACTTGAATTCCATTTGAATTCCCTTCCCGCCGACACGCCCTGACATCCCGCGCCCCTTCCCCCATCCAAGCCCCCCATCCCTCTGCGAGGGGGACTTGTGGGGGGATAAACAAAATCGCGGGATGCCAGTCCCGCCTTTTGCCTGCTTTCTGACCCCACCCCTGCCCCACCCTTCCCCGTGAGGGAAAGGGCCTTCTCCCCACTCCCGTCGCCCCCAGGGGCGAGGCGAGGAGAGTCCGAGCGAGAGGATCAGTTTTCCTCTTTTTCCTTCAACTCATTCGGGAGACTGTCATGGAACAAGTTGCACAGCAAATTACACGGGAAAAGATCACCTATCCGCTTTTCCTGCTCGGCCAAGTGGTGGCCACCCAGGGAGCCATGAGCATAGGCGACATGTCCTTTCTGGCACGTTGCCTCAACCGCCATGTACGCGGTGATTGGGGGTGCGTGTGCGAGGAAGATTGGGAAACCAATAACCAAGCCTTGAAGGCGGGGGACCGCATCCTGTCCGCCTATGCCATCGACGATTCCAAGCCTTGCGAGGGATTTGGGGAAAACACGCTGTGGATCATCACCGAGGCCGACCGCAGCGTGACCACCTTCCTGTTGCCCGAGGAATACTGAACCTCATGCCGGTGCATCGCACCGGCTTTTCATCAGCTTTTTCTTATTATTGCTATCAGGAGAAATACATGAAAACCATTGAAACCCAGGCTGTCGAGACCGTCATCATCCGCGTACCGGTCAACAAACTCGTGCTCTCTCCCCTGAATGTGCGCAAGAAGCAGGGAGCCGGCATAGAAGAACTGGCCGCGCTCATCTATTCCCAAGGCTTGATCCAGAATCTCGTTGTCACCGAACAAACCAGAAAGGGCAGGAAAACCGGCAAGTATGAAGTCGAAGCCGGAGGAAGGCGGCTTGCCGCCCTGAATCTGCTGGTGTCGGATGCACGGATGCCGAAGGACCATTTGGTCGAGTGCCGCCTCATCGGGAAAGAGGGAGCACTGGCGATGAGCCTGGCTGAAAACTCCGGACGCGAAGCCATGCACCCTTCCGATCTGGTGATGGCCTACCGCAACCTGATCGATGCCGGACTCTCGCCGGACGAGATTGCCCCGCGTTTCGGGGTGTCTCCCCTGACAGTGAAGCGGTACCTGAAGCTGGCCAATGTTTCACCAATTATTTTCCAGCTGTATGCCAACGATGAAATGAACTTCGAGCAGATATCGGCACTGGCGTTGACGGAGGATCACGCCTTGCAGGAGCGGCTCTGGAACAGCACATCCGAATGGCAGCGCAGCGGCGCGACCTTCCGGCGGCTCATCACCGAAACCGAGATCAACACGCGTACCAGCCCTCTAGCCAGGTTCGTGGGCGTGGAGGAATACGAGGCGGCGGGAGGTGTGATACGGCGTGACCTCTTCGGGAAAGAGGACGAGGGTTACATGCAGGATGCGGAACTGCTGGAATCGCTTGCCTTGGAAAAACTCAACGAGGCGGTTAAATCCATCGAAGAGGAAGGCCACGCCTGGGTGCAGGTGCGCACCACGTTCGATTATGCGGACAAGGCCGAATTCGGCAATGTCCGGACCATCCGGCGGAAGCCGACCGCCGGGGAACAGGCGAGGATGGAGGCGCTGGAAGCGGAACTGGAAGCCCTTCAACCCGAGTATGAAGCCTATGACGGGGATGAGGATGAATCGGGCGAACGCTATGCGGAACTGGAGGACAAGGCCGACCGCATACAGCAGGAACTGGACATGCTGGTTGAATCGCTGGCCGTGCCCTACCCCGAAGACCTTGAAATGGCGGGAGCCGTGGTCACGATTGACCAATCGGGCGAACTTCGCATCGAGCGCAACCTGATACGCAAGGAGGACATGAAGAAGCTGCCACCTGTTCAGGGTGGAGACGGACTGACGGTAATGGCGGGAGGCGGCAAGACAGACGAGCCCAAGCCCATTCACTCGGAAAAGTTGACGCGTATGCTCACCGCGCACCGCACCGCGACCATTCAGGCAGCCATGGCAAACCGGCCGGAAGTAGCACTTGCAGCCCTCGTGCACCGGATGGCATTGCAGGTTTTCGGGAATGGATATGCAGCGAACCGGATCGTGCAGGTCAGCGTCGAGAAGCCCTATCTCAAGCCGGATGCCGGGAACATCGAGCAGAGCCACGCGGCCACGGTAATGGAAGAAAAACGCCGGTACTGGCAGGAACGTATCGAGGCGGCGAAGCAGGATGGCAAGAGCCTGTTCGGGTGGCTGCTTGAGCGAGACCAGGCGGACTTGCAGGATTTGCTGGCCTTCTGCACAGCAGCCTCGATCAATACCGTCTCAAGCAGGGAAAATAGGCCGTCAAATGATGTGGCAGCGCTCATGATTGCTTTGAATCTGGACATGGCCGACTGGTGGGAAGCCACGCCGGAGAATTACCTGTCTCACGTTTCGAAGGACAGGATTCTCTCCATAGTGACGCAAGCCGCATCGGCTGAGAAGGCGGAAGCCCTGCGTGGGTTGAAGAAAGAGCATCTGGTGCAAAAGGCGGATGAAGAACTCTCGAGCTTGAGGTGGCTGCCAGATAATCTCAAGGTGGAAAAGCAGGAAGAATAATAAATTCTTTGGCATTACAGGCTCGAAGAGGGCCTGTAATAGAGCTAAGTTGCTGCACCGATCCCCTTGTTTTCGGTTGAGTACCGTAACGCTTGAATTGGGTCATGTGTTCCACAAGTTGTTGGATATCGCACCATATCAATAAATATTTTCACTATTAGTGAAAATATTTATTGACGAGAATCAGCTTTTAGGATTTAATTCAATTCAGGCTAAGCGAATCGCTTAGGTGCGTTCTTATAAAAAATCGGTTCCTGTTCCAAAGCGAAAGGTCAGTGTGTTTTGCCTGAAGTAATTCAGGCTGCTCCTTCATCCAGTGTTGGAGAATTTTCGGTGCAATGTCGGGTAGTCCGATAAGCAGTTGAGCGGCGTAATGCAGGTAAATACGGGCTCAATTTTACCGATAAGACTGGTGTTGGGCTTGCGCATCGGGTTGGCTCCTTTCGGCTAATCGCTTCACGGGCTCGGCGTCTTGCCGGTAAAAAAGGAACCCAAAGATGAAGAAGACATCTATTAAGAACATCATTGCAACGCTCATAAAGCTGCGCGATGCGTACCACAGCCAACTCGGTGCTAGTGATCTGGACGAGCTTGATGATGTACTGGGACAGCTGACAAGGCTTGAACAGTCGGGACGGGAACAAGTCCCGCTAGGTGAACTCGCAATGCGAGGAATCAGCATTATCGACAGCACTCTCAGGCTGGTGACTAATCTCACCGATCTGATGAAGTGATGAAAAGGAGCCAAGACACAGCAAGCCCAACTATTTGTGAATGTTATTGAGACAAAATAAAATGAACGTAGGTCAAGCCATCAGAATGTGCCGCACCCGGCGCGGGGTCTCCCAAACCGATCTCGCTCATCGCGTTGATTGCTCGGTCTCCTATTTGTCCATGCTAGAGAACAATAAACGAGACCCTACGCTTTCAACACTCACGAAAATTGCACACGGACTGAATGTGCCTATGGGCATTCTGTTTTTTCTGGCCGCCGATCGAGAAGAGTTGGGTGGGATGGATAAGGACCTCGCAGGCGACCTGGCGAGGACCGCACTGGAACTACTAAGTGAACCCATCAGCGACCAATTGCCTCTTGTATAGGGCAAAGCCGATACGATGCCTAGCATCGTTAGCGCGCGCCATGCGCACTGACGAGGCTTCTCTGCTATCCCTAGCAGGGAGAGCGAGCCGCTTATATCGAATTGCAAAGGAAGTACCAAAAGATGATGGCTCAGTTCGTTACACTTACGACGCCCGAAAGCCGCTCAAAGATATTCATCGCCTGATTAAGCTGGAAATCCTGGATCACGTTTCCTTTCCCGCCTACCTTACGGGGAGCATCAGGGGACGGGACTACAAGACAAACGCTATATTGCATAGCGGCGCAAAGATCGTAATCTCGGAGGACATTAGTACCTTCTTCCCAGCAACAACCCCGGTCATCATATTCGACGTGTGGCGTCATTTCTTTGGGTTTAGCAATGAGGTCTCCATATGTCTTACGCAACTTACTACTCGTGATGGCGAGTTGCCGCAGGGCGCAATTACCAGTCCACAGTTGGCAAATCTGGTTTTCTGGCGTGACGAACCAGTTCTTCATGCACGCCTAGCGACTAAGGGGATTGTCTACTCGCGCTTTGTCGATGACTTAGCAGTATCTTCGCGAACCCCTTTGACGGCGGCGGACAAAACGGAAGTAATCGGGGCCATCTACGGAATGATGAGACGACGCGGTTACACTCAGAAACGAAAAAAACACAGCATTCATACCGCTAGGGGGCGAATGACGGTCACGAAATTGACTGTAAACGAAAGTCCCGGATTGGATCGTAAAGAGCGCTCTCGCATTCGGGCCATGGTGCATCGCCTGGAGCAGACTCTCGATTTGGGCGCTGAATCGAATCAAGTGATTGCGGACTTACCCCGCATAAGGGGTAAAGTATCCTTGCTGGGTCGATTCCATCCCGGAAAAGCCAATCCGCTCAAAAAACGCTTGCTGACAATTAAGCAAGCCGTCTCCACCTAGTCAACGGAACCAGTACCGCGATTTAATGCAATAAGTGGAGACGCTGTGTTCAATTTCTTGGTAAAAGGTAACGGATGGGATGGCAAACGGGATACAGTATTCGGCAGTCGCCTATTCGAGTGCACTGAACAGCGGTTAATTGATCAGTTCCAGCAAGGTGGTCGGCCCGATCTTGCCGCACTTGCAAAACTACCTACGCTATTCGTTGAAGAAACTTCTGGCTTCGGTAATCAAGTTGCCCATGTAGGTGAAATTACGAAAGCCCGAATGTCGGGGAGAGATATCTTATTGGAGTATGTATATGACCCAGATATACCTCCAATTACAAACAAGGCCTTACAAAGTTTTGCGGGCGACCTTGATATCGATGACTATCAGTTCTCCCGGACTCATTGGTCAGTAAAAGAGGCTGACCTTTTTCGCATTTTGTTACGCAAAATGCCTCCCCCTCGACAAAATCCGAAGGTATTTCAACTGGCACACCCAGAAGTTGTCGATTCAACCCTCGTCTCGGCAATGATGCCGTTTCATCCCAGTTTCGATGATGTCTACAAAACCCTTCAAGCAGCGGCAACAGCTGCTGAAATGCACTGCTTGCGAGCAAGCGACATTTGGGAAGCTCCTACAGTTATACAAGACATTGTCCGCTTAATCGATAAATCCAGCATCGTTATCGGTGACTGCACCGGAAGAAATCCCAATGTCTTCTACGAGATTGGAATAGCACATTCTCTAGGGCGAGAAGTAATTCTTATTACCCAAAATGAAGATGACGTCCCATTTGACCTTCGCCATCTTAGATTTGTAAAGTATCTAAATAACAGAGAAGGACGCGACAGCCTGGGCAAGCAACTTTTGACCCGTCTAGAATGCTTTGCATGATGCGCAGCTGGGTTTTGCCGCCACCATGATCCCCTCCCATGCTGGATACATCGAAACTTCGCGGAGAAAGAAAAAAGGGTGGCGTAACGCAGCGACCTGGGAGAAAAGCCGCCGGTCCTGTGTTTACTGGTTCACCGCGGCCTTGAGCGCCGCGCCTGCCTTGAAGGCAGGCGCCTTGGCCGCCTCGATCTTGATTGCTTTTCCCGTCTGGGGGTTGCGCCCAGTGCGCTCGGCTCGCTCCCGCACTTCGAAGGTGCCGAACCCGATCAGGGACACGGACTCACCCTTTTGCAGCGTTTCCGAAATGATATCTGTCAGTGCCGCCAGTCCCTTCCCGGCGTCGGCCTTGCTCAAGCCGGTTCTAGTGGAAATTCCCTCGATGAGTTCGTTCTTGTTCATGCATCTCCTTTTCAAGAATGTGATGGATTAATGGTAGTGTTGCCTGGAAGGCTGTCTGCCTGCTTCTGGTTATGAGCGGGAATAGGCGACCAGCACATCGGCCCATCTCGTGGTGTAGCAGAGCGACATGGCTTCCTAGCGCATGGTCCAGGGATTGTGCGCCGAGGAGGAAAAAACCGATACGGTATTGCACTCGAGCACAGGTTCAAGGCATGCACGGCTTTCATCAAGCCTGCACTGATCATTCCAACGTAAGGCGGAATTGCTATTGCGCCTAGCGAGCAAATGAAAAGGTTTCTCCTGACGTAACAAGTGATACTTCAAGGTGGCCAAACTTGTTCAGGCGGAACTTGGCAGGCACGGGCGTTCTATCGCCGAGCAAATAAACCCCGATTCCTGTCTCGTGCTATAAACAAACTTCAATTGCCCTTCACGCCATACATTTCCCTGCACTTCTGAGGATTTCAAGATAAAAGCACCGAGCTGCTGACCTGAGCGATAAATATCGAGTGCATAATTTTGGTTATGCCAAGCACCGTCAAGCTCGCTCGGCTCTGTTTTCTTATAGTGCTCGTTGGTTTTTTCCCATAACGGAACGATATTGTTGATGTTTCTCAGGAACAATCCCGCCTGGTCGTATCTGTCTACAGCAATTGGGACAGCTTGCGTGCGAGTACCGTAAGTCGTCGCAGTTCCGTAAAACGAACCTGATCCAGAATACCCACTTAAATATGTTGTGCTAGAGGTTGGAGTGGAAAGATTTATAAATGATGTTCTGGTATTAAGAAACTGTGAGGATGCAAGGAATATATCGGCTCCAATTGACTTCGCGTACGAGAGAGCGTCTGAAGGCGGTTCATAAGGTCCATTAAAGTCCGAGCGGCCAACTATGAGCAAATCGGAAAATAGTAGGTCGTAAATCTCTCTAAGATTAACGTTCTGGTATTCAAAAACCAATACTTTTTCATTTGGCGGATATTTAACCGGGGCCACCTGAGTGTAGAACTCTTTGTGTCCGCTCGATGCACACCCAAACATTAGAAATACTACGAGGCTGACTACAACTTTGCTCTTCATTTCTTTTCTCAGGGCAAGTAAAACAGCATCTTACGAGCTATGACTGCTTCCACCCATTGGACTAAGGTACAGTGTGGAGGGAAAACTATTGAGAGAACGTGATCGCCTCGCTCAGAAGTGAAACCTGGAGGGATTTAAAGAAAATCGCTTCCTTATAAGGCCTCCGCCGCGTCAGTCACTTTACGTGAACGAAATCCGGACAGCCGATGGGTAATCCCAGTGGGAAACCTTCAGCAGGGTTGTCCAGGGACCAGACGGAAGCCATGCCGGGCGTTTCGCAAAGCTGGCTTATCCACATCGATGGATTACCGCTTGTCCATTTGAAAGATCACACATCGAAGTCGTCTTGCAGAATCGGTTCGTAGTCCTGACCGCCGTAGAACACGCCAATTATGGATACCTGCTCGGCGTCCACGTCGAAAGCGATGACAGCGCGCTTCTTGTAGTGGGTAATGCGCAGGCCCGGCCGCACGTCATCGCGCTTGGTTCCGCGATGGGGAAAGATGCACAGGCTCTCGCAGTAGCTCACGATAGCCTCGGTGTACCGCGCTGCAATGTCTGGTGAAGCGGCCGCTGCAATGTAGCTATACAGGGCCACAAGCTGTTTCTCGGCCTCTGGGGAGAAGACAACGCGGCAGTTCATCCCGCCTTGGTATGCTCGGCAGCAAGACGGGCACGCACCTGGTCAGCAGTGATAGCGCGGGAGGGATCGGCCTTCAAGGCATCGTAGGCCGGGCCTACCTGGTTGTGCAGCCAGCTTTCGACAGCTCGATCACGTGCCAGGAGTGCACGCAAGCCATCTCGGATGACTTCGCTCTCGGTGGCGTATTCCCCGGTCCGCACCTTCGCCTTCACCACATCAGCCATGTCGTTAGGCAGAGTGATGCTCATTTGTTGAGTAGTTCGCATAGTAACCTCCAATCAAAGCTGATAGGATTTAATCCTACTATAGCGCCTACCAGCAGTCCAGCCTTCTAGAAAACAATATAGGCTAAGATTTTTCCGGGCACCATTTGCCGCTTTAACGTGGCACTTGGCTTGAACCGGCACCCAGTGGACAACCCATTTATCCGCGAGCCTTGATCCCCTACCGAAATTGGAAACCTAGAGAACAATGACAACAGCGTTGAAGGCGATTGGACCTGCGTACAGTAGTAGTATGGAAATCACCCCTTTATGATGCAGCATTTTCGGCTGAGCCTTGCGCACGGCAGCCAAACAATGTGTAGGGGTGGAAATGAAATCAATTCCATGCTTTAAATTGAAAGCGCTTCTCTGTGCCTCGCTTTTGAGTTTTTCAAGTGTTGCCGGTGCAATGATTCTCACCTTTGAGGCAACTTACGTTTCAAGGTCCATTATTTCCGAGGCTGTTTTTGTACCGGACACTAGCTTCTCTCCAACCAGCTTTCGGTTTCAGGTTAATTTTGATACATCCATCACAGAATTATTTAGTCAACCGGACACCACTACCCTCGATAATCCAGGCGGAACTCCTATCCACTATACTTTTTTAGGTAATAACACCTCATTTGGCGTACCGGTTTTCTCGTCTAGCCCATTTAGCTCGGAATTGGGCAGCAGCATATCCACCTATACCGACCCGCATCTATATAACTCGTCCAGTTCCTTCTTGAACGAAGGGTATAATTTTTATGACACTGATATTCAAAGCTCTGGATACCGAGTTATGGGGTTTTCAGCGCATTTTGAATTTCAACCCGGTTACGATTACGATTTCTATGCCATCGAAGTAATGCTCAATCTGGCCAATCCTCCTGAGAACTTAAGCCAGGTTCGATTTGCAAGCCCGCAAGAGCTAATTGCTGAGCTGGAATTGGCAAGGGATCAAGAATCGTTGTGGGACATGGATGAGGTCGGAATTTTTCATCAAGACAGGCCGGACAGGAACGGCGGTGCTTATTTTGGCTCGGCTAAACTCGTTGCCATTAACGGCATAGAAACAGATGCACCTCTTCCAATAAACCCCGTTCCAGAACCGGGAGGTTTTGCCCTGTTCATCACTGGCCTTGGTCTGATGAGTTTTATTGCTCGTCGTGGAAGATTGGACCGAAGAGGTAACATTCGCCATTAGATATCTCTCCAAATTCAACTTGACTGGAAAGAAAGCTTTTTAAAGAAAATTCACCCTAAATAACCAGGGCAAGGCCCATGGCCGCGTCAGGAAGCTTTTGCTCTAGCGGAAGTCAGATTGCCGGTGGGGCAATCCTTGTGGGAAACCTCGTGGACGAGTGTTTTTATCCGTCCATCAGGTTTTCCATGAGGTTGTCCAGGGGCAGGTGTAAGGTGTGATCGGTCGGATATGCAGTTACCGTTCGTCGATCTGAGGACAGCCTCTATTCCAGCCCGCGCCCTGATGCAACGCTTTGAGCTCAAAGAGCTTCAGCAGGTGTGTCTCCCTATAACAGGTCTTGCCATTGGCGCGCACCGTGGAGCACCCGCACAATTTCGACCCCTTTATCGACTTGCTGGTAGAGAATCAGATAGCTGCCCGCTGGCAGCATTCTCAATCCGGGGCGAATAGAGGATTTGGCCACTCCCATGGCAGGCATCCTCGCCAAGCTGTTGGCAAAGAGCACGCATGTCCTCGATCCATCGTCGCGCAGCCTAGTGCTTTGGCCGGATCAGAGCAGGATGCTCGTAATACTTAGCCGCGGCTCTCACATAGACTATTATCTTTCGGTCTCGCAGAAGCGCAAGGGTAAGCTTCAGGGTTTGCTTGGGAATTGGGACGGCGCGAGGGACAACGATCTAGCAGCGCGCGACGGACAGACGATCCATCTCGCTGCCCTTGCTCCCAATCAGCATCACGCCATCCTTTACGGCTCTTTCGGTCAAAGCTGGCGAATATCACAGCAGGAAAGCTTGTTCAGGTATGCACCGGGGGAGTCTACCGAGACCTTCACCATTTTGTCCTTTCCTACCGAATTAATTGACGCAAGTAGTCTTGATCCGGAAGCTGCTACAAAGGCACGAGGCGTATGTCGGGCAAAGAATCTTACCGATGGACCGATTTTCGATGCTTGCGTCCTCGATGTGGCTATGACATCTGACGATGTGTTCGCCGAATGCGCCGCTGTCGCTGCCGCGACTGCAGCCTTAGATCGGCGGAGTACTTATACCGAAGGGGTCGATCGTCCTGGGCTTGACTACAAGAGCTTCAATCTAGATGTGCCTAAGCCGGAGGCGTGTCAGACCTCCTGTATATCCGAGCGCTGCATGCAGCGCTTGGACATATGTTAAGCCAGGAGTTCAAGGTATCAAGGCTCGTTGCTGGCTCAAGTACGATGCGCCAAATCCCAAGATTAGTAGCTGCTGCACTTCTGGCAGGATCGAACAACGAGCTTCTCTTTCATGTGACGAATACGCGCTTACCGCGGTCAAGCAAGAAGCGATCAATCGTGCAAGTAAATGCGGGATCATAGGCGGGACTTGGCATGCTGACAAAGACGCCCACCTAAAATGGTGCGGTAAGTCCACAACCATGCGACGTCCAGCAATGGAGATTTCGGCGCGCCAACAATCCTTACTTAGGTGTTCGGCAAAATAAAGGATAGAAACCGCACGAGACTCAATTTAGTCTGCTTGTATTCTCAATAATGAGTGTCATCATGGTCGCGCTAATTTTACCTGAAACGAGCCATAAGACGCGATCCTGCGGTCTAAAGCATGCAAGCTTTTCTTATATAGCTTATCTAAGGCAAGCACTGCGGGGGCGGTGGATAAGAATGGGGCAACGGCCGGCCGTTTGCCCACTGCCGGCACGCAGCAGACAACCCATTTATCCACGGACGGGCACGGGAACGCGTGAAGGTTTTTTCCGCTAGCCGAACGATCTCTCGTCAGTGTCTGTGAATTCATCCTGCACTTCGATCTTCTCCCACTGCGCCTCGGCCCAGCGCAGTCCTTCCGCCCATTGGGACAATTCCGCCACTTCCGCCATTTCGCCGTAGGAAAGGTGATCGTACTTTTCCCGCAGGTCGGCGGGAATAAGCCGTTTCACGATTTGGTAGATTTCAAGATGCGTCATGGTTTTCCTCCTGCTTCCAGAATCAGAATGCAAATCTCTCTCCCCTTTGAGTCTCACCGTTTGGAGCCGGTCATGTCGTAAGTGGCAAAACGGACATCAAGCCATTTTCCCCACTTGGCGGCCTTCCGCATCAGGTCCTCTCTATAAGCCGCGTTGAGATGGGGCGTGGAGGAGTGATAGTTGGCCGCCCTGGTCCAGAGGTCGCCCCGGCCGTTGCGGATGTGCATGCGAATGCGCCAGGCGGCCAGGATGTAGGAATAGCATCCCGGCTGCGCTACATGCCCGGGCGTGATGCCGTACCTTGCCAGGTCGGATAGATAAACGGTATTGAACTGCATCGGGCCGATATCGTAGGTATCGTTCGTATTTCGCACCCACTGTCCCGGCTTGCCTCCTTCCTTTTCCGCCACCGCCAACAGGATGTTGGCCGGCACCTCGTATTGGACCGCCGCTTGAATGGAGCAGACGACGCGCTCCTGGAGATGAGGCGGCAGATCCATCATGCCCCTGCCCTCTTACTTGCTGTCGCGGAACGCCGCGGCTTCCGCTTCCGGATCGAGTTTCGTCTCATTGGAGTTGGCAAAGGCGTTACCCTTGAACTTGGGCTCCGGCGCATTGGCGCGGATGGCGTCGGCAACTTTTCCGCCGGGGGTTTGCGCCACGCGCCCGCCTTGCGAGGCGACACCTGCCTTGACCGCCTCCTTGGTCCCGCGGCCCAGGTGGGAAGCCATTTCCCCGGCGAAACGCACTCCGGTATCCATCATCCCGCCGGATGGCGCCCTGCCCTGCCCTCCTTCAGGAGAAAACAACCCCATGCCGCTCTGCATGCTGCCATGTGCCGCATCGTAAGCCGCCTTGATGGCGGAAGCGCCTCCCGCCGCATGGGCAGCCGAAGCCATCATCATTCCGGTAGCCACACCGGTCGCGGCAGCAGCCGCGCCGATAGCGGCTCCCGCCCCCAGGTTGCCTATTCCCCCTGCGCCGCCGCCGACAATGGCGGCCAGCATGGGCGGGATCTTGTTGACAAGCACGAGTAGCACGATGGAGATAACCATCAGAACGCTCATTTCCTTGAGGCTGAGGCCTCCACTCATTTGAATGTAATAATCGTCCAGGAATGTCTTTCCAATTCCTACCAGCAACACCATGGCAAACAGCGACACCGCCACGCCGAGCACCGTCTTGTAGTAGTTGATCGCCATATCGGAAGTCCAGCGCGAGCCGCCGAAGCCCAGGAAGAAAATGCCGGCATAAGCCAGTATCCAGCCGGACACAAGCAGCAACACCATATTGACGCTGATCAGAGCCAAAATAATGAGAATAGCTGCCGCCATGATGATGCTAGTCATGCTATCGATAGGCAAGCTGAGCGTAGATTGATCCAAGGCCCTATAAAAAATATCGAATCCAATATCCACGATGTGGGATGGAGTTCCCATGCCACGCAATCCGCTGGCTTCCGATCCTATTTGCTTGAGCGAGGCGATGATGGATGTCGCAAAGGCAGGGCCGTTGATGAGCAGCCACCAGAAGAAGCCGGTAAACACCGTGAAGCGGATGAATTCGGCAAAGAATTCGCCCAAATCGGCCCGACGCAATGCCATCAGGCCGAACGTCCACACCATGCTGATCACCACCAACAGCCAGAATAGCCAGCTCGCCCGCTGAGTGATAACAGTCTGCCAGGCTGATGCTGCCGTGTGGTAACGAGACAAGATGTTGTCAAGGACGCTTATATTTCCGATTTCTGCGTAGGACTGAGTTGAGAACAAAGTGAATGCCAAGAACAGCAGGAGAGGCAGAGGAGCAAATCTTGATGTTTTCATAGTAATCACCATTCGCGCTCCGGACTTTTCTTCGTACCCCCAGGAAGATAATCAGGGCATTTTGCGAGCAAAGCCTTGTGTTCTGCTTCATCAGTAATTTTTCCCAGATCTTCACATGTTGGATTCTTTATTTTTGGCTTTTGCGGTGCTTCCCCGCCGTTACAGGCCGACAACAAAATAGCCGTTAGAATCATGCCAAATACATTTACTTTCATATCTTCTCCCTTCACCATTCACGTGCTGGACTCTTTTGAAAAGTGCCGCGCCTTGCCTGAACCGCTGCCGCCGCCTGCTGCGCCTCGATATCGGCCATCCTCGCCTGGCGCGCCGCTTCCGCGTTCTGCTGCGCGATCAGCAATGCGCGTATCTGCATGAGCTGGCTGGCCTGGTTCGCCGCCAGCTGGTTGGCTGCCTGGATCGCCGCCATCTGTCCCGGCGCATCCTGGGCGTTTTTCTGCAACGCTTCGAGGCGCTCCGCGTCCGCCTGCAGGTCGAGCTGCTGCTGGTCGAGGCTGCGGATCATGGCGTCGTTCGCGAGCTTCTCGCCGTCGGCGTTCAGGCGCCGGTTGTTCTCGAGCATGGCGCGCTCCGATGCGCTGCAGCCATTGGGGCCGAAGCAGGGCGAGCCCATGTAGTACGAGGGGTTCTGGTAGCGGTACAGGTAGCCGTCCAGGCTCCCCGCCTGGTAGCGGTAATAGTTGAGCGTGTTCATCATGCCCATGAGGCGCATGGTGGTCATCTGCGCCCGGTTCCACACATAGGCGGCGGGGGCCATGGTATTCCTCAGCATGTTCTCGTACTGCAGCAGCTGTAGCTGGTACTGCTCGATCATCTTCATGGTCTGGTTCACGCCCTCGATCGCCGAGATCACGTTCTGCTTCATGTTGGCGGCATCGAATACCGGCACGCCGCCGGCGAAAGCCGGCAGCTGGGCTGACAGGCCCAGCAGCAAGACCGCCTTGGCCACGAAGGAGTAATAAGTACCTTGATGTTTATCCACCCTGCCCTCCCCGTTCAGCCTGCTCTGTTTGCCCATAGTGTCTATAGTCGAACGCCTGGTAGGGCCGGGCGAACACCATGTCCTTCGTGACAGTCACATTGAACCGGTATCCGGGCCTGATTTCAAGCGTAGGCGAGATGTTGAGGTTCCTGGATATCATCTGCGTCATCACGCGCCCCAGCTGCTGCCCCAGGGTGGCACTCAGGACGCTGTTGGTGGTGGGCGCGCCGAAGGTGCCCGCCATCTGGTTGCGCCCCTGGCTCAAGGCCACGCCCGCCGAGATGGCGGACATGAGGATGGCAGAACCGAAGAGGCGCAGGTAGTGGTTGTTCACCTGGTCATTGAAGCCGGCGTAGCCGGCCGCGTTGGAGCCCGGCATGGCGCCGATGTCCATGGTCTTGCCGTCCGGAAAGACGAGGCGCTGCCAGGCGACCAGCACGCTCGCCTGCCCGTAGGCGACGTCGCTGGAATACTCCCCTTCCAGTTTCGTGCCCTGCGGGATCAGGAGAAACCTGCCGGTGGCGGTATCGTAGACATCCTGGCTCACCTGCCCGAAGATCTTGCCCGGCAAGGAGGAATTGATGCCGGAAATCAGTATCGCCGGGATGACGAAAGTGGTCAGCACCGAGTAAGGCGACTTGGGCGCGATGGGCGTGGAATCGAGCTTCCAGCGGTCGGAGTTGCCCTTGGCCTCGAAAGCGCCGTAGTCGTTGCCCGGTTTTCCCGGGCCGACCTGCCCTTCCTCGGGCCCGCCCTCTTCCGTTCCGTAGCCGCCGTATCCTCCCGCTCCGCCATATCCGTCCCGCCCCCTCGATTCAGCCTTCCGAAGCTGCGCCAGGCGCTGCTGGTACACCGCGATGGGATCGGTGCTTGCAGGAGTGGCATTTGGCAAATCACGCGAGCCATGCGGCTGTTGGCCGCGTGCCGCCAGCGCCTGGGACTGCACCATGGTCTTGGCCCGCAGTGCCTCCTCGAACTGCTGTACCTTCAACTGGCGAATGCGCTGGGCTTCTGCCATGTCGGGCGAGTGCGGAACACTCCCCGCCGCTTGCGGCACCGGCGGCAAATCCAGGTTGGCGCCCTCCTCTGGCCGCCCCGGCGCCAGGGCCGGGGCGATCATGCCGCCCTGGTGGTCTCCCGCGATCTCGCTGGCGTGCAGGGCCGCGTTGCCGCTGGCCTTGACGGTTTCCTGCTGATGCCTGGAGTTGGCGCGGTCCATCGCCACCAGCATGACCATGAGCAGAAAGATGGCGGCCGCCGTGCCCACGAGGTACAGGGGCAGGTTGTTGACGCGGCGCACTCCCCACTTCTGCGGCAACCGGTCCGGGGAGGCGGCCGGCGACAAGGGATCGCTCATGATTTCCTCCTCATTGACCTCTCCCCGCTTTCCCTCTCCCCGTTTGCCCTCCCCCGTTTTCCCCTCTATAGGTCCAGGCGCCCGCGGGAACCGCGGCGCTGGGATCGGTGCCGTCCACGAGATAGCCGCGCGCCAGCACCGCGCCGCCTATCCTCACGGTCACGCGCGAGAACATGCCCGCCCGGGCGGGATCGAGCAGGTAGCGCAGCTCGAGCCCCGGCGCGGCCGCAATAGGCGCATTGCCTGTATCAACATTGGCTGCGGTTGGCCTGGGCCGGAATTCATCGCTGAAGGTGAAGGGAAACACCTTTGTCCTTGCCTCCACGGTCTCCTCCACCCCGAATCCCTGGCCGCGCAGCTTGGCCGCAAGCAACGCACCGAAATGATCGGGCACGACCGACACCACGTTGAGCCGGGTCCTGGCCGGTGGGTAGAGCCGGGCGATCTGCCGGACGGTATCGGTGGCGATGCGCTCCTCGAAGGCGGCGCTGGCCGCATCCCTAGAGGAAGGCTGCATCGTATTGGAAAGCCCCGCGCAGGCCGACAGATGCGCGCACAGCAGCACCAGCAGAGTGCGGACAGGGATTACCCTGGCTACCATGTCCCCCTCCCCTTCCGGATGGTGACGCGCTCCTGGGAGCTTCCCACCCCCGCGACCAGTATCGCCTTGTCGAACAGGCTGTCCACGATATAGCGGTCGTTCTGCAGGCGATAGTTGACCTGCACCGACTCCTCGTCGGTGAAGAGGCCGCCGTCCTTCCGCACCACCAGCAGGATGGGCGCCTCGTTCTGGTTGAGTGTCGCCGGCATCTGGATGATGGTCTTGACGCCATCGTTGTACACCCGCACCGGCTTCCAGCTGGCGGCCTGTCCCTCGATGCGGTAGTCGAAGTCGAGGTTGCCCAGGTACTCGCCGGTGCCGGGCAGGATCTGGCGCTCATGGACAGCCTGCTCCTGCTTCCTGATCCCTTCCCACTTCGCCATGGCCTCGTCCGGGTAGGTGAAGGCCACGCGCGGCATGAATTCGGTTCTGTGCGAGCGTAGCCGCAGGTGGTAGGTGCGCCGGTCGGTAGTCACGATCAGCGAGGTTTCCAGCCCGGTGTCCATGGGCTTGATGATGAGGTGCTGCACCGCGAGGCTTCCGGTACCGGTGATCGCCGGCTCCACCGTCCAGCGCGCGGTATCGCCCAGGTGCAGGGAATTCACCTGCTCGCCCGGCTGCAGTTCCACGTCGCACACCTGCAGCACCGCGCACACGATGCTCGGCTGCACCGCCCCGAACAGGAAGCGGATGGCCCCGTCCGGGCCGGGCACGGGCTTCACGCCCTGTCCCGAGATTCCCGCCTTCCACTTCTTCGCCAGAGCCAGGGCCTCGCGCTCCTGCGGCGTGAGCTTCAGTTCTGGATTGTTGAAGTGCAGCGCGTCGGGCCTGGTGGATGCGGCCGACGGTGCGGCATCGGGAAGAGGCGGAACGGACGCGACCGGAACCATCATGGCGGGCATTGCCGGGGCGGCCGGGGTACCAGGAACACCCCCGGCGCCTGGGTTGGCAGCTTGCCGCGCAGCTGCGGCGGTCACCCCGGCGGGATAGGTTGGCAACAGCTGCCTGCCCTGTTCGGAGGGTATGACCGGTGCAGACGGCACTTCGGGCGCAGCGTGTACAGGAGGCTGGTTATTGGCGATCGCCACCGTGACCGCGAGCACCGGCGAGCAGGCGGCCATGGCCAGGATGAGCTTTTTCAGGGGAACTTCAAGGAAGACTTGCATGGCGAACCTCGTTCAGAGTTGTTTGGACCAGGAGAAGTCGGTGACGAATATCCCCAGGGGGTTGTTGCGCAGCTGCGCCTCACTGGTATCGGGAGCAGGCTCGCGCACCTCCACCGTCACCAGGGCGCGCATGCGGTAAGGTGGCATCTTGAGGATGCCCTGGCGGTCGCGCACCGTCTCCAGCCAGTCCACCTGCCAGGTGTCGGGCGTTTGCGCGATGACGGAGACGATCTCGGTGCTTGCCATCTCGCGCTCGGCGCGGCGGAAGGGACTGGATTCGGGACGCCCGTTCAGGTATTCGTTCATCTTGGCGGTGGCGGGGTCGTCCGGGGAGAGCATGGCGTACACCGCGAAGATGGCCTTGCGCTGCAGCGCCACGTCGGGCGTGACCAGGCGCGCCTGCTGCACGAAAGCGGCCGCCGCCGCGTGGACCACGCGCGCGTCCACGCCTTTGGCGCGGTCCACCGGACTCACCGCGAGCGTCTGGCCGAGCTTGTCCACCTCCACCACGTAAGGGATGAATTTCGACTGGCTGCCGATATGGATCATGCCGCCCACCCCGGCCAGCGCTATCAGGAGCGAGAGCAGTCCCAGCATCTGCCAGGCCTGGCGCGAGGCCGCCATGTCCCCCATGTGCTCGTTCCAGGTGCGCCGCGCCGACAGGTAGGGATTGGTGCCCTCCCCTGCCCTTCTGCCGTCCATGATGCCCGCGCTGGCTCCCGCCGCACCCATCGATCCTCCTGCTTCTCCGGCTTCTTCCGCTCCTTCCGCCGGGCCGCTTCCTCTCGCATTCTCCGCGTTTCCTCTCTCGTCGCCGCCCATTCGGGGTTTCCCGGAGAGCAGCGACTTCAGCGCCCTTCCCATGGTCGTCCTGCCCGTCATGCTCCTCGTGCTCATGCCGCCTCCTTCATGCGGTAGTCGTCGATATCCAGCCCCTTCAATGCGAGCCACGCCCGCACCCAGCCGTTGCCGTGCTTCATTTCCAGTTCCTTTATCCTGGCGATGGATTCCTTGTCGGTGCTGCCCACGAAGGCGAGGGCCAGCGGCCCCAGCGCAAGTTCGAACAGTCTTCTCCCCAGTTCGGACACGTAGTAGTAGTGGCGCTGCTGCACCGCGGTGGCCAGTATCTCGATCTGGCGCTCGTTCAATCCCATGCGCCGGTACAGGGCCGCGGTGTCCTGGTCCCGGGCATAGACGTTGGGCAGGAAGATCTTGGTGGCGGTTGACTCCACGATCACGTCCAGGATGCCGGAGTGCGCGGCGTCACTGAGGCTTTGGGTTGCCATCAGCACCAGGCAGTTGGCCTTGCGCAGGACTTTGAGCCACTCCCGGATCTTCTCCCGGAACACCTTGTGGCCCAGCATGATCCAGGCCTCGTCCAGCACGATCATGGCGGGCTGCCCCCGCAAGGACTTCTCGATCCGGCGGAAGAGATACAAGAGCACCGGCAGCGCGTAGCGGTCCCCCAGATTCATCAGCTCCTCGATCTCGAACACGGTGAAGTCCGACAGGGAGAGGCCGTCGTCCTGTGCGTCCAGCAGGTGCCCCATGGCGCCCTCCACGGTGTAGACCTTGAGGGTCTCGCGCACCATGGCATCCTGGATCAGGGTGAAGAACTCGGAGAGCGTCCTGGAACCGGACTGGTGCATGGAGGCGATCGCAAGGCCGATCTCGTTTCGTTGCCCCGGCGTGGTGACCAGGCCGTTGAGCGCCAGCAGCGCGTCGATCCATTCCATGGCCCAGGCGCGGTCGCTTTGCGAGTCCAGGAACTGCAGCGGGCAGAACGACAATCGCGAATCCGCGGATGACTGGGATGATCCAGACGAATGGGCATGGGTATCCGCCGCCACGGTGAAATGTTTCGCTCCGGCGGCGCGAGCCAATGGATAGAGCGACAGTCCCTTGTCGAAGCAGTACAGCGCCATGCCGGGGTAGCGGCGCGCCTGCGCCACGATGGCGCCCAGCAAGGTGGATTTCCCCGAGCCCGTGGGGCCGAACACGAAGGTGTGGCCCACGTCGCGCACGTGCGCGTTCAGGCGGAACGGGGTAGCCCCTTGCGTCACGCACTGCATCAGGGCCGGAGAGTGGGGCGGATACATGGGACAGGGCGCTTCAATCTGCCCGGTCCAGATCGTGCTCGTGGGCAGCAGGTGCGCGAGGTTCATCGTGTTCATGAGCGGGCGGCGCACGTTCTCCACCCCGTGCCCCGGCAGGCTCCCGAGGTAGGCATCCAGGGTGTTGATGGTCTCGATGCGGGCGGCGAACCCCAATGCATTGATGGCCTTCTCCAGGCGGCGCGCCAAAGCCTCCAGGTTAACCCGGTCTTCATCCATCAGCACCACCACGCTGGTGTAGTAGCCCTGCCCCACCTGGCCGCTGTTGACTTCGGCAATCGCCGCTTCCGCGTCCGCCACCATGGACATGGCGTCTTGGTCCACCACGCCGATATGGGTGTTGAACACCTGATCGAAGAAGCCGCGAATCTTCTGCCGCCACTTGCGCCGGTATTTCTCCAGATGGGCAACGGCTTCATGCGGGTCCATGAAGATGAAGCGGCTGGACCAGCGGTACTCGCACGAGAGCTCCGAAAGTGCCGAGAGGATCCCCGGATGCGACTCGTTGGGAAAACCTTCGATCGCCACCACCTGCACGAACTTGGTTCCAATCCGGGGCACCACCCCGCCCCACAGTTCCTGCCCGCCCAGCAGCTGGTCGAGGTACATGGGATTGCGCGGCAATTGCACCGGGTGGTCCATGCCGGTTATGCAGAACTGCAGCCAGCGCAGGAAGTCGTCGTGCGTGGTCTCGTTCCCATCCTCGGCCACGGCGCGCTTGCCCTGGAGCCGCGTGAGCTGCACCGCCGCCGACAGGCGCGACTCAATACCGAGGCATTCGCGCTTGAACGCCTCGATCAGGCCGCGGGTGCGGGCCTTGTGGTCCGGCGGCGCGGCGTCGTCCTCGAACATGAGTTCGACGAAGCGGCGCTGCGCCAGCAGCGGCGGAAACCAGGTGAGCGTCAGCACGAAATGGCCTTCGTACATCGCGCCCAGGCTCTCGAACAGTTTGCGGCGCTCCTCGTCGATCGCCAGGGTCACGGCATCGGGGAAGTGCGACAGCCCGCGCGGCGGGTAGTGCGGCGCCGGGCGGCGCACCGCATCCACGTGGATCATCCAGCCGGAGCCCAGCTGGCTTAATGCCTGGTTGATGCGGAAGGAGACGAGATTGCGCTGCTCCGCGCTGGCGCTGGCGTTGTCCTCTCCGCGGTAAGCCCAGGCCGCCATGAAGGAACCGTTCTTGCCCACCAGCACGCCATCGTCCACCATGGCCGCATAATTCAGCAGATCGGCCAGGCCCGCGTCCCCTGAGCGGCGCTGCTTCAGGCGGCGTCCCTCCCCCGCGGCCCGGATGCGAAGAGCCAGCACGCAGAGGAACAAGATGCCGAGCACGGCGATCAGCAGGGCGAGGACGCCGATGACGGAGGCCATCATCGGTATTGCCGCTCCTGGATGCGCCCGTTGTTCCTGAAGGGCGTGGCGCGCGGCGGGTAATAGGCCTTGTAGCGCCGGTGGCGCAGGTATACCGGTCGCATCAACGGATCGGACTTGGCCATCAAGCGCAGCAGGAACAGGGCCGCGACCCACAACCCCGTGCCGATGATTGCGGCGCGCCATTCCTGGGCATTGAACACCAGGGAGAAGGCAATGAGGCCCGCCAGCATCACCAGTTCCCTGTCGCCCCCCATGAAAAGATTGGAGCGGTTGCCGATGCGCCGTATCGGGACCCTATGCAGCTCCATGGCCGCCCTCCCCTGCTCCGTTCATTGCAGGTTGTGCCCTATGCACCGAGTGCACCACCTGCACGGGATGTGCCGCGAGTTGTGGTTGTGGTCCTGAAGCGATTTCCGCGCCGCGCCCGAAGAAGTTGCTCATCATGTTCTGCGCCCCCACCAGGAAGGCGAACACCAGCACGATGAAGATCAGGGTGCGGAAGAATCCGCTCAGGTCCCCGCCCATTACCAGCGCCCCGCCCGCCACCACGATGCCGATCATGGAAAGCGAGAACGCAACCGGCCCGGTCACCGAATTGCGCAGGTTCATGAGCCAGCTTTCGTAGGGCAGCGTGCCCCCTACCCCTTCGGAAGCCTGCGCATCCGATGCCAGGCACAGGGCCAGCAGCAGGCAGGAAAACAACACCAAGAACAATTGTTCTCTGTCCAGACAGGCAGGCCAAGCGCGCCCGGCAGGCCGGGTAAATCGCGCAGCCGCAGCCGGCCAAGGTGACGCTGACGCTCCACGGATGACCGCTCCGGTCAGGGCACGTGCCTGCCTGTTCGTTTCTTGTCCATTCATTCTCATTCCTCGCATGTTCACTCCTCTGAAGGTTGAAAGGGTTGGGCCAAGTACTGGCCGTCGCGGTAGCCGGAAATCTCCAGGATTTGCTCCACGCGCCGCCCCTCGGGCGTGCGCGCGATGTGCACGATGAGTTGCACCGCTTCGCCGATCAGCGGCTCGATCGGCTTGGGGGAATCCGGATGCATGCTGATCAGCATCGCCAGGCGCGATAGCCCTGCCTTGGCGTCGTTGGCGTGCAGGGTCGCAACGCCCCCTTCATGCCCCGTATTCCAGGCCATGAGCAGGTCCAGCGCTTCCGGTCCCCTCACCTCCCCCACGATGATGCGGTCTGGCCGCATGCGCAGCGTGGTGCGCAATAGCTGCGTCATCCCGACTTCCACCGAGGTGTGGTACTGGATGTAATTCTCGGCTGCGCACTGGATCTCGCCGGTGTCCTCGATGATGACCACTCGCGCCAGGGGCTCGAGTTGGATAACGTGGTTCAAGATGGCGTTGACCAGGGTGGTCTTGCCGGAGCCGGTGCCGCCGGACACGAGGATGTTGGCGCGTGCAGCCACCGCTTCACGGATGCGCAAGCCTTGCGATGCGGTCATGATTTCCGATTGCACGTAGTCGTCCAGGGTGAAGACGGATACGGCTTTCTTGCGGATGGCGAACACGGCTTCCGGGACCACGGGCGGGATCTGACCGGCAAAGCGCGAGCCGTCCAGCGGGAACTCACATTCGAGCGTGGGATTGCGGCGGGTAACCTCGCGCCCGTGCATGCCGGCCAGGTTGCGGATGATGCTTTGCGCCTGGGCCGAATTCATGGCGCCGAAACAGCGCATGGGCTCGCCCAGCCGCTCCTGCCACAGCCGCCCGTCCGCATTGAGCATGATCTCCACCGTCCTGGGGTCGTTCAGCACCCCCAGGAACTCATCCCCGAGGTCGCGCGCGAGCTTGGCCTTGGCGCGGTCGCTGATGAGAGCGGATTCTTCGATTCTTTCCATGGCGCGATCGGCAGTATGTCGTAATATATACGATATAACGGATTTCATAATTCAACAAGTACCAAAGAGATACTTTTTATCGAATTATTAGGTGCTACTTTAAAACGCGAATCGGATCAGGAAAACTGTAAGAATTTACAGGGTAGGGGTTTTTTCGGTCTTTCTGGGGCTGCGGGGACGGCGGGGAGCGATGGGACCGCGCAGCTTCTTGCGGTTGGTTTCGTCCCACTGGGCGGCCATGTAAGCCTGGAAGTCGGTCAGCACCGCGCAGACGCGCTGGTAGCCGGGGGGCAAGCTTTGTGGGGCCTTGCCCCCGGCCAGCTCGTTGAGGGCCTGGCGGTCAAGATCAGTGGCTTCCAACAGGACCGGCAAGGGAATGTCGAGGGCGATGGAAATGGCTTCCATGGTGCGAAGCGAAGGATTGCCCTGCCCTTTCGCAACGTCGGACACGAACGCGCCCGAGAGTCCCGCCCGTTCCGCCAGTTCTTTCTGGGTCATGTTGCGCTCGTCCAGAATGCGCAGGACATTGGTGAAAAACACTTCGTTATAGAAAAAATTGCGGGGCACAATATGTACTTTTTATGTAAAGCCGCTAAATCAAGCCATTAAATATACTACCAAAAAAACAAAATGTTTTTTATCGCTCATATTACTGCTCAATCGCTGCAGATTCCGAACGCTTGTAATTCTGGGATTGATATGCTTAGATTTTCAATACGGGCCTTCAAGTGGACCAAGGAGGTGATTTAGGGAATAGGAGATTCTCTAGACAATAAGCGATAGGTGAGAAATTTTGGTAAAGATTTATGCTTCATTCACGTTCTTTTATCCGCCTTTTTCTCACATCTTAGCTTACAAGACTATTAATAATAGTCCCGCTCGCAACTTTATTAGTTCCTGCAGCACCGTTTAACTCATCTTCTTGGATATTTTCTCAGAATTTCAGCTAGCGTTTATTGAAAGACATACTAATCTTTCGCAACGTGATGAGGTGTTGTACCGTACAACGCTTTTTCGTCTCGTAACAAATTCTTAAGTTAATCTTGCAAAAAACTCTTGAGTAGTGAATGTAATTGAGCAACTTTTTCCTGGCGCAACACACCTCTTGAAAATAGAACCGTAACACGATCACCCTCAAGCCTTATTTGTGCTGCCGTCTTACCAGCAATTTCCACAGACTGCTCAAGAACTTCCTTGACTGTAATGCCCAATAAAATATCTAACACCTCCCTGGCTGAACGCTTGGTTATTTTATCGTTAACTATTTTCTGTGCTCGTGCTAAAACTTGATCAGGCGCTTGTTGAAGAGCATCGTTCAATAGCTTTGCCCACCGAAATTGCAAATCTAGGGGCGAGGGGAACGCGTTAACAACTACATCTGGCAAATCTGCTAAACGCAATGCTTTACTAAGATTTCCTTTATCTATTCCTATTTCTTTCGAAAGTTCTCCAAGTGAGGCAAACAAACCCTCTTTTAATGACTGGCGGTACATACAGCCTTGTTCCCAAGGAGATAGATCAAGCCGCTCCCTATTCTCCCGGTCCATTTCCTTAAATAATTCTTTGTCACTGATCTGTTCTACCAATGCTAATACGGGTAACCCCAAATCGAGGCAAGCACGATGTCGACGATAACCGAAAATAATTTCATAACGCTCAATACTGCCTGCTAGCGGACGAACCTTAATCGGCTGAATGTTGCCGCCAGCCTGTAAGATCTCATTCTTCAGGGATAGAAAATCTGCAGAATTGAAACTGCTATTGCTTCTATTAGCCCATTTTGATGCAACTATCGCTTGCGCTTCAATTAAGCGCACGGGGAGGACATCTTGAAATTCCTTTAACCGCTGTTCCAGCAGAGCCACTTTTTTATTACTTTCCTGCATCAAAGAATTGACCATCATCATTTGCCCAGGTCCAGTGCGTAACGGAGCAGAAAGTGAGGATGCAGAACCTTCTTCACTGCTAGGAATAACTAACCCCTCGGTCTTCCTGGTAAGCCGATCCTTGATAGACATGTCAGACTCCTTCACTCAATTGAGATGTCCATGAATTTCGAATGGAGACTTCTACTAAATCATTAACCCGATCGTATGCATCACGCGCGCGACCATAGGTTTTCATGTTTCCATCGTAACGACTAATATCATAGACAGTGCCGAATTCGGCAGAACTGGACGAGGTTACAGCAGTTTTAGGAATTTCGACTGGCAGGACCTTCTCTCCATAAGTAGCAATTATCCAAGACCGCACTACATCACTCGCCACATCTGCTGAATCTACTCGAGCCAGTAAAACATGGATAAAATCGTAGGTCTTTGTTATACCCGCACTTTCCACAAGATTAGAAGCCATATCACTAAACAAGCTCCAAAATTGTGCTGAACTCGCAAAATCAAGAGCGTTAGGTGGAAGTGGGACAATCAAAGCATCCGCTGCCATAAAAGCATTAACCGTTACATATGATAGGGAAGGAGAAGTGTCGATAATAATAATGTCGTATTCATCGCGTATGTCTTCCAGCCCTAGATTTAATACATCCCAAAATTGAAATGATGGATCTCTAAGTTGTCTGGAGGGTAAAACAAATTCAGCAGAAAATAAGCTAGAAGAAGCTGCCACCAGATCAACACCTTCCCAATAAGTTGATTGGATCGATGATCGAATAGATGTGGTTTCACCAAATACAAGTGGGGCGATGGTTTGAGCCTCTGTAACTTCTGTATCGGGCATAATTCCAAAAAGGGTGGTCAAAGAACCTTGAGGATCAGCGTCAATAACCAATACCTTATGGCCACGCAAACTTAACCCTTGCGCAAGAACCATGGCCGTAGTCGTTTTACTAACACCCCCTTTGAAGTTGCCCACGGCAATAGTTACCCCTTGTGCGCCTTCTGGTCGCATATTTGCTGCTCGATAATGTTGCACCCAGGTTCTGGCATCTTGAAGGGAAAATTCTCGTCTCGACCCTTTGTCGTTCATGTGCCCGTTCGGCAAATCGCACTTACTGAGGCGGTAGGAAACTTGACCTTTGTCTATTCCGCACAAATTCGCAAGCTGTGTTAATGAAAATACAGGCGGCTGCTTCACAGTATCTGGAGCAAGCATACGTAATCGTATCTGGCTGACCATTTGAGACGCTCGTTCTGCTTGTTCAACCAGATCGCTAATCTGTATTTTTTGAGAAGTATTTATAGTTTTAGCTATCATAAAATGTTTGGTTGTTTTCCAAAAAAGGAATATTTTATATTATCTCGTATTTTACTATTTAAATAGCAGTTTCGTGGAAGTCATGATACACGTTAATTACCGTTTCTCGCTTTCAATTAGCAGATATCTCAGAAGGCAGACGCTAAAGGAAATTATAGATACCTTCAGAACCTATAAAGACTATAGGATTTTTTTTCTACTTTGCTGTCAATTAGTTAATATGTTTTAGGTGAGAGATTATGTGGCGATCAGTGAGAATATATAGGAGTTTAAGTGATTGCTTTTGGGATATTGGGTGAGAACATTTGAATATCGAAGTGAGTGGATATAGGAGAAAGCAAAGCAGAAGTTCCTATCCAAAATTTTGGAAGGTGAGAAGTATTGGGAGAGATGATATTAATAGCAATTTTTGTTGAGGTGAGTTTGCTTTGCTATTAAACTCACTATATAGACTATTCGAGTAAACTCTCGGGGAATAAGTGATGGCAGGTGTACATACAGTTGGTAAGCAAGAAACAAACACAGACCGTAAACCGACTGTTGCTGAGCAAGTTACCTTGCTGCGTAAGCCTGTTAATACACTGGCCATTGTGCCAAAAACTGAAAAAATTACTGTAACTGCCCGTAAAATTTATAATGTGATGCTGCAATATGCGCAGAAGCAGGGGGTTGATAAAGATAATTTTAGGGTGCGTTTAACCGATATAGTCACTGGTATCGATTTTAGGTCGAACAATACAGAACTTATAAAAAAGTACTTTCGGCAAATGGCAACGACAGGCGTCGAGTGGCAGTCTCCAACGATAGGAGAGGGTACGCGCTGGAGTATTTCCGCACTGATTGCACATGCAGAACTCATCCAGCAAGGAAATGAACTGTTACTAGAATGGAGCTATGCACCCAACATAAAACAGGAATTATTAGATCCACAACGATTTGCCAAAATGTCGTTGCAAGTTATTGCAGCGCTAAACACAATGGCATCCGTGGTGTTGTATGAAATTTGCTGCCGATATGCTGACAATCCGAGCGGGTTGACAGCACGTCAGTCTTGGTCTTGGTGGCGGCCAGTTTTGACCGGCGTCCCGGATAGCGCTACGAGTGCATATCAGGAATACAAAATATTCAATCGCGATGTAGTAAAAAAAGCGGTAAAAAAGGTAAACGAAGTCACCGATCTGGAGATCGATTTGATCGAGCATAAGATGGGACGCTCGGTGCAAGATCTGCAATTCAAGGTGAAACGGAAATTGACTCAGTTGATGCGGCCAGATCGGCAGATTGAGCCCGTCGATTTGAAAACTATCGGTGTGGCAATTAAAGCTGGTTTATCGCAAGAAAGGGCGGAGCGGCTATTGTTCAAATATGGAGCCCGAGCACTTGATGACGCGTTGGCAGTGATGAATGAGCGTCAACTTAGGCGCAATATGCAACCGATACGCCTTCCAGAAAAATATTTAATGACGATTTTGCAGTCTGGTCAGTTTGGTACACAAAAAGCATTAAACCCCAAGGCCAGTTTAGTTTATGACACTAAAGCTGAACGTATGAAGCTTATCGAACGCTTTATGGTCCAAAAAAGAGCAGAGCTTTATGCTATGTTTCACGAAATGTCGGTTGAGGAACAGCAGAAATGGATTATGAAATTCGAAGAAGAAGCGCTGCCGATTAGCGGTGTTATACGTAAGACATATCAGAGTAAAGGAATTTCAAGTCCTATCGTGCGACAGGCGTTCTTTAAATATCTGGGAAACTCGGTTTGGGAAGATGGATGGGAAAAGCCTACAGATGTAGAATTGCTTGATCTCGCAATCCTTTCTAAAAACGAGCAGCAAGGAATTGATTCCAGTCAAACGGGGAAAACGCGGCTTGCAATGAGTCTAATAAAGACTTGAAAAACGAGCAATCGCTGTGAAAGTTACCCTCTAAAAATCGTCAAGCCACCTCCTTAGTCAGTTTCTGTTATTGGTCTCCCTGTAGTAATCTTTTCCCGTCCGCCTAATTCTCTACGGCGATGAGCGGCGACATTCAACTTTTGTACATCAAAGACGCCTGTAGGACTCCCGGTAACTAGGTTATTCTGGGGTAAATCAGCGCCCTGCTTCACTTACTTAACCATCTTCAATAAGAAGTCCACCTTCAAACTCTCTCGCAAGAGTCACCAACTATAAACATTGTTCATATTTACAAGTTGAATTAGGACAAGTGTAATGCCGCTATACAGTTAAATTAACCTTCTTTATTTGCTAGACTTGCTGAAAAAAAGACATAGGAAGAGGGTATGATTAAATCGGCAACTCGGAGCTCAAAGAAACCAAACCAAGCTAAAACTTCGCCTAAACGTCCTGAGTCTTCGCTTCCATATGAGGGAAGCACACAACCTGTCGAACTCTCACTGGACTCTATAGATGAAGATCCTAATCAGCCACGTATTGTCTTCGATCCCCAACTTCTTGAAGACCTAGCCGAAACCATCCGCCAGCGAGGCGTCAAAAATCCGATATCGGTACATCAGCACCCGGAGAAACCCGGGCGTTATGTCATCAATGACGGCGCGAGGCGCTATCGAGCTTCCTTGTTGGCAGGCAAGAAGAGCATTAAGGCTTTCGTCGATACAGACTTTACTAAAATAGATCAGATAATCGTCAATGCCCATCATGCCAGCTTTACACCTAGAGAATGGGCTCTCCTCATAGATCAGGAGGAAAAAAAAGGCAAATCCAGAAGGCAAATCGCAAGAGAGTTAGGTATGTCTGCGCCTCATATCACGAGTCACGCTGCGTTGCTACGTCTACCAGATTGCATCGCGGAAGTCTTTAACTCTGGCCGTTGTCAAGATGTAACCGCATTAAATCACCTTGTTATAGTTTGGCGACAATATCCTGATGAGGTGGAATTCTGGCTAGATGATCCGAACGTAGAGATAACACGTACTTCCATTGCAAGGTTGCGTGCTTTTTTAGATAGCCGAACCCGGATTCAGGAACCGGAGAGGCCGGTAACAACAGCAAAAGAGCGTAAGCGGCACATAATGAGTCCATTGAGGTTGCGCAAACCGATAATGGAAGTTTTATATGAAGGCCGCGTTGCACAATTGCTATTTACTCGACGTCCTACCCGGCCCGAAATGGCGTGGATCCAATATCAGGACGACAAGAGTGAGAACGAAATTAGTCTAAAGAAAGTTCAAATCGTAGCTCTGCATGAAGGCCAAAAAGAAGAATAGAACGGAGTGGCCATGATTAATGACAAGGGATCTAGGAAACAGCGCATCCTGGTGATGAACGGGCAGCGCGTGGTACAGCAGGAACAGGAAGGGCAGTGGGTGACACAGAAGGTGGGGAAGGCGCGCCATCTCAAGCCTGGCATCTACAATGCCTACCTGGCGCAGGATGCGGATCGCAACCGCCGGCACACCGGCTTCACTTTCCATGCGGACGAGTCCTATGTGTACCAGCATGAAGGCGCGCTGGGCATCACGCGCCATCCGCTTTCCGCCTTCGGCGCCGTACCCGAATACGGCTTGCCGGTCACCATCAGCTACGAAGAGGGGAGGGCGGTGACGGTCGCCGCCACCCAGGGCCTGGGACAGAAGCACTCGCGCTGAAAACAAGGGACAAGCTTTCCTTTCCCCTTTTTCAACCGAATTGCTGGCCGCGGATTTCCAGCCACTATGCCGCCACCCACAAAACCATCGCCGCCGCACTCAGCAACAGGCAGGACAAGGCCAGATGGGCGCTGGCCAGATGCTGCCAGCGCCGCAAGCCTTCCATCACCTGCCGGTTGGCTTCCTCCTCAAGCCTTCGCTGCTCGCGCCCCAGCTGCCCGGCTACCTCTTGCAGCTGCAGCCTGCTTGCTGCCATAACCTCACGCATCCTCTGCTCCAGCCTGGACGCAGCCTCATCCTGGACACGGGTAGCGGCCGCCTCCCAATCCCGTCGGCACTCCTCCAGCAGTGCAGACTGGATGGAAATACTTGCCTCCATCACCTTGCGGTTGATGGTGTAGACCATGAGTATCGGATCGTCGCGGTAGACCGCAATGCCGTGCTTCACCATCACCTCCCGAATGATGTCATCCAGCGGGTCCGCAGACTCATCCCGCAGCCGGTCCCGTTCCCCGGTCTCTCCCTGCTGCGGTGTGTCTCCCTGCCACAGGTCGCCGCTCCCGCTACCGCGCTCCGTCATGCGGGAATAGCATCCAGCCGGCCCAACTCCCCGTAGAGCCGATCACGTACGATCTTCAGACGCTGGCGCGTCATGATGGATAGCGAAGCAAGGCTCAGGGACTCCTCGAAAGTGCGCCGCGCCTGCAGCATCTCCGACACATCCTGGCCGTAGGTTTCCTGCTTCAAGGACGGAATCTCCAGGATGGCCGCGATGCGCCCCATATGGTCCTTGCACGCCTTCATTTCATGAAAGCGCTTGCCCTCATGCTCGATCGCCCCCCAGTAGGGATTGAGCCATACCACGAAGGAAACGTCATCCGGAAACTGCGCGGCCATCTGCGCGAAACCGCTCACGGTATCGCGCAACGCCTGGCCGCCGGTGATCACGGTGTGCACTAGCAATTTGTGCCCCAGCTCGCAGAGCAGGGCAGGGACCTGGTTGCTGATCAAATAGTGCGACAACGGCACGAACGAGCTCGCGCCATTGTCGATGATGACATCCTGCCCGGAAGAAACAATCAATTCCACCAGCTCATCGAAGCGGCGCGGATTGATCTCGTCCCCTTCCATGATCTGCAGCCGCCGCACCGACAGCGCCTTGTAACCATGAAATGTGGCATTAACCGGATCGGTATCGATGCACAACGGAACATTTCCCCTGTGCATCCAATACTGCGCCAGCAGGGCGGCGATGAAAGACTTGCCGACCCCGCCCTTGCCTTGCAACACCATGTGGATTCTGGCCATCAGAGCAGCTCCTCGTCATTGGGGGTGGAAGAAAAGATGAAGCCGTCCTTGAGTGGCGTCCTGCCGGCGCCGGGACGCGAAGCGGTGGGGGCAGGCAGCGAGGGCAACCCCGCGGCTGGAACGGGAGGCTGCCCCGGTTTGCCTTTGCCGAGCAGGCGCCTGACCTGGCCGCAGAATGTCGTATAGCTCGCCGTGATCTTCTGCTCTTCATGCAGCGTCTCCCAGATGTGGTACACCGGCCAGCCGTCGTTGAGCGCCTGGCGAATCTCGTCTCGAAGCGCGAGGAATGCGGCGAGATTGCGCGCATTGCGGCTAGACTGGCTGTTCTGCATCTTGAGAGAAATGCGTTGCGAGAGGCTCTTGTTCATGATTGGCAGGGAGTAGAAACTTCACATCTACGATTTATCTAATTATGAAGCATGATATAAGACATTTTATCGTTGCACAACCGCCTCTTTTTTGATAACTTCAAGCCGTGGCAAAAACAAAGCGGAAAGGCTGTTTCCCGCTTAAGAACGATGTTGCGAAGAGACCGGGGCAAGATAGGTGAAGTTAGCCAACCTGCAAGCAGGCCGTCTTCCTTCACTGCCCCTTATTCGCACGGTGTGCTCAACGGGGATCTTGCCCTGCGGGGCCTGAGGATAAACACGAAACAGAAAAGGGCAGGGCCGCTGCCGCGAACGAAGAAGAGAGAACCATGATTGAGGACAAGGCGCATACCGCGCCAGCAAGCCAAAACTCCCATGTCACGCGTAAGCAGCGGCATCTGCGCGTCCCGGTGCTGCCGCAGGAAGCCCTAGCCATCAAGGCCCAAGCGCAGGCGGTGGGATTGCCGGTTGCCGCCTATTTGCGCAACGTCGGATTGGGCATCGAGGTCAAAAGCGTCCTCGATTACCAGCGCATCGACGAGCTTGCCCGGATCAATGGCGACCTGGGGCGCCTGGGCGGATTGCTCAAGCTATGGCTCACCAACGACGAGCGACTGCACAGGATCAAGGCCCGTGAGCTGCGCGCCGTCCTGAACAAGATCGAGGCCAACCAGGAGACCATGCGAACGATCATGCGAACCGTGGTCAGAGGGGGACAGGGCAGGGGAGGGCAGGGATGATTGCCAAGCACATCCCGATGAGATCCGCACGCAGAAGCAGCTTCCAGGAGCTGGTGGCCTACATCACGCACGCCAAGGATAAAACAGTGCGCGTAGGGGAAGTGCGGGTCACGAACTGCCACCAGCAGGAAGCGCAGGATGCGGTGCTGGAAGTGCTCGCCACGCAATTGCAGAACAAGCGCGCCTGCAGCGACAAAACTTACCATTTGCTCATCTCGTTCGATGCCGGCGACCACCCCACGGTTGACACCTTGCGCAGCATCGAGGACGAGCTGTGCGAAGCCCTGGGATTCGGGGAACACCAGCGCGTAAGCGCGGTGCACGCGGACACCGACAACCTGCACCTCCATGTGGCCATCAACAAGATCCATCCAAAACGGTTCACCATCCACAATCCTTATGGCGACTACCAGGACCTGGGAGCCGCCTGCAAGCGGCTGGAACTGGTCCATGGTCTCGTGCCCACCAACCACGAGGCCATCGCGCGGGGTGCGCACAGCGCCGCCATGGACATGGAACACGCGGCAGGGATGGAAAGCCTGCTGGGCTGGATTCGCCGCCAGTGCCTGGAAGACCTGAGGGGGGCGGAGAACTGGCAGGCCTTGCACCGGGCATTGGGCCAATCCGGCCTGATGCTGCGGGAGCAGGGCAACGGTTTCGTCGTATCCGACCGGGAAGGCAGGGCGGTGAAAGCGAGTTCCATTGCCCGCGACCTGTCGAAGGCGCAGCTGGTGAAGCGCTTGGGTCCGTTCGAGGCGGATGGCAAGCAGCAAGTGCAGGCTGCACGCGAGATGCGCGCAATACGTGCCTACAAACCGCGCCCCATGTCAGCAATGGAAGGGCGGGGCGGCACGGAGGATCTATACCAGCGCTACCAGACCGAGCAGGACCGCAACCGGCAGGCGCGCATCCAGATCCGCCATGCGTTGCGCCAGCAAAAGAAGGACCAGCTGTCGCAGGCGAAGGAGAAGGCAAGGGCCAGGCGCGGCCTCATCCGCGGGCTGGAGTGCGACAGCCTGTCGCGGCGCGTGCTGTACCATCAGGCCGGCGCAGGCCTGCGGGAAGATCTGCAGGCCATCCACGGCCAGCACCGGGCGCAACGGGAGCTGCTGCTTTCCCCGATCAAACCCCTGGCCTGGTTCGACTGGCTGGCAGAGCGCGCAGCGATGAATGACAGGCAAGCGCTCGCCGCCTTGCGGCGCCGCCGCCACAGGGCGCAGAGAAAGGCGAACTGCCTGCTGGGAACAATCCGGCAGGGCAGGGGAGAAGCGGGGGTGGAAGAAGCTGGATTTGAAGGCGCGAGCGAAATGTTCCCCGGGCTGAAGATCGATGGCGTCACCAGGCGGGGGACGATCATCTACGCTGATGGCGAATCCGCCATCCGCGACAGCGGCAACCGCCTGGAAGTCTCGGAGGGGATCAAACAGCAAGGGCTGGAAATCGCGCTTGCCATGGCGATAAAGCGCTTCGGCCGCCACGTCGTCATCGAGGGCAATGCCGCATTCCGAGACCGCGTGCTGCACGTTGCCTGCGCCTTGAAGCTGGACATCGCCTTCACCGATAGAACCGAGGCGCTAACGCAATCGGTCGCGCCGGGTGAAGAACAAGCGCAAAAGCAGGCAGCCGCTCCGCAGGAGCCCGCTTCCCTTGATCCGGATCCCGGCCTGGAGGCGGCACGGCGTTACATCGCGGAGCGGGAAATGAGGCGGCGGCAGATCGCCGGCATCCCCAGGCATGTCTTGGGAGAAGCCAAGCCGCATGCGGAGATGATTTACGCCGGCTGGCGCAGGGTGGACGGGCAATTCCTGCTGCTGGCAAGCAGCGCCACGGACGAAGTGGCCGTGATCCCGGTGGACGCAGCGGCGATCGCACGCATAGCGCAGGTCAGGCGGGGCGATGTCATCACGCTGAATGGGCGCGTATTGAGCCGGTCGAGGGGCCTTGCGCGATGAAGACGGGGAGCAGCCACGTCGGCCCGCAGGGGCGCGGGGAAGATGGGACCCACCCTTTGTTGATGTTCGCCCTGTTGCTGCTGGTGCTCATTCTGAGCCTCGCTGCCGCGACACAGTATTTCGCCCATGCCTTCCAGTACCATGCGGCGCTTGGCGCGAACCTGGGCCATCTGTACGCGCCCTGGAAGGTGTTGCAGTGGGTGGGGGAATGGGGAAACCGGCATGCGCCGCAATTCACGCTGGCGGGCAGCGTGGGCATGATGGTGGCGGCTTCAGGCCTGTTGCTGCTTTTTGCCCTGAAGAAGCGCCTGCTCGATGCCGGCAGGGCGCAGTCCACCCTGCACGGCTCGGCGCGCTGGGCGGACAGGAAGGACATCGCGGCTGCGGGATTGCTGCCGTGCAACCGATCGTGGCTGGGCTCACTGCTGGACGGGCTGAGAGGGCAGGGCAGGGCGGGAGGGGTCGCGTCCGTGTACGTCGGCGCCTGGCTGGACAAGCATGGGCGCCAGCACTACCTGCGCCACGGCGGTCCTGAGCACGTGCTGTGCTATGCGCCCACGCGCTCGGGCAAGGGGGTGGGACTGATCGTGCCCACCTTGCTTTCCTGGAGCGAGAGCGCGGTGGTCACGGACCTCAAGGGGGAGCTATGGGAGTTGACCGCAGGGTGGAGGAAGCGGCATGCGCATAATCGGGTATTGCGCTTTGAACCTGCAGCGTTGAGCGGGTGCGCGCACTGGAATCCGCTGGACGAGATCCGGCTGGGGGAAGCGCAGGAGGTGGGCGACGTGCAGAACCTCGCCACCCTGATCGTCGATCCGGACGGGCGGGGGCTGGAATCCCACTGGCAGAAGGCGGCCCAGGCGCTTTTGGTGGGAGTGATCCTGCATGCGCTCTACCAGGCCAGGGAAAGGGGAGAGGGAACGCCTTCTTTATCCACTATCGATGATCTCCTGTCCGATCCCGATCGCGATGTTGCCGAGTTGTGGATGGAGATGTTCACCGCGCCATTCCGGGGGAGGGAGAACCAGCGCATCGTGGCCGCCACCGCGCGCGACATGATGGACCGCCCCAGGGATGAGGCGGGTTCGGTGCTGTCCACCGCGAAATCCTACCTGTCGCTGTACCGCGATCCCGTGGTGCGGGGAAACATCTCGGACTCGCACTTCCGGGTGCGCGACCTCATGCACCATGCCGACCCGGTAAGCCTCTACATCGTCACACGGCCGGCCGACAAGGCCAGGCTGCGCCCCCTGGTGCGCATCCTGCTCAACCTAATTGTCAGGAAGCTTGCCGACCGCATCGAGTTCGAAGGAGGACACCCCAAGCCCGGTTACAAGCATCGCCTGCTGCTGATGCTGGACGAGTTCCCCAGCCTGGGAAAACTGGAAATCCTGCAGGAGTCCCTGGCCTATCTCGCGGGCTACGGCATCAAGTGTTATCTGGTGTGCCAGGACATCAACCAGCTCAAGTCCGCGAAGACAGGCTATGGTCAGGACGAGTCCATTACCTCCAATTGCCATATCCAGGCGGCCTTTCCGCCTAACCGTGTGGAGACCGCGGATCATCTCTCCAAGCTCACCGGGCAGACCACTGTCGTGAAGGAGCAGGTGACGCAGAGCGGCAAGAGTACCTCGCGCACCCAACAGGAGGTCCAGCGCCCGCTCTTGACAGTGGACGAATGCCTGCGCATGCCGGGGCCGGTCAAGGGGATGCAGGATGGAGGGGACGTGATCGAGGAGGCGGGGGACATGATCATTTATGCGGCGGGGTTCCCGGCTATTTATGGAAAGCAGCCGCTGTACTTCCAGGATGCCATCTTCCAGGTGCGGGCGAAAGTGCCGGCGCCGGTCGCCAGTGAGCAAATTTAAATCCCTTTTTCATCCACTAGAATCAGGCAATGCGGATTTACAGAAATACGATTTTAGGCAAATTCGGTTCTATGCCGGAATTGCCGTTTCCCGCGAGCCTGTCCATATCGGCTCGCATTGCCCGCTCCATAGCGCTTGCCGCGCTCGGCCTGATGGCCCTGGGGTTTCTCTGCCATGCTGCGGGCTTGCGGATCAATACCACCCAAAGCATTCCCGTTGGCCTGTACCGGATGACGGATGGGCCAGTGGCGAAGGGGGAGTATGTCATCTTCTGCCCGCCGCAGTCCGTACTGTTCGATGAGGCACGGGAGCGTGGATACATTGGTGCGGGATTCTGTCCGGGCGGCTACGGACTTATGATGAAGCGGGTTGCTGCGGTGGGTGGCGATGCGGTGGCCTGGACGCAGGAGGGCGTGAGTGTCAATGGCAAGCTGCTACCGTTAAGCATCCCATTAGAAGCGGACAAGGCGGGAAGAGTCATGCCACGCTATTTGTTTGATGACTATACGCTAGGAGAATCCGAGCTGTTGCTGATGTCGGATGCGAGCGGGACATCCTTCGATGGGCGTTACTTTGGTGCGGTGGACCTGTCGCAGGTGAAGGGCCTGATCCGGCCGGTAATTATGTTTTGATTGTGCCCGAGCAGTATCCACAGTATAGCTGGACAATATTGTGGATAACTTACCTAAGCTCCCGTTATCCTCCGATATTCTCATGCTGGTCAGAATTGTTGCAGGCAAAACCAAAGAATAAACTCTCGGTTTAGTCCGAAAAACCAAAGCGACTTACCACTCTCCCATAAATACGCTTGACTAACTAAGATGCTTGCTTATACTAGTTACATATGATACCGCTTGGACGTAGACTCCTATTAATGGGAATCATGCTGTGGCTACCGCTGCAAGGTGCAATGGCTGCGAGTATGTCCATATGTATGAAAGAGCAAGATAGGAGCAAGCCTGATACTTCAATTCCAACCAATGCTGGCATATTGCCGTGCCCCCAGGAAAAAGATATCGCCGCCAAAGCTGATGGTTCAGACGTAATTACCGTGGACCAACATCATAATGGGGACCAAGCGCAATCCATGCAGGGAGTCTCTGATGAAGTGACATCCAGCTTGCAGTGCAATGGGGTATCCTGTCACGCAAGTTGTAGTACCCCGATTCCCTCGATTGCCTCTGGCTCAATTTCTATTTACGGCTCTGTCTATCCCCTGTCATTTATCTCCCGCTTTACTTCGCTCTTTCCTGAGCAATTGCAACGTCCTCCTCTCGTTTAGTTTCTCACTACCGAGAATCCGCCTGTAACACGGGCAAATTCCCTTACACAGATTAATTCGCGTCCAAGCATCGCATTTGCGTCAGCTTGTTCGGCGTACACGTAATCCTATTCGGCTATCGCCGGATAGTGATCGCGGTGATTCAATTCTAAGAGGTTATCATGGCCATGCCTTTTTCCGTTGCCTTGCAACTGGCGCTGGTGCTTGCATGTTTGCCCGCTATAACGCTCACTGTACTCGCGGCCCAGATTATCCCGCCGGCCGAAGTTGATTCAAGGCTCTCTGTTCCGATAAAGCGCGAATCAGCATTCTCCAATGCACCGGTTGCTCATGCGCAAAAGCTTATACCCGGCGACGACGTATCTCCCGTAATTATGGCTGCGTCCGAGACTCCCGGACACAAAGAACCTAGCGCGCCGACCAACACAAAAACAGCGGTAGCTGCGGATATCCATCCTGCGAAGGGAATAGTGTTACATGTGGAGCAGGCCAAAGCCACGGTAAAGATAGATCACGATCCTATCCCCGGCTGGGTTGACAAGGATGGCATTCCTTTTCGCCTGAAGGAGCGCGCGTTAGCAGCCCAGGTGAAGGAAGGCGATGCGGTGGAATTCTTCCTGGAAAAATCCGATTCCGACTACCTCATCGTAAAGTTCGGTAAGCCGACTCTCACTAAGGAATCGCATTGATCCGCAGCGGCATTTTCGCGGCCATATTGGCCGCAGTCGTGCTCCCGGTACATGCACAGGTGGAGCTCTCAAGTTGGGCGGGCACGATGGCGCCTGCACAGGTTACCCCCAACACACTCTCGGATGCCTCCGCAAAAACATACAGCAGTCCCTCCGCTCTTCTTACCTCACTGATAGCGGAAGCACTGGAGAAAAACCCGGAAATCCAGGGCGCGCTGCGCGAACGCGATGCGGCCCACTACAGAATAGCCCCGGCTGGAGCGCTCGATGACCCGGTGCTGGAAGCGGGGATCATCAATGCTCCCCTGGCTTCGTCACCCTTCAACCGGGAAGACATGACGATGAAAATGATCGGTTTGTCCCAGCGCTTGCCCTTTCCCGGTAAGCGCGGCTTGCGCAAGGAGGTCGCCGCCAGGGACGCGGAGAGTGTCGGCCACGGCTATCAGGAAACCGTGAATCGGGTGGTGCGCGACATCAAGCTCGCCTATTTCGACCTGGGCCTCATACTGGAAAGAACCCGCATCGTCGAGAAAAACAAGCTGATCCTGGAGGACCTCCTCCACATCGCCGAACGCCACTACGGGGTAGGCATAGGAAGCCTGGCCGACGCGCTGAAGGCGCAAACTCAGGTATCCAGGATGACAGATGAACTGCTCAAGCTGGCGCGGGAAAAACCTGCCATGGAAGCGGAACTCATCCGCGCGCTTAACCGCCGCGCAACCTCCGCAGCGCCAATTCCGGAGCCCCCGCAACTGGGGGAAGAGACCTTGAGCCTGGAAGCCTTGCGCGAAGCGGCTTTTGCGCAGCGCCCGCAACTGCTGGCGCTTCAAAGCATCGTTGCCCGCAACGATAAGGCGCTGGAATTGACCCGTAAAAATTACTACCCCGATCTCGATGTGCGCTTGTCATACGGCCAGCGCGACAACATGCTGGACGGCGCCAGGCGTCCCGACATGGTGAGCTTGACCGTGGCGATGAATTTGCCGATATGGCGCGAGAACAAGCTCGAGCCCCGCGTGAGGGAAACCCTGGCGCTACGCGATCAGGCCCTGGACCTGTATCAGGCGCAGCGCAACGAAGTGAATGCAAGGCTGCGGCAGCAGGTAGAGATGGCAGAACAAAACCTGAAATCGGCGCGGCTCTATAAAACCGCCATCCTCCCACAGGCGCGGCTCACGGTTGAAGCATCATTAAGCGCTTATCGCGTCAATCGTGTCGATTTCCTGACATTGCTCGACAGCCAGATGACGGTATTCAACTATGAAATCAGCCTGGCTGCCGCCATCGCCAGCTACAACAAGGCGCTGGCGGAAATCGATTTGCTCACCGGCAAGCCGCCGGCCAACCTGTCACCATTCGCGGAGCCCCAGTGAAAACCATCACCAGATTGTTAGCGGTTATCGCGGTGGCTGCAGCCCTTCTCGCCGCGGGATATTGGTGGGGCAGCGCCAGGCCGGCGATTCCTACTGCAAGTCCTCCGGAAGCAGCGCCGCCCCAGGGTAAAGGGGGTAAAGGCAAAGTCCTCTATTACCGCAATCCGATGGGACATCCTGATACCTCCCCGGTGCCGAAGAAGGATTCGATGGGCATGGACTACCTTCCTGTTTACGAGGGTGAAGAATCATCGTCCGACGGGTCGGTAGTGAAGATCAGTACCGAAAAAATACAAAAGCTGGGCGTGAGAACCGAGGTCGTCGCGCCGCGTGAACTCACTCGTACCGTGCGGGCGGTGGCGACAGTACAGGCGGATGAGCGGCGTTTGCATACAATCGCCCCCAAATTCGAAGGGTGGATCCACCGGCTCTACGTGAACACTACCGGCCAGGCGGTAAGAAAAGGCGAGGCGCTGATGGAGGTGTACAGCCCCGAATTGATCACGGCGCAGCACGAGTATCTTATCGGAAAAAAAGGGATGCAACATGCTGCCGCGGAAGGCAGCCCGGAGGGCGGCGAGGCAATGCAGCGCCTGGCCGAGAGCACTTTGCGCAGGCTGCGCAACTGGGACATCTCCGAGGTGGATATGCAGGCGCTCCGGCAGGAAGGAGAGGTTAAGCATTATGTCACGCTGCGCGCCTTGGCAAGCGGCGTGGTGATCGAAAAAGCCGCAATTCAGGGAGAGCGCTTCATGCCCGGAGAGGTGCTGTACCAGATTGCCGATCTCTCCAGGGTGTGGATGCTTGCGGATGTATTCGAGCAGGATCTGGCCATGGTGCGCCAAGGTCAGACTGCCACCATCAGGATGGATGCCTATCCGGACCATGTATTCGAGGGGAAGGTCACCTTCATCTACCCTACGGTAAATCCCGAAACCCGCACTGCCAAAGTGCGCATCGAACTCCCCAATGCCCAGGGACTGCTCAAGCCTGCCATGTATGGAAGAGTGGAGCTGGCTTCGCCCCGTGGCAAAGACAAGGTGCTTGCTGTACCCGAGTCGGCAGTGCTGTACACCGGTACGCGTCAGTTAGTACTGGTTGATATCGGTCAAGGCCGGTTTGAGCCAAGGGCGGTAAAACTCGGCAGCCATGGCGATGATTATGTCGAAGTTGTTGACGGGCTGACGGCTGAGGAAGCGGTGGTGGTCAGCGCAAACTTCCTGATCGACGCAGAGAGTAATCTCAAGGCGGCGCTGGGGGGTTTTGGACCCCCGCCGCCAGGTTCTGCATCTGGCGGGGAGGGGCAGGCCAAGCCAGGCGCGCCCCTGACAGCACCCGGAACCACTTCTGCCCCGGTTCATGGCGGCGTGGGCGAAATTAAAGAAATGGATTGGGCGAATGCGACGGTAACCATTGCCCATGATCCGATTGCCAGCCTCGACTGGCCGGCGATGACCATGGGCTTCCGTGCCAGGGATCCGGCATTGCTGCAGCCGCTGAAACCCGGCCAGAAGGTCGACTTCCAGATCGTCGAGGAGTCGGCGGGTGAATATGTCATCGTCCGCATCCGGCCGCCAGATGCGAGCGCGGCCACCGCCGCTCAGCGGGGGCACTGACATGCTGGGCCGACTCATCGAATGGTCCGCCCGCAACGTGTTCCTGGTGCTGCTGGGAACCGCGTTCCTGATCGGCCTGGGCATCTACGCCGTAATCCGTACGCCACTGGACGCGATTCCCGATCTCTCGGACGTACAGGTCATCATCTATACCGAGTACCCTGGCCAGGCGCCGCAGGTAGTGGAAGACCAGATCACCTATCCGCTGAGCACGGCCATGCTGGCGGTACCCAAATCCAAGGTGGTGCGGGGTCTTTCAGTATTCGGGGCCTCCTTTATCTACGTCATATTCGAGGACGATACCGATATCTACTGGGCGCGGACCCGCGTGCTCGAATACCTCAATTTCGCGGCGGGGCGCATGCCTCGCGGTGTCACCCCAACCCTGGGGCCAGATGCCACGGGGGTCGGCTGGGTGTATCAATATGCGGTAGTCGCTGCCCAACATACGCTCGCGGAATTGCGCACCATCCAGGACTGGTTCGTGCGCTACCAGCTTACCAAGGCACATGGGGTGGCCGAAGTGGCGACCGTGGGCGGTTTCGTTAAAACGTACCAGGTCACGGTCGAGCCGCGCAAGTTGCAGGCTTACGGCATTCCTCTCAGCCAGGTCGCCGCAGTGATCCGGGCCAGCAACCGCGACGTTGGCGGGCGCGTGATCGAAATGGCCGAGACGGAATACGTGGTGCGCGGACGCGGCTACCTGCGGGGTATAGCCGACATCGAGAAGCTCGTGGTCAAGGCACAAGAAGGCACGCCAGTGCTGATCCGCGACGTGGCCCGGGTCGAACTGGCGCCGGACGAACGGCGCGGGATCGCGGAGCTGAACGGGGAGGGCGAGGTGGTTTCCGGGATTGCCGTGGCGCGTTACCACCAGAACGCGCTTGATGTCATTGACAACGTGAAAAGCAAGATTGAAGAAATATCGAGCGGCTTGCCGGAAGGCGTATCGTTGCAGACAGTCTATGATCGTTCCGATCTGATCCATCGCGCCATCGACAATCTGAAACGGGTCCTGATCGAGGAAAGCCTCATCGTGGCCGTGGTCTGCATGGTGTTTCTCATGCATGCGAGAAGCGCACTGGTGGCCATCGTCATGCTGCCCATCGGCGTGCTCATCGCGCTGATCGCCATGCACATGCTGGGGCTCCATTCCAACATCATGAGCCTGGGCGGTATCGCCATTGCCATTGGCGCCATGGTGGACGCAGCCATCGTGATGATCGAGAACGCCCACAAGCACCTGGAGCGGGCACCACCGGAGGCCCCCCGTCTGCAGATCATGATCGATGCCTGCCGCGAGGTGGGGCCCGCCTTGTTTTTCAGCCTGCTCATCATTACGGTTTCGTTCCTGCCAGTGTTCACGCTGGAGGCGCAGGAAGGACGCATGTTCGCGCCGCTCGCCTATACCAAAACCTTTGCGATGGCGGGTGCCGCCGTACTGTCCATCACGCTGGTGCCGGTACTGATGTTCCTGTTCATTCGCGGCAAGATCATGCCCGAGCAAAAAAATCCGCTTAACCGTCTTTTGATCTGGGCATACCGTCCTGTGATTGCCGCTGTGATGCGCTGGAAAAAACTTACCATCATTGCAGCCGTGGCTGTGCTCGCACTCTCGGTATTTCCGGCCATGAAGCTGGGCAGCGAATTCATGCCGACCCTGAACGAGGGAAGCCTCCTGTACATGCCGATCACCTTGCCGGCATTATCAGTCACCAAATCAGCCGAGTTGCTGCAGACCCAGGACAAGATCATCAAGACCTTTCCCGAGGTTGAGTCAGTGTTCGGCAAGGCCGGACGTGCCAATACCGCCACCGACCCGGCTCCATTGGAGATGGCCGAGACGGTGATCAACCTCAAGCCGGAAAGCGAGTGGCGGCCGGGCATGACCATCGACAAGCTGATCGCTGAATTGGACGATGCGCTGCAAATACCAGGGGTCAGCAACGCCTGGACCATGCCGATCAAGAACAGGATAGACATGCTCGCTACCGGCATTCGCACGCCTATCGGCATCAAGGTATTCGGCAAGGACCTGGCCGAAATGGAGGAGCTCGCCAGGCATATCGAGGCGGTCGTAAAAACGGTGCCCGGGACTACCAGCGCCTATGCGGAGCGCATTACCGGCGGTTACTACCTCGATATCGAGCCCGATCGCCTCGCGCTGGCGCGGTATGGCCTGGCGGTGGGTGACCTGCTGGAAGTGATCTCGCTGGCGCTAGGCGGTGAGACGCTGACGCTCACGGTAGAAGGCCGGGAGCGCTTCGCTGTCATCGTGCGCTATCCACGGGAACTGCGGCAAGATCCTTTGGCCATCGCAACCCAAGTCTTGATACCGGTCATGAACGGCGCCATGATCCCGCTGGGGCAGGTCGCGAGCATCAAAACGATCAAGGGGCCACCCAGCATACGCACGGAGAACGCGCTGCTGTCCGCATACATTTTTGTCGACATTCGCGACCGCGATATTGGTGGGTATGTGGCCGAGGCGCAAAAGGCGGTGAATGAGCAGGTGAAATTCCCGTCCGGATACTACGCAACCTGGAGCGGCCAGTTCGAATACATGGAGCGGGCCAAGCAGAAGCTCAAAGTAGTCGTGCCGCTGACATTGGTGATTATTTTCCTGCTTCTCTACCTCAATTTCCGCCGGTTTACCGAAACGCTCATCGTCATGCTGTCGGTGCCTTTTTCCCTGGTAGGCGGCGTCTGGCTGCTCTGGCTGCTCGGCTACAACCTCAGCGTCGCCGTGGTCGTGGGCTTTATCGCGCTCGCTGGCGTTGCCGCGGAAACGGGGGTCGTCATGCTGATCTATCTCGACCATGCCTGGGAAGCCATCGGGAGAAAACGCGCCGCCATCGGCGAAAAGCCCTCGGTGGCCGATCTATATGCCGCCCTGATGGAGGGCGCGGTGGAGCGCGTCCGTCCCAAGATGATGACCGTGACAGCAATCATGGCGGGCCTGCTGCCGATCATGTGGGGCAGCGGCACGGGCTCCGAAGTGATGCGGCGCATCGCCGCGCCCATGGTCGGCGGCATGGTGTCATCCACCATTCTGACATTGATCGTGATTCCCGCCATTTATGCGCTGGTCAAGGAATGGAGCATTCGGAAGCAGAGAGAAAAATGAAGATTGCTATTGTTGGAATGATTTAAACCCTTATACAACCATTACCTACGGAGATATTTCATGAAGATAAGATCACTTTTTGCAGTTTTGTTCATCTTCGGTTTATTGGCTTCTTGCGCCCAAATAAACCCTCAACCGATGGACATGGCTCAGGCGGTTAAAAACGCCAGAACCAGCGCCGATCATAGCGCATTGGCTAAACGCTATGAAGATGCAGGCAGGGAGATGCAAGCTAAAGTGCAAGAGCATAAAAAAGAGCTCGAAGAATATGAGTACAACAGTAATCACTATGGGAAACGGGCTCAAGACCTGCAGGCGCATTGCCGGGGCTTGATTCGCTATTACGAGCAGGCTGCAGAAGCAAACAGAGAGATGGCTGAAATCCATCGCCAACTGGCAGCGGAACTTAGATAGTTACGTGCTCGATAGGACAGGTTACCCGCCAAAGCCAACTGATCATTTTTTCCAACCACCCACAAGGAGAACGCCATGAAACCCGCCTCAACCATCGTTTTGATTCTCGCTTTATCCGCTTCATGCTTTGGTATCGCCCAATCCGCCGACATGAAAGATATGAAAGGTATGGATATGAAAGGCATGGGCAACAAGCCTAACGCCAATGACTCGGAGGCTGTTACCCATAAAACCACCGCGGTTGTCAAAGGTGTCGATACCGCCAACGGGAAGGTCAAGCTGGCGCATGAACCGGTAAAGAGCCTGAACTGGCCCGCGATGACCATGGGGTTTTCGGTCAAGGACCCGGCTCTGTTCGATAAGCTCGCGGTCGGCAAGAAGGTGGAAGTTGAATTTGTGCAACAAGGTTCCGACTATGTTGTTACAGCCGTGAAATAGGGAATGTATCCGAAATCAGGCGCCGCTGGATACGAAAGGCCAATAACTAGAGGCATAGAGAACCGCCGTTATTGAAGGACGGGTCGAAAGTTAATATCGCCCTTATATCCCTCAGCCATGTAAATCGAAATACCACCAGCTCTCATCGGTCTGCAATTCAAGGAGGCGTATTGTGAAAGCAAAAGAAACGAAGGCCTTGCATAAACCGTTGTCCCCGGGTCTTCTGCAAAACAGTAACGTCAAACCAGACCCGCAGCAGGACGTCATAGTGGTGACGGGAAGCAGCGGCTTTATCGGTGCGGCAGTAGTCAAAAAGCTGGCTGAACGATTTCGCATCGTGGCTTTCGACCGCGAAACCTCGCCACATCCGGCAGTGGTAGCGGAATGTGTGTGCATCGATCTGACTGAGGACGACAGTGTGGCGGCAGCGCTGCAAAGGCTGCGCACGGCTTACGGGGGCCGTATCGCGTCGGTGATTCATCTGGCAGCCTATTTCGATCTCACCGGTGAGCCAGATCCCAAGTACCAAACCGTCACAGTGGAAGGAACCGGACGCCTGCTGCGCGGCCTCCAGGAATTCCAACTCGAGCAATTCGTATTTGTCAGCACCATGCTCGTGCACGCGCCAGGCGAGCACGGTAAGCCCATCAACGAAGACTGGCCGCTCGACCCCAAGCTGCCTTATCGGGAATCGAAAATCCTGACCGAGCGCCTCATCCGCGAGCAGCGTGGCGATGTGCCGGTTGTCCTGGCGCGTCCAGCAGGGGTATACGACGATCTTTGCCATGCGCCTATTCTCGCTCATCAGATCGCGCGAATCTATGAGCGCCGCCTAATCAGCCACCTCTATTCCGGCCGCCTTGATACAGGCCAATCCTGGCTGCATCTTGACGACCTGACTGAAGCGCTGCTGCGGATCGTCATGCGTCGGCACGCGCTGCCACCGGAGCTGCCGCTGCTACTCGGCGAAAGCGAGGTCATGGGCTTCGATGATATCCAGCGCGAACTCGGACAGCTAATCCATGGAGAGGAATGGCAGACAGTAGCAATACCCAAGCCAGTGGCGAAGACAGGTGCCTGGGTGGAAAACGAGATTCTTCAGGAAGATCCCTTCGTCAAGCCCTGGATGATCGATGCGTCCGAGGATCATTACGAGCTGGACACCTCTCGTGCACGAAACCTGCTCGATTGGAAACCACGGTTTGGCCTGCGCGAAACGTTGCCAAAGATGGTCGATGCGCTTAAGCGTGATCCAGCTTCCTTCTATCGCGCCAACAAACTCAACGCGGCCAAGGTTGCCGCCAAGAGCTTGACCGAACAAGGTGAAGAGCATGAAAGCATGGATCCGGTCAGCGAGCATGAAATGATGCGCGAGCACATGCAGGGCATGCGCAAGATGCATTTCGATATGCTATGGGTGCACTATCTCAACCTGCTGCTGGGCGCCTGGCTGACTACCAGCCCGTTCATATTCGGTTCGTTCGGGCAGGATACCTTCAGTGAAGCCATACTTCGCGTAACACAGGAGCGCAACCTTGACCCCCCGGAGTTACGCAACGCATTGCTGGGCTGGAGCGATCTTCTCAGCGGCCTGCTGATCATGCTGTTCTCAACGATGTCGCTCTCGCCGCGTCTAGCCTGGGCACAGTGGGCCAACGCCACGGTTGGCGTCTGGCTGCTGTTTGCGCCGCTGGTATTCTGGGCGCCGAGCGCGGCGGTCTATACCAACGATACGATGATCGGCGCATTGGTGATCACCTTTTCCATTCTGGTACCGATGATGCCAGGCATGAGCATGGAAAGCATGATGGACAAGTCCGACATGCCCGTAGGTTGGACCTACAGTCCCTCGACCTATCTGCAGCGGTTGCCGATCATCGTGATGGGCGCGGTCGGCTTCCTGATCTCACGCCACCTTGCCGCCTACCAGCTTGGCCATATAGAGAGTGCCTGGGAGCCCTTTTTTGCGGGCACTAAGGGCTTGAATGGCACCGAGACGATCATCACTTCCGATGTCTCCAAGGCCTGGCCGGTGGCCGATGCCGGGCTTGGGGCGGTAGCTTATATGTTCGAAATATTGATGGGCGTAATGGGCGGGCGGCAACGCTGGCGAACCATGCCCTGGATGGTCACCATGTTCGGTTTTATCGTGGTGCCGCTGGGCGTGGTCAGCATCTACTTCATCATTATTCAGCCGATCGTGATTGGAACCTGGTGCAGTCCATGCCTGCTGGCGGGTATTGCGATGCTGATCATGATTCCTTATAGCCTGGACGAACTGGTGGCGATGGGTCAATACCTGGTGCAAAGCACGCGGCGGGGGGAGCCGTTCTGGCGTACGTTCTTTCGCGGTGGTGCGCAGCCGGAAGGCCGGCAAGATCATCACGCAGACTTCGATGCACCGCTGGCTGATGCCGTGAGTTCGGCTTGCCGGGGCGTGACAATTCCCTGGACACTGGTGGTCAGTATCGGCTTGGGTCTCTGGTTGATGTTTACCCGCCTGATATTCGGAACCCAACCACCCATGGCTGACAGCGACCACCTGGTTGGCGCCCTCATCATCACGGTTGCCGTCATCGCGATGGCGGAGGTTGCTCGCCCGTTGCGCTTTTTAAATGTCGGCTTTGGCCTATGGCTGCTGGCGGCGCCATGGCTGCTCGAGGGTGCTTCTGTAACCGCTTCCTGGGCTGGCGTGCTTATCGGACTCGCGGTGATTGCCCTCAGCCTGCCACGAGGAAAGCTCAGCAAGGAGCATTACGGCAGTTGGGATCGTGCTGTCGTGTAGCAAGAACTAAATTTCAAAGGCACTTATCGATGATCAGGTTTCTATCATGAGACGTTCAGTCTCGTTGACGGGAAGGCGTTAGGGGCACGTCATATTGTCCCCATTCTTAACTGAAGGAGAAACGACATGAGCCATCATCTGGACCAGAACGCCAAGAACTGCATTGACGCGTGCAATGACTGTGCGAACGAATGCGGCTGCTGTTTCGCTGACATGGTGGGCAAAGACAGCCCTAATGACTGCCCTGCCTGCTGCATCGAGTGCGCAGCGATCTGCCGGTTAGCCGCAGATGCGATGTGCCGCAACAGTCGCTTCGCCAAGCAGATCTGCAGGCTGTGCGCCGAGATCTGCGACTGGTGCGCAAAGGAATGCGAAGCGCATGAGGGGGAATCGTGCAAGCGCTGTGCCGAGGCCTGCCGTCGCTGCGCCGAGGCTTGCCGCAATTGGGCTGGCGCATGAGTTAGTCGAAGGCCGCTAGCGCATCAGGAGCATTTTTCATGTTTCACCGGGGGAATGGCGCTTTATGTCATTCCTTCGCCTCCACACAAAAGATTGACACTCGTTCAAAGCCGCATTCCGAACGAGCATTCAGGAGGTTGGAAATGAAAGCAGACTTGAATCATTCGCATCCGTCCCACGCTCACGATCATAATCACCACAATCGCCAGCAAGCGGGTTCCGTGCCCCCAGCCTCAGTACAGAGAGCAGGGCCCCAATGGACCTGCCCCATGCATCCGGAAATCGTGCGCGACGCGCCTGGCGACTGTCCCATCTGTGGCATGCCCCTGGTGCCCATTGCAGGCACAGGTGCCGATGTGGGTGAAGTGGATGATGCCGCGAATTCCGAACTGCGCGATCTCTCCCGCCGTTTATGGGCTGGCATCGCGTTGTCGCTTCCGCTGGTCGTGCTCGCGATGGGGCCCATGGTGGGACTTCATGAGCCATTCGGGCTCCAGCCGCATTCACGCGGCTGGTTTGAGTTCCTGCTCGGCACCCCTGTCGTACTATGGACTGGCTGGCCGATCCTGCGCAAGTTCTGGTTCTCGCTTACGCACCGCGCTCTCAATATGTATACCTTGATCGGCCTGGGGGTGGGACTCGCCTATCTCTTCAGTCTCGCAGCCGTACTCATACCCGGGTGGTTTCCGCAGGAATTCCGCGCGCATGATGGCGCGGTGGGAACTTATTTCGAAGCGGCGGCCGTTATCGTGACGCTGGTGATACTCGGCGATTACCTTCAGACGCGGGCAATGGGTCAGACCAGCCGGGCTATTCAACAATTGCTGAAACTCGCGCCCAACCAGGCCTGGCGGCTCAGTGACGATGGAACGGAGGAACAAGTATCGCTCGAGACCGTAACCGTGGGCAATCGGTTGCGTGTAAAGCCCGGAGAGAAGATACCTGTCGACGGTACCGTGCTCGAAGGTTTGAGTCGGATCGACGAATCGATGATTACCGGCGAGCCCGTGCCGGTAGCCAAGGCTCCGGGCGACAAGGTTACCGGTGCCACCATGAACAGCAATGGCTCATTGATTATCCGCGCCGAGCGCGTGGGCGCGGATACGCTGCTGGCGCGCATCGTTCACATGGTCGGCGAAGCGCAGCGCACGCGCGCACCGATCCAGCGGCTTGCGGATGTCATCGCGGCCTACTTCGTTCAGATCGTCATAGCGATTGCCATCATCACCGCGCTGGCATGGTGGTTTCTCGGTCCCGAGCCAAGATTCGCTTACGCATTTCTCAATGCCATTGCCGTCCTCATCATCGCTTGCCCTTGCGCGGTCGGTCTTGCCACACCCATTTCGATGACAGTCGCCATGGGGCAGGGTGCGCGCGCGGGTATCCTGTTCCGCAATGCCGACGCGATCGAGCGCATGCGCGACATCGATACCATCGTGGTGGACAAGACTGGCACGCTGACGCTGGGGCGCCCTGCATTGACGGACTTCGTTGCCGAAAACATTAACCAGGACGAGGCACTGGCGCTGGTGGCGGGCGTGGAGCAGCTTTCGGAACATCCGATTGGACTTGCAATCGTCGAGGGCGCCAAAGCGCGTGGCCTGTTACCGCTCCCGGCGGAAGCTTTCAATGCAGTCAACGGCCTTGGCGTGCAAGCCGATATCGACGGCAAGAATGTACTCGTAGGCAGCCGTAATTTTCTCGCGCAGCATGGCGTGGATACGCAATCCTGGCATCGCCGAGCCGAAGCTTGGCGTGCGGAAGCCAAAACAGTGGTGTTCTTCGCCATCAACGGCGTAGCCGCTGGAATCGCGGCGGTCGCGGATCCCATCAAGGAAAGCACGCCCGAGGCGATCGCGGCACTTAAGCACCTCGGCGTGCGCATCGTGATGCTCACCGGTGATTCGCGGCGTACAGCTGATGCGATTGCCCGGTATCTCGGGATCGATGAAACGCTGGCCGAAGTGCTCCCCGAGGACAAGGCTGGTCATGTGAAGCGTCTGCAGGCCGAAGGACGCAAGGTCGTGATGGCGGGCGATGGCATCAATGATGCGCCCGCGCTGGCCCAAGCTGACGTCGGCATTGCGATGGGTACCGGCACCGACGTGGCAATGGAAAGCGCGGGGGTCACGCTCGTCAAAGGCGATCTGCGCGGTATTGAGCGCGCTATCGTGCTGTCGCGCGCCACCATGCGCAATATCCGGCAGAACCTTGCCTTTGCATTCGGCTATAACGCGCTTGGCATTCCGCTTGCTGCTGGGGTGCTGTATCCGGCTTTCGGGCTGCTGCTCTCGCCGATGTTTGCCGGTGCTGCCATGGCAATGAGCTCGGTTTCGGTTGTTACCAACGCGTTGCGGCTCGATCGTATCAAATTATGACTGTTTACCTAAAGTCATCTCATGACGTATTGGCAGAGAACAGGATGGGACGACGTAATGAAGCCTAATTTTATTGCAAGACGTTCGTTGTTGAAGGGAATGGGCGCTTTGGGCGCGTTGACGGCGTTTGAGAGCATCCTGCCCGCCTACGCCTGGTCGGGCGTGTCGAATTCCGTGGCTCCCACTACACAACTGAGCGGAAATGTGATTGACCTTACCATTGCCGAGACTCCGTTTCGCGTCGATAGCCGAACTACGACCGCGATAACTGTCAATGGCACGGTGCCGGGTCCGCTAATCCGCCTGCGCGAGGGCCAGGATGTCATCTTGAACGTCACCAACCGCTTGAAGGAGACCGCTTCGATTCACTGGCATGGCGTACTTGTGCCGCCGGATATGGATGGCGTGCCCGGCGTCAGCTTTGCCGGCATTGAGCCTGGAATGACCTTCGTTTACCAGTTTCCCATCAAGCAATACGGGACGTACTGGTATCACAGTCACTCCGGGGGACAAGAGCAAGCGGGTGTGTATGCGCCGCTGATCTTTGACCCGATCGAGCCGGATCCCATCCAATATGATCGGGAATACGTGGTGATGCTCTCGGACTGGAGCTTCGACTCGCTCGAAGGAATGATCGCCAAGCTCAAGAAACAGTCCGGGTATTTCAACTTCCAGCAGCGCACATGGGGCGAGTTCGCGTCCGATGTGGCGGAATATGGCTGGAAGCCGACTATAAATAACTACCTGATGTGGGCACGCATGCGGATGGACCCGACGGATTTGGAGGACGTAACCAGCTACGCCTATACCTACCTGATGAACGGTCTCACGCCGGCGGCCAACTGGACAGGACTTTTTCATCCGGGCGAACGTATACGCCTGCGCTTCATTCAAGTAGGGGTCATGACTTTCCAGGACGTGCGCATCCCTGGACTCAAGATGACGGTTGTGCAAGCCGATGGCCAGAACGTGCAGCCGGTCGAGGTGGACGAATTTCGCATCGGGCCGGCGGAGACCTACGACGTTATTGTGGAACCCAAGGAGGATCGTGCCTATACGATCTTCGCAGAGACGCTGGATCGCAGCGGCTATGCACGAGGGACACTTGCTCCCCGTCCCGGCATGAGCGCCGCTATTCCCGAACGCCGTCCTCGCCCGCTCCGCACTATGCAAAGCATGGGCATGAATATGGAAGGCATGGACATGAGCAGCATGAAGCTAGAGATGGCTGAAAACGCTAAAGCCGGTGGCGATCCGAAGAGGGACATGAATTCCCAGGGGCAGGGAATGGAGATGTCCACCATGAAATCATCCGGTGGCAAGCACGGCATGGAGGACATGCAGAGCGGCGCCGGAAAAGAAGGCGCATCAAACAAGCAAGGGCAGCAAGAAATGCACGGGATGCCGGGCATGCTGAAGAAGAAGCCCGCACTGCACGACATGAAAAACATGGGAGGCATGAATCATCGGTCGGAGATTCCCGGCAGCACGCCCGTCGAGCATGGCCCCGACGACCATGGCCCCGGCAACCAATGGACGCCAAATTTTACACGTGCCCGCCTGGATGACGCGGGCATCGGGCTGGGCGGCAGCGAGCGGCGGGTCCTGGTCTATACCGACTTGAAAGCCTTGCATCCGTATCCCGATCAGCGAAAGCCTGAACGAGAACTAGAAATTCACCTCACTGGAAACATGGAACGCTTCATGTGGTCGTTCGATGGCAAGAAGTACTCGGATGCCAAAGAACCAGTTCATTTCCGCCATGGCGAACGTCTGCGCTGGACATTCGTCAATGACAGCATGATGGAACACACCATGCATCTGCATGGAATGTGGATGTATCTCGAGAACGGCACGGGAGAATATTTGCCGCGCAAGCACACGGTTCTTGTCAAGCCCGCCGAGCGGGTCTCCGTCGCCATCACTCCCGACCCGCCCGGACGCTGGTTCTTCCACTGTCATCTACTCTTGCACATGGAAGTGGGCATGGCCCGCGTCGTTGAGGTTTCCGATACGATTCCCGAGGCGCGGTCGTGAGAGGGTTTCAAAGAACTTTATCGGGAACGGTTCTGATCATCCCGTTGAGCATGGGAGCCGGCCTGCCTGCCGCTTCCGCCCAGACCACGCCCGCCCTTTTGCCTGCTCCGGACGCACGCTTGCTGCCTAGATCCTCCACACTTAATAATTTGTCGCCGAAGGCCTGGCCCAGCCCCGTTGAGGATAAACGGCCTAACGTTTTCCTGCGCTCCGACGTGCTCGAATACCGCCCAAAGGATAAAGACAGCGACTTTCGGTGGGATATCGAGGGCTGGTATGGCGGGGACTACAACCGGATTTGGATCAAGAGCGAGGGTGAACGGAACACGGCCTTCAAAGCCGACTACGACATCGACGCGCAACTGCTTTACGGCCGATTCATCAAGAAATATTACGATTTCCAGATAGGCGTGCGCGGCGAGACGCAGACTTTCAGGGGGGAGAACGTGGCCCGCGCCCATGGGGTCATCGGGTTCCAGGGGCTTGTTCCTTACAACTACGAGATCGAGTCATCCTTGTTCATCAGCCAGGACGGCGACGTATCGGCCCGCCTCCAGGGATCAAAAGACCTCTTGTTGACGCAGCGGCTGATCCTGCAGGCGCGCTTTGAAACCCATGCCGCCATCCAGAAAGTGGAGCGATTCACTACCGGAAGTGGCTTGAATAATATCGAGTTTGGCCTGCGCCTGCGCTACGAAATCAGGCGGCAGATAGCGCCCTATATCGGCGTCTCAATTGACCGCAGTTTCTTTGGAACGGCTGATCTTGTTCGCCAGGATGGCGGTACTCCCCACCAAATTCGTTTTGTGGCAGGGATGCGCTTATGGTACTGAACGTCCACCTGGGAGTAAATTCCCGTTTGGCTTGCGAACTAAATCCTGGCGTAGCGATTTATCCCCACCATCAGAAAGATGGTGGGGATAAAAATGGCTCAAAGTGAAGCGAGATCTTGCCTCGATACTTATGCAACAGACCCCATAAAGTCTGGGTTGGCAAGACGTCGCCTTGCAATAAAACCTATCAGAAACAGTCCGGCAAGCAGCATGGCGTAGGTTTCCGGTTCCGGAACGGGAGAGACGTTAACGAATCCCGGGACATCCGTAAGTATTATTCGCCCGTTAAGCGGCTGAACCGGGCGCGCATCACCTTCCGGGAAGAGGGTTTGGAAGGCCTGGACCTGGCTCTGCGACATATACATTGGATCGGCAAGATTGATCCAGGTCACGCCTTCCGTAAACGGAGGCGTAGTGAGCGAGCCGGTATAGCGGAATGAATCCATGTTACTCGCCGGCAGAAGATCGTTCAGGTTGAAGGAATTGACGGCGAGGTGGTCGGTTGTGGTCTGCGGCAGATGAGAGAAAATTGGCGCAAGCGCGGCATTATCAGCTGAACTATAGTTAATCCAACGGCCTACGACCAGAATATTTTTGGCTGCATCGGTAAAGACTAGATGCATCTCCAGAGGGGTCGCCTTGCTATTTTCCAGATGCTCCGAAGGCGTGTGCCAGTGGAACTGAGCCAGGTTCCATTTGTCTCCGGAAAGTGTCAGGCTTCCCGCGCCGGGTGCTACATTGGCTCTGATGGTGCTCTCCTTTCCAGGCGAACCATTATTGATGACATCCAGGCTGGTGTTGGAACTCAAATCAAATTTCAGCGGGGCCAAATTCCCAAAATACGTATTGTCCGAACGAATATCAATAGGGCTTTGGGCTTCCATCCCGGCCAACTGATCGTCCACCAAATCCGCCTGCGCCGCAGACATCCCGGACAGGAAAAGAGCAGAAGCAAGCGATGCTAACGGCAGGAACCGAAACAATGATTTCATAACAAGGACTCCCTATAAGTAGTGACTTCTAATAATTATGGAAGGGTTGCTGCAACCAAAAATAGCATGCCTTATGTGAGAAAAACGTTGGTTAAATGTTAAGAATTAATATCCACAGTATGTGTAGGGATTCTTACTTAAAAAGATCTTGCTCTTTTTTGCCCCTTGGTTATTAGCCGCATCAAATGGACATAATATCTCCAGCATGTAACGCATCTCTATGTCTGCTACCGTACAGATCATTTTCGAGGGGCAGTTTATTAAATACAGACGTTGGCCCTGAAATAGGGGCCTTGTCCCCCGCAACCTTTACCATGCCTTCCTTTAACTGGGAGATACATCATGTCCGACACCGGAAAACACCACGAGTCAAGGCATCATTACGAGCATGATTTTCACGGTTCGATAAATCATCTGGCCGAGCGTTACTTGGCGCAGGATGGGCTTAGTTTCAATTTCGGGAGGGCCGGGGAAAAATACCAGTTTGCCATAGGCAATGAAGGAAATGATTCCTTGGTTGGCGGCAAAGCCAAGGATTACATGTGGGGTCTGGGAGGCAACGACAAAATTGCGGGCCGCGGTGGAAACGACATACTCTACGGCGACTCCGGCGACGATCTGATCACAAGCCGGGGTGGGGCTGACCGCCTTGAAGGAGGAAATGGGAACGACCGTTTGTTTGGCGGTGACAACGCCGACATGCTGGCGGGAGGCTCCGGCGATGACTATCTCGACGAGGGTAAGGGACACGGAGCACTGGAGGGCGGCGCGGGAAACGACGTATTGGTCGGTGGCCAAGGCCCGGATGCGTTCATGGTTGATCGCATGAGCGGGGACGACATCATCAAGGACTTTACCCCGGGCCCTGGCATGTTTGACCATCTGGCGCTGCGGGACTTGCGCTGGGAGGATCTTAGCTTTGAAGATACGCAGGATGGCGTAAAGGTCAGCTGGGAAGGAGGCTCTGTCCTACTCGAGAACGTGACCCAGTCCCAGCTCGCGCAGGATGATTTCATGTTTGCCAATTCCCCTGATTTGCCCCCCAGCGCGCGACAAGCTGATGGCCCGACTTCCGAACGACCAAGCCCAAGTTCAGAGGGACAACACTTCCAGGGTGATCCGTTGCCGGGGAGCAACTTCGATCGAGCAGCCGATAAGGCAATTCACAATGATGACGGGCTGGACCTCACTTTCACGGGTGACGAGGCGTACCGGATCAAGGTCGGCACATCGGACAAGGATACTTTTGCCGGTGATGCAAGATGGGATCACTTCTTCGGGCGCAAAGGCGATGACCTCGCCTTTGGCGAGGATGGAAACGATATCCTGCAAGGCGACGATGGCAACGATGATCTTTATGGCGGCATGGGCATGGATAGACTGAACGGCGGCGAGGGAAATGACCGGTTGTTTGGTGGCGCCGAAGCTGATGAGCTCATGGGCATGAACGGCGAGGATTATCTCGACGCTGGCGCCGGCCATGACATGATCGAAGGTGGCGAGGGCAATGATACTATAGCTGGCGGTACCGGCGCCGACGCGTTCATTGTAGAGCCCGGCAGCGGATTCGATATCGTCCTCGATTTCGAGGCCCGTGGCGATGCGCAAGGCGCTTTTGACCATCTTGCGTTGCGCGACATACTGCCGGAGCAAGTGAGCGTTGTGGACACTTCCGAAGGCGCGCTTGTGAGCTGGAACACAGACGACGACGCGGCAAGGGAGGGCTCAGTGCTACTGGAGGGCGTGTTCAGGGAGGACTTGCGCCAAAGCGACTTCATGTTTGTCAATGAGCCAGGCTTTGTCGTCGGCATTAATGACTTCGGCTCGGACTATATCTTCTAACGGGTATAAAACCTTTGGCAGGGCAAGAAGGCGCCGATAGCTGATGCGATGTCGTCCATAGATCACTTGGTCATCCTGCCTGCGAACTCATTCCCCTGTCTCCTTGGATCTATAGTGCAAGCTCCCGGTAACTCCACAAGATAGATGCGACGCTCTGGAATATCCGTTTCCAGCATGCTCTCGTCCCTCGCATTCGGCTTGTGGAGTTACTGTTTTCGGCTCAGGCAACTCTCAAAGCGTCAGGCTCTAAAGATGATTCGGCCATAGCTTCTTGAGCTGAAAGGACTGTTTATGCGCTCAAACTCATAATTTCGGTTTCCTTTTTTGGCTAGCTGCTATAGAGCCCCATCAAACCAGATCAGCCAGTAGCATGGCTTAGCTCTTTGGTTCTGGCACGGGCTGATGAATCCGGGTAAATCAGAAGTATTATTCGCCATAAAGAGCTGAAGAGATGAGCAAGGGTAAAAAGAATGCCTTCTTCGAGACTTTCCCTTTCCCAGACGAACTAATATTCAAGATCCCGCGAACGGAAATTGCGCACACGCTGGCAGCGTTCAAGCAAGTGCTCATCGAAGTTGCGATCTTCAGCGCGATCATCAATTTCCTGTTGCTCGTTCCCGCGCTGTACATGCTGCAGGTTTACGATCGCGTGCTGGTCAGCCGCAACGAGGCTACTCTCCTGATGCTGACATTGATGGCGGTTGGCGCCTATCTGCTGATGAGCGCACTGGAACTTGTCCGGACCTTCGTGCTGGTACGCATCGGCGCCCAGTTCGACATGAAACTGAACAAGCGTGTCTACACGGCCTCGTTCGAGCAAAACCTGAAGTCTGCGGGAGGAAACGCCGGACAGTCGCTGCAGGATTTGACAAATATCCGGCAGTTTTTAACCAGCCAGGGGTTATTTGCGTTTCTTGACGCGCCGTGGTTTCCGGTACATCTGTTTGTCATTTTTTTGTTCAGTCCCCTGCTGGGTTCCTTTGCCTTGGGCGGCATCATAGTGCTGGTAGCCCTGGCTTTCGTCAACGAGATGATTTCCAAAAAGCCTTTGGCGGATGCCAGTACGATGGCGATTGCTTCGAGCAACCTCGCGAGCAGCAACTTGCGCAATGCGGAAGTGATAGCGGCCATGGGCATGCTGCCCAATCTGACATCACGCTGGCTTCGCCTGCATGGCCGTTTTCTGCAACTGCAGGCGGAAGCCAGTGAGAAGGCGGGCATTATTGCCGCTGTCACAAAATTTGTACGAATTTCGATGCAGTCGCTGATATTGGGCCTGGGTGCAATGCTCGTGCTGCAAGGCAAAATTACCCCTGGGGTAATGATTGTTGCTTCCATCCTAATGGGAAGAGCATTAAGCCCTGTCGAACAACTCATCGCCGGGTGGAAAAACTGGAGTAGCACCCGAAGCGCGTATGAACGCCTGAGTACTCTGCTTGAAGCTAATCCACCGCATGAAACGCGAATGTCACTGCCCAAACCGCTCGGAGAGCTCGAGGTGGAAATGGTGACAGCAGCTCCTCCCGGGGCTACACGAGTGGTGCTGAAGAACCTGAAATTTAGAATTGAACCTGGGGACGTGCTCGGAATCATGGGACCAAGCGGAGCAGGGAAGTCGACATTAGCACGATTGCTGGTCGGCATCTGGCCATCAATGGCGGGAAAAGTTCGCCTGGATAAGGCTGATATTTATCAATGGAATAAGGATGAGCTAGGACCCCACGTGGGTTACTTGCCGCAGGATGTAGAACTCTTCGCTGGATCAGTGAGTGAAAATATCGCTCGTTTTGGAGAGGTCGATGCGGAAAAAGTGGTGCTCGCAGCCAAGCGAGCGGGCGTGCATGAGATGATTTTGCGCTTGCCGCAAGGATATGACTCTTTGTTAGGTGAAGACGGCACGGGACTTTCCGGAGGCCAGAAGCAACGGCTTGGCTTGGCACGGGCGCTCTACGGCGATCCTTCCCTTATTGTGCTTGATGAGCCGAATTCGAACCTGGACGAGGCAGGCGAATTGGCTCTGCTTGCAGCGATTAATGATTTACGCAATCGCCACAAGACAACGGTAATCGTCACGCATCGCAGAAGCATTCTGGAAACCGCGACTAAGCTGTTATATCTACGGGAAGGCGCGACGATATTTGGGTCCAAGGAGCAAGTGAAACGCGAGTTGGCGAGATTGAGCCAGCGACTGGTGCAGAAGGCGGAGCATGAGGAAGAACATTCAGCATAAACTCGGCAACATGGCGACGGCCGTTCTCTGCGACGAGGAAACAATCCAGCGTGGAATCGATACTGACCCCCGCGTATATACTCGTATCGGATGGAAGATTGCCATCGGTGGGTTATGCACCTTTCTGCTGTGGGGTTTTCTGGCACCCCTCGATAAGGGTATTCCGCTCAGCGGCACAGTGATGGTATCCACTAACAGAAAGCCTGTCCAGCATCCAACCGGCGGGACGGTGGACGCGATCCTGGTGAAGGAAGGCGACGTCGTCAAGACGGGACAACCTCTGGTGCGCCTGAACGGGGTGCAAGTAACCGCCAACGCTGAAATGACGCGGATTAAATATTTTACCGCCAGGGCGACGGAGGCCCGCCTGGTTGCGGAACTCGAGGGAACGGAGGTCATCGTTTTTCCGGTGGAACTTGAGCGTGAAAAAGATGATTTGCGGGTTGCGAACAATATTCGGATACAGGAACAGCTGCTGAGTTCGCGCCTCATGGCAATCAAGAGCGAGCTGGCGGCCATAGACGAAAATATTTCAGGGCTGAAATTGCAAGCAGTCGGGTTAGAAGAATCACGAGCCAATAAGAAGGCGCAAATACAGTTTCTGGAGGAACAGCTCAACGGAATGCGCAAGCTCTCGAGGGAAGGCTATGCGACGCGTAACCGCCTACTCGACCTGGAGCAGACTTACGCACAAGTCAATAGCGTGATTTCAGAGGATATTGGCAACATTGGCCGTTTGCGGAGACAGATTTCGGAATTGAAGCTACGCCGCGTCCAACGTCAACAGGAATACCAAAAGGAAGTCAGTTCCCAGCTATCAGAGGTGCAAAAAGAAGCGGAAGCACTAGCCAATCAGCTAACGGTCCTGGATTACGATCAGGCCAATGTCGTAGTAAGAGCGCCGGTGGATGGAACAGTTGTGGGACTTGCAGTTTTCACATCTAAGGCCGTTGTCGGGCCGGGTTTCAAGATGATGGACATCGTCCCGAGCGAGGATGCGTTGGATGTCGAGGGACATGTCCCGGTACATCTAATCGACAAGGTACACCCCGACCTTCCGGTAGAGCTCATGTTTACAGCATTCGATCGAAATCTTACCCCGCATATCCCGGGAATCGTAACCCACGTTTCCGCTGATCGGTTCGTCGATGAAAAAACCGCAATGCCCTACTACAAGGTGAGAGTCAAGGCTGCGCCTGAGGCAATGGAAACGATTCTGGATTTGCGGATCAGGCCTGGCATGCCTGTTGACTTGTTCGTTAAAACAGGCGAACGCACAATGATGAACTATTTGCTGAAGCCCGTGCTAGATCATATTAAAATGTCAATGACAGAAGAATAACAGGCATGTAGTGCCGCACCCGCTCCATTATCTTGGTCTTGGCCCCTAGTTTCTGCACGTATATCGATTTAGTCCCCCATTGGTTCACGGAATGCTTAACGGCTACCTGAATTCCCCGTCCGACGGGCTGCATCCGAAATCTGAATAGATTTTTGCCTCCGCTAAAATTTCCCCTAATCCCCGTTCCCTGCTCATCACAAGGCCGCGCCAGCCGCTGCACGAACCATTGCTTGACGCGCAGGTCACTTGAATCCCAATCCTGATGGCAGCGGGACAACGCTTCCCGCCTTCTGCCTGCCTTTTACCCCACCCATTACCTGTCGCACGTATCGAAGGAACGGATTCTGGAAGTGATGGGAGAGGCGGTTTCCCTCAAATGCGCAGACGCTGGCGAAGCAGAAAAAGGGCGAACTGGCCGAATCGGCTAATGTCAAATTATCCGATTGCGCTGGCTGCCTGATTGCCTCAGGACCAGTATGGCAGACGAATCATAATCCATGAAATGCAGGCCTTGGTTAAGAGGCTGCAAGAAGATACTTCATCCCGCGAACGCAAACAGCAATATGCGTTTGCCTTCGAGTAGTAGAATTGGGTAAGAATGGAAACAGGAATTAGCATATTAGTTGTAATTGATGAATATTTTTCTAAGGACAGTAATATTGCTGTCAATTTCGCTAACGGCATTTGCTCAATCCGAACCGCAGGTAGATCGCCAATCCTTCATGTCGAGATCCGCTTCATTTGCTTATGAGTTGGGCAAGGCTTATCAAATGGGGAAAAACTGCAAAAAAGAGCTTAGCAATATTGCTCCTTCGAAGGCTTCAGGTCTCTTCATTAATTATATGGCAGAGCATGAGGTTCAACAGACGATGAGCAATTACGAAAGCGGCATGAAAATTAAAAGTGGAATGCTTTGTGAAAGGAAGGAGTTAAGAACCCACTTACGCGAGCTTCGATTAAAAATACCCGAATATACCGAAGCCGCTGTGCCCTTCATACGATCCCAGGCGGATCGGTGAACCTCTCGGCGCAAAGCCAGGATTGATGCGAACGTAAAAAATTCGTTTTGCGTAGGCTCGATTATCTCAAAAGAATAAGTTGGATGAGATACTCAAGCACGAATTCGTAGCTTGGGGGCAGAGAACCCTACGTCCAATTGCACCAGGACCCTTTTTTAGGTATACAATCTAATTGCATGAATAAGCGTCTCATCCGACCGGTCATATTTGCCTTGTTCGTCAGCATGCTGACGACGGGACTTGGCTGGGCTTTTAATGGCGAGGTGTTTGCTCATGAGCTTGACCGTCAGCATCACACGCTTTCGCTTGACCCGGTTGCGCTTCAAGCAGCCCATGAGCTTGAGGCTGCCAATGATGGCAAGCATGTAGACGCCGCCATTGATTTGTGCCTTCATGCGGCAGGGCAATACCAGCCCTTTTTTTTCATAATTCCTCCCTTCGTACCTGGCTCCATAGGTATGGAAGCATTGACACATTTCGTTTTTATCTCCGTTCCTGAATCCATTCCGGATTCCCCCCTTCATCCCCCCCGAAACACCTTCGCAAGTTAGTCCGGCAAGTTCGCTCGGTATAACAATCTGAACATTGCGTAGGCAATTCAACATCGCCTAGGCAATCTAAGTATTTATTACTTACGCGAGTTTGCTGCACAGTCATTGCTCTCGTTTGCTCTTGAGTAGCTGATGGGGCAATTGAGTTAGCGCATTACTTGCGGAGAATCCCATGAAGTTTGCCGTGTTGTTCACGGTGTGGCGGCACCTGGTGCCGGCAGGATCACTGATTCTGGCATTTGGCTTCACATCTGCGGCCATTGCCCAAAATACTTTCTCAGGGGAATTACCTGAGAGGAATCTAGATTATTCCAGTGAGTCTTTGCCCGAAGCCAAGGAAAAGAACGAGCTCACTCTGCGCGATGCCGTGCATCTCGCGCTGCGGCGAAACCCCGATCTGGCTGCTTTCGCTAAAGAAAAACTTGCCCTCGAAGGCGCCACCCTTCAGGCCGGCCTGTTGCCAAACCCTGAGTTGTCCGCGAACGTCGAAAATATGGGAAATATCCAGCCGCTCACTGAGGATATCAATTCCCAAAAATCGATTGGACAAGAAGTTACTCAGCAACTAAGTACGATTCGAATCAGCCAACTGATCGAGCTCGGTGGAAAACGTGCTGCGCGAGTGGTGGCTGCGTCGCTCAACCAGGAGCTTGCTGCTCGAGACTACGAAGCCCGGCGCGTAGAACTCATCGCTCGCGTCGCGAATGTGTTTACCGAAGTGCTTGCCGGTCAAGAACGGCTAAGGCTCGCAGAGGAGAGCCAGCAGCTGGCGCAACGAGTGGTGAGCACGGTGGCAAAACGGGTTCAGGCCGGCAAAGTACCGCCCATTGAGGAAACCCGAGCCCGCGTAGCGTTTTCCACGACCCGAATTGAGTTGGAGCAAGCGCAACGCGATCTGGCTGCAGCGCGAAAACGGCTGACTTTGCTCTGGGGCAACAGCATGCCGCAATTTACTAAAGTACTCGGAAATCTTGAATCTTTTGTTGCTCTGCCGGATTTCGAGGGGCTTTCGGAACGCGCACTCGCCAGCCCCACGGCGCTGCGCGCCATGAAAAATATAGAACAGCGTAAAGCGATGCTGGAGGTGGAGCAGACAAAGCGCATACCGAACCTCACCATCAACGCGGGCGTTGTCCATCACGCTTTGATCGGCGGCAATACCGCTGTAGCTGCCATAGTTGTGCCGTTGCCGTTTTTCAATCGAAATCAGGGCAATATCCTGGAAGCGCATCAGCGAGTGGACAAGGCCGTCGACGAGCAGGCCGCCACCGAGCTGCGGCTCAAAACCGAGCTTATACAGGCTTATGAAACGTTATTGGCTGCTGAGAAAGAGACCCGCATTTTACGGGACGAGATACTTCCCGATGCCAGGAGCGCCTTCGAAGTCACCAACAAGGGCTATGAATTGGGCAAGTTCGGCTTTCTGGAAGTGCTGGACGCGCAGCGCACTTTGTTTCAGAACCAGATTCTGTATGTGCGCGCACTGGCGAATTACCAGCGCCTGGTCAATGAAATCGAGCGCTTGATTGCGGCGCCGATTGAGGGCGCTTGGGACCCTTCGACCAGCAAAGTCCATAACACGAACACGGTTTCAAGGGGTGGATTGTGAATAAAAGGCAAATAGTTTGGATTTTAATTGTAATTGCCATAGGGGCTGTGCTGGGAGGAGTCCTTCTCACTTCTGACAAGGCTGCCACACCTGACCCACATGCAGACCATGGCAAGTCTGATTCATCGCACACACCGCATGCGGATCATGACGAGAATGAACGGCCTGAGGACCATGCGCACGAGCATCCTGAAACCAAGGAGGAGTCGGCAAAAGCGGCTAGAAGCACAGACAGCGAGCCAAGCAAAGGCCCCAAGGGAGGAAAGCTTTTTACAAAGGATGGCTTTGGCGTAGAAGTCACCATCTTCGAAAAAGGCGTCCCCCCCCAGTTGCGGCTCTACCTCTATGAAAACGGCAAGCCGCTTCCGCCATCTGCGGCCAAGATTACGATTACCCTGTCGCGGCTTGGTGCGCCAGCGCAGGTATTTAACTTCCGGCCTGAAGCCGACTATCTGCTTGGCGATCAGGTCGTGGAGGAGCCGCATTCGTTTGACATGGTGATTGCCGCCGATCGCAAAGGCAAGGACTTTCGCTGGGGTTATAGCCAGGTCGAAGCCCGGGTAGAAATTCCAGACGAAACACTCAAGAGCATCGGCGTCGAGTTGCGCACCGCCGGACCGGCTACGATCAGCCCTGCGGTCAAGCTGCCGGGCGAAATCGGATTCGACGAACAAACCATCGTGCGCGTAGTACCACGCGTACCAGGCTTGGTTACTGCTGTCTACGGCCAGTACGGCCAGCTGGTACAGAAGGGTGAAGTGTTGGCGGTTATCGAAAGCCAGATTCTGGCCGAAATGCGCGCGCAATTCCTCGCAGCGCAGAAAAGATTGGGATTGGCGCAAATTACCTTTGAACGCGAGAAGCAGCTATGGGAAGAAAAGATTTCTGCCAAGCAGGACTATCTTGCTGCACAGCAGGCTTTAAGCGAAGCGGAAATTACCGTGGACCTTGCCCGGGTGAAATTAAGCAACCTCGGGGTACGGTCTGAGGCAGCTAACCAGAGGGGCAACCTAGCCCGCTACGAAATCCGAGCCCCGAATTTCGGGCTTATTACCGCCAGAGCCATCGCCCAGGGTCAGGTGCTCAAGGAAGATGCGGAGATTTATACCATCGCCGATATATCGACGGTGTGGGCGCAAATCACGGTATATGCCAATGATCTGGAGGTGATCAAGCTCGGGCAGAAGGCGGTCGTCAAAGCGACAGCGATTGATGTCGAGGGCGAAGGGACTATCTCCTACATCAGCGCACTCATCGGCGCGCAGACCCGCAGTGCCACGGCAAGAGTCGTGCTGGAAAACAAGGATGGGCAGTGGCGCCCAGGGATGTTTGTCACCGCGGAGCTGGCAATTGAGGAAATCCAGGTACCGGTCGCCGTCTCAGTAAAGGCTATCCAGACGCTGGAAGACCACTCGGTGGTATTCGGCCGCTATGGCCAATACTTTGAAGCGCGGCCGCTCAAGTTGGGCCGCAGCGACGGGCAAATGGTTGAAGTGCTCAATGGGCTTAACGCTGGTGAACAGTACGCAGCGGAAAACAGTTTTGCCATTAAAGCCGAACTTGGCAAGGCCGGTGCATCCCATGCTCATTAAGTACCACGTTAATCAGCTAAAGCACTATTTCCAAATGAAATGTACATCGAAGGCAAGGCCATGATCGAACGTATCCTGCGCATATCGATACAACAACGCGGATTTGTTCTGTGCGGGGTGCTGGCGATGGCGGCACTTGGAATCTATAGCTACCAGAAGCTGCCCATCGACGCCGTGCCGGATATCACCAATGTGCAGGTGCAAGTCAATACGCAGGCACCGGGGTACTCTCCAGTAGAGGCGGAGCAACGCGTGACTTTTCCCATCGAAGTGGTGATGGCGGGCATGCCGCATCTGAACCATACGCGCTCTATCTCGCGCTATGGCTTGTCGCAAGTGACGATCATCTTCGATGACGGAACGGATATTTATTTTGCCCGCCAATTGGTGAATCAGCGGATTCAGGAAGCACAGGGTAATCTGCCTCCGGGAATCGTGCCGACCATGGGGCCGATCTCTACCGGATTGGGCGAAGTCTTCATGTGGACGGTCGACGCCAAGGAAGGAGCACGGAAACCGGATGGCACAGCTTATAGCCTTATTGACCTTCGGGAAATTCAGGACTGGATCATCCGGCCGCAACTGCGCATGGTCAAGGGTGTGGCCGAGGTCAACGCGATCGGTGGTTTCGTCAAGCAGTATCACGTGACGCCTTATCCTGAAAAATTGCTGTCTTTCGGTCTGACGCTCCAAGATGTCGTTCTCGCCCTGGAACGCAACAACCTCAACGTCGGCGCCGGCTATATAGAGAAAAACGGTGAGCAGTATCTGGTCCGGGTACCCGGCCAAGTGGCGAAGCTGGAAGAGATTTCAAACATCCTTCTGGGCAGTCGCCAGGGGGTGCCGATACGCATCAGTGACGTTGCCGATGTGATCATCGGCAAGGAATTACGCAGCGGCGCCGCGACTCAGGATGGCGAGGAAGTGGTGTTAGGCACGGCGCTCATGCTGATCGGCGAGAACAGCCGCGCCGTCTCTCGGGCAATAGCTGACAGACTGGCTGCAATTAATCGCACGTTGCCTGAGGGGGTAGTGGCAACGCCGGTATATGACCGTACTGTTCTGGTGGATAAATCCATCCGGACCGTTGCCACCAATCTGCTGGAAGGCGCGGCCCTGGTAATCGTGGTGCTGTTTCTGTTCCTCGGCAACCTGCGCGCGGCGCTCATTGCCGCACTTGTCATTCCGCTTTCCATGCTGTTCACCTTCACCGGCATGGTGGCCAACCACGTCAGCGCCAACCTGATGAGTTTAGGAGCGCTAGATTTCGGTCTTATCGTGGACGGCGCCATTGTCATTATCGAAAACAGCGTTCGCCGGATGGCCCATGAGCAGGAAAGACTGGGAAGAGCGCTCACTCCCACCGAACGTTTTTCACTGGTTTTCGAGGCGTCCAGGGAATCGCGCCGGGTCCTGATCTATGGAGAGCTGATCATCATGGTCGTTTATCTGCCCATCTTCGCGCTTTCGGGAGTAGAGGGGAAGATGTTTCACCCCATGGCTTTCACAGTGGTCATTGCATTGCTGGGGGCGATGATTCTCTCTGTCACGTTTGTTCCCGCAGCGATCGCGCTCTTCTTGTCGGGCAAGGTGGCAGAAAAAGAAAGCCGCGCCGTCACCTGGGCCAAGAAAGCTTATACGCCCGCGTTGGCGGCCGCCATGCGCAACAAGGGACTTACGGTCACGCTTGCCGTGGTGATCATGGTGCTCGCTGGCTTGCTGACTACCCGCATGGGCAGTGAGTTCGTGCCCAGCCTTAATGAAGGCGACATCGCATTGCATGCGATTCGCATTGTCGGGACCAGTCTCACCACCTCCATCGAGATGCAAAACGAGGTTGAGAAAGCGATTAAGGCGTTCCCCGAGGTGGAGCGAACCTTTTCCAAGATCGGGGTTGCCCAGATTGCAACCGACCCGATGCCCCCCAGCGTTGCGGACATCTTTGTCATATTGAAACCGGAATCGGAATGGCCGGGGCCGCACGAAACAAAGCTTGAACTCGTAACAGCCATGGAGCAGGCCGTACGAGAGATACCGGGCAACAATTATGAATTCACCCAGCCGATACAGATGCGTTTTAACGAATTGCTGTCAGGAGTGCGCGCGGATGTAGCAGTAAAAGTGTTCGGTGACGATATGGATACCCTGCTCGCTGTAGGAGAGCAGATCAAGAATGTTCTCGATGCCGTCCCAGGCGCCGCGGATGTGCGAGTTGAACAGATCGCCGGTTTGCCGGTGCTTTCAGTCCAGATGGATCGCGCCAAAATGGCGCGCTATGGCTTGAATGCGGTGGATGTCCAGGATGCCGTTACTATCGGGATAGGAGGGACCATGGGTATCGCCGGACGAAGTGCCGGCATCATTTATGAGGGTGATCGCCGATTTGATCTGCAGGTTCGGCTGCCCGAGTCGCTGCGCGGCGACATTGAGGTACTCAAGCGCTTGCCGATCAAGCTGCCGATTTCGAATGTGGGCGCTGCGGCGGCTTCTCCAACTAGCTATGTCCTGTTAAGCGAAGTGGCCAACCTGGAAGTCGTCCAGGGTCCCAACCAGGTAAGCCGCGAAAATGGCAAACGGCGAGCAGTAGTCACTGCCAACGTGAGGGGCCGTGACCTTGGCTCTTTCGTTAACGAAGCCGAAACGCGTATCGCTGAAAAGGTGCAGATTCCATCCGGATACTGGCTGACATGGGGGGGACAATTCGAACAGCTGATCTCCGCCGCGCAGCGCCTGCAGGTTGTCATCCCGCTCGCTCTCGGCCTGATCCTTTTCCTGCTTTACACGATGTTCCGAAACTTTCGCGACGGCTTGCTGATGTTTACCGGCGTGCCGTTTGCGCTCAGTGGTGGCGTCTTGGCACTCTGGCTGCGCGACATCCCCTTGTCCATTTCTGCCGCGGTAGGGTTCATCGCCCTGTCCGGCGTGGCGGTGTTGAACGGCTTGGTCATGCTGGCGTTCATCCGCGATTTGCGCGAGAAAGGATTGGGTCTGGATGAAGCCATTGAAACCGGCGCTCTCACCAGGTTGCGCCCGGTGCTGATGACGGCGCTGGTGGCCGCGATCGGTTTCATTCCCATGGCCTTGGCCACCAGCACGGGTGCGGAAGTGCAGCGCCCGCTCGCTACCGTAGTGATAGGAGGCATTCTTTCCTCCACCGCGCTGACCCTGCTGGTGTTACCGGTGTTATATCGGCTAGCCCACAGACGGGACGCATCGGACAAGAACTCGCTACCCGATCAACAACGCACTCAAATCGAGCCGTCTGCTTCAGGTGATTTCCCTGGAGGATAATTTGATAAAGACTGTTTTTGCCATTCCCAAGATGGACTGTCTGGCCGAGGAGAGTTTGGTACGCAGGGCTCTCGAGCAGGCAGAAGGCGTTTCTTGGCTTGACTTCGATTTGAGCGCCCGCCAGTTGACGGTGTTGCACAACACCGCGCCGGAAAAATTATTGGATTATCTGGTGCCCCTTGGCCTGGACGTTCGTCTTATCGAGACCGGCCCGGCCAACGGCGAAGCCACACCGATTCCAGCTTCGACCGAGAGGTCGACACTCAAGCTGCTGCTGGCCATCAACGGGGCCATGTTTTTAGTGGAAATCATTATCGGTTGGCTGGCGGAATCTACCGGGCTGATCGCCGATTCCCTCGATATGCTCGCTGATGCCGCCGTGTATGGGGTTTCGCTGTACGCCATTGGCCGGGGGGCAACCGTGCAAGCGAAAGCTGCGCGGCTGAGCGGATATTTGCAACTTCTTCTCGCCGTCGGCGCGCTATTCGAAGTAGTGCGGCGCTTCTTGATGGGAAGCAATCCAGAACCGCCATTCATGATCGGCATAGCGTTGCTGGCGCTCATCGCCAATGTGGCATGTTTGATATTAATCGCCAAGCATCGGCAGGGCGGAGTCCACATGCGCGCAAGCTGGATATTCTCGACCAATGACGTGATTGCGAATGTTGGCGTGATCGTGGCGGGTCTGCTCGTCCTATGGACGCAATCCCCGCTGCCTGATCTTGTGGTCGGGGCGATCATAGCAGGCATCGTTCTGACGGGTGCGCTACGCATTCTCAAACTTGCGCGCTTGCCGACAGTTGACGCAACGAAAGACGGAGATAGCTAAACATGAACTCGACAAATCGCAATGGTAGCGCGTGAGCTTTTGATGAAACGACGTTATGGCCCATCGTGTCAGTTTTAGCCCAATATCAAATACCAACATAAGTTCAACGTACTTACTTGTTCCAAGGAGTAGCGCAATGGCTGAAAAACTGATGCTGGATCTGTCTCTGGCTTTACCCGGTATTCCTGACAAGCGTGATGCCTGCGTGGAGCGGCTGACACAACTGTTGCAAGCCGAGGGGATGGAGCGCGTGCATGTTATTTCCCAAGACGACAGCGCTCGCCTCTGCCTGCATTATGACCCCGAACGATTTAGCGTCAGCCGGGTGCGCGAGTTGACACAAGCGGCCGGTGCCAGAATTGACAAACAGTTTCACCACGAGAATCTACGCATTGACGGCATGGACTGTGCGACTTGCGCCACAGTTATCGAACATGCTCTCCAGCGCATGGATGGCGTGTTGGAAGCATCGGTGAGTTACGCCGGAGAACGCTTGCGCCTGGAATTCGATAGCGAGAAAGTTAAGCGCGGTGCGATCGTCGAGCGCATCCAGGCACTGGGATATTCCGTGCTAGAGGAGAGCCGCGAGACAGGATGGGTTGCCGAGCATCGTGAGCTCATTGTGAGCGGCATTTCGGGTCTTTTGTTGCTGACGGGTTGGCTTGCGGATCTCGCCGAGGCTCCTCTCGCCCTGTCGCTGGGCCTTTTGGTAGGCGCGTATGCGGCAGGAGGCTTCTATACGCTGCGGGATGCCGGGCAGAGTTTGCGCGCTCGTCGCTTCGACATCGACATCCTGATGGTGGTCGCAGCTGCGGGGGCCGCAGCACTGGGCGCTTGGGAGGAGGGCGCGCTTCTGCTATTCCTGTTTAGTTTGGGCCACGCGCTGGAACATATGGCGATGGATCGGGCGCGCAAGGCTATTGAGTCGTTGGCAGAGCTTGCCCCCAAGACCGCCATCGTGCAACGGGATAGTGTGGAGATCGAGGTAGGGGTGGAAGAGTTGCTTCGCGGCGACAAGGTGATTGTCAAGCCGGGCCAGCGCATTCCTGCCGACGGGCAAGTGGCCTCCGGCAACTCGGCAGTGGATCAGTCACCGGTTACGGGTGAATCCATGCCGATGGAAAAACAGCCAGGCGATAAAGTCTACGCCGCTACGATCAACGGAGAGGGCGCGCTGATCATCGAAGTCACGAAGCTTGCGCGGGAGAACACCTTGTCGCGCATGGTAGAGATGGTAGCGGAAGCGCAAGCACAGAAGTCTCCTACTCAACGTTTCACCGATCGTTTCGAGCAAATTTTTGTGCCCTCGGTGCTGGTCGGCGCCGGGTTGCTCATCGTACTTCCTCCGCTATTTGGTTTTCCTTTTGCTGAGTCGTTTTATCGCGCCATGGCGGTGCTCGTTGCGGCTTCTCCCTGCGCTCTAGCTATTGCCACACCGTCCGCCGTTTTATCTGCCGTCGCTCGCGCCGCGCGCGGCGGTGTGCTGATAAAAGGAGGAGCTCATCTGGAAAGTCTGGGCACGGTATCGGCCATCGCCTTCGACAAGACCGGTACGTTGACTCTTGGCAAGCCTCAGCTGACAGATGTAGTTGCCATCACGGGAGATGAAGCAAGTCTGCTAACCACGGCCGCCACTTTGGAAAGCCATAGCGCTCATCCGCTAGCACAGGCAGTGATGGCGGAGGCGAAAGCCCGGGGTTTAACCTGGGGCGATCCCGAGAAAGTCGAAGCGATTACTGGAAAAGGGCTGCGCGGGGAAGTTGATGGGCAAATGGTGACTATCGGTAACCTCAGACTGTTTGAAAATGAAGCCATCCCCGAAGTAATTCAGCAGCAGATGCGGCGTCTCCAGGCGGAAGGGAAAACTATCATGCTGATCCAGATGGATAGCCAATTCCTGGGAGTTTTGGGGTTAGCAGATACCCCGCGCGAAGGAACGAGGGAAATGCTTGATCATCTGCACCGACTGGGCATCCGAAAAACCATCATGCTCACCGGGGACAATGAAATTGTAGGCCAAGCCATCGCCCAAGCGGTGGGTTTGGACGAGGTGAGATCGGGATTGCTGCCGGAAGACAAGGTCAAGGCCATGGAAGAACTTGCACAAAGCTACGGGCAAGTGGCTATGGTCGGTGACGGAGTCAATGATGCCCCCGCCATGGCGCGCGCGACCGTGGGCATCGCCATGGGAGGCGCTGGCACGGATGTGGCGCTGGAAACGGCAGATGTGGCGCTGATGGCCGACGATCTGAGCAAGCTACCCTTTGCTGTGGCGCTAAGTCGTGCATCCAAGGATGTTATCAGGCAAAACCTTTGGGTGTCATTGGGCGTGGTGGCGCTGCTGATACCGGCCACATTATCAGGGTGGGCAGGTATCGGTGTGGCAGTACTGATACATGAGGGCTCCACGCTGTTGGTCGTGATTAATGCATTGCGTTTGTTGGCTTATAACCCCCGATAAATCATTTTTATTGTTATCACTGATGTGAAGACTTTGCATTACCAAGTGAAAATCACACCGAGCGTCATGGGTGCTGTTGTGATTGTTGTGTTGTTTACTGGAGGCTGTGATGGCAGCAAGCCGCCTTCCTCCAATCAGCAAGCCGCAAAGAAAGAACCGGTTGAGTTGGACATTATCACCCTCAAGCCGGAAAGAGCCCAAAAGCTCCAGATCGGTCATCCCGAACTAATCGATCTCGCCAATAGGTTGCAGGTCCCCAGTCAGATCGAAGTGAACGAACATGGTCTTCTTTTTCATGTCAGCACTTATCTTACCGGACGCATTGTCGAGGTTCTTGCCATGCTGGGCGACAAGGTTGAAGCTGGTGCTACGTTGGCGCGCATTTCCAGTCCTGAATTGACGAAAGCACAGCTCGTCTATTTGAGCGCGTCTTCCCAAGCCACCCTGGCTGAGAAAGTGGCCGAGCGCGCTCGCCTCATGTTGGATGCCGATGTGATTGCTGTTGCCGAGGTGGACCGGCGTGAATCCGAGTTGCAGATCGCCCGTGCGGAGTTGGAATCAGCGCGCGAGCATTTGCGCTTGCTGGGCGTAGACAGCCAGGTACTTAAGGAAATAGCAAAGCAGGGGCATATTCTCCCTTCCGTTGCCGTCACGGCATCCAAGGGTGGCGTCATTATTGAGCGGAATATTGCCGTAGGCCAAGTGGTTCAACCTTCTGATAACCTGTTTAAGGTAGCCGATCTATCTTCTGTCTGGGCGGTAGGGGCTGTGCCGGAGCAAGTTGCGCGCAACGTGGAGGTCGGACAACATGCCGAGATCCATGTCCCTGCGTTGGGAGATGTAAGCTTCGATGGCCTGATCGTATTTGTCGCTGACATGGTAAATCCACTTACCCGTACGGTGGAGGTGAAAACAGAGGTGGACAATCCCCAGCGCAAGCTCAAGCCCTCCATGCTGGCTACCATGCACATTCAGGATAACTTACATAAAATCTTGGCAGTACCCGGAAAAGCGGTGGTGCAAGAGGCCGGACGCGACTATGTATTCCTCGTTCAAGGCAACAATCGCTTCCAGCGGGTGCCAGTCGAATTGGGTCCGGAGATCGCTGCCATGCGTCCCGTGCTGAAGGGGCTTGTCATTGAGCAGAGAATTGTAGTGGATGGCGCCTTTGATTTAGACAACGAGCGCAAGCTCGTGGAGCTGGAGTAGGTTGCTTGAGGTCAGAGGTCAGTAATCAAGAACTTGTTATTAAAGCAGCATTATTATTTGGGAACATTATGAATATTTATATGGCAGTAATATTCTTATATGTTCCATTAATCGCACTTGCTCAGTCCGAGCCTCAGATGGATCGCCAATCCTTTGTGTCGCTCTCGGATTCATTTGCTTATGAGCTAGGCAAGGCCTATCAAATGGGGAAAAACTGCAAAAAAGAGCTTAGCAACATCGCTCCTTCGAAGGCCTCGAATCTATTCCTTAATTACATGGCAGAGCATGAGGTTCAAGGAACGATGAGTAATTATGAACGCGGCATGAAGGTTAAAAGTGGAAAACTTTGTGAAAGAAAAGAGTTAAAGAGCCAATTACGTGAGCTCCGAGTAAAAATACCCGAGTATACCAAAGCTGCCGTGCCCTTCATGCGTTCACAGGCAAGTCAATGATTCCCTCAGACCAAAGCCTTAAATTAATGCAACTTCAACAATTCTTTGCGTTGGCTTAATCAACCCAGCGTTATTCATAACTCATGCTGGGGGCGCACTAGTGTGGCCATTAGAGCTCGAAGACGATATGGGCGTCACACCACTTCTGCTGTCAAACCGGCCATAGTCTTTGTAAGTAGGTCGGTGCTCCATCCGAAATTGTTTGACTTGGCGGCAGCAGCCTGACCGTATTCCTCCCGCCCGACAGAGGGCCTGCGAACTCCTTAAATTAAAATATTAAACTCTACAAAAAGAGGTCGACTCCAAGTCTAGAGATTTGGATGGTCTTATGGGCGAATCAAAAAACAATCTTGCGACAGAATCTTTTTTCTGGTATACAATTTTGCTGTCATGAGCAAGCGTCTGCTAATCCAGCCTGTCATATTTGCGTTACTCGTCGCTATCCTGACGACTGGACTTGGCTGGGCATTCAATGGCGAGATATTTGCCCATGAGCTTGATCGTAAGCATCATGCGCTCTCTCTTAATCCGGTTGCGCTTCTGGAAGCGCACGAGCATGAAGTAGCCAATAATGGCGAGCATGTAGACGCTGCTATTAACTTGTGTCTTCATACGGCCGGGCAGTATCAGCCTTTCTTTCTTATGTTTCCTCCCCTGGTGCCCATTTCCCTTGGCATGGAAACTTTGGCGCTATTTATCTCTATCCCCTTTCCCGAATCCATTCCGGATTCTCCGCTGCATCCTCCTAAAAATATCCTCGTAAGCTAGAGCCTCAAGGCGTGGCCGTTGCAAGTTCGGATGTTTGCTTCGCCGTCTGCACGCCCCAATTATTCAGACTCTGATTGATCTTTCAAGTCGAAAGATCGATCAAGCGAAGCTGAGTACTCTTGGCTCAAACCAAAACCCGGACATTGATCGCGCTAGAAAAATGAGCGGCTCAAGCCATCATGACGGAGCTTATTGACTGTAACTAGAAATCGCCTTGCTGCATGTGAGGATTAAATAACAGGAGCTTCTGTGTGCCAAACATATGATCCAAAGATTGAAAACCCTCCGCATGATGTACGCAGGCGTTCATTCCTGAAGCTGACTGCGGCTTCTGCGCTGAGTTTGGGTATTACTAGAATGGATATTGCCAAAGGGGCGGGAAAGACACCGCTTCCAGCGACATATCCCAAAGTCCCACCCGAACCTGAAAACGTACTTACACCTGATCAAGCTCTGGAAAGGTTAATGGAAGGCAATAGACGTCACGAAACGGGGCAATCAGCTGTTTCACAAGATACGCATACTCCTCAGGATGCTCTTGTTAAAGGACAAAACCCCTATGCCGCTATTTTGGGCTGCGCCGATTCCAGGGTTGGTCCTGAGCAGTGCTTTGATGAGTCCCACGGCGATCTGTTTGTGGCTCGGGTCGCTGGCAATTACGTAACTGTCGATTTTCTGGCCACGCTCGAGTACGCAGTTGCCGTATTGCACACACCGCTCATCATGGTGCTTGGCCATGAAGGTTGTGGAGCTGTGAAAGCCGCTATTGATGCGATGGATAGGAATGAACAGTTTCCAGGACACATTCAGACAATGGCAACTGCATTATCGCCGGCGGCGAGAGCCGCAAAAGATATGCCGGGAACGCTATATGACAACGTCGTCAAAATGAATGTCATCCTCACTGTTGCCGAACTAAAGAATAGTGCGCCCATCTTGAGTCAAGCGGTAAAAGACAAAAAAATCCGAGTGGTCGGAGGGATATACCAGCTAGGCACAGGCAGAGTCGAGTTGGTTGCTTAGATCTATTAATTGCATTAATTAAAACCGAAAAAGGAGGCAATATGAAATGCCCTTCCATATATAAAATCAGGATTGCTCGATTATTGGCACTAGCGAGCGCATTGTTTTTGGGTATAACAGGATTGGCTTACGCTCACGAGGATACGCCAGATCAGGATGCTGCCGCGCAGCGCAACGGTAGGGACAGTTCAATCAGCAGGGAAAACGCTGTACGAAGAAAAGATCCAGGGCAGGGTTCGAGCGCTGATGGCGATAACAGGACGTTAGAGCGATTAAACCAGGATAGGGGCGCGGATAACAGGTCAATGGATCGTCCAAACCAAGATTGGGGTGCTGATCGGTCGGGAGGCCATGATGGAGGGCACTGATCAGCATTGGCCTCATGGAATTTCAGGTCAAATTCCACCGGCACCTTGAGGACACCGGTGAACGGCATACTTACATCAAACTGCAGACACCGCGACTAAAATGGCAGGGTGGAACGATTGAATCTATAGCAAAGAAATTGCATACCTATCCTACTCCGAAATGGAATCTTTTATGAAGCAGATAAATTTTATGAGTCTCGCCATCGGCCTGCTCGGTTTGGTTTCCAGTGTATCGGTCTGGGCGGGCGGAGGAGGGCATGGCGGCTGGCATGGAGGTGGCTACCACGGTGGGGGAGGGCATGGCGGCTGGCACGGAGGGGGCTACCACGGTGGAGGAGGTCACTGGGGATATGGCCTAGGCTTGGGCTTGGGTTTAGGTTATGGTCTAGGTTATTACGGATATGATATGTCTCACTACTATCCCTATCCCTACCCATATCCGCCCGTGGTTGCAGTGCCCTCGCCTCCACCAGCCTATGTACAACAGGAGGCCGTACTACCTGTTCCCCAACCACAAACAGCGCCTCAACCACAAGCCAATTATTGGCATTATTGTCGAAACCCTGATGGTTACTATCCGTATGTCAGGGAGTGTGCGGGCGGCTGGGAACGGGTATCTCCACAACCTCCTAACAATAAAGATGGGCTATAGAAAATCGCACTGGCAATGTGGTGCTTCGCTGGCCCCATCGACTTGCATGCAGTGTGGGCACGCCTTAGCAGGCCGGGGCAAAGTTCTGTAGGCAATGTGAAGGCCGTAGCCCAAGCACGAGGACCGCACAGATCGCATGGTTGTACCGAGTGAACAAATTCTAGCACTAACCCTTATTCCGGCGACCGCCGCTGTTGTTGGGGGCGCAATAGCGGTGTGGCGAACGCCTAGCGAGATCGTACGGAGCGTGATCCAGCACTTCGCCGCAGGTGTTGTGCTGGCGGCTGTGGCCGGCGAGTTGCTGCCAGAGATGACCAAGGAGCACCGGCCGCTCGGAGTGGTGATCGGTTTTATCCTGGGTGTTGGGTTGATGCTGTGCGTCAAGCTCGTTGCGGTGCGTATCGAAGCGCGCGATGAAGCGACTTCAGGCGGCAAGATCGGCTTACTGGTTACCGTAGCCATCGATATCTTTGTCGACGGCTTGCTGATCGGCATGGGATTCGCTGCAAATGCCCGAGTCGGTATCTTGCTTGTGATTGCGCTGACGCTTGAGCTGTTATTCCTTGGCCTATCCGTGGCAGCAAGCCTTGCTCAGGCCAACTGGGGAAGAGGACGGACCTTGTTCAGCGTCGCAAGCCTGAGTAGCTTGGTCGTTTTAGGCGCTTTGTTAGGCGTTATGCTGCTGAGCGGGCTTTCGGGAATTGCGCTTGAAATCGTGCTGTCATTCGGCGCCGCGGCATTGATGTACTTGGTAGTAGAAGAGCTATTGGTCGAGGCGCACAAAGTCCAAGAAACTCCGTTTATCACCGTCGCATTCTTTTCGGGATTCGTGTCCCTGTACCTCTTGGATCTGATGGCATGAAACAGTGATGGGAACTTTCATCTCCAAGCTTTGATAATCACTTTAGCCTCAGTCAAGCTGTGCCGTAATGTGGCATATGAGAATCAGAAAATAAGCCAGAGGTGGAGTTACACGTGGAGTTCAGGAAGTGACCAAAGGCTTGCGAGTGACGAGGACACTAGCGCCAGCGCACTTGTATTCAAAACCATAGCCGCGCGCCCACCACAAAACGTATCTGGCTGGGCTCCCTGGAGTTGACTCTTTTTCGTGGACACTTAATATTTTGCTTTTAAGGAGTCCACATGCCCAAAACACATCCCCCATATCCGGCGGAATTTCGCCAGCAGATAATTGAGCTGGTTCGCGCCGGCAGGAC